>Ga0207701_10002741_pt1 | contig 18209 bp, 13 predicted proteins | sample KBSSwiSSwithPhiX_FD_184294 | JGI IMG/M metagenome (GOLD analysis project Ga0207701, IMG submission 184294) | Switchgrass rhizosphere bulk soil microbial communities from Kellogg Biological Station, Michigan, USA, with PhiX - S5 (SPAdes) (version 2) | ecosystem: Environmental > Terrestrial >... | reverse complement strand
CCCCCCCTGCCGGTCCCGGCGGCTTCAGCCCGCGGCCGGCCGAGAGCGGAGCGCCGTCGGCCGGCAGCAGCGGCGGTGGCGTCCGCAGCCGCAACTTCGGTCCGGACGCGCCGCCCAAGAACAAGCGCAAGCCGCCGCGCAAGGACTCCGACCGCGGACCCAAGGGCCCAATCAAAGAGCGTCCCGTCAGCAAGCTGTACGACGTGGACGAAGACTGGCGGAGTCAGGACGCCGAGCCGGACGTCGATGAAGTCGTCGTTCCGCCGGTCGAGGACGAGACGGACGAGGAATAGCAAGCGAAGGGCGGCGACGAACGGCCACATCCGGCCTGACCGAACCGCCCCGCGCGCATGATTCTGACCGATGGCGTCACCCCAGAATCGGAGGTCCGCGCGTCAGCGCGAAGAGTTCGACATCGACGCGCTCTTCGCCTCTGAAGAGGAAGGCGAGGCTCCGCCGCCGCGCCAGTCTGATGCCCCGACGCTGATCTTCACCCAGCCGGCGGACCGGAACGTCCAGCAGTTTCCCGACGAGGCGATCCAGTTCGCCGAGGAGCCCGACTCCCTAGCCGAGCAGCCCCCCTCCTTAGCCGAGGAGGCGGATCCCCTCGCCATACCACTCCTCCCGTCCCCCGAACACCCGTATCGCGGCCGGTGGAACCAGGTCGAATTGCCCAAGCGCAAGCGCCGGGGGCGCGTCCTGGGCGCCGCCGCGTTCGTTGGGGCCATCGCGCTGGCCGCGACGTTGGCGGTTCCGCCTCAAGGCGCGGACGAGGACACAGCGCTGTCCGAATCTTCATCGACGCCGGCTGCGGTCCCACCCCTGGTCGTCGGAAATGCTGCCCCCCCCTCATCTGAGACCCCGCCGGCGCCGCAGCCGCCCCAAGATCCGCCATCCGAGGCGAGCGCTGCGCCTCCCGAGACCCCCTCGTCGCGCCCACCCGAATCACAGGCTGCGGTGACCCGTCCGGACCCGCCCCGCGCGCCGGTGCGCGGCACCCGCGAACGCGACGGGCGTGAGACAGCACGGCCCGCGGCAACCAGTGGACGGGTCGCCAGCACTAAGCCGCCAGTCGCCACACGGGGCGTGAGCAGCGAGCCGCCGGCTCCCCCGGCGCTGGCTGTTCCCACAGTGACCGACGCCCGCCGCGCGGGCACCGACGCGGCAGCGCCCGTCCTCGGCCAGCCGTTAGGACCGCCGCGTGAGCTCCCCGAGGCTCCGGTATTGCGGGATTCGCCCCCCGGCCCTCGTGTCGAACCCTCCGCACCGGCTGCCGCGCCCAGCGCCCCGCCGCCCACCACGGCGGTCAATGCTCGGGCCGTCGAAACGGATCGCGTACGTGCTGTGCTCTCCGGGTACGAACGGGCCTACAGCGCCCTCGATGCTGACGCCGCCTCCCGGGTCTTCCCCGCGGTGGATCGCAAGGCGCTGTCGAGGGCGTTCAGCACGCTGAGCGCGCAGCAGATTCAATTCAACGACTGCCGGATCGAGGTGCAGCAGGCGTCCGCCCGAGCGACGTGCGCCGGGACGGCGCGGTGGACGCCCAAGGTCGGAGGCGGCGCGCAACAGCAGGCGCGCCGCTGGCAATTCGATCTGGAGCAGGCCTCCGGCGGGTGGCGAATCGGCTCGGTGCGAGTCCAGTAAGGTCCGCTAGAAGGCGTACTCCAGGGCGAGGGTCGGGGTGATCTTCGAGGTCAGCCCGCTGTGGGTGGTCGACCACTGCACGTGCCCGCCGAGGACGACCGTGCCGGCCACGTTCCACTTCACTCCGGTCACCACCTGCACCGCGGTGTTGCCGCCGTCGCCCGCGACCAGCCGGTAGGTGTCCACGCCCACGATGGTCGGATGCGGCGCCGCGACGAAGTCGAGATCGCGCAGCTCTGAGACGCGCCGCGCCAGCATCTCGGCCGATAGTGTCACCCGCGGGTTCACCGCCGCCAGCGCCGCCGCGGCGACACTGACTTCGTTCGACACGCCGCCCCCGGCGGCGGACAGGTTGGCGTGTAACGCAAAGCGGGACGGCTCGTACGAGCCGAGCGCCGAGATCCGGTAGCCGGCCTTCCCGGCCCCAAGAAGATTGTCGCTGTCTCCGGTTGGAAGCCGCAGCTCCCCCGCCGCCGCGAACCCGAATCCATCCACATCGACCAGCGTGTATTTTCCCCGGACGGCCGCATCGCCGATTCCTGAGGCGGTCACCGCGGCCGTCGCCTGTGCGAGCGTAGCGCCGCGATACACGTTGAGGCGCGTCCCGTCCAGCTCGAGCCGCAGGAGCGGCAGCGCCGCGCCTATCTCCAAGCGATTCGTTACCGGGACACTGCCGAAGAGCGTCATGCCGCTGCTCCGGATGCGCAGGGTGAGCGTTTCCGTATCGAACGGAGCGGGCTCGTCGCGAAACTTGTTGGCAATCGTCAACAGCGATCCGTCGCGCAGTTTCTTGCCGTCGAGCTCGTCGAAAGAGGACGTGCTGGCGGTCAGGCCGAAGGATGCATGGCCGCGCCCGGCCGTCAAGGCGCGTTCGACGAAGAACGGGCCGAAGGTATCCGCGGCCCGTTCGGCGGTGCCCAGCTGCTCGTTGAACCGATACACGAAGCCCCCGGACGAGGTCGAGAGCGGCACGGATGCGAGGTTGACCAGCAGCGCGTCGACGATCGTCTGGCGCGCGGCGTCGGCGGCCGCACGATCGCGTTCGAAGTCGGCGGTCGGCACGGCCTGATTCAGCATCAGGAAGCCGACGATGTCGGTGGCGCTCTGGCCCTGGGATTGGGCGCGCACGGGGGCGGCGGAGGCCAGGGCGCAGAGAGCGAGCAGAGTTATCGAGAGTCGGCGGAACGTCATGATTGTTGGCTCAGCGTTAGCACGATCGTTGCCGCCGCCCGGCAGAGGTCCTTCACAACCCGACTGCGCTCGCGTCCGGGTGGAGCACCGCCGGTAGCGTAACCGGGTGGTACACTTGATCACATCTCGACGCGGTCGCGCTACCTCGTGCACAACCACTCCCAGCCTTTTGCCGCTGTTCGTTTCCTGTCCAGGCTCGCGACGCTCTGTGCGATCGCGCTGGGATCGGCGTGTGCCGGGGCGACCAGCCTCTCGCGCCACGAAAGCAGCTCGGACGAGCTGGCGTGGCTGGCGCCGACGACCGCCGCGGATCTCCGTGCGCTCGACCGCTGGCGGCGCAGCGTCGGCCCGGCGTTCGTGGCGCGTGCCGCGCACGATCCCGCACCCGCGCGACGGCTGCTGGTGGTCAGCTGGAACACCGCCGTCGGCTCCGCGGATGTCGTCAAGCTGGTAACCGATCTGCGCGCCCGTGAAGGCGCAGATGTGCCGGTGGTGCTCCTCCTCCAGGAAGTCTACCGGGCGGGCGCCGAGGTGTCGCCGGACCTCGATCGGCACGCCTCCTTCGCCGCCCGCATCGGCGCGATCCGGGACGAGTCGGACCCGCGCGATGTCGCCAGCATCGCGCGTGCCCTGGGGATGAACGCGTGTTATGCGCCGTCGATGCGGAACGGTGCCCCCGCCGTGTCGGACGAAGATCGCGGCAACGCGATTCTCTCCACCCTGCCACTCGCGGATCTCACGGCGATCGAGCTTCCGTTCGAGCGCCAGCGCCGGGTCGCGGTTGCCGCGCGTGTGTCAGGACTCGGCGCCGACGGCCAGCCGTGGTCGCTGCGGGTGGTGTCGGCGCATCTGGACAACGTTGCCGGCCCGCGCCGGCTGTGGCTGGTCGGCAGCGGCTATGCCCGGCGCCGCCAGGCGCGCGCCCTGGTGTCGTATCTGGCGGACACGACGCCGACGGTGCTGGGTGGTGACCTGAACACCTGGTGGGGCTTCGACGATCGCGCTTACAAGGAGGCCGCTCGCGCCTTCCATGCAGGGCTGCCCAACGATCAACGGCCAACTTTCCGAGGGCTCCTGCGCCTCGATCACGTCTTCTTCAGGCTGCCGGCCGGCTGGCGCGGGCACGCCGAGCGGGGCCCGTCGCGCTTCGGCTCGGATCATTACCCGCTGATTGCCCGGATCGATCTCGCGGCTGACGCCCCGCCCTCCGAGTGAGCCTGACACCCGGCACCCGCATCGGGCCGTACGCGATCCTGTCGCAGCTCGGAGCCGGCGGGATGGGCGAAGTGTATCGGGCCCAGGACAGCCGGCTGGCCCGGATCGTCGCGCTCAAGCTGATTCGCCGCACGCTGGTGCACGACGATGCGGCGCTCGATCGGCTGCTGCGCGAGGCGACGCTCGCGTCCGCCCTCAACCATCCGAACATCGTCACCATCTACGAGACGGGTGTGGCCGATGGCGACCGCTACGTGGCCATGGAGCTGGTCGAGGGACAGACGCTCCGGCTGCTCGCCGAGGGCGGCATGCCCGTGGCCCGGGCGATCGGCATCGGGCGGCAGATTGCCGAGGCGCTGGCGGTGGCGCACGCGGCGCAAATCGTTCATCGGGACATCAAGCCCGAGAACGTCATGGTGCGGCCGGACGGCTACGTCAAGCTGCTCGATTTCGGACTCGCCCGCCTGCAGCCGGGCGCGATTGCGGCCGGCCCCACCACCGCCGCCACCGAGGCCGGACTGATCCTCGGCACGATCGGCTACATGGCGCCCGAGCAGGCGCGTGGCGACAAGGTCCAGGCCGAGGCGGACATCTTCGCACTGGGTGTGCTGCTGTACGAGCTGGTCACGGGACGGCATCCGTTCACCGCCGCCTCGGCGCTCGGCACCCTGCACGCGCTGATGTGGGAGACGCCGGAGCCGCCGTCGCTCCTGAACCCGGAGCTGCCGCGGCCGGTCGATCAGCTGATCCTCGAGGCGCTCCAGAAGGATCCGCGTCTGCGCCCGGGCGCGACCGACGTCATGTACCGGTTGACGCTCGTCCACGACTCCTCGATCGCCGCCGCACTCAACGAGGTACCCGGCCCGCTCGCCGGTGCCGCGACGGCCCGCACGATCGTCGGCCGCGACCGGGAGCTCGCCGCGCTGATGGAGGAGTTCACGCTGGTACGCGGCGGCCGCAGCCGGTTAGTGTTCGTGGCCGGTGAAGCCGGCGCGGGCAAGACGACGCTGGTCGACGCGTTCCTGCGCGCGCTCGATGAGACCCGGGAACCGATTCGCGTCGGGCGCGGCCGCTGCTCGGAGCGGCTCGCCGGAAGCGAAGCGTACCTGCCGGTCCTCGAAGTACTCGACAGCCTGCAGCGCAGCGAGCAGCACGGCAGCCTGTCGCGGCTGCTCCGGGTGATCGCTCCCAGCTGGTACGCGCAGGTCATGCCGCCGGCCAGCGACGACTCCTCGGCCGCCCGGCTCGCGGCCGACACCGTCGGCGGCTCCCAGGAACGCCTCAAACGCGAGATCGCGTCCCTCCTCGAAGAAGTCAGCCGGGTGCAGCCGGTCGTGCTCTGGATCGATGACGTCCACTGGGCCGACCCCTCGACCACCGACCTCCTCGGCTACCTGGCACGGCGGCTCGAGTCCGCGCGCGTCCTGACGATCGTCACCGCGCGATCGTCCGAGCTCGCCCAGACCCGCCATCCGTTCCTCTCCCTGAAGCTCGATCTCCTCGGCCGCGGTTTGTGTCGCGAGATCGTCCCGGGCCTCTTGGACGAAGCGGCGATCGAGCGCTACCTCGCGCTGCAGTTTCCGGAGCACGCGTTTCCGCCTGGCTTCGCCGCGCTGATCCACCAACGCACCGAAGGCAGCCCGCTGTTCATGGCCGACCTCCTGCGGGACTTGCGCCGTCGTCAGGTATTGCGTCAGCAAGAGGGCCGCTGGCAGGTCACCGAGGAGTTGACGACGCTGGCGCGCGAGCTGCCGGAGTCGGTCCGCAGCCTGATCCAGCGGAAGATCGACGCGCTCGACGACACCGACCGGCGTCTGCTCTCGGCCGGCGCCGTACAGGGTCTCGACTTCGATTCCGCGACCTTGGCCGCGGTGCTGGCAATCCCCGACGATCAGGTCGAGGATCGGCTCGAGCGCCTCGAACGCGAGCACGCGCTGGTGCGGTTCGTCACGGAGGCCGAGAGCGCCGACCGATCGCTGACCCTGCGGTATCGTTTCGCCCACCACGTCTACCATCACGCGTTCCACGAGGCGGTCCGGGTAACGAGGCGGGCGGCGCTCAGCCGCGCCATCGCCGAGACGCTGGTGGCGCGCAGCGCCGGCCAGCCCGGTGAGGGAGCGGCGTCGATCGCGATCCTGTTCGAGACGGCCCGCGATCACATACGCGCCGCCGAGTACTGGAATCAGGCAGCCCAGGCCGCGGCGCGTCTCTACGCCCACGACGAAACGGTGCGGCTGGCCCGGCGCGGGCTGGCCCTCCTGGCGACCGAGCCCGAGAGCCCGGCGCGGGCCGCCGCGGAGCTCGATCTGCAGATGACGCTGGGGCTGGCGATCAAGACCAGCCAGGGGTATGCCGTCGCCGAAGCTGGCGCCGCGTACTCGCGGGCGCGCGCCGTCGCACGTCAGGTCGACGATCCGACCCGCGTGATCCCCGCGTTGATCGGCCTCTCGGCCCATCATGTCGTCTCGGGCGAGCTGCCGATCGCTCACGAGATTGGCGTGGAGATGCTCGCGCTGTTCGAGCGGCTCGGCGATCCGCACCTGCAGATGATCGGTGAGTGGTCGACCGGGGCGGCGCTGTTCCATCTGGGACACCTGGAAGACGCGCACGCCCACCTGATGCGCGGCCTGGCCCTGCACGATCCGGTCTTTCACGGCGCGCGGGTGTGGCAGACCGGCATCGAACCGGGGATTTTCTGCCGCTGTGAGCTCTCCCGCACGTTCATGCTGCGGGGCTATCCGGAACAGGGGTTGGCGATGCTGAGCGAGGCGCTCCAGCTCGCCCGGGCTCTGGATCATCCGCAGCCGCACGCCTTCGCGCTGCTCTTCGATCTCATGGCACGGATCGCCCTCAGGACGCCGCGCCAGGCGCTCGAAACGTGCGAGCAACTCGCCGTGCTGTGCCGCCGCTACGGGATCGCGCAGGAGCTCCAGTGGTCCGCGCCACTGCGCGGCCGGGCGATGGTCGAGCTCGGCGAGACCGAAGTCGGCGTCCGGGAGATGGAGGAGGGGCTGGCCACGCACACCATCACGCGTTCCGCCCTGCTGCGTCCCTATTACCTCACGCTCTATGCCGGCGCGCTGATCCGCGTCGGCCGCGAGAGCGACGCGAATCGCGTGCTCGACGAGGCGGCGGCGGTCGCCGCCAGCAGCGGCCAACCTGCGTTCGAGGCAGAACGCCATCGCCTGCAGGGCGCGTTATACACAAGGGAGCCCGGACGCGAGACTGACGCCGAGACCTCGTTCAGCACTGCCCTGTCGACCGCCCGCGCGCAGGGCGCCCGATGGCTGGAGCTGCGCTCGGCGCGCGCCTACGCCGACTTCCTCGTCAACCACGGCCGCGCCGCGGAGGCCGCGGCACTGTTGCGCCCGATCCTCGAGTGGTTCACCGAAGGGCGGGAGATGCTGGATTTCGTCTACGCGGAGGCGTTGCTGAGGAGCATCGAGGAGTGAGTCTGGAGCCGGGACCCGGGACCCGGGACCCGGCGTTGCCGGCGAGATGGCTTTCGACAGCCGCGCTCGTGTCGAGCGGGCAGAGAGCCCAGGGCGGACCTTGTCGTCCAGATTCGACATGCGTAGCGGCTATCCAGCAGTTGATCGCCGGGTCCCGGATCCCCAATCCCGGGATGCGTCACGCACCGAGTAACATAGTGCCGCCCGGGAGGGGCCATGGACGACCTGAAGCGACGTGATTTCCTGAAGCTCGGCGGCGCCGCGGTTGTCGCGGGCGCCGCGCCAATCCCCCGGCAAGCGGCACAGCCCGCGGCGACGAAGCCATTCAGCGCGCCACCCATCGACATGGTGCGGATCGGATACGTCGGGATCGGCGGGCAGGGCGGCGGCCACGTCAACAACCTGCTGAAGATCCCCGGCTGCCGGATCACCGCGGTCTGCGACATCCGTCCCGAACGGACCGACTGGGCCACCCAGCAGATCACCGCAGCGGGGCACCCGGCCCCTGCCGTCTACAACCGCGGCCCGCGCGACTTCGAGCGGCTGTGCGAGACCGAGTCGCTCGATCTCGTCTACAACGCGACGCCGTGGGAATTCCACGTGCCGATCATGCTGGCCGCGATGAAGAACGGGAAGCACACCGCGACCGAAGTGCCCGCGGCCATGACGCTCGCCGACTGCTGGGCCATCGTCGAGGCGGCCGAGAAGCTCCAGAAGCACTGCGTGCTGATGGAGAACTGCAACTACGACCGCATGGAGATGATGGCCTTCAACATGGTCCGAAAGGGCGTGTTCGGCGAGCTCCTGCATGCGGAAGGTGGATACCTGCACGACCTGCGCTCGGTGAAGTTCGCCGACAAGGGCGAGGGGCTGTGGCGGCGAGCCTGGGCCACCAAGGTCAACGGAAATCTCTATCCGACGCATGGGCTCGGGCCCGTCGCCAACTGCCTCGATATCAATCGCGGCGATCGCTTCGACTACATTGTCTCGATGAGTGGGCCCTCGCGGGGTCTCCAGGCGTGGGCGGCCGAGCACGAGCCGCCGGATTCGCCGAAGCGTCGTGAGAAGTACGTGCTGGGCGACGTGAACGTCAGCCTGATCAAGACCGTCCAGGGACGGACCATCATCGTGCAGCATTCGACCAACCTGCCGCGGCCCTACAGCCGCATCCACCTGGTCCAGGGCACGAAGGGACTTTTCCAGGGTTACCCGCACCGTGCGTATATCGAAGGACGCGGCAAGCTCGATCAATGGCAGACGGCGGAAGAATTGCTCGCCGAATTCGAGCATCCGCTGTGGAAGGAAATCGCCGAACGCGCACAGGGGGCCGGTCACGGCGGGATGGACTTCATCGAGGACTACCGGCTGATCAAGTGCCTGCGTGAGGGGACGCCGACGGACATGAACGTCTACGATGCGGCGTCGCTGAGCGCGGTCGTCGAGTTGAGCACGAGCTCGAACGCCAAGCGGAGCGCGTCGCTCGACATACCGGACTTCACCAAGGGCAAGTGGAAGACGAACCCGCCGCTCGACATCGTGCGCATGTGAGACCGGCGGAACGCGGGGGGCGGGCATGGGTCGGACCGATCGGGCACTGGTGTTGGCGCGGGGGCTTGGGAGCCGGATGCGGGCGGAGGATCCAAGCGTCCATCTGACGCCGGAACAGGAGAAGGCGGCGAGTGCCGGGCTCAAGGCGCTCATTCCGATCGCCGGCCGGCCGTTCCTCGACTACGTCCTGGCATCGCTGGCGGACGCCGGCATCCGGACCGTCGGCCTGGTCATCGCGCCGGGTGAAAATCCCCTGCACACTTACTACGCGTCCGCCCGCGTGCGGGTGGCCATCGACTTCCTGATCCAGGCCGAGCCGCGCGGCACTGCCGATGCGCTTCTTGCCGCGGAAGCGTGGGCCGGAGACCAGCCGTTCCTGACCCTGAACTCCGACAACCTCTACCCGACCGAGGCGCTGCGCGCGCTGGTGGATCTCGACGAGCCCGGCCTTCCGGTCTTCGACCGCGACGAGATGCTCGCCTCGAGCAACATCCCCCACGACCGCGTCAAATCGTTCGCGCTCGTCGAGGTCAACGCCGCCGGCTACATGACCCGCATCGTCGAAAAGCCGTCGGCCGCCGAGATCCCGCCGCCCGGTTCGCCGATGTGGCTCAGCATGAATTGCTGGCGGTTTGACGCGCGCATCTTTCCCGCCTGCCGCGCCGTCGCCCCCTCGCCGCGCGGAGAGCTGGAGCTGCCGCTCGCAGTCATGCTCGCGGTCACGCGAGGGGTACCGTTCCGAGCCGTACCGGCGCGCGGCCCGGTGCTGGATTTGTCCAGGCGGGGAGATACGCCGGAGGTGGTGCGGCAGGTGCAGCAACAGCAACTGCACCTGGAACCATGAACGAGGCCGGGACATTCGCCACCCGGCTCGTCGCCGCCGGCCTCGACGACGGGGAGCGGGCGGGAAAGACGGTCCTGTTCGAACGTGTGATCGCACAGTGGTCCGCCCACAACCGGGCGAGAGCCCCCACCGCCTGGTGGGTGCCAGGGCGGCTGGAAGTCTTCGGCACCCATACCGATTACGCCGGCGGCCGCACGCTCGTCGCGGCGGTCCCACGCGGCTTCGTCTTCGTCTCGTCCTCTCGCCACGATGGCGTGATCACGGTCGTCGACGCCGGCCAAGCGGGCGGGGACAACAGCGTGGTCATCGAGCCCGCCGCGCGGCCGGACCGATTCCGCGGCTGGCGTCACTACGTCGAGGTCACCGCGGCGCGGCTGGCCCGCAACTTCCCGGGCGCGGAATTCGGGTCAGACATTGTGTTCGCGAGCGATCTGCCCAGGGCCGCCGGCATGAGCAGCTCCAGTGCGCTGGTCGTCGGGACGGCGACCGCCTTGATTCACGCCGCGCATCTGCGCGATCGCGACGAATGGCGCCGCAACATCCGCACGACCGTGGACGAAGCAGGCTATCTGGCGTGCATCGAGAACGGGCACACGTTCGGCACGCTCGCCGGCGACGGCGGCGTCGGCACGCACGGGGGGAGCGAGGATCACGCCGCGATGGTCGCGGGCACCGCGCGGGCGTGCACCGGGTTCGCGTTCGTTCCCCTGCGGCATCTCGCGACCGTGCCGATGCCGGAGGGCTGGTCGGTCGTGGTCGCGACCAGCGGCATCGGATCGCACAAGACCGGGACCGAGCGCGACGCCTACAACCAGCTGTCCGAAGGTGCGCGTGTGCTGCTGGCCCTGTGGAACACGTCGCATCCGGCCCGCACGTCACTGGCTGATGCCATCGCCAGCGCTCCGGGCGCGCTGGAGGAGCTGCACCGCCGTATCCGCGAGACCGTCGTCGACGGGTGGACGACCGAGACGCTGGCCGGCCGGCTCGCGCACTTCGCCGGCGAAGATCGCCGGGTCGGCGACGCGATGCTGGCGATTCGCAACGGCGATCGCGATGCCCTCGGGCGTCTGTCAGCCGAGTCACAGAGCGCCGCCGAGCAAAGGCTGCGGAATCAGGTCGCGGAGACATCCGCGCTGGTGCGTGTGGCGCGACACGTCGGGGCGTTCGCGGCCCGCAGTTTCGGGGCCGGCTTCGGCGGCAGCGCGTGGGCGATGGTCGACCGCGATGCTGCCGGCTTTGCTGGCCGCTGGCTGGCCGCCTATCGCCGTGAGCACCCGGATGCCGGAGCCCGGGCGCTGGCCTTCGTCGCAAACCCCGGCCCGCCAGTGATCGAGCTAAGCTGACGCAGCGCGGCGGTCGTCCTGACGCGGCGCGCGTGGCAGTTGTGTCGTCACTCGTGCTGGAGGCGTGGTGCGCTTGATGTGTCTCCGTCTCACGTCCATCCTGCTGCTGTGCGGGGCCCTTGCAGGCCGGGCTGCCGCGCAGGGTCAGCCCTTCTACTCGCACGACAACCACACCGAATACGACCTGCTCGAGCCATCCACGCACGCGTTCGCGATCGTGTACTTCCTGACCGAGCGTCGTCCGGGCGCGACCGTGGTACTGAACCAGACACGATCCGGCAGCGCGGGCTCGGACATCTCGGTCTTCGATCCCGCCAGCGGCGAGCCGTTGAAGTTCGAATACCTGACCGGCGCCGAGTTGACTGCCGACGGCACGCCCGGGCGCTTCGATCCGCAGGAGCACTACATCCGCGCGCACCTGACGCGTCCGGTCAAGGACGGCAGCGAGGGGCGGGTCAAGATCCTCAAGACCTACACGGACGAGAAGAGCTACTACGCGCAGGGCGACGACATCGTCTTTGCGCGCTCGCTCGGGATCGCGCGCAACGCGATCGTTCTGCCCAAGGACTACAACCTGGTCTCGTCGAACGTCGCCGCGCAGGTGCTGGCGCTGCCAGACGGCCGCCTGAAACTCTCGTTCGAGCACGAGAACGGATACGCCGCCGACGTGACGATCCGGGCGCGCAAGCGCGGGGCGCCGGTCCGCTCGACGCTCGCGGTTGCTGACCGCAACTTCGATTTCAGCAAGACGCTGTACGACCTGGATGCGCCCGAGACCCACAAGGTTGCGGTCACGCACGAGTACATGGAGAGTGGGATGGGTGCGCGGTCCAGGGTCGCGTTCCTGGATCACGTCACGCTCACGGGCACCACCGTGACCGACGTGGATAGCGGTGACGGGTTGAAGACGACAGCCGAGCGGGACGCCACGTTCGCAACGTTGGCGACGCCCATCACGAAGCCATCGCAGAGCGCGCGACTGCGGGTCACCGGCACCTTGACCGAGCCCGCCTACACCGTCCTCGACGGTCAACTGGCTTGGGAACAGGTGCTGCGGACGCCGCGCAGCACGATCCTGCTGCCGGCGGGCTACGAGGCGACGACGATCTCGGTGCCGGCGACGGTCAGTGCGCAGGCCGACGGTCGGGTGGTGATTCAGGTGTTCGACGGCCGCCCGGACGATGGGGTTGCGATCCAGATCCGCGCCACGAAGCGGAGGTAACGACCGGCGGTTGGCGCTGGGCGTTCGGCGTTCGGCGCTTGGAGCTGGTGGGATCGAGGCTTGAGGCTTCGGGCCTTCAGGCTTCAGGCTTCAGGCTTCAGGCTTCAGGCTTCAGGCTTCAGAACGTTAGACTCCGGAGCGTCGCCACGGCCGGCTCGCCAGTGGGCTCTCGGCGCGCGGCTCAGCGTTGTGCACTTCGCGTTCTGCACTTCGCGTTCTGCGCTTCGCGTCCTGCGCTTCGCGTGCGGCGCCTACTCCCCCATCGCTTGCACGACGATCTCGCGCTCGCGGCCGCGGGTGTCGAGCTCGAGGAGCATGATTTGCTGCCAGGTGCCGAGGACCAGGGCGCCCGAGACGAAGGGGACGGTGAGGGACGGGCCAAGGAGCGCAGCCCGGACGTGGCTCGAGCCGTTGTCGTCGTGCCAGCGGAGGTGATGCCGGTAGTCGGCGTCGCGCGGCGCGAGTTCGTCGAGGAGGGCGTTGAAGTCCTGGATCGCGCCGGACTCGAATTCGATCGTCGTTACGGCGGCAGTGGAGCCGACGACGAAGATGGTGACGATACCGGCGACGAGGCCGGAGGCCTCGACGCCCCCGGCGACGCGCCGGGTGATGTCGTGGGCGTCGCCCTGCCCGCGGGTGGTGATGCGGAAGTTGTGAGTGTGGACCACGGATGCTAGAATAGCCGGTGCGCCTACCTCAGGGGGGCGCACCTTCCCCGTCCGCCGACGTAGCTCAGTTGGTAGAGCAGCTGATTCGTAATCAGCAGGTCGTCAGTTCAAGTCTGACCGTCGGCTCCACGTTCAATTCAATCAGTTACCGCCGCTGGCGACACCTGCTCTTTCAGCTCGGATGGATCCGGGATGCGGACCGGAACCGCGTCAGCTTGTCCACCGCGACGCGGTTCGCGCTCGGGTGTTGGGCGTCAAACAGCATTCTCGTGGCCTTGACCGGGGTACGCCACCAGCCCGACGGCCGGCGACGCGCACAGCTTCATATGGGCGAGCTGCACCTTCCGCCAGACGCCGCCGATGACTAACCCTTCCTCGCTCCAGTCAAACTGAAACGCCTCGCCCAGGCGGCAGCCAGGTCGGGTGCGTCACTGTGACCCCTGGCAGGATCCTGTTGTTGTCCTCGATCATGCATCCGCGCAGCCGTGATGGTCTCGCGACCTCGATGGCGAAGACAGCTCCGCGCCGATGTCGGCGCTCCGTCCCGTCTGGCGTCCGTGCGTCGATCGCGGAGGTGCAATAGAGGACCCAAGCGGTCGCGGTCGGTCGGGCCGCTGATAACGCGTACAGCGGCGTCGACCTGCCGTACAGTGTTCTATCAATGTGGGACGTGACCGTCCGAGCCCGTCGCTTCAGGTGTCACGATTTCGGTGACGGTCGTCCTGGAGCACGACCGTCGCCGCAGCACAGCCGGAACAGCAACGGGCGGCTGATCTCCTTCGCGCGTCTCGACGTCGAAGCCGATGATTACTGATGCGGCAGTACAGGACGGTCTGGTAAATGGGCAATTCTTCCTGGAATACCTGCCCACTGTCTCCCTTGTCGACGGCCGGTGTCTGGGGGCGGAGGCGTTGGCGCGATGGCGACGGCCATCCGGAGTCGTCCAGCCCGACACGTTCATTCCTCTCATCGAGGGCACCTACCTGTCGGGAATGCTCACGTACTGGGTGTTTGAAACCGTGGCGAGCGAGTTGGGCGACTGGCTGCGCGTTCACCAGCACGCGAGCATCGGGGTCAATGTCCCCCCCGAAATCCTGGGCCGGGGCGGGCTGCAATACTTAGCCACGAAGCCGGGCGTATCCGAAATCAGGAATCAGATCATCCTCGAGGTCACCGAGCGCGGCGTCCCTGACAACATGGGCCTCGCCGTGCTCGAAACAGCCTCCCGGTCCGGCGTCCGCGTTGCGCTCGACGACGTCACCCTCAGTGCAACCAACCTCGTGATCCTGTCACGCGCCACCGTGGACCTGATCAAGACGGACGCGTCGCTCGCTGCTCAGATCACGCCCGATTGCCCGTGCCCGGCCTGGCTCAGCGGCCTCTCGGCGTTGCTCCAATCAACGCCGGTCTCGATCATCGCCGAAGGAGTTGAAACCGAGGCGCAGGCCACGGCCTTGCGATCCGCCGGCGTGACGATGGCGCAGGGGTATCACTTTTCCCGACCCATTTCGGCAGAGCAATTCAAGGCCTACTACGCCAGGTCGAACGAGCCATCGGGCTGATCTTCAACGGCGTTCGCAGGACACCGACACTCGCCGAGCGCAAGGCACACACGAATCCGCACATGCGGGCCCGTCTCGGATTGCGCCGTCGGTGCGGCCCACGTTCGCCGGTTCCGCCGGTCGTCGGATCCTGTTAAAACTGCGGCCGCCACCAAGCCACTAGGCAGCCGGCAGCACGCCGCGGTGGCGGCGACCGCCCGCGGCCATCGCCGGCGGTAGTATCTCGGGTCATGGCACGAGTCGCGACGATCCTCGCTGGGTTGATTGTGCTCCTGCTCGTGACGTTCGCCAATCCCCTCGCCGGAAACGTCCTCGGGTTTTGCCCCATCTCCGAAGGCCCCAAAGCCGTAGGGATCGACGGAGTCGTGGCGCTCATCGACGCGTCGGCCGTCTGGCTGCTGTATCGCGGGCTTCGAGCGTAACCGCGCTGTCCCGTCGTAGCCGAGGGCGCTATTCGGAGGCAGGACATTCGTCAGTCCCATGTCGCCGGCGGATCGTGAACCGCGTCCGGCCGTACGTAAGAGCACCTGCTACTCGTCGACCACACAGAGTCCGCGCCCCTGGCCTCCACGACCAGCATCGCCGGCTTCAACTGTCGATGGTCGGCATTTCGAGCCTCAGCCGCCTGAGCGGCGATGTCAGCTGACTCTGTCCGAAGATTGTGGCGCGACGACAATTCAGTATTTGCGGATGGGGTGATCCGCGATAGATGGCCGTAGGAGAACCCGTGGCTAGCTCACATAGACGCAAGCTTTGACTGGCCAGGCGCAGCGGCGACGCGCGTGGATCCTGGGCACGACCTCGTATCTGCCGGAGGCTTGGCTTACGGCGCGCCCGCGAGGCCGCGCCAAGATTCCCGACATGTTGGTGTTCGCCCCGAAACGGCAACTGCGGTTGATGCTGTGTTGCGCCCAATGCGGGCCGCGGGACTTTGCCGTCACGCGCTGATCGGCCAGCCGAGTTCGGCGACAACATGACGCTGCGCCGCACCTTGGACCGGGCGAAGCCGCCCTACGGCTCGAGGGCGTCGACCTGGTCGCCGGCGCTCGAGCGGGTTCCTGATTAAGACGGAAGATTCTCCTTTTCGGTAGCCGCGCAGTCGCGCTAGGCTTACAGCCGAGCTCGGCGTAAAAAAACAACGCGGCAACAGAAGAGGTGACGAATGAAAACTCGATTCGTCGTTGCACTCGTCGTTGGGGTCGTACTGCACGCGAGCGGGAGCTACGCGCAGCAGTTCACCTATTCGTCGATTGATGTGCCCTGCAGTTCGGCGGCGCCGACAAGTTGTCCGAATGGGGTTGCGAGGCAGACGATCGCCGAGGGCGTCAATCCCGCTGGGGAGATTGTTGGCGCTTTCACTGACGGCGTCGGCGTGCAGCATGGGTTCCTGCTCAGTCGAGGTCGCTTCACGACAATCGACGTGCCCGGCGAACTGGTAGGCGCGAGCGGACCACTTTCGACGAATGCGACCGGCATCAATCCGGCGGGGGACATCGTCGGGAGCTTCGTCGCTTCGGTCAACACGTCCGCTCCACCGCAGGCCCCGGCGTACTGCCCGGGCACCGGCTCGCCAGCATGCATCAAGGGCTTTCTGTATCGTCGGGGCCGATTCGAGATCGTGTTGTTTCCAGGCCATCCCGGAGCCATTCCGACTCACATTTCACCGGACGGCGACATCTATGGCTGCTTGCACGATTTCGATCTCGGCATGTCGATGCATGGCGCCGTGTGGAGCCGCGCTGGTGGCGTGACGTTGATGGCCGACGGGGGCGAACTGGCCGATCCTTCGCTGGATGTATCAATGTCCATGAACAACGCCGGCACGCCAGACGGACACATGATCGTGGGCCTGTGGAATGACACGCCGACTCGCCGTCACGGCTTCGTGGTGAACGACGGGGTGTTTCACTCGTACGACGCGATCCCGGGGAGTAGCACCTTGACGGCCATTTGGGACATCAATCCCAGTCAGGTGTTTGTCGGCACCTACATTGACAGCACCGGCCGACATGGATTCCTGCAACTGCCCGATGGCTCGGCGGCTGTGAAGGTCGACCCCCCTGGTTCTACCGCAACAACCGCGTTCGGGATCAATCCAAGCGGCGTGATCGTGGGGCAGTACCTCGCGGGTGGAGTGGTGCACGGGTTTGTGGCGGTGCCGGTGAGCTGAGGGAACGTGACGTGCGTGAGGTGGCATCATGACCCACGTCACGCACGTCAGTGCTTGTTGCGCGATTCCGTCGCGCCTACGTTTTAACGTGGGCGCGCCTGGTTTGTGCTTGACGGCTCACAGTACCGTTGTTGCGGGCCAGCGCATTAGAGATGCGCCGCATTTGTGGCAGGGCCCTCGTGGGGCGTTCTGCCGGCGATCGTCCGTGGTTCCGGTCCGCACTATGCCCCACCCCGTCCCCTGCTGGTGTTGCGCCTCACGGTCCTGCGGGCAGAGACGGGCCACGAACAACGCCGACACGGCCAGAGCCGGCGCGGTACCCGCCAACCGAGGATTCGTCGTTCTGCCCGGTGAACTTATTGGGTCAGACGTGGTGGTCGGAATCGAAAGCGCCGCCCTGTGGCAAATGAATCGCGGGTTACCCGTCACGTGCTCAGCCCCCCCCAAATGGGCGGACTGATTGACTATTTTGGTGGCTGACTCGGCTTTGGCCGCTGCTTCCGGATGAACTCAATCGATCCCTTGTCCGTGTCAATCGTGCCCGTCATTCTATCGACCGTGGCCGTCAGCTCGGATTTCGCAAACGCCGCCGTGCGTCCGGTGCGAGGACGCGTCACCAGAGTCACCTTGTTGCCCTCCACGGTTCCCTCAGTCGGCATCATGTCGGTCTCAGCCGGCCCGATCATGCCCGTGATTTTGCTACCGTCCTGACTCAAGATCGCCAAGCCGGTCACCGTCCCGCCCGACGACGGCGTGATCGTGACCGCCCAGGCGCCCGTCACATCCACCGGATGGTCAGGATGGTCAGGACGGTCGTCGGGTGATCGTGTAGAGCGAGCGAACCGTCGCACCCTCGGTGGGTCTCATTCAGCTGAAGGCGCCAATGGGGACCTCAGACGATCACGCCGGGGGGCATCAGCGGCAGCAAATCTCCCGGATCCACGCGCCATGCCTGAGGTCCAGGCGAAAACCATCGTCTTGCGCCCCAGGCCGCAATCCCGTCGCCGTCCCCGCTCGTATCTACCTCCTGCCAGACGCTCCCGTGACCACGACGGCCCTCGATCCAGCAGCCTTGGAATCGAACCGGGTCGTCGTTCGTTCGGGGCGTAAACTGTCCACGACCTCCGCACGAGGGAAAGTCTCAGCGTCAAGGCAGGGAATTGAATTATGCACAAGTACCGAGCCGCCACGTTGGTTGTCGCGATCGCGTTTGTCACAATGCGCCCTGAATCCTTGCCGACAATCGCCAGCGCGCAGTCCTCGCCCTTGCCGAGTGCGGCGGCGCCGCAGCCAGTGCCACCTGACGGCCTCCGAATCACGCTGCTCGGAACCGGCGGCGGCCCCCTTGTG
>Ga0207701_10002740_pt1 | contig 18216 bp, 13 predicted proteins | sample KBSSwiSSwithPhiX_FD_184294 | JGI IMG/M metagenome (GOLD analysis project Ga0207701, IMG submission 184294) | Switchgrass rhizosphere bulk soil microbial communities from Kellogg Biological Station, Michigan, USA, with PhiX - S5 (SPAdes) (version 2) | ecosystem: Environmental > Terrestrial >... | reverse complement strand
CCTTGAAGTAAATCGTACCGGAGTAGCCAGCACAGCAGGGAAACTCGCAGAGCTGATTGGCACAATCAAACCTTCACCAACACCACTCGAGCGTCGGTTGTCGGCATTCGGCAGTCAGATAGCGCGTTGGGTCTTGATCCTTGCTGTTGTTGTCGCGATAGCGGGAACGCTCGTCGAAGGCATCAGTCGCGCAGGACATGTGTTGTTGTTTGCCGTTGCGCTGGCAGTTGCAGCAGTCCCCGAGGGATTGCCGGCAGTTTTGACACTGACACTTGCGCTTGGCGTTGAGCGAATGGCTAGACAGAAAGCTGTCGTGCGACGCCTCAGTGCGGTCGAAGCGCTTGGATCCGTCACCGTCATCGCCACTGACAAGACGGGGACGCTAACTGAGAACCGGATGCATGTAAAAGATGTCGACTCTCCCGACACAAACCGTGCGTTACGGGCAATGGCTCTGGCGAATGATGCAGAAACTTCAATCGGAGCTGGAGACCCGCTGGAGATTGCCCTGATCGACTATGTTGAGAAGCAAGGTCTTTCAGTCGAAGCTCTTCGCAAGAATCATCCGCGGAAGAGTGTTCTGCCATTTGATAGCGTTCATAAATTCATGCGAGTGACGGTAGAAGAAAGTGGCGAACTTGTTAGTTATGTAAAGGGTGCGCCCGAAGTGTTAATGGCGCGGAGTCGACTCCACGATACGGATCGTGAGAGTTGGGAAGAGAAGGCAAACGCGTATGCGACTGAAGGGTTTCGCCTGCTCGGGGTCGCATGGTGTCAAGGTGAAGGCGATCGCGATCTGAATTTCCTGGGACTGGTGTTGCTTTGGGATCCACCGCGTGCGGAAGTTCCAGAAGCCATCAGGTTGGCTCGCGTTGCAGGGATACGCGTCATTATGGTCACCGGTGATCATCCCGCGACAGCACTGGCAGTGGCCCGTGAGGTTGGAATTCCTCCCGGAAGAGTGGTGACGGGTCTCGATCTTGAGACGCTGACTGCCAGCGAACTTACCCATGCTGTTAAGGAAGCCAATGTCTTCGCGCGTGTCGCACCTGAAGACAAGCTGAGATTGGTCGAGGCGCTAAAAGCAAGCGACGAGATCGTTGCCGTAACGGGCGACGGAGTAAATGATGCGCCGGCACTGAAGCGTTCCGATGTGGGCGTGGCGATGGGCCAACGCGGCAGCGACGTATCGAGGGAAGTAGCCGATCTTGTGCTGCTCGACGATAACTTTGCAACGATTGTGAGCGCGATCCGCGAAGGTCGAAATATCTACGAGAACATTCAAAAGTTCATCCGGTTCTTGTTCTCAACCAACCTGTCAGAAACTTTGATTGTGATAATGGGGCTGGTGGGTGCTTTCGTAATGGGTTTGCGCGACGAGTCGGGTTCGCTGTTGTTGCCATTAACAGCATCGCAATTGCTCTGGATAAACATTGTCACTGATGGTCCCGGGGCACTTGCGCTCGGTCTGGATCGCGACCCGGGCGTTTTGCAACAGAAACCACGCAACCCTGGATCGGGTCTGCTGGATAAGGCTTCGCTGAGATTTATTTTGATAAGCGGAATCTTCAAAGCGCTCGTGGGCTGTGTGCTGCTGCTAGCGCTGCCGATGCTTGGGCACAGTATCGCTAGTACAAGAACGTCTCTGTTTCTTTACATGTCGATCGGGCAATTGATGTTTCTGTACCCGGCGCGTCATGTTGGTCGAGCGTCGCAAACCAACATAACAGTTCACCTCGCAGTAGTTTTGGGCGTTGGTCTGCAGCTGCTTACTGTCTTTGTACCGGCTCTGCGCGTTTTGTTAAGACTAGAGAAGCCGACGGTTGAGTCGTTGGTGTTGGTTGGTGGTTGTGTATTGCTGACGTTTGGCGTTGCGGACGTTTATAGTCGAATAATGCAGCGCCGCACAGAATGATTAAGCTGGGGCAGCGCATGTTCGATACACTTCATCAGTTTGTCGTCAACGTTCATAAGCGCCAACGTGCCAGACAATATAGACCGCGTTCCGGTTAAGTGGAAGCCGCCGTACCTTGACGACAAACTGAAGTGTATCGAACATCCGCCGCCGCACCTTGAGTCCTACCCTATGTCGTTACCATTCGCCGCGAGCGGCGCAGTAACGCAGAGAGCAGAAATAAGAACGCCGGAAGCGCAAACACCAGAAACCAAACGCCGTCGCTCAGAGGTTCATGCATCAGCAAAGTAAAAACAGCATAGAACGCTAACAAACTACCGATGGTGATACTCCCACCGAGTCCTTCACGCCACCATGCGACTGCAAAGCCGATAACCAGTCCGACTGGAAACAAAATTAATCCCAACAACTGAGTTGCCGTGATCTTTTCCACTGGAAAGGGCTCGCCAACGACAAACATTATCAGTACAGATGTGCTAAATACGCTCAACACTCTCGCGGTCCAACGAATAATGCCTCGCAAAAGAGAATTACGGTCCAACATAACTAACCTCCCTGAAATGCCCGCACAATCAACTTAGGTATTCTGCGCCCCCCGCAGCGATTTCCATCGAGATCGTGCTAGTTAATTGAACATCATTTAGGTGGGCCAATAACGGTAGCAGAGTGCCAATATTTCGAGTGTCACAACCGTGGATTAGTAATGTGTCGGTGCGCCTGGCCACCGTCACGCTCTCGGCTGACCGAGAGGTGGTTGCTCTCGCTGTGTTGGTGAGCTTCGAACTTCCACGGTCGATATGTGACCAAATCAGGATGTTCAATCGCGAACGATTGAGCGATATAGCAGTTCCAGCATACAGGTTCGTAACTACTAAGAACCTCCGACATGTCAGCGATCGCTACCTGTTTCCATTGAAGTAGTTTTCCCGCAGGATTTCGCAGGGCCGGTTTATGGTCTGTGAAATGCAGTTCGGTGAATGTCACTCCACAATATGCACACTGCTTTCCGCGATACCACTTCATCAATACTCCATGGACCAGACAATCACTTGAAGCGACGGTCAGATCCAGGAGACATTCCTGCCCACAATCTTTTTTGATAGGCCAGCGAGAACAATTCTGTAATCGGATGTCCGGCGCCCGAACGGCTGATGTTAATGCCGCTTCGAACACATCAACTTCAACATACGCTGAACTTTTCGTCTCTGGGCAGGTTACGATTTGTGTGCCGCCATACTTCGAGCGTACCCGAAGGAACCAGCGAATGCCGAAGAAGGAAGCCACAGCTATTAAGACGATCGCCGTGACTAATAATAAGTCGGCTGTGGTGTCCATGTTTTTGACCTCCTTCTCCGGCACAGCTGAAAATCAGGGCGCTTCGATTGCGCTCACAATCCCCGGTGAGCTGCGGTCCAGAGTTGGCGGAGCCGGCCGTCTGGGTATGACGAACTGTAGGCCCAATCCCAGACCGCTTCTAATTTTCCGATCAAGCAACCAGAGTGCCGATTGGATGGAGATGAAAAAGCCGCTTATTTTAGGGATTACTCGCTGACGTGAGTGCGGAAGGGCACTCAACATTGGGAAAAAACTCATGTCGGTGTGCGGCCGCCTGGAGTCACACCACCAAACCTCCAAGTGCAACGCCGACTGCGTAAGAGAGACCAGCTGCGGCAGCCCCAACCATCAATGTTGACAAACCAGACCGCCACCAGGAGGCCGTAGACCAGCGACTCTTTACCGAGCCGATGACAAAGAAGACGATGCCCGTCGCTACAACCGATGGAACCATTGGCCAGTCGGTCTTAAACAGGTACGGCAACAAAGGAACCAACCCGCAAACAACAAACGCGCTGAACGTACTGGCAGCTGCGATCCAAGGTGAACGTGCCGAATGAGGCAAACCGTATTCATCGGCGAGCATTGTTTGGACCCAGCGGTCGCGATCGGAAGTAATCAATTCCACCACCCGATCCAGATCTGCTCCCTCAAATCCTTTGCGAGCGAAAATCTGACGCACTTCTTCGCGCTCTCCTTCGGGTGCCACTTCGATATGCCGACGTTCAATCGCCTCCAAACGTCGCATATCATCGTGTTCCGCTTTCGTCCCGAGGAAATTGCTCGCCGCCATCGAAAAACCGTCAGCGATCAAATTCGCAAACCCTAGAATAACTATCACGATCGGCGATAACCCCGCGCCCACAACGCCCGTTACCACGGCGAACGTCGTTACGGCGCCATCGATGCCGCCATATATCCAATCGCGAAGGTAGTTATGACTTGGTCCAGCGGACAGGCGTGCATCAATCGCTTCGACGGTGTGTTCGTGTTCCATCCTGTCTCTAGCCGCCTCCAGATTATTCAGTACCGTTCGCGGTAGCGAATGGCCCAGACTCAAGACGGTCCAGTGACGACATAGGGCGACTTGCAGCTCGGCCATTCGCTACCGCGAACGGTACTGAATAATTTATCGGCAGTCTAATAGGGTCCTACCCTTCAGCAACTCCGGTAATTCGGTCGACACGAATGCGAAATATGACCGGGTCGGGCGGGGCAGCGTCTTGAGCTAACACGGACTCGACCGGCGTGAGCTTCGGGAAACGATTTAGCAGCTTGCCGAGAATTGCGACGCGTTCGCTGGGAAGGTGCACCTCTTCAAACGTTCCGTACGCAATCACACTACGCCACTCAATGTCACTCTCAATCACGTCGACCTGCAGGCAGGCCCGCGGCTGAGCTTGTAGCGCATCGATCTTACGGCCCGGTAATGAGTGGCTGTAAATGAACCCATCAGCGAATACGTAATTGATCGGGATAACGTACGGTTCTCCGTCCGCGATGCAACCAAGTCGCCCGAGCGCCCCTTCCTCTAACAAAGCCAGTGCTTCGTCATTTGTTAATGGCCTGGTCATCGTTGAACGCCCCAGATCAGTTGTCGGATCCGAACCTCCAAGACCAATCGTCACAAGACCGCTTTGGTACGAGCGCCAGAATTACCGCTGTTTCTGAATCGTGATTGAGACCATTGTAATAGTGCTGTTTGCGGTTCGGTTGTACGACACCCAGAACCCGAGATTATCGTAACGCACAAGTTTGTACATCGACCCGTCAGGTTTTACATTGATGTCTGGTCCCACTACCGTCCGATAGTCCGGCGCTCCGACTCCTCCGAGATAGTCAACTGAAATTCCGATGACCTTATTTGAGCCGTCAAACAGCAGCTGCGCAATTTCCTGGTCGCTGAGAACATACAACTCCTGGTCATCAACCCTCCTTCCCTGGCCAAGTTTCGCATGCGCCTCATCTGCCGTCATGCCCAGTCGGACACCTTTGTAGTCTGTCATCAAAGGTTGTTGAGTGGGTGTTGTGTTAGTCAGGGAAGTCGCCGCAGGTTTAATGGGCTTCCGCGACTGGCCCTCAACGACAATAAACGTGAACGAGAACACGATAGCCACTAACAACGCAAATCTTGTCATGTCCATCACCTCCAAGGAGAGATCACTTTCCAGCCGAAAAGGGGCGCAACCGTTGTGCCGACGAACATTCCTCTATTCGACTATGAATTCGACAGTTTGATCGCGTCGATTGCGAGCTTTTGCTCATTTGAGTCAGTGAAATTTCCCAATGTGGCTCGCTTCCCTGGTGGTGGTGTAAGGACGGCGATATTTGGCTGGTAAATGATCCATTTTCGGAGCTGAGGCCGCGTCCTGCACGGCATATCTGTTGCCCGACTTTAGGATGGCCCGTCTTGTGCCCAATCAAGACGCTGAAGGAGGGAAGTGAATGAACTCCAGTAGAGCAGACAAACTTGTGACTGCCGGCGACGTTACGCGCAGAAAATTTTGCAATCGATTGTTAACCACATCTGCGGTAATGTTAGTTGCGGCGAATTGTAAATCTTCAACAGCGTCAGATACACCCTCGTCATATCCCATCGTAAGGATTGACGGCGCTGAAACGATGTCGCCGAACTCGTTCCTGCTATTCAACTATCCCAATAGATGGAATCCGGCGATCCTGATTCGAACAGCAGATGGGAAATACTACGCGCACGGTCAGAAGTGTTCACACCTTGGTTGTTCCGTCAATTTCAATCGCGAGCAAAACTGTCTCCAATGCCCGTGCCACTTTGGCGCTTACGATATGAAATCTGGATTGGCGTTGCATGGTCCACCGAGACGTCCGTTGGATCGGATCTTTCTCGAAATGCGTGGGGGCCAATTGTGGGCAGTGGGACGAACAAACGACTGCGATGCGTTTGTAACGACTGCCGTGGAGTGAGTCTTTGGAGTGCGGTGACCTGTCACCGCTTTGTTATGCGTCAGCTTGCTGCCGCATACAGCATAAGCAGCGACAGCTCGCTTCAAAGCTACTGATGATTGTGGGGCGTGCCGTAAGCGGCGATGATGCGCTTGCGGATCTCTTCAATAGGTAGTTTCTGTTTTTCTAACTGATAAGCCATCAACGCCTCACCAATGCAGATACCGCAGCTCTCGCCGTGTTCAGTGACAAAACAAGTCTGAAGACTCTTGTGTCCCGCGCTCATGTCGCAATGGCAGTAGCAGGGAAGTTGAGCGAGCGTCTGCGGAATCTCCTTAGCAGCCTTATACGCGAGTCGTGTATTGCCCCAAAACATTTCGGGATCAAGCGTTGGCGCCAATTTGTCGGCCGCCGGAGCTGCCGTGTAATGAGCAGGCACGCGCTCAATTTTGGGTGATGGCTGTTGTGCCGTAGGAGGTTGTTGCTGGTTCGCAGTCTGCGGTGCGCTCGCCGTGTGATCGTGTGACGTTCCTTTAGAGCAGCCAACGATCGCTGTCGAGACAATAACAAGTATTAGTCCGATAATAAGTTTCTTCATGCGTTCACCTTGTTTACTTTGAAAGAACTGTTGGGGAGACCAGCAATCGGAAAATCGGCAATGTCTTCATTCCCGGTTCAGCGGCAATCGAATTGTAAACGTCGAACCTCGTCCTAGCTTTGATTCAACCTGAACACTGCCACCATGCGCGCGTGCGATTCGACGTACTGCCGGCAGGCCCAGTCCGGTACCTTCACGTCTCGTCGTAAAGAACGGATTGAAGATTCTTGTCTGATCTTCTTCACCAATCCCACGACCATTATCTGAAACCTCGATAACTGCATCCTCTCGATCGGCACTCTCCTGATCAATCGAGACTCGTAATTTTACTTCGCCGTTGCCTTCAGTTGCATCGATGGCATTGATGATCAAGTTTAATACAGCATCTTCGATTTGAGCCGCGTCGATACTCACAACGATCGGATCGACGGGTGGTTCATAGTTGATCGTAACGCGCCCACCTCGAGCATCCGACTGACTAAGTTGACCACGCGCGATGTTCACCGCGCTTCGGACAACTTCAGAAAGCGATGTCGACATAACCGACACCAGACGCGGACGAGCGCGTTCTAGTAGCGCGCGAACGGTGCTATCGATGCGTGTCACTTCATGACGTATACCTTCCAGTGCTTCGCGTTCAGGATCGGTCTTTTCGCGCCGGCGGATCAAGATGTCCACGACGCCCTGAATGCCGGCCAGAGGATTCTTGATCTCGTGAGCTAGTCCAGCAGCCAGTTCGCCGACAAACGACATTTGAGCTGCTCTTTGCACTTCATTTTCGAGCCGCTTCTGTTCAGTGACGTCAGTATTAACGATGAGCTTCTGATGCGGCCGCCCATATTCGTCACGCACCAGTGTCCAACGGCTGAGTACAATTATCTCGCGACCATCCTTTGTTACTTGCGAAAGCTCACCGCTCCATTTGCCCTGTTCCCTCACGGCAATTTCAGCTTCTTCAAACCCTGGCGGGATCTCCTGGTAAAGGAGCTCCTTCGCGTCACGTCCGATCACTTCGTCAGTGGTCCAACCGTAGAGACGTTCAGCACTTTTGTTCCAATAGAAGATTCTATCATCGAGATCGCGAGCGATAATCGCATCCTGCGCTTGGTCGAGGAGTTCTGCCTGTTGCTGGATCTTTTCTTCCGCAAACTTGCGCTTCGTTATGTCGTGGCGAATCGCCACGTACTGGTACGGCTTCCCGTCGGAGTTGAGGAGGGGAACAATGGTCGTATCAACCCAGTAAATTGACCTATCCTTCGCACGGTTGCGAATCTCCCCTTTCCAAACCTCGCCGGAAGCAATGGTCGTCCAAAGTTCTCGAATGAACTCCTTTGAGTGGTAACCGGAGTTGATGATGCGGTGATCTTGTCCAAGCAGTTCGTCGCGTGAGTATTTTGAAATACGACAGAAGGCGTCGTTTACGTAATGGATGATCCCGGTCTGATCCGTTATCGCGACTATGGTGGACTGATCAAGGGCGAATTTGATATCAGCAAGTTCTTTGAGCGACTGCTCAAGAGTCTCGGTGTTTGGTGGTTTTATTGAGGGCTCAGCCATACGTTGAAGAATATCCACAGATTACTATTTCGGATTTCGGAATGCGGATTTCGGATTTTGTGCTGATGAGTTGCTCATCTGAATGCGAACGGTCTTATATTTGTACATAGACGGTCTTATATTTGTACATGCAGACTCCCAGAAACCACAAAATCCGAAATCCGCATTCCGAAATCCGAAATAGAAATCTGTGTAATCTGTGGATATTCTTTTCAGTCCATTGCGGCGGCGGCTGCCTCTTCAAGTTTCTTCATGCGGTAACGAAGTTGGTCGCGTGAAATGTTCAGAAGTTCGGCGGCCTTCGTCTGGTTGCCATTGCTCCGCTCGAGCGCCTGGCGAACCAAAGACATTTCCACGTCTTCCAAGGATACTCCTGCAGTGGGCAATTGCATCGGATCCTTTGACCTTGCGTCTGACCCGGTCTCAGACGTGATACGGCCATCGCCAATCAAACCACGCGGCAAATACTTGGTTGTGATTGATTCGCCGTCTTCCAAAATCATCGCACGTTCAATCACGTTGCGGAGTTCGCGAACGTTTCCAGGCCATGAATAATCGCTGAATGTTGATAAAGCTTCAGGAGTGATCGCATTAACATTCTTTCGCAGCCGCGTTCTGAAGCTGGACATGTAATGTTCCGCCAACACGCGAATATCGTCACCCCTTTCGCGTAAAGGAGGAATATCAATCTGGATCACTGAGAGACGATAAAAGAGATCCGCTCGAAAACGTCCGGCTTCGCTTTCGCTCTTCAGATCGCGATTCGAAGCAGCAATTACGCGCACATCCAAAGGCAGATCCTTTAGACCGCCAACGCGTCGAAACGAACCTTCTTCAAGCACACGCAACAGCTTGGCTTGCAAACTCAATTCGAGCTCACCGATTTCATCCAAAAAGAGGGTGCCGCCTTCAGCCTGTTCAAACATTCCTTCCTTACGCACTTTGGCATCCGTGAATGCGCCCTTCTCATAACCAAACAGCTCGCTCTCAATTAGTGTGCTCGGAATTGCGGCGCAGTTGATTGCCACAAACGGATGATCTGCGCGCGCCGAATGATAGTGAATTGCCTTAGCGACAAGATCTTTGCCGGTGCCTGACTCACCCTGGAGCAAGACTGACGAAACCTCGCTCTCCGCAACCTTATGGGCCATACCTAACATCTCGCGCATGGCGGGCGATTCGCCGACGATCTGGTCAAAGCTGAATTGCTGGGCGCGCTCGCGGCGAAATAGGTTTACTTCTTTCCGCAGGCGATTCGCTTCGATACCGTTGCGAATTGCGACCTGCAACTCTTCAAGGTTGATCGGCTTACCAATGAAGTCATATGCACCACCGCGCAACGCTGCGATCGTTTCGTCAACGAGAACATTGGCTGTGATCATGATGACCACAGCGTCTGACTGCCGTTGCCGAATTTGACGCAGGACCTCGAGGCCCGAGCCGTCAGGTAGGTTGATGTCGAGGAGACTTGCGATGGGTTGCTCTGCGTCGAAGGCTTCGAGGCCAGCAGCTGCGGTCGCCACTTCAATTGGTTCATATCCCCAGCCACGCAGCGCCTCCCCAAGCGACCACCGAATCATCTTCTCGTCGTCGAGAACCAGAATCTTGAGTTTTTGGTTTTTCAGATCGGTTTTCTGCACTTCCTGGCTGTCTTTTCCGAAAGGGTGATTTGACTGACAGCCCTGATTATAGGGAAACGGTGTGGTAGCGCCAAAACACGCTCCCTGGGGCGACCAGTGCAAGCAATGTGCCCACCGGATCTGTGTGAAATTGGGGAGAATTTCGGTTTCGTTCGGTGTCAGCTGCGGAACTTCACTCAGACGAACGAACTTTTCCGCAGTTGATCAGTAGCAGCTACTGATAAGGAGGATGGAAAATGGATGAAAATGATGAGTTTCATCCCTGCAGCCAAGCCGCTCCTGGCTTAACTCACTCTTTCCGGTGGCACTCGGCACATTGAAACATCGAGATGTCTCCGAGATTTATAGGGTGTTGGAATGGCTTGTTGGCCTTATGACAACTCTCGCATTTCCGATCACTCAAAGAACCCAAATCAACCGGGTGTTGAAAAGGTCCAGTAGCAACGGATGCTTTGGGAGCGGCAGAGTCATAGAGGACGGTGTGGCAGACATTGCAGTTATTAGTAATGGTCTGGCCGGTGTTGCTTACGTGCTCTCCGTCATGACAACGGAAGCAGCCCGAGAAATTGAGATGACCGATGTTGTTGGGGTGCGTTTGCCAGTCGGTCTTCATCTCAGGAAAAAAATACGTACTGAATATTCGCTGTACCTCTTTGATCGACCCCTTTAGTTCTGTTTGCTTCTGCGAAAAGGTGTCGCCGTAGTTTGTTCGATAAAAGTTGTTTAGGTCGTTTTCGATCGTTACTAATGCTTCGTCCGTCGTCTGATAAGGTTTTGACAAAACCTCTACAGCTTTCCGCTTAAGATAGGGAAGAGATGAATCGAGTCTTCCTGAGGCGAAACCCAGGTCAGTAGCAAGATCAGGCGGAAGGTATTGATGTGCTGGTCGGTTGTGACAATCGACGCAGTCCATTTTGCGCCTGTTCCCTGAAGCTATTTGTTCAGCCGTCAGCGGCCGATTTCGGTCGAAGTACTCCCTTACATTCCCGTTCATGTCTTTTATTCGCACCCACGGTATTACCTGTCGCTGGCTGTCCGTAGATACATACTCGATCTCATTGGCGATGTTCATGTGCCAATGAATACCCTTTACAAGGCCAGTAGTCGGACTCCCGCCGCCGACATTCAACAACATTCGTCTTTGACGCAATGTGTTCTGCTCGTCATAAGCGTAGCGATTGAAGACCTTCAGTTGAGCGCCGAAGAATTTCTCGGGCCAGTGACATTGTTCACAAGTGTCCTGAGCCGGCCGAAGGTTGTGAACTGGCGTAGTAATCGGTCGCGGATACTTTTTGAAGGTCACGGAGTAAAGTTGATAAGCACCTGAAAGCTTTGAGCGCACGTACCATCCAGCACCCGGACCAACGTGGCAGTCAACGCATCGAACTCGAGCATGTGCACCGGCCAAGTATGCAACATGCTCTGGTTTCATTACGGTGTGACACGTCTTTCCACAAAAAGACACTGAATCACTGTACTCATATGCTTTGTAGCTGCCGAACGCGCTCGCGGAAACGAAGAAGAAGGTTAGTATTAGAAAAATGAGAAATGCCCGTCGCGCGTGAGGCTCATTAAGATCGAGCTTGGGAAATGCCGCGACTTCATCCGGCGACAGTTTGCGCCGGCGCCTGCGCTCAAGGATTCTTCCGAGGAGAATAAGAAAGAGGCCAAAGAACAGAAACGTAGGAAACACGATGTAGGTAAGAATCCCAAGATATGGATTCTCGCCGCTTGATGTGATCTCCATCAGGAACAGCAACACACCGCTAGCGATGGCCGCCACTGCGATGGCTGCACCAACAAGACTTATGTAGTTTCGAAACAGGCTGGGGTATTTAGTGAGTTTCCGTTCTTCAGCCATCGTTAATTGTTTGTCTGCCGGTCCGGGAGTTTGAGTACTGGTGGCTGCTGAAGGCGCATCGGACGTGGGGCGGTCCTCATCTACTGCTTCGCTAGTTGTCGATTCACGCTGCTCGGGGCCGTTCAAAGACTCTTCTGCCGTATGAAGCCGCTTATGATAATCCAGTTCATGCTCTTCCTTGTAAAGTTCTTCCGAAACTTTACCATCAACTAGTGCCCAGTTTAGCGGATAAACGTCTGGATCAAAGATTACGTGATAGAAATGCCAAATGACAATAGCGAGAGTTGCTAGAACCGCTTCGTAGAAATGAATGGCCAATGCGATATCTATCCAACCGCGCGACAAGAAACTAAACAAACCAAGCTTGAACCAAATCATCAGACCAGTGAGTCCCATGATGAAAGTGCCCCAGATCACGGCCCAATACTCGGCTTTCTCTGCGTAGCCAAAACGATCTATTGGCGGTTTCCGCTTTCGAAGACCCAGGTAAAAACCAAAATTACTTACCAGGTCTCTTACGTCTTTCGCGGTTGGAATCATGTCGCGCAGCCACAGTTTGCCTTCAGTTGTAATTGCGAGATACATGAGGTGGTAAGCACCAACGATTAACATCACAACAGCGGCAACTCGATGAATCGCTCTGCGCAAACTTTCATTGCCACCGAGAAGTGTCGCAAGCCACGAATCAGGATACTGAAGAGCAAAGCCGCTCAAGACCAGCGTTATGAAGCTAGTTAGCAGCAACCAATGTTGGGTTCGTTGATTTGAAGTGAGGCGAACGATGGTCCGATTTTCGAGCCGCTTGAGTGCGGCTTTCTTCCGCCAGATAAGGATGTTGTGAACGGCCATTCCGCCAATCGTCAATATGATCAGCGGAAGATAAATCCATCGCACTATTCTCGTACCTCGAACACCGAGATCCGGAGTAGCGACTGATGAAACCAGTTCCGACGTCAAGTGGACCTTGCCGCTGCTAAAGTTAGCGCCTGCGCCGACGTGGCACTGGCCACAAGTTTTTGTCAGATTACCCGCGCTAATCATCGAGCGCGGATCTGAGGAGGGAAGTATGTTGTGCACGCCATGACAACTGGCACAGTTCGCGACAATCTTCGAGCCCAGCTCCGAAGCAAGTCCGTGATAACTATCTTTGTAGCTACTTACACGCTCACCCGCAACGCCAAACTCCTGTGTAAGAGCCACGCCTTCATGACACCTAGCACAACTTTCTGTACCTACCGCTGCCGTTGCAGAGTTAGTGCTGTGATCCACTGGTACCAGTATCCGGTGTATGCCGTGGCAATCGGTGCATGCAGGCGAACGCGACACTCCGCGCGCCACCGCTTGGCCGTGAACGCTCTGCATGAATTCGTGTGACTCAGTTGCATGACACTTTCCGCAGGTCGTTGGGATGTTGGCCTTTGCGATCGATGATTTGGCGTTTGAGGCGGGCTCTATGTTGTGACTGTTATGGCAATCGGTGCAGACGGCGGCGCTGAGATTTCCTTGAGCTATTGCTTTCGCATGAACGCTTTCGCGATAGGAAAGAAACGGCCGGTTACTGATACCGCTTCCTTGCATGACCGATTTGTCTCCATGACAACGACCGCAAGTATCGGCGATGTTTGCGCGATTAATCGTGGAGCGAGGGTCACTCGCTGCCAGGATCGTCGTCATATCGCGGTTCTTTGTGTGGCAGTCGAGACAAGTTGCAGCCCGTACGCCATTGATAATTGCCTGGTTGTGAAAGCTGTGGTCGTAGTCTGCGTGTGGACCAGTATGAAAGAGTGAGCCAGCAAGGTAGGGGAGTGTTCTTCCTGGCCCATGGCAACCCTGGCATTGCAAGCCAGAGGAAGGTACGGGAGAAGCCGCAGCCTGCGGGCCACCAATGATGGCGCCCTCGTTTGGCTTCACGGCAGATTCGCGAGAGCTTTTACTATCCTGAGCGGCTAACGAGTTTGCGGCGGAGTTACCGGCGTCAACAAACAGGGTTACTAAAAACCATGTAGCTACTAACAGAAAAGCGACGGCAAGATAACGTCTCACAGCGTCGTCCTTCCGTGAGGACACGCCTCACTTGTTCCTCTGAAGCTTTAGTGCTTCTGAGACTTCATGAAAGTGACCAATGCCGCTGCCTGATCCGCCGTTATGCCTTTCTCCTCATACGCTGGCATGTTTGGTGGTTTCTCAGCCTTCTTACCCTTAAGAACTGTCTGGGTTAAATCAGTATCGGGCTTGGTCGCGTCAAACTTCTTCTCGGCGGTTGCACCATGACACATCGCACATTTCGCCTTGAAAACTGCTGCGGAATCGTCCTCACCGGAGGTCCGAGCAGGAACCGAAACAATCAGGAAGGTTAAGGCGAGTACAAAAACTGTTAGCACAAGAAAAGGGAGTCTCAGTGTCGTAGGAATCTTCATCATTGCCTCCACGCTGTAGCTTCAAATCAAATTCGAAACTCGTGGAGACTTACGGCAACGTTTGTGCCGCCTCAATTTCCCAGAAAAGGCGATCTCCGGTGGGTCGAATAGTGGCCTTTTGCTCAGACGGTCGGAAAATTCCTCAACTTAGAAAGGTAGGTGGTTAACCTTGAACGGGCTCGGCGTTGCGTATGGCGTGGCTTTGCACCAAAGCACAAAATCTGGCGGTAGGCGCATGGCGTCTCATTCTCCCCAAGCTTCAGCTTGGGGATCAGGCCGCGTAAATGATCCCCGTAAACCATTTCAATGGTTTTTGAATTAACTCTCGCAACAGGAACTCTGAGGATGCAGACACGATCGAGTAAAACGCCACGGCCACATCTAATTTGGGAAACACTTATTGGCTAACGCGAGCCATTTGACGATAGGGTTTTGAATGGCCTTCTGGAAAAACCATTGAAATGGTTCGAGCTTTTGAAGTACGTGCCGTGACCCCAACCTGAAGGTTCGGGTGAATGAGATAGTAGGGTGTTTGACAGCGTTTGACTTTTCGCTTGTTGTGCACGCCGAACGTCTTTTCAAAAACGCCATGCCTTACCGGTATGGCATCGCTTGCAGACTGAAAAATCGTCACCCCCAAAGGCGCGCTTACCGTTATGGCAGGTCATGCAACTCTGCCCACGACCCGTTGCATGATGGTTTAGCGGCTCGGGAGCTGTGACTTGCCGGCGCTGTGGCATCCCGGCTCTAACCTGGTGACATTCGTCACACGTGGTTTTTTGATGCTTTGTATGGCTGAAATTGACGCGAAAAGCTCGTGCGAATTCTGGTGTACGCGAATAAGAACCAAGTTGATGACAAGTGCCACAAGAGGAAATGTCGCGTCCATTAGATTGCGCGCGAGGTGAATGGCAACGGTAACAAGTAGAGTGTGCGTTGAATCCCGCAGGAATGGAGAGTGCAACGCCACCACGGGATGGGCGGTGACACGTCGCGCAGTTTACGCTGCTCATTCCCACGTGTCGGGAGTGATCGAACTTTACTCTGAAACTTTTCATTCGCGGAAAAGCTTTCACCGCGCCGCTCTTAACGTCAGTATGACAAATAGTGCAGAGCGGAGAGTCAGTATTTGAAAACTGCTGTGCATGACATCCAGCACACGGTAAGTGGCCGTTGGCCCCTGGTAAGTTCGGGGTTGACGCATTGCTTTCTCGGCGGTGGCAAAGCAAGCATGGCAGACGGGCATGATTACGGCTGCTGTGCAGGAATTTCGAGTAGTCGAGCCCTTCAGGGAACTGCATCTGTTGCTGCTGCTCAGTCGCCATCTCAGATGAGGTCACGTTGTTCGACAAGAACAATCCCGAGAAAATGATCGCGCTAGCGATCACTGGGAGCGCGCGTGTCGCGCGTAGGGATGGATTCGCAGCACGAATGAACATGAAGAAACGTTGTCTCATGCGCCGGGTTTCTTAGCAGGCGTTGCCGGAACAATCGCCTTCGAGTGGTCTTCTGGAATTGCACCTTGGCCGAAGAGCACATGGCACTTTGTGCAGGTGAACTTTGGATCCTTTTTCTTTGAATCGATCTCGAAATTAAGCGCGCCGCCTTCGTCCAGAGTTGCTGTGACGTGGCAGCCGTCTGCGCCTCCACACGACTTCACTGGAACCTTTCGAGTTGCGAAGTCGAGAGTGTTCATCGCCGCGACGTTGTGGCAGTTGAGACAAGTAACCCCGGGATGAGCACCACCTTCATGCCGGAATGTGCCCGAAGACATTCGAGTGCTCCACTGTTTGAGAATTACTCCGTCCGTTATCCCCATTGTAGTTGGAAGTTTCGGATCGAAATCCGCTCGCGGTTTTGTCGCTGAAGGCAATAGCTTGTGACATACGTTGCAATCTTTGGAGTCAGGCGCGATCCCAGAGTCAGCGTTATGACAGGTGAAACAAGATGCGTGACTAGCAGGAGTCGTCTTGAATGTACCTTTCTTCAACCAGAACGCATCGCCGAGATTGTTGGGTGGCTTTGTCACATATTCATCATTTGAGTCGCCCTGGGGTTGATAAGTCTGATGACAGACTACACAGCTCTTCGGTTCGTCTTGAGCAACCGATCGAAACGCGACAGTCGTAAACACGAAGGTTGGATTCCGCCGTGGTCCATTAAAACCCACAACTTCCAGATGCTTCTCGTGAGGAAAACCTACGCCAAATTCTGACGGCGCATTGCGACGTTTCAATTTCGGATCTGTTAGATCGCCAAGACTGGGAAACAACCAGCGGGCAGTGTCTCGCGGTGTAACGGCGATATGACAATTTGAGCAGATGACGGGTGCTGGTCGTTCGCGCGCGAAGAACTGCTGGCGATGACAATTAAGACATGAATCATGTTCGGGAAAGTCTCCGACGTCTGGGAACGCAGCATCTCCTTTTCGCAGTTCTTTCCAGTTCTTGGTGGGAAATTTGTGGCACGAGTCGCATGTCAACTTCTGTTTTTCAATATGCGTAGTGTGCGAGAACTGTGAGTAGTCAATCTTCGGACGTTGCGGCGCGCGCCGCCGTTGTGAAGGTCTGCGTGACGTCGAACGTTGCGATTCGATCACGCTCGAGGCCGTCGAAATCAAGAACGGGCACACAAGCAGGAGCCCGACAACAAAAACAACGGCCAGGCCGTGGCGTACTCCTTGATTCCCCAGGCTCTCGAGGGTTCTACGCATTACGTCGAAGCGGTCGTCGCCTTTCGCTCGATCTGTCTGATTTTTAGATAAACTACCATAGCGAGAAATAGAATAAATACTAGTGAAACTAACAGGCCTTTACGTCTGAAGGTTCTCTCCGCTAACGCGCCCACGCCTGATTGATAACCTTTCTCGGCTACCTGCAGCCCTGGGACAACTACTTTTGAAACTTCATCGGCAGATGAAGAGTGTATCAACACTCTCGCATGTGTTAATGCATCCGTCGCGCCCTTCAGCTCGAACTTAGGCCTGCTGACTTCCATTCCCGCCCGTTCTGCGCGTGTCAAAATCTGAGATGAACTGTCGATGCTTGCAATAAGTTGATCGATCATTGATCGCATCTGACCAGCAGCAACAAATCCCTTATCCGAAGGCGAGTGACAGTTTATGCATAGTGAGCCCTGGGAAGTTCCGAGCAGCTGGTCACTGGGTGCTGCGATAGCGTGGTTGCTGTGGCAGGTAACGCACTCTCCCAACTCTCTCTGGTCAAAGGCGGCTTTGTGCGGACTCTTCTGAAATAGCTCAGCCTGTCGCGCGTGACACTGGCCACAGACATTCGCCACGGATGTAATGCCGGGAGGCGCGGCACCGTGATTACCATGACAATCGTTGCAAGTCGGCGCAGATAAATCCTGTTTCTCGTAGAGAGCTTTAGCGTGAACGCTCGTCTTAAAGTTAGCAAACTGGTCGCTTGGAATATTAAAGCCGCGCATGTAATCCGCACTTGCGTGGCACTTGGCGCAGGTATCCGCGACATTCAAAGGATAGACCGATGACAAGGGATCGTTGACTGCTCTAATCCCGTGAACGCTGTGGCAACTAATACACGTGGCAGGTCTCTGGTCACCTTCTTTCAATCGCATTCCGTGCACACTCGTGTAGTATTCGCGCTCCTGGTCCACCCTTAACGAGGGATTGAATCTCTTCATCAGGTTGGCATCACTATGACATTTGCCGCAGTAGGCGGGAATGTCCAGTGTACGCGGACGACCTAGATAACCTTTACGTGGGTCCTTTGCGCCTTCCTTGGTGCTCGCTGTCGGATCGCCGCCGTGGCAGTCGTTACACGACAAGTTACGTGCGCGGTGGATGTCGTTATCGAACAGTTTTGCCGGCGCACTTAGTTTGGGATCCTCAAGCCTCTGATGACATTCGATGCACGAGCTCTTTTGTTGCGCAATTGCGGGCATCGAGACTAGGAGGAGTGGAATCATTGCGAGAGCGAACTTAACAAGCG
>Ga0207701_10002739_pt1 | contig 18220 bp, 18 predicted proteins | sample KBSSwiSSwithPhiX_FD_184294 | JGI IMG/M metagenome (GOLD analysis project Ga0207701, IMG submission 184294) | Switchgrass rhizosphere bulk soil microbial communities from Kellogg Biological Station, Michigan, USA, with PhiX - S5 (SPAdes) (version 2) | ecosystem: Environmental > Terrestrial >... | reverse complement strand
ATGGCGCAGCCCGGGTGATAGGGCACGTTGCCCAGCGCCTGCCTGGTCGCGTCGATCAGCCGGCGCCCCTCGGCCGACAACGCACCTCGCGCACCTGACGCACCTCGCGCACCTGAGGCACCCTGCGCACCTTGCGCACCCTGCGCACCCTGCGCACCCTGCGCACCTTGCGCACCCTGCGCACCTTGCGCACCTTGCGCACCTTGCGCACCTTGCGCACCTGATGCCACAAAGGTCCCTTGCCTCTGCCTGCTCACAAAATAGCCTTCGATCAGCAGTTGCTCGTAGGCGAGCAGCACGACGTTCCGCGAGCAGCCCGTGTCGCGCGCCAGCTCCCGCGAGGACGGCGCGCGCGAGCCGGGCGCGAGCGCGCCGTGCCGGATCTGGGAAACCAGGGCGCGGGTGATCTGCGTGTAACGCGGTCCCCGGCCGTCGAGGCTCAGCAGCATGGGCATCTGGCTCCACTGCAAATGACGATTCTGGATCTTTGCATGGAACCAGTGCGGGCGTATCGTGCCACCGGGGTCGAAAACAGCGGTTCTGCCGGCCTGGTCGCACTCCTTCCAGGCCGGCAGAAGGGGAGTCTCCCGTGCGATGAGGCCGTATATCGTTTGGCCATGGGTGTCGGGGCTGGTCGCGCTCGCCGTGGGCCTGTTCGTGGCCAGGCGGGAGCTGGCAGCCGGGCGCGGCCTCGACAAGCTCGTTGTGCTCGGCCCCTTGTTCGTCGCCGCGCCGCTCGCGGCCTTCGGCGCCGAGCACCTCACCATTTCCCAGTTCGTGATGGGTGCCGTCCCCGAGTGGATGCCCGCACGTCTGTTCGTCACGTACTTCGTCGGCGTCTCGCTGTTCGCGGCCGCGGCCAGCCTCGCGGTGCGGCGCTACGTCTGGCTTTCGGCCAGCTGCCTGGCGCTGATGTTCGTCCTCTTCGTGACGACGATGCACGTGCCAAATGCGTTGAGGGGGAGCGACCGCTTTGGCTGGATTGTGGCGCTGCGCGACCTGTCGTTCGGCGGCGGCGCGATGTGCCTGGCCGGCGCGTCTGGCGTGTTCCGCAGGGCCGACGGCTCGAGTCGGCTTTCCACGCTGGGCCGCCTGATCGTCGGGTTGGCGCTGGTGGTGTTCGGCGTCCTTCACGTCATGTACCCGGCCAACGCGCCGGGCGTGCCACTGAAAAAGATGACGCCGCCATGGATTCCGCTGCCGGCAGTGTGGGGATACCTGACGGGCGGAGTCGAGATCGCCGCCGGCGCGCTGATGCTGGCCGATCGCCAGACGCGCGCGGCGGCATCGTGGATGGGCCTCGTCGTGATCGTTCTCGTGCTGGTGATTTACACGCCCTTCCTCGGCGTCGCCGTGGAGGACAAAGACCAGCTCGAGGCGCTCAACTACATCTGGGACACGCTGCTCTTCGCCGGCACCGTGCTCCTCGTTGCGCGCGCCTCGTCCCGCTAGCCCTGCTAGCCCTGCTCGGCCCGCTCGCCCTACTTCACGCCCGGCGGCATCGTGACGTTGTTGTATTCGTAGCGCACCGACGTATGCGACTTGCGGTCGCCCATCGTCATATCGATCTCGGACTTGATCGGTAGTCCCGTCGCTTTCGCGATCCAGACGCGTGAATCGGTGGCGCCGGTCGCCGTCTCGGTGTGTGACGTGTAGACGCTGGCGGCGACACCGTCGACCGTCTCATCCGGCATGACCTGGCAGGTGTGCGACTTCGCGCTCGCGACCTGCGCCTGGCTCTGTTGAATGAGCTGGTCGACCGAGACCGGGCTCTTCATCCACGTGCCGTTCACCATCGCGTAGGTCGCACCATTGACGTTGATCATCTCGCTCTGCGCGAGTGCCGACGAGATCCCGGTGCTCGTGATGAACGCGTGACTGGGCACGCTGAACTGCTTCACGCCGGCGTCCATCATCGCCTGGCATTCCGGCGACAGCGTCTGCGCCCCTGCCGACGCCGCGCCGAGCAGCATGGACATGAGAGAGAATGCCGTGACGAATCGAGTCATTTGCCAACTCCTCCGGGTGCACCATCGTGCACCGCGCGCCACGTCGGAGACAAGGAGTCCTTTATGGTTCTGTTTGCGCTGCCTGTTGCCCTTGCCTTGAGCGGCTCGGTGCCACCTGAGCCGGTAAGCACACTGCGCGCCGTCCTGCTCGAGCAATTGCAGACGACGCACAGCCAGAAGGACTGGTTCGCGCCGGCCATGGCGGCAGTGGACGGACTGAGCGCCGAGCAGGCCAGCCTGCGCGACGACAAGGGCAACCACTCCGTCGGACAGCTCGCCGCGCACCTGGTCTTCTGGAACCGCCAGCAGCTCGCGAAGTTCAACGGCCAGCCGCCCGAGGCCTTCAGCGGCGACAACAACGAGACGTTCGACAGCTTCGACGCCGTAAAATGGTCGCAGATCGTGCACGACCTGGACCAGGTGATGAGTGACTGGGAGAAGGCTGTGCAGGGCGCCGATGAGGCGAAGCTCGAAAAGTGGGCGTCGACCATCGCCCACATCGGCGCGCACAACGCGTATCACATCGGCCAGATGATCTACGCCCGAAAAATGCAGGGGACGTGGGATCCGGAGAAGGGAGTGAAGTGAGGGGCATTACAATCAGCCCGCATGTTTCTTCCCGATCGATTTGATGGAGCGGCGTACGACTGCTTCATCATCGGCTCCGGCCCCGCCGGCCTGACGGCGGCGCTGGCGCTCGGCGAAGCCGGCCGGCGCGTGCTGGTGTTCGAATCCGGCGACGCCGATGTGCCGCGGAACGAGCTGTCGAATTCGGTCGGCTACGGGCACTACTCGGGGGCGTACTGGAACCTCCACTGGATTCGCGCACTGGGCGGCACGTCCAACGTCTGGACCGGATGGTGCGTCACCGAGCGAGAAATCGACTTCGACAACCCTGCCGTCGGCGTCAAGTGGCCCATCGAGCGAGCCGAGCTCGTGCCGTACTGGCGGAAGGCCGCCACGATTCTCGATCGCGATCCGCGGTTCATCGACGTCGAGCGGCCGTTCGTACCGGGCTTCATCTATCGGCCCGTACCAACGGGTCCACCGACAAGGTTTGGACGGAAGTATCGCGACCAGCTCGAGGCCCCCGGCCGCGTGGATGTCGCGCTCGGCCGCACCGTCGTCGGGTTCGACGCGAATGCGTCGCGGTCGATCGTCACCTCGATCGAGTACGTCGATCATCAGCTCGACCTGCGCCGCACGTTGACGGTTGCGCCAAAACAGACGGTAATCGTCGCCGCCGGCGCGATGGGCAACGCGCAGCTCTTTCTGCAGCCGCGCTCTGACGGCGCCGTGCCGGTCGGCAACGAAAGCGGCATGGTCGGGCTCCACCTGATGGAGCATCCGGAATACCACTCCGCGGGCGAGTGCGTGATGGACGCCGAGATGGACCTCTACTGGCCGGCAGACAACAAGGGCACGGGCATGCACGCCATCGTCGCGGACCGGGAATTCTCGATCCAGCACGGACTCTACGGGTGCAGCCTGCAATGCTCGAGAAAGACCGGCGACCACGACATGGCGCGGTTTCTCTCGAGCCAGTCCGGCCGGCCGCACTTTCATTACGACATCACCGTGCGATCTGAAATGCTGCCGTCTGCGAGGAACAGGGTCGTCCTGACCGCGGAGCGCAACCGCTGGGGACTCCAGCGTCCCTCGGCGCGCTGCGTGATCGATGCGCGCGACTTCCAGAACGTCGAGCAGACGCTCAGAATCTTCGGCGAGACCCTCATCCGCCTCGGCCGGGGCCGCGTGCGCGTGAACAACGATCGGATTTACAAGGACGTCTGGGGCCAGGGGCACACGCTCGGGACGACGCGCATGGGCACCAGCCGTGACGAGTCAGTTGTCGATGGCGAGTGTCGGGTGCACGGCTACGAGAACCTCTTCGTCGGAGGATCCTCGGTGTTTCCGAGCGGCGGGTATGCGAACCCGACGCTGACCATCGTCGCGCTGGCGCTGCGCCTGGCCGACACGATCGCAGGAACGAGGTAAGGATGACCGCACGAATCAGTCGCCGGGCGCTGCTGGGCGTCGTGATGACAGGCACTGCCGCTGCGGCCACGGGCGCGTCGCTCGCCGTGCGAGGTTGCGGCACTCGAAGTCGCCACGTCAGAACGTCTGACGCGACGGTTGCGAACTACATAGATCGCGACGGCTGGATCCTGACGCCCGCGGATGAGAAGACGCTCGGCGGGATCGACCGCCCAGTCAGCAAGTGACCGGAATCGACCGACGCCAGGACAGGCTCTGGACCGCGGGTGTCGGCTTCATCGCGCTGGCCGCCTACGTGAGGACGCTCGCGCCCGGGCTCACCAGCGACCCGGACAGCGCGATGTTCCAGTTCATCGGCCGCGTGCTCGGTGTCGCGCACAACCCGGGATATCCGCTGTACGTCCTGCTGACACACGCGTTTTCATACCTGCCAATCGGCTCACTGGCTTATCGCATCAACCTCTTTTCGGCCTTGTGCGGCGCAATCGCCGTGTCGCTGACGTTCCTCGCGTCGCGACGGCTGGGCTGCGGCCGTCTCGTAAGCGCAGGCGCCGCGCTTGGCTTCGCGTTCGGGAGCGTGTTCTGGTCGCAGGCGGTCGTCGCCGAGGTCTACACCCTGAACGCGGCAATCGTGGCCGGAATGATGGTTGCGCTCCTCACCTGGAGCGAGACGCGCAGACCCCGGTGGTATTACACGGCGGTCGCGCTATTTGCCGCCGGGCTCGGTCATCACACCACTATCGTCGGCTTCGCCCCGGGCATGGCGCTGTTCGTGCTGCTCGTGGATCGACGATTCGTGCTGCGTCTGCGAACGCTGACCGTCACCGCGGGCATTCTGACGGCCGGGCTCCTGCAGTATCTGTTCATCCTGCTCCGCTCGAGTCAGCCGGACGCGTACGTCGAGTCACGCGCGACGACGCTGGGAGAGCTTGCGAAGATCGTGCTCGGGCGGCAGTTCCAGGACCGCCTCTTCGCCTTCGGATGGCACGAACTGCTCGTCAAACGCACCCCGATGTTCGTGAAGACGATCTTCCTGCCGGACATGACCGTGGTCGGCGCTGCGCTCGGCGTGATCGGCATCGTCTGGCTGCTGAGGCGCAGGGTGAGCGCGGCGATCCTGCTCGCGACAGGAGCTGTCGCGATCGTCGCGTTTGCGCTGAGCTACTCGGTGATCGACACGGCTGTGTTCCTGATTCCGGCTCTCCTCGTGGCGTGGCTGCTGGCTGCGGTTGGAGCGGCGCAAGTCGTCTCGTGGCTGCCGGCACGCGCGTGGATCGGCGGCGCAAGCATCGCGTTCTGTCTCATTCCAGCGTGGCTCCTGGCCACGAATTTCAAGGCCTCGGATCGCAGCCGCGACACGCGAGCAGCGATCGAGCTCGATCGATTGTTCCAGGCATTGCCGGATCGCGCTTCGCTCGTCAGCGAGGACTTCATTGCCGATCGCATGGTGATGGCGAAGCTGCTCGGCGATGATGCCGCGCACGGCCGGCATATCGAGTTGGCCGATCCGGATTCGAACCTCCTTCGTCTGCGCCTCGAAGCAGGTCAGGCGGTCTTCGCTTTCGGGAAATCAGCGCAGACGTTGCGCTTCGACGGGCTGGACGTCGGCTTCGAACCATTGCGCTTGATCGACGGGCCGCTCGATCGGTTTCTCTCCCGGCTGCCAGACGGCGCGATAGTGGCCATTGGCGTCCCCGCGGCGCAGGGCGGCGCGTTCACGGCCACCGCCGGCACATCGCTCGAGACGATCGGCGGTCCGTCGGATCTCACCGTGCTTGCCGGACTGAATCTTGCCGTCGTCGGCGTTCGGGCTCGGACGGGCGCCGCGATTCAGGCCGCACGGTTAGTTACGACACTCGATGCGGCAGCGGGAAAACAGGTTGGCGAAACCGGCCGGATGTCGCTGGCCGACATCCACGTGCATGTCGAACCCTTCGAGGCGTCCATTGGACAGGGCGATCGTGAGCTGGTGCGATCGACGGAGGGCATCGTGATGGCGGTATGGTCGGCCGACGGGCATCTCGCCGATACATTCGTTCTCGAGGCAGCCGACCGGTTCCAGGTTCCGATCCGCCCTGGCCCGCTCAGCGCCTACAAGCTTCGCGGCACGTGGACGCGCGAGCGCATCGCGGCTGATTCGTGGACCGACGTCTCCTCATCTTTACGCTCCGGCAGCGTCATGGTGCGTGTGGCGTCTGGCGAAAAGCTGGTGCTGTACCTGGGAGACGATGCGCCGATGGCGCCGAGAGTGTACGACTGGTCCGAGCGTGCGAGGGTGGACGTGTCGTCGGGCTCGACCGTGGCGAGCGCAGGCCTCGCAGGTGATCTCCCCGGCGATCTGGCTGTCGCGTTCAATCAGGACACCCACGTCTATCGGATCGAGATCGACGCGTTCGGCGCGGCCGTGTCGGTGCAGCTGGCGCTTGGCGGCCTTCCGGTGCATGCGCTGGGACGCGTGACTCGCGTGGCGAGGGCGCACGCGGCTGATGCCTTCCGTGTGGACGTCGGCGGACTGTTGAAATCGCCGGATCGGCGATCGGAAGTGCTGCAGATGGGCCGCGATGCCCAGTCGCAGCTCATCGGTCATGGCTGGTCGGCGGTGGACCGGGACGATCGCGGCCCGTTCCGATGGATGACGGCGACCGAGGCGCGCGTGATTCTGCCGCTGTCGCGCTCCTCGGCTCGTCACATCCGCGTCCAGTCACTTCGCGAAGCGCGGAGTCCGGACACGACCATGCGCTTGCGTGTGAACACCATTGAGCTGACGCCGCAGACACTCCAGCCAGGCTGGCACGTCTACGAGTGGGCCGTGCCTCAAGGCTGCATGATTCCCGGCATCAACGAGGCCTCAGTGGTAGTCGACCGCCTCGCAGAAACAGCGACGGGGAAGGCGGGCGGCAAGGGCATCGCGGTCTCGGATGTTCGTGTGATCCACGACTAGTCGCCAAGCCCCCAGATGATGAGGAAGAAGGCGACGAACGATACCGCGCCGGCGGCTGCGCCGATCGCGATCGCTTTTCCGGTATCCACACCTCCGGACGAGTCCGGCACGATGGCGACGATTAGATCGAACGGCACGCGCTTGGCGGGCGATGGCAGCCGCGTCCTGGGCTGCATGATCACCGCGTCCTGCTCGACGCTGACGATGTTTCCAGCCACCCGGGCGCCATCGGCGAGATCGAGTGTCAGCTTTGTTCCGATCGGCAGGTTCGAGATGTAACGACGCCAGTCCTCCGCATCGCGCTGAACCGTCGACACGCGGCTCGCCGTCGTATTCGGCCGCGGGCTCGCTTGCGTCGCGACGCGCGTGCTTCGCTGCGCGCATCCTGTCGCGGCGAGTGCCATCGTAAGAGCAAGAGCAATGAAGCCTTTCATGGTGTCCTCCCCTGGTGCACAGGTCTGAAGACCCGTGCCACAACTCAGAAGTCCAACCCGATCCCGAATCTCCATGCGACCTGATCGACGCTCTCCCTGAAAGACGCGCGGACGTCCGTCCTGAAGAACGCATTGCGTGTGAGGTAGGCCTTGAGGCCGGCGACCGCGACCGCACGTGGGACGACCTCAGTACGCGTTTCGCGCGGCAGCGTAACCACCGTGAATACCGGCTCGGTGCGGTTATCGGAGACCTGCAGGCTTGTCTCGACCGTCCGACGCTCCCAATCGATGTCGATGCCCGCGCCGAGAAACGGATGGACCCAGGCGTTGCGTCGGAACTGCCAGGCCTGCACCAGCGACAGTGTGCTGACCCTGTAGGTGTGATCGCGATAGAGATAGCGGCTTACGTCTGGCTCGCTCTCCAATTCTTCGAAACTGACGAGACGGCCCTGACCGGTGATCGCGAGCTCGGCTTCGGTCTTGAGATGCTCGGTCCAGTAGTGGCCGATCCCGAGGCTGAGTCGAGGGGTTGAGAACCAATCGCGGAAGGTCTGGCCGCCGATGCCGCCACGATTGGCGCGGAACCACCCGACGTAGCCCGCCGCATCGAAGCGGGCTTCTTCCGCGGCCTTAACAGGCGCTGGAGCGCTCGCCTGCGCGAGCGCCGCGGCCGGGAACGAGAGAATGGGGACGATGAATACGGGAAATAGCCGCAGCCACCTGCTGCACATGACCGCCTCCCCTCGAGTCGCCCGCGAAACGGCTTCTCAAGGGAATGCGCGAAGCGGTGGTGGATCGGCTCAGCGCGCGACGCGGCGCAGGAGGGTTGTGGGCGCCGAAAACGGCGAGTCAGGTCGCCAGGTACCGCTTGGCTGCCGCCAGGTCTCGCTTCAGCTCATCGGCAGTCCGTCGCGGGCCGTAGCCGGGAGTGTCGCGCTGGATGCGCCAGCTCTCAGCCAGTGGGCCTGCATCGACCGTGTCGTAGCCGAACTCGTCGAGCAGTTGCGTAACCGTCGCCTTGGCAGTCGCATCGTTGCCGGCAATGACCAGCGCACGACGGTCTTTCGTGCCCGCGGGTCGCCCGTCCGTCGTGATCTGCGAAGCGTAGATGTGATTGAACGCCTTCACGACTTTTGATGTCGGGAGATGAGCCTGCAGCAGTTCGGACGTGGTGGTGGACTCGCTGTCGAGCTCCGGGATGTTGCCATCGCGCTGAGGGTAGTAGTTGTTGGTATCGATGACGATCTTGCCCGCGAGCGGCTCGACCGGCACCGAGCGATAGTTCTTCAGGGGCACCGTCACCACGACGATGTCGCCGGCGCTGGCAGCCTCAGCGGGCGTCGCTGCGCGCGCGCTGGGTCCGAGCTCTGCCACGAGCGCGGCCAGCGTCTCCGGTCCGCGCGAGTTGCTCATGACAACGGCGTAGCCGCGCGCAACCGCGAGGCGCGCGACCTGACTTCCTATGTGACCCGAGCCGATGAATCCAATGGTCCTCATGAGGACACTATAGCGTTCATCGACGCGTTCCTAGCTCGACGAGCGCTCGATGAGCCCGCACACGTCGCGTCAGCGCGCGAGCAGCGCCCGCATCTGGTCCCGTTGTGCCTTCTCGCTATCGAGGACGTGATAGCAGGCGCCCTCTGTCAGGGACTTCCCGTCGTAGATGACGGCGGACTTCGACGCCCCGTGACTCAGCAGCCGCTCGGTCACCTCGTAATGGCATCGCTCGACAGCCACAGACAACGGGGTAACACGAGCGCCCGGAGGCAGCGTGAGGCCCTGCATGACGCCCTGGGCGACGGGCGCATCCACGCGAGCCCCGGCCGCCAGCAGCAGGTCCACCTCCTCCAGCTTTCCCTGGTAGGCAGCCCAGTAGAGAGGCGGGGTTTCCTCGCCGGTCAGGGGATTGACGTGGGCCCCGGCGGCAAGGAGCGCCTTGGTGGTCTCGAGGCTGTCGTGGTATTCGCTCTGCAGCGCCAGGGCGAGCAGTCCTTCGCCTTCGCCGTTGACCATCTGCACATCTCGGCCCTTCTTCGCGAGCAGTTGCACCAGCCATGCCTGGCCGCCGAAGGCAGCAGCCTGGAGCAGCTCGGGCCCGATGCCCTCCTCGTACGCGGGCTGGCTCCCCAGGCTGGCGCCCTCCTCGACCAGCATGCGGGTGATGTCCTCGCTGCCGTTGCGGGCCCGGCTCCAGATGTTGGCGTCCTCGATGTGCGCCCCTCGATGAAGGAGCAGCCGCGCGACGTCTACGTTGCCCCTGGCGCAGGCGTCGGCGATCAGGGGGACGCCGCCAGAGTTCTTCTGGTTGACGTCCGCTCCCCGGTCGATGAAACCTGCCACCAGGTCGGAAGTCGCGTACTTGTAGGCCACCGCGTCGGCGAGGCTCGTTGGCTTGTAGCGTCGCAGGGCCAGGTCGTGGCTGATGTCTTCCGCGACGAAGAGCGCCCAGACGATCAGCCACGGGCCGAGCACGATGGCGCACAGAACTCCCAGGATGAGACCGAAAACCTTGAGGGCTTTCTTCACTCTGCCGCCGTTTCTGACGTTTTCAGCCGTGCCGGAACCAGCGACCGAAGCCACTCACTGAGCCATCCGGTGCACGGCGGGAGCGGATCGCATGCCAGGAGGTACAGCACAGCGGTTGTCAGCACGATGAGCGAATAGCTCAAGAGGGTGGAGATGTAGATCGCCAGTGAAATCTTGAAGAAGGATTGGTGAAGGTTGAGTTGAATCAAGACCATCGGAACGAAGAGCAGCACGGCGAGCGTCAGGAACGAAATGCGCAAAGGCGCATCCCGGACGCGCCTCGGATTCCTGAAGCCCTTCGCGACGCGCCGATACGCGCCGGCCTCATACGTTTCGATCGTGACCTTGAAGATCGTCTGGGTCAGCAAGGACAACACGCCTCCGCAGAAGAGCGCCAGCGCGACCCGTGCGAGACCAGGGATGGTCCAGAAATAGACACCCGCCCAGATGAAGTAGACGACGATGCTGAGATTCGTGAGTTGGAAGGCCAGCCACACGTTCGTGCGACCAGTGAGGATCTGAAACCGACGACAGAGGCCCTCGATCAAGTCCAGGAGGGCCAAATCGACGTAAACCATCGCCGCTCACATCGTCCTCAGCCTACTTCACGCCCGCGATCTTGAAGGCGTACGCGTACTTGCACGGGAGCTGGTCCACCGTCAGCTTCGGTGTCTCGATCACCAGATTCTTGCCCTGCTGCTTCCATTTGAGCGGCGTCGCCACCCCGAGCATCGTCACCACCGAGCCCGGTGCTGACTGGACGTCCTTCAACGTCAGGGTCGCTCCCGGCCAGCCTGGCGTGATCGCGTAGAGCGCATCAGGCTTTCTGGTGAAGAACACCTGCTTGACGGCCTTCCCGTCGCGCGGCTGCTGGCCGGCCAGCTCGAGGATGTCGTACTTCACGCGGAACTCGCCGAAGCCCTGCTCCGGCTTCGTGCCGTCGGTCCACTGCGCCGCGCGCGTCCACGCTCGCGTGCCGTAGATGGCCTCGCCGTTCACCGCCAGCCAGTCGCCCATCTCCTTCAGCCGCTGCTGCATCACCTCTGGGATCTTGCCGTCGGCGCGCGGGCCGATGTTCAGCAGGAGGTTCCCACCGCGCGATACCGTGTCGATGAACATCCACACGAGCTCCTGGCCCGTCCGGTAGTTGCTGAGCGGCTCGTTGCGGTTGTAGCCGTACGAGAAGCCCATCCCGCGGTTCTCTTCCCACGGGTGCGTCGCGTCGGGCATCCCTGCGCCGTATTCGGTCGTGTAGTACCCGCCGTGCTTGTGGCGTGTGTCGCTGCCCCAGCGATCGTTCACGATGACGTCGTCTTTGACCGGCGACTCGTTGTAGAGCCACGCCAGCAGCTCCGGCGACCGCCACTCGGCGGAGGTCATGTCCCACTCGCCGTCGCCGAAGATGATCGACGGCTTGTAGCGCGTGACCACGTCCTTGAACTGCGGGAACAGGTGCTTGTCCACGAACAGCTTGTGATCGTTGAGCCAGAGCGGATTGAACCACTCGTACAGCGAGTAGTAGAACCCCATCTTCAGCCCGGCCTTGCGCACGGCCGTCGAGAGATCGCCGAGCAGGTCGCGCTTCGGGCCGATGTCCACCGCGTTCCAGGGCTGGCCCCAGTCGCGGTTGGCCTCGGCGCTCTGGAACATGCAGAAGCCCTCATGGTGCTTCGAGGTCAGAGCGACGTATTTCGCGCCGGACTGCTTGATGATCGCCGCCCACTCATCGGGGTCGAAGAGCTCCGCCTTGAACATCGGCGCGAACTGGTAGTAGCTGAACGTCGGCCCGAAGACGCGAGTGTGGAAGTCCACCGTCTCCTTGTGGTTCTGCTTGTCCCGGGCGTTGTCTCCCGGCTCGGCGCGCAGCGAGTGCCAGTACCACTCGGCGTACTCCTGGGAGTTGGCGAACGAGGGGACCGAGTAGACGCCCCAGTGGATGAAGATGCCCAACTTCGCGTCGAGGTACCAGGCGGGCGCCGGCCGCGCGTCGAGCGACTCCCACGTCGGCTGATACGGGCCCGCCGGCGCGGACTGAGCGCGGACGCGTGAGGAGGCCGTCGCCAGGACAAGGGCGAGTGTGAGCAGGGCAGTGAGCCGTCGCATGCGCAAGAGCATACTTCGGGTTGTTCCTGTCGCGGGACGATGCTACCGTCGTCGCGGCACGAGGCTCGCATCGATCGGATCCCGTCGCGGCGACGTTTGCGGCGATCGGAGGCCGACGCCATGGCTCACGACCCGGTGATAGAACGCGTGGAAAAGTTGGAGAAGACCGTCGCCGCGCTTACCAGCCTGCCCGGCGAGGTGTCTCAGTTGAGCCGTCGCGTCGGCACCATGGAGTCGCAGATTGTGCAACTCCGGACCGAAATGAAGGGTGAATTTTCTGCCGTGCGGGGGGAGCTGGCCGAGGTCCGCGGTGGGCTGGCCGAGGTCCGCGGTGGGCTGGCCGAGGTCCGCGGTGGGCTGGCCGAGGTCCGTAGTGGGCTAGCCGATGTCCGCGGTGGGCTGGCCGAGGTCCGCGGCGATCTCGCCGAGACGAGAGACAACCTCCTCGGCGTGATTGAAAGCGGGAGTCAGGCCACGCAGCAAATGTTCAACGAAGTCCGGCAGGACATCGGCGCGTTCCGCCAGGAGACCAACACCAGGTTCGACGGACTCAGCACCCAGATGCGGGTGTTGCACGAGGACGTGATCGAACGGATCTCTCGCCTGGGCGGCCGGTAGAGCAGTCGGAGGGCCCGCACTTCAGTCATACGGCCGAACCTCAGTCGTAGGGCCCGAACTTTAGTTCGGCCTTGCAGCCGGAGAGCGTCAGTTCCCCCTCTCAACTCGAGATTCGCTGGCCCGCTCCGTGGGGGATCCTTCGATCGCCAAACGACCACGTCCTCCGCTCGCCGAATGGCAACGACGTTGTCGCCATTCGCGCGATCAGCGCGTCGATGCTCCAGGCGCCCGCTCCTGCAAATGCGAAATAGAGGAACAGGAAGCAGTAGAGCACCGCCGGAACGCCGTTGTTGACCGTCGGAAACGGCGACCGCGGAAAGTGCGCCTGGAAGTACGCGACGGCCATTTCTCCAGACAGCACGAACGCGACCGGGCGCGTGAGCAGGCCGAACACGATCGCCAGGCCGCCGACCACCTCGAGTACCCCGGCGATGCCGAGCTGAGAGTTCAGATCGACAGGCCCGATCGGCGTCGGGCTTGGCGGATAACCAAACAGCTTCATCGTCCCGAACGACACGAAGATGATTCCCGCGATGATGCGGAGAATGCTGAGCATTCGACCGCTGAGGGGCGACTCGTAGAAAATCCAGCGCATGAGCTTCTCCTCGACCGTCCGGTTAATTGGACTGAGCCAACTGCAGCAGAGTGCACATTGATTGCCAGCGGCGCCCACGTAGGATTCCCGAGATAACTTGCCGCAAGACGGTATTGAGCTCAATCCGCGGGAGCGAACAGTAACGATGACTCGAAACAGCCTGGCAATCCTTCTCGTCCTGACCATGCTCGTCAGTGACTCGATGCGCGCCCGGCAGCCGGCTCAGGCTGTACCTCGGCCGGATCTCTCGCGGGCGGCGCAGGTCGTGGAGGCCGTCGTCGTCGGCACGCACGCGTATCAGGTTCATCTGGCACGGCAGGCGCATCCAGCCTCGGCGCCATGCTGGGACGCCTCGGCCGTGAGTGACGCAGACCTGGAGTCGCTCGTTGCGCATCAGGCCGGACTGTTCGCGTCGAACCGGCTCGCGCTCAGGGACTGGATCGCCGGTCGCGACGCCATGCGCTTCGATCCCGCGCGCGATCTCTACCCGTTGCTCACCGCTCGTGTGTCTCTCGATGCCGCGTTGCCGGTCAACGTTTTCACGCGCATCGTCGCGGGACAGACGAGTGCTCCCGAGGTTGATGTCCGCAGCGTGGCGAGTCTCTATCAGTTGATCCTGGAGGTCGATCGCGATGGCGACGTGCTCCAGGATGCGTTCGCGTTCCTGATCGGCCTCGAGTTGCCCGTGTATGGCGGCCAGATCGGCCTCCGCGGCGACGATGCCGCGCACGCCGCGCTCGGCGCGCGGCTTTCGGGCGCCACGTGTGCGGCGCCGTTTGCGACCGACGCGACCGCGTGGACCATCGCCGGCCGCAAGGTGTGGAACTGGGGCGAGAAACACCTAGGAGTCCGGAACGCGGCGACCGTCGCCGTCGAGATGTCGCGTGAGCCGTCTGTGCAGGCCGCCCTGTCTCGCCTGCGCGATGCGCCTCCGTCGCGAGTGGCCGTCATCGGCGACTCATACACCATGGGCAATCACTGGGCGTCGCCGGGCAGCTTCACGACGATCGCGGCAGCGCTGATTGCCGGCGCGCACGTGGCCATCGAGACGCGGCACTATTCGGCCGGCGGCCTCAAGGCTGCGCGCGCCTGGCGCATGTATGGTCAGGAGGTCGTGGAGTGGCGTCCGACCGCGGCGCTGCTGGCGTTCGAGGTCCAAACGGATCAGGACGTGGCGGCAGAGGCCACATGGCTCTCCGCGCTGCGCGATGCAGGCGTCCGCGCGCTGATGTTCGACGACTGGGGCGATCCTGGCGATCGCGAAGTCGCCATGCGCTCACGCCGGCTCGACGCTGCGCGCGCCGGCGGCGCGGTCATCGTCCCGGTGCAGGCGCGGCTGGCCGCGGCACCCGATCGCGACGGGTTCCTCTCGATGGACGGCATCCACATGAAGGAGCCGTATCACCGCCTCATGGCGCTGGCGTGGCTGGAGGCGCTGGAGCCTGCATTGTCCGCGGCGAGACCGGCGAAGCCGTAAGAGATCGGGGCCACTCGATTCGAGTTTCGCGCAGCGCAGTCAGGGCTTCGCAGCCGCCAACGCCGGCAGCGCCAGTGGGGCGGCGCCTAGCCCACTCACCGTTCCCGTCTTGAACGTCTTCGGCACGCTGAACAGCAGGCAGAACGACGCGGGCGGCGTGAGCACCTTGAGCGCCGCCATCTTGCCGGGCGTGAACGCAAAGCTGAGCGTGCCCTCGGACCGGCTTTCCTCCAGCGGATCCGACAGCGACCCGGTCTTGACGAGACGCACCGGCGCAATCATCGAGAACTGCTTCGGATCCCCGTCCCAGGCACTGTCGACGCCAATCAGCGGGGAGCTCGTCGCGCCACTCACCACCGCCACCTTGGTGAGATCGATGGCCTGCGGCGCCCCGTCGGCCTTCGCCGTGACCCACAGAAACATCTGCCCGGCGGCTGGCGCGATTGCCGTGCGCTGGTCGTTGGTGGCTTCGGGTGCAAGCGCGGCTCGCACCAGCGTCACCGTCGGCGCCGCGGCCGGCGATGCCGCAATCCCCACTCCAGCCGGCACAAGCGCCGCCGCCACGAGGGCAGCGAGTATCAAAGCGTGTCTCATCGTCACCTCGGCCGTGAGTATACGGCAGCGCTCCGGCGCCTCACGCTTCGGCGACTCGTGCCATGCGGGCCCGCACCGCGTCGACCGTTCAGGGGTTCGTCGGAGATTGCGCGATCTTGATCATGCCGCGCTCGACGATCTCGTCGATCACGATGTCGGGATGCTCGCGCTCGATCGTCTCGCGTGCCAGGGCGGTGGACTGTACGTAGACACTCCGGTGGAAATTCTCGGAGAGCAGCGGGATGAGCGCGACGGCCATTGAATCGCGGTTCATGACGAGTTTCGGCAGATCGGCGTTCGGCTGCTCGTAGATCGTCATCAGGCCTCTCATGGCGATCGGTCTGGCGAGCAGGCCGGCGCGGCGGGGATTGCTGGTCACCGCGTCAAGCGGCAGGTAGTCGGGCTCCGTGAACCGAAAGGGGATGCCCATGGCCCTGGCGAGATCACCCCAGTAGACGTCGCGGCCGGCGATGTACGGCGGGCGCACCGGCGGCGCGACGGTCGCCAGGCGTCCCGGCAGCAGGGCCTGCACAGCGTGCATGATCGCGACGTAGGCGACTCCCGCTCCTGCGAGGTTCCAGTGCGAATCGGTCAGGTAGTAGAGCCGTTCGCCACCCTTTGTTTCGCGGAGCACGGGCCGTAGATCGACATAGGGCACGCTGCCGTCTTCCGCCAGGCGATCCATCGTGCGCGCCAGCAGGGTGGGATTGCGGCCAGGGGCGACCCACGACGGAAGGTACTCAGGGTAGATCGTGAACTTCTCGGGCACGATGATCGGCAGGTACGCGATCCCGCGCGACCGAAGGTACTCGTGGCGGCGCTTCACCTCTGCAACGTATGCCTCAGCCTCGAAGTCGGGAACCCTGCGCGTGCCACGGTAATGGCGGTCGAGCGACCGGGCATCCTCGCCGAGCCAGAACAGCCAGCCATCGCGGCCGATCATGACGTTCGCCACCGGTGAGACGCCGAAGATGTCGACCAGCGCCCAGTGCTGCGCGACGATCAGGGCGCTTCGCATGCCGAAGCGATCGGCGAACGCCTGGCCGAATGCGGCGCCGAATTTCGCCGGCGTCGCCAGCATGGCCACTGGCGGCCACGCGGCGGCGCGCCGCTGCTCCCACCTGATCGCCGCGCCCCGCAGCGGATCGACTGTGGCCATCACGGGCAGCAGCACGGCCACGATCGCGATCAGCGCCCGATCGCGCCACGGGTGCGTGGCAGGGGCCGGAGGAGGCACGGTGGGCAGCCGCAGAGGGTCCATGGCGCCTTGTCAGAACCGGAAATAGATGAACGGGTTGTAGGTGCCGGCCGCGAGGAAGGCCGTGGCGGTGATCAGCACCAGGACGAGCCATGCTGTGTCGGCGGTCATGACGAAAGCGCAGGCGCGCGGACGTCTGCTGGCCAGTTGTTCAAGCCACTCGCCCAGGTGCCGCGCAATCGGCGTCGCGCCTGCCACGGCGACAACGAGCGTCGTGGCCACGAGCGGATCGAGAAATTCACGGAGCGGACGCTGAATCGGATCCCCAGTCCCCAGTCCGAGCAGGGCTGAGTAGAAGATGTCTGCGCGCGCGAGCGTGCTGCTGCGGAACAGCACCCAGCCGCCCATGACCACCGCCAGCGCGTAAGCGTGCGACATCGGCCCGAGCCGCTCGAGCATCCGCCCGACGCCGGCACGTTCCGCGACCAGGAAGAGCCCGTGCCAGATGCCCCAGAGCACGAATGGCCAGCTGGCGCCATGCCAGAGCCCGCACAACAGAAACACGATGACCAGATTCCGGTACGCGAGGGCGGTGCCATGCCGGTTGCCACCCAGTGGGACGTAGAGGTAGTCGAGGAACCAGTTCGACAGCGAGATGTGCCAGCGGCGCCAGAACTCGCGGATCGACCGCGAGATGTAGGGATAGTTGAAGTTCTCCAGGATCCGGAAGCCGAACATGCGCATCAGGCCGAGCGCCATGTCCGAATAGCCGGAGAAATCGAAATAGATCTGCAGCGTGTAGCAGACCAGACCCAGCCAGGCGAGTGGCGTCGTGAGCTGGTTCTTCGGCAGGTCGAAGACGGCATCGGCGACACGGCCAAGCGTGTTCGCGATCAGCACTTTCTTTCCGAGACCGAGCAGAAAGCGGCGGACGCCATAGGCCACATCTGCCGCGCGCCAGTCCCGGCGCGCGATCTGGTCGGTGAAGTCCCGCCAGCGGATGATCGGGCCCGCGATGAGCTGCGGAAACAGCAGGATGTACAACGCGAAGTCGAAGAGCCGGCGCTCGGCCCTGGCGTTGCGCTTGTAGACGTCGACCACGTACGAGATGGCGTGGAACGTGAAGAAGGAGATGCCGAGCGGCAACGGGATGTCCGCCCACGAGATCGGAGCGCGTCCGACAGCCAGCGCCAGTTCGTTCAGGTTCGCCGCCGCGAAGTTCGCGTACTTGAACACGGCGAGCGTCAGCAGGTTGGCCGCTACTGCCACCGTGAGCCATCGCCGCCGCGCCAGCGGCTCGCTCGCCCCGCCAATGGCGATACCGAACCCCCAGTTGGCGACGACCGACGCCAGGACGAGCGCCACGAACCAGCCCTCACCCCACATGTAGAACGCCACGCTTGCGATGAGCAGTACGGGATTCCGGCCGCGCACCGGGACGATGGCGTACGCGGCGAGGACGAGCGGCAGGAAGAGGAGGAGGAAGATTGGCGATGCAAAAACCATGAGGCGGTTGGCGGCACTGCCAGCGCGGCAGTACGTCTGGCGATCGGTATTCTACGGGAAGCGTGAAGGGATCACGTCACGCTCCCGCGGCCGCACCTCACGCGGCTTTCGCACTTGACAGGGTCGTGGTGTGGGCCACTCAATCGCTGCTAGCGCGCGAGCAGTGCCCGCATCTGATCCCGTTGTGCCTTCTCGCTGTCGAGGACGTGATAGCAGGCGCC
>Ga0207701_10002738_pt1 | contig 18222 bp, 17 predicted proteins | sample KBSSwiSSwithPhiX_FD_184294 | JGI IMG/M metagenome (GOLD analysis project Ga0207701, IMG submission 184294) | Switchgrass rhizosphere bulk soil microbial communities from Kellogg Biological Station, Michigan, USA, with PhiX - S5 (SPAdes) (version 2) | ecosystem: Environmental > Terrestrial >... | reverse complement strand
CCGCGTTCGCGCGCGCGGCTTCGAACGCCGCCACGGCCTTCTTGGAGTACATCGACGGGTCCAGCGAGGCGTTGGGCTGCAGGGCCAGAAATGCCTCGAAGTCCACCTGGGCCTTTTCCGCATGCCCGAGGTTGGCCTCGCAGACGCCGCGATAGAACGCGAGGGGAGCGGCGAGCTGCTGGCTCGCGGTCTCGTTGCCGGGCTGGCTCGACTCGACCTCGAGCGCGTTGAGCGTCTTCAGGGCCTCCGCCCAGGACTCCCCTTTGACCTGCGCCTTGGCCTTGTGGAAGAGCTCGGGAAGGCTCTGCGCGGCCAGGCACGCGGCGACTCCGAGACAAAGCCCTGCGAAACCGGCACGGAATCGATTCATGGCGACCGGGAAATTCCAGGTCCGCGCTACAACGCTGTAGCGGAAATTCGGATCACTTCGGGACACCTTTCATGAGGCGCGCGGCGTCCAGAAACGCCAGCGCCCGCGGGTCGCGCTGCAGCACGGCGACGCCGTAGCCGCTGCGGGTGATGAACTCGACGTCGACCTGCTGGTTGCGGGCGCCGCTGGGACGGAGCTCGCTTCTGTAGTGCCAGGTCTCTCGCCAGCTCGGGCTCGAGTCCGCGGCGCGCGTCCCCGGACCGAAGACCGCCTCCGCCGCCGCCGAGGCGGAGGAGCCGGCGGGCTCTCCGGCCTGCTCGAGTGAGTGCTGCACGTAGGCGGCGCGGCGCGATCCCACCGTCGACATCCCCGCCTGTTCGTTGGCGTCTTCGCCGTGGCGGAGCGGCTTGCGGCCGACGTACGCCGGCGGCCCGAGAAGGACGAAGACCATGCCGCGGTCCGTCAGGCTGCCCCGCTTGCCCTCGGCCTGCGAAAAGTGGGCGTCGGCGAACGCCACGCGCCGCTCGAAGGTGGTCTTGAAGACGTTGTCCGGATTTCCGGGCCGCGGATTGCGCGACTCCCAGAATCGCTCGACGAACTCGACCCGCTGCCCGCCATCGAAGATTTCGGACCAGCGGCGTTTGTCCTCGGCGGTCATGATCCAGCGGATCGGTCCGTCGGCCCAGCTCCCGTCGGCCCGCTCGCCGGGGTTGACCGGCAGCTTGAACTCCTGGAACGCGACGAACATCGCCGGTGCATCGTCGCCAGACGCGTCGCCGGCAGGCTGAGCGGTTTCTTGTGCCAGACGGAACGCGGCGATCGCCTTCTTCGAGTACATGGAGGGATCCATCGACGCGTTGGGCTGCAGCGCGAGGAAGGCCCCGAAGTCGGCGCGCGCCTCCTCGGCCATGCCGAGGTTCGCTTCGCAGACCGCCCGGTAGAACGAGAGCGGCGCGGCGAGCTGCGCCCGCGCGTTTTCGCTGCCGGGTTTCGCGGACTCGGCATCGAGCTGCGCCAGAGTCTTGAGGGCGTCCTGCCAGGCCTCGCCCTTCACCTGTGCCTTGGCCTTCTGGAAGAGCTCGGGGAGGGTCTGCGCGGGCAGAGAGACGGCGATCAGGAGAAGACACGCCGCGAGACGGACGCCAGGACGGTTCATGGCGACCTCCGCGGAGAATTCTAGTGCTGATCTTGGAGAATTCTTACTTTTGTTCTGGCGGGGAGGGAGTGCGCGCGACGTCCAGCGTGGCCATGGCGACGGGATCGCGCTGCATCACGTTGACGCCATAGCCCTTTTTGGTGATGAAGTCGAAGTCGACCTGGTTGTAGCCGACGCCCTTCGGGAGAAGCTCCTTCCGATAGTGCCAGACCTCCCGCATGTTGTTCGCGGCTTCGGACACCGTGCCACGGGCGGGCTGGAACGCATTCACGACGATGGCCCCGTCGATCCTGGCGTCGAAGGCGCGCCGTCCGCCGGAGGGGTCGGCCGTGTCGTCGCCGGGACGGATCGGCCTCCTCCCGACGTACGTGGGCGGGCCGAGGAGGACGAAGACCCGGCCGCGGTCCGTCATGCTGCCGCGCGAGCCTTCGGCCTCTGAGAACCGGGAGTCCGCGAACGCGACGCGTCGCTCGAACGCATTCTTGTAGGAGTTGTCCGGGTTGCCCGGCTGGGGATTGCGCGCCTCCCAGAACTTCTCGACGAACTCCTGCTGCTCGTCGCCGAAGGCGAGCGAGGACCAGGTCCTCTTTTCGTCGGGCGTCATGATCCACTTGATCGGTCCGTCCGCCCACGCCGCCCCGACCGGCTCGCCCGAGTTGGGCGGGAGCTTGAACTCCTGGAAGGCCACGAACATCGCAGGGCGCTTTTCGTCGTACGAGGAGTCGGGCGCCGCCGCCGAGCTCTTCCGCGCCGCCTGGAACGCCGCAACCGCCTTTTTCGAGTAGGCCGAGGCGTCCATCGCGGCGTGGGGCTCGAGCGCCAGGAAGGTGGCGAAAGCGCTTCGCGCCTCCTCTTCCCGTCCGAGGTTGGCGGTGCAGACGCCCCGGTAAAACGCGATCGGAGCCGCGAGCTGGGACCGGGCCGATTCGTTGCCGGGCCGCGCGGCGTCGGACTCGAGCCGTTCGAGGGTCGAGAGGGCGTCGGACCAGCTCTCGCCCCGGACCTGCGCCTTGGCCTTCTGGAAGAGCTCGGGCAGCGACTGCGCGGCGAGCGGAAACGTGCCGGGGAACAGGGCGATGAGAAGGGAAACGAGCGCCGCGAGACGGGCGCGGGGTGGGGTCATCGGGGCCTCCGTCGCGGATTCTATGCTCGAAACGCGGGGCCGGCGCTCTCTTCGAGAATTCTGAGTGGCTTCTTCCGGGCCTCAACTCCTTTGCAATATGCTCCGAACAGCCTCATGGCTCAGATCTTCCACCGCAGCACGAACACGGTGTCGCGCGTGTCGGTCTTCGGCGCCGTGTTTTTTCTCGCGCTCCTGCTCTGGCTTTTCGACGCGTTGAATCGCTCCCCCTACACGACGCAGCAGGGCGTCGCGCGCGTCCAGCCGGTCCAGTTCTCCCACCAGCACCACTCCGGCGCGATGGGAATCGACTGCCGCTACTGCCACACCACCGTCGAGCGGGCGTCCTTCGCGAACATCCCGCCCACCAAGACCTGCATGAACTGCCACACGCAGATCTGGGCGCAGTCGCCGGAGCTCGAGCCCGTCCGGGAGAGCTGGCGGACCGACGCCTCGATCGCCTGGGTCAAGGTCTACGACCTCCCGGACTACGTCTACTTCAACCACTCGATCCACGTCGCCAAGGGCGTGGGCTGCGAGACCTGCCACGGCCGGGTGGATCGGATGCCGCTCGTCTCCCAGCACCCGACCCTCCAGATGTCGTGGTGCCTGGACTGCCACCGGGAGCCGGAGAAGAATCTCCGCCCGCGCGACGCGATCTTCACGATGGGCTACGTGCCCGCGGGGAACCAGGAAGAGATTGGCAAAAAGCTCGCGGCCGAGTACAAGATCCGGCCGCCGATCGAGTTGACGGATTGCACGACGTGCCACCGATGAGCAAGCAGCATCATCCTGAGGGGAGGCCTTCTCTGCCTGTCATCCTGAGGAGCGACAGCGACGAAGGATCCCAAACTCGCAGCGCCGCAATCGAGTCTGGGATCCTTCGGGCCTTCGGCCCTCAGGATGACGGCGAAAGCGTCGGTCCTCAGGACGGCGAGAGCGTCGTCGCTCAGGATGACGGCGAGGGAGCGCGCTCTCGGGACGACCGTGCTGGAGCGCGCGCTCGGGATGACGGTGGACGAGAGGTAGGGGTGGACATCGGCGCGGCGCGGAAGAAGCTCGGCGAGCTCCAGGGGCGGGAGTACTGGCGTTCGCTCGAGGAGCTCCTCGACACGGACGATTTCCGGGAGCACCTGCACCGCGAGTTCCGGGTGCCGATCGACTCGGGCGTCGACCGGCGGCAGCTGCTGACGCTGATGGGCGCGTCCATCGCGCTCGCGGGTCTGACCGGCTGCACGCGCCAGCCGACCGAGCGCATCTACCCGTACGTCAAGGCGCCGGAGGAGCTCGTTCCCGGCGAGCCCCTCTACTACGCGACGGCGCAGCTGCATCAGGGCTACGCGCGGGGCGTGCTCGCCAAGAGCTACGAGGGCCGGCCCATCAAAGTCGACGGCAACGAGCTCCACCCCGCGAGCCTCGGCGGCAGCGACGTGTTCATCCAGGGCTACATCCTCAACATGTACGACCCCGACCGCTCGCAGACGCTGACCGAGCGCGGCCAGATCAAGCCCTGGAGCGCCCTGCTCGCCGAGATCAAGCTGGTCCTCGAGCAGGAGCGGGCCCGCCGAGGCTCGGGCCTGCGCTTCCTGACGACGACCGTCACCTCTCCGACGCTGCAGGCGCAGATCGCCGCCGTCCTCGCCGAGCTGCCGGAAGCGAAGTGGATCGCCTGGGAGCCGGCCGGCTGCGAGAACGTCTTCGCCGGGACGAAGCTGGCCTTCGGGGAGGAGTTGCAGCCGGTCTACCTTTTCGACAAGGCGGACGTCGTCCTCTCGCTCGAGGCGGACTTCCTGGGCTCGGGCCCCTCGATGCCGCGGTACGTGCACGATTTCGTGTCGCGGCGGCGGGGCGAGTCCATGAACAGGCTCTACGCCGTCGAATCCACGCCGACGCTGACGGGCGCGCGCGCGGACCACCGGCGCCCGCTGTCGCCGGCGGCCCTCGAGGCTTTCGCGATGTCCGTCGCCTCCGGAGTCGGGGTCGGGTCCGTACCGGCCGGCGAAGCCGATCCATTCGCCGCGGCCGTCGCAGCGGACCTGAAGGCCCACGCCGGCGCGAGCCTGGTCGTGGCCGGCGATACGCAGCCTCCGTCCGTGCACGCCCTGGCCCACGCCATGAACGCCGCGCTCGGGAACACGGGAAAGACCGTTCGCTACGTCGCGCCGCCGGCCGGCGCGCCGGCGGCCCAGACGGCGGCCTTTTCCGAGCTGACGCGCGAGATGGCGGACGGCAAGGTCGCGACGCTGGTCATCATGGGAGGCAACCCGGTCTTCAACGCTCCCGCGGACCTCGAGTTCACGAAGGCCCTGCAGAAGGTCGACCTGCGGATCCGCCTGTCCCTCTACAACGACGAGACCTCGCGGCTCTGCCACTGGAACGTGGCGGAGGCGCACGCCCTCGAGAGCTGGAGCGACGCCCGCTCCGAGGACGGCACGGCGACGATCCTGCAGCCGCTCATCGCGCCCCTCTTCTCGGGCCGGACGGCGCACGAGCTGCTCGCGGCGTTCTCGGCCGAGCCGGAGAAGAGCTCGCACGACATCGTCCGCGACTACTGGAAGGGGAAGCTGCCCGGAGCGGATTTCGACGGCGCCTGGCAGAAGGCTCTCCACGACGGCCTGGTCGACGGCTCGGCATTTCCGACACGCCCGGTGAGCGCGCGGCCTCTGACCCTCGACGATCTGAAGCGACCCTCGCCCCCGGGCCCCGGTCTCACCCTCCTCCTCCGCCCCGATCCCACCGTCTGGGACGGCTCGTATGCCAACAACGGCTGGATGCAGGAGCTCGCGAAGCCGCTCACGAAGCTGACGTGGGACAACGCGGCGTTGATCGCGCCGGCCACGGCCGAGAAGCTCGGCGTCACGACCGAGGACGTCGTCGAGCTCTCCTACGGAGGCCGGAGGGTCGAGGCCCCCGTCTGGGTGATGCCCGGTCAGGCCGAGGGCTGCGTCACCCTCCACTTCGGCTACGGGCGCACGCGCGGCGGGCGCATCGCCGACGGCGTGGGCGTCGACGCCTACGCGCTCCGCCGGAGCCACGCGCTCTGGGATGCGCCCGGCCTCGAGCTCCGAAAGACGCTCAAGCGCCACGCGCTCGCGACGACGCAGCACCAGCACTCGATGGAGGGCCGCGATCCGGTGCGCGCGGTGACCTCCGAGGCGTATCGGGAGAACCCGGCCGTCGTGGCGCACATGGGCGAGCCGGCGCCGGGGCCGCACGACACGCTCTATCCCGCGCTCCCCCGCGGCAGCTACGCGTGGGGCATGGCCATCGACCTCTCGACCTGCGTGGGCTGCAACGCCTGCGTCATCGCCTGCCAGTCCGAGAACAACATCCCCGTCGTCGGCAAGGACCAGGTCCAGCGCGGCCGGGCGATGCAGTGGATCCGCATCGATCGCTACTACCGCGGCAACCTGGACACGCCGGAGACCTTCCACCAGCCCGTGACCTGCATGCACTGCGAGAACGCGCCGTGCGAGGTCGTCTGCCCCGTCAACGCCACGGTGCACAGCGCCGAGGGCCTGAACCAGATGGTCTACAACCGCTGCGTCGGGACCCGGTACTGCTCGAACAACTGCCCGTACAAGGTGCGGCGGTTCAACTTCTTCCTCTACTCGGACTTCACGACCGAGATCCACAAGATGGTCAACAACCCCGAGGTGACGGTGCGCAGCCGCGGGGTCATGGAGAAGTGCTCGTACTGCGTGCAGCGCATCAACCGCGCCCGCTACGCGGCGGAGAAGGAGAACCGGCCGATCAAGGACGGCGAGATCGTGACCGCGTGCGAGCAGGCCTGCCCGGCGCGGGCGATCACGTTCGGCAACGTCGACGACCCGGAGAGCCGCGTCTCGCGCGCCAAGGCCGAGAAGCGCGGCTACGGGCTGCTCGTCGAGCTCGGCACGCGGCCGCGCACGAGCTACCTGGCGTCGCTGTCGAATCCGCTACCGGCGCTAGCTCCGGCCCCGGAGAAGCACGAAGCATGAGCAGCCCGAACCCGCCGACGACTCCGCCCCGCACGGGCGAGCGGCCCCCGACGCCGCCGGGGGCGATCCTCGCTCCGGGCTACACGTTCACGACGCTGACCGACAAGCTCGCCGCGATCGCGCTGTCGCGGCGCACGCCCAAGTCGTGGTTCTTCGGCGCCGCGGTCGGGTTCATCCTGACGATGGTCCTTCTTGCCACGATCACGCACCTCGTCTTCAAGGGCGTCGGCATCTTCGGCGTGAACATCCCCGTGGGCTGGGGCTTCGACATCCTGAACTTCGTCTGGTGGATCGGCATCGGCCATGCCGGCACGCTGATCTCGGCGATCCTCCTGCTCCTCCGCCAGCCCTGGCGCAACTCGATCAACCGCTTCGCCGAGGCGATGACGATCTTCGCCGTCTCCTGCGCCGGCCTCTATCCCCTGCTCCACACCGGCCGGCCGTGGCTCGACTACTGGCTGCTCCCCTATCCGAACACGATGGGGATGTGGCCCAACTTCCGCAGCCCGCTCATCTGGGACGTCTTCGCGGTCTCGACGTATGCCACGGTCTCGCTGCTCTTCTGGTACGTCGGCATGATCCCGGACCTCGCGACGCTGCGCGACCGCGCGAAGAAGCTCTGGGCCAAGATCCTCTACGGCACGCTGGCGATGGGCTGGCGCGGATCGGCGAGGCACTGGCACCGCTACGAGACGGCTTCGCTCCTGCTCGCCGGTCTCGCGACCCCGCTCGTCGTTTCGGTCCACACGGTCGTGTCGTTCGACTTCGCCGCGGGCATCGTGCCGGGCTGGCACGCGACGATCTTCCCGCCCTACTTCGTCGCCGGCGCGATCTATGCGGGCTTCGCGATGGTCCTCACGCTGGCGATTCCGCTCCGGAAGATCTACGGCCTCGAGGACTTCATCACCATGAAGCACCTCGACAACATGGCCAAGATCCTCCTCGCGACCAGCCTCATCGTGGCCTACGGCTACGCGGTCGAGGCGTTCATGGCGGCCTACAGCGGCAACGTCTACGAGCGCTACATGATCTGGAACCGGGCGACCGGCCCGTACAAGCACATGTACTGGGCGCTCATCTTCTGCAACGTCCTCGCGCCGCAGATGATGTGGTTCCGCAAGCTCCGCCACAACATCCCGGCCCTCTTCATCATGGCGATGATCGTCAACGTCGGAATGTGGCTCGAGCGGTACGTGATCATCGTCGTCAGCCTCTCGCGCGACTTCCTGCCCTCCTCCTGGGGCCTGTACAAAGGCACGGTGTTCGACTGGTCCATGTTCGTGGGCTCGATCGGTCTCTTCATCGCGCTGCTCTTCCTCTTCGTCCGGCTGCTGCCGATGATCTCGATCTTCGAGATGCGCGTGATCCTGCCCGAAGCCAAATTGGAAGCCAGGGAGGACGAGGGGTGAGCCGGATCTACGGGTTGATGGCCGAGTTCGAGAATCCGAACGACCTCGTCGAGGCCACGCGGAAGGCCCACGAGGCCGGATTCACGAAGCTCGACGCCTACTCGCCGTACCCGATCGAGGCGCTCGCGGAGGCGCTCGACATCCACGACCGGAAGCTCCCCGCCGTCGTGCTCGGCGGCGGGATCATCGGCGGCCTCCTCGGCTACGCGCTCTGCTACTGGACCTCCGTCATCGAGTATCCGCTGAACGTCGGCGGAAAGCCCTTCAACAGCGTGCCGGCCTTCATCGTGCCGACCTTCGAGACGACGATCCTCTTCGCGGCGTTCGGGGCGGTGTTCGGCATGCTGGCGCTCAACGGGCTGCCCATGCCCTACCACCCCGTCTTCAACGCGCCCCGCTTCGCCCTCGCCTCGCGCGACCGCTTCTTCCTCTGCATCGAGTCGAAGGACCCGAAGTTCGACCACGACGACACGTGGGCGTTTTTGACCAAGCTCGGACCACGGGTCGTCATGGACGTGGAGGAGTAGGTGAAAAGGAAAGTTGAAAGTTCAAGGTTGAAGGTTGAAGGGGGCTCCGGCTCCCGTCCTTTCAACCTTCAACCTTCAACCTTCAACTTTTCTCGCTTTTTCTCCATCGCCGGGATCGCGCTCTGCCTCACTGCCTGTCGCCAGGACATGCAGGACCAGCCCAAGTACAAGAACCTGCGAGGCTCGGCGTTCTTCACCGACCATCGCTCGGCGCGCCCGGTGGTCGAGGGAACGGTCGCGCGGGGGCAGCTCTACGCCGACGCGGTCTTCCGCACCGGGAAACAGAACGGCCAGCCCGTGGCCGTGTTGCCGATGCCGCTCTCGCGCGAGCTCCTGGAGCGCGGCCGCGACCGCTATCGCATCTACTGCACGCCCTGCCACGGAATGACGGGCGACGGACGGGGCATCGTCGTGCAGCGCGGCTATCGCCAGCCGCCGAACTTCAACATCGACCGCCTGCGGGCCTCGCCGGTCGGCTATTTCTACGACGTCCAGACCAACGGCTTCGGCGCGATGATGGATTACGCGTCGCAGATCCCGGCGGCCGACCGGTGGGCCATCGCGGCGTACGTCCGCGTCCTGCAGCTCTCTCAGAGCACCACGCTCGCCGACGTTCCGCCCGAGGAGCGCCGCACCCTCGACAATCCGGAGGCCGCGCCCAAGGCGCCTGCCCTTCCCACCGGCACGGACGACTGGCGCAAGGCCCTTCCGATCGAGGAAGAGCTCTCGAATCCGCCGGCGGCGCATCCGAAGGAGCACTGAGCGTGGAGTCGAGGATGGAAGCCGGCCGGCCGGAGGCCAAGCGCGGATTCGGGAGGGGGATGCTGATCGTCGGCATCCTCGGCCTCGCGACCTCCTTCCCCGCGTTGATGGGCAAGCCCGAGATGTTCTACCGCTCGTACCTCCTGGCCTTCGTCTTCTGGAACGGCCTGGCCGTGGGCTCGCTCGCCGTCCTCATGCTCCAGTACCTGACGGGCGGCGCCTGGGGCATCGCGATCCGCCGGCCCCTCGAGGCGGCCGCGCGCACGCTGCCGCTCTGCGCGCTCTTCTTCGTGCCGGTGATCTTCGGGATGCACCGCCTCTACGAGTGGACCCACGCCGACGTGGTCGCGCAGGACGAGCTCCTGCGGAAGAAGACGTTCTACCTGAACGAGCCCTTCTTCCTGGTGCGCACGGCGGTCGCGTACGCCGTGTGGATCCTGGTGGCGTATTTCCTGACCCGGCTCTCGGCGCGCCAGGACGCCGCGTCGGACCATCGGGCCATCGACCGCAACCTCCAGAAGCTCTCGGGCGGAGGCCTCGTCCTCTACGCGCTCACGGTGACCTGGACCTCCGTCGACTGGGTCATGTCGCTCGAGCCGCACTGGTACTCGACGATGTACGGCGTCATCTTCATGGTGAGCCAGGCCCTCGCGGCGCTCGCGCTCGCGACGCTCGCGGTCGTCCGCCTTTCGCCGTGGGAACCGCTGCGGAGCTTCCTCGGCCCCCGGATCCGGCACGACCTCGGCAAGATGCTCTTCGCGTTCGTGATGATCTGGGCCTACGTGAACTTCTCGCAGTACCTGATCGTCTGGTCCGGCAACATCCCCGAGGAGATCCACTGGTACCTGGCCCGCTTCCGCGGCGGCTGGGGGGCGATCGGCCTCGCGATCCTGGTCTTCCACTTCCTCTTTCCCTTCATGCTCCTGCTCTCGCGCGAGGCCAACCGCAACCCGCGGCTTCTGGCGGGCGCGGCGGCGTTGCTCGTCTTCATGCGCTTCGTCGACACGGCCTGGCTCGTGCTGCCGGCCTTCTCCGCGGGCAAGCTCGTCATCCACTGGACCGACCTCACCCTGCCGATCGGGCTCGGAGGCCTGTGGCTCGCGTTCTACGTTCGTAATCTCTCGTCCCGGCCGCTCCTTCCGGAGCACGACCCCGGATTCGAGGAGGCGCTCGCGCATGGACGCGAATAACCACGAGCCCGGCGGCACGCGAAACGTCCATGGCGTCGCGGTCGAGCCGGACGTCGTTCCCTCGAAGGTGCCCGCGAGCCTCTTCGCGCTCCTCGCCGTCACGGCCATCGTCGCGGCGCTCGTGGTGTGGGTGTTCTTCCGGGCCCTGGAGGGACGCGCGGAAAAGAAAGACCGGGCCGAGATCGCCGAGGCCGGGCTCGAGCGGCCGCAGGACGAGATCCCGCCGGCGCCCCGGCTCCAGATCCACCCGGTCGCGAACTGGCGACAGTTCCGCAGCGCCGAGGATGCGCGGCTGGCAACCTACGGCTGGATGGACCGCTCGGCCGGCGCCGTGCACGTTCCGGTCGACCGAGCGATGGAAATCGTCCTGCAAAGGGGCGTCGGGCCGCTGCCGCCGTCGCTCGTGGCGATTTCGCCGGCGCCCGTCGTGACGCCGCCGATGGAGGGGAAGCAGTGAGGCGCCGCACCCACCGTCATCCCGAGCGAAGCGAGGGATCCCGTCACCGGCAGGCCCTGTGGATGGTGCTTATCCTGGCCTTCGCGGCGGCAGCGCTGCCCGCCCAGTCCATGGCGCCGCCGCCGGGCGGGATGGTCCGGGCGAACGAGACGCCGGGCTCGCTCGAGGGGATCGGCATCGACCAGCGCCTCGACGAGAGCCTGCCCCTGGCGCTGCCCTTCCGCGACGAGGCCGGCCGCGCGGTCACGCTCGGCGACTACTTCGGAAAGCGGCCGGTCGTCCTCGCGCTCGTCTATTACAACTGCCCGATGCTCTGCACGCAGGTCCTCAACGGCCTGGTGGCGTCGCTGAACGTGATGTCGCTCGAGGCCGGGAAGGACTTCGACGTCGTGGCCGTCAGCTTCGATCCGCGCGAGACGCCGGCGATGGCGGCCGCGAAGAAGGAGGCGTACCTCTCGCGGTACAAACATCCGGCCGCGGCGCAGGGCTGGCACTTCCTGACGGGAGACGCCGCCTCCGTGGCCGCGTTGACGAAGGCCGCCGGGTTCCGCTACCGCTACGACGAGAAGATCGAGCAGTTCGCCCACGCGAGCGCCATCGTCGTCGCCACGCCCCAGGGCCGGCTCGCCCGCTACTTCTACGGCATCGAATACGCGCCGCGCGACCTCCGCCTCGGGCTCGTCGAGGCCTCGGCCGGCCGGATCGGCACGCCCGTCGACTCGATCCTCCTCTACTGCTTCCACTACGACCCGGCGAGCGGCAAGTACGGTCCCGTCGTCGTCAACATGGTCCGTCTCGCCGGCCTCGCCACGGTCGTCCTGATTGCCGCGGCGATCGTGGTGATGAGCCGCCGCCGCGCCCGCGCGCTCCGACTGATCCACGAAGCGTCCGTCTCGGCCTCGGGGAGCCCCCGCTGATGCCGTTCGTTCCCCCGCAGGCCTCCTCGTTCGCGCCGCACGTCGACGCGCTCTACGGCTTCATGATCGCCGTGACGGCGTTCTTCTCGATTCTCATCGGCACGCTCGTCGTCGTCTTTGCGATCAAGTACCACCGCAAGTCTCCGGACGAGGTGGCGACCGAGATCCACGAGTCCGCCGTGCTCGAGATCGCGTGGACGATCATCCCGGTCGGGATCGTCCTCGTCATGTTCTATTGGGGCGCGCAGGTCTACTTCCGCATCACGCGCCCGCCGGCGGACGCCATCGAGATCTACGTCACGGGCAAGCAGTGGATGTGGAAGATCCAGCACGCCGACGGGCACCGGGAGATGAACGAGCTGCACGTCCCCGTGGACCGCCCCATCCGGCTGACCATGGCCTCCGAGGACGTGATCCACTCTTTCTTCGTCCCGGCGTTCCGCTTCAAGCGCGACGTCGTGCCCGGGCGCTTCTCGACGGCCTGGTTCGAGGCCACGGAGCCCGGCAAGTACCACCTCTTCTGCGCCGAGTTCTGCGGCACGCGCCACTCGGGGATGATCGGCTGGGTCTACGTGATGACGCCGCCGGAGTACCAGGCATGGCTTTCGGGAGGCGTGGCCGGCGAGTCGCTCGCCGCGGCCGGCGCCAAGCGCTTCGTCGAGCACGCGTGCAACACCTGCCACGGCGACCAGCCGGGCGCCCGGGGGCCGTCGCTCAACGGCATCTTCGGCAAGCCCGTGCGGCTGCAGGGCGGCGGGACCGTTCTGGTCGACGAGGCGTACATCCGCGACTCGATCGTGAACCCGCACGGGAAACTGGTCGAGGGCTATCCTCCGATCATGCCGACGTTCCAGGGCCTCATCAGCGAGGAGGGGCTCCTCCAGCTGACGGCCTACATCAAGTCCCTGTCTCCGGCCGCGGCCCCGGGGGCCGTCACGCCGATGCCCGCGGCCGCCGCCGCGGAAAGGAAACCCGCGAAGCCATGAGCGCCACCGCTCCCGACGAGACGCCGCGCGTCGCCGAACGGCCGAACTACCTGAACACCGGCTACGGCGTGAAGTCGTGGCTGCTGACGATCGACCACAAGCGGATCGCGATCCTTTACCTCATCGGCGTCACGTTCTTCTTCGCGATCGGCGGCCTCTACGCGGCGGCGATCCGCCTCGAGCTCCTCACGCCGGCGGGCGACGTCTTCCAGTCCGAGACGTACAACAAGCTCTTCACGACCCACGGGGTCATGATGGTCTTCTTCTTCATGATCCCGGGCATTCCCGGCGTGCTCGGGAACTTCCTCATTCCGCTCATGATCGGCGCGAAGGACGTGGCGTTCCCGCGCCTGAACCTGCTCTCCTGGTACCTCTACATCATCGGCGGCCTGCTCGCCCTCTGGGCCACGGTCCACGGCGGCGTGGACACGGGCTGGACGTTCTACACGCCCTACTCGACGGTGTACTCGAACGGCTGGGTGGTCGTCACGGGCGTCGGGGTCTTCATCTCCGGCTTTTCCTCGATCCTGACGGGGCTCAACTTCCTCGTGACGCTCCACACGATGCGGGCCCCGGGCATGGGCTGGACCCGGATGCCCCTCTTCTGCTGGAGCATGTACGCCACGGCGATCATCCAGATCCTCGGCACGCCGGTCATCGCGATCACGCTGCTGCTGCTGGTCGCCGAGAGGGTCTTCCATCTCGGCGTGTTCGACCCGGCGCAGGGCGGCGATCCCGTCCTCTTCCAGCACCTGTTCTGGTTCTACTCGCATCCCGCCGTCTACATCATGATCCTGCCGGCCATGGGCGTGATCAGCGAGCTCGTCACGGCCTTCGCGCGCAAGCCGATCTTCGGCTACAAGTTCATCGCGGCCTCCTCGGTCGCGATCGCCACGCTCTCGTTCCTGGTCTGGGGACACCACATGTTCGTCTCGGGCCAGTCGGTCTACGCCGGCCTCGTGTTCTCGATCCTCTCGTTCATGGTCGGCGTGCCGTCGGCGATCAAGGTCTTCAACTGGACGGCCACCCTGTACAAAGGATCCGTCTCGTACCAGACGCCGCTGCTCTACGCGATCGGCTTCATCGGCCTCTTCACGTTCGGCGGGCTGACCGGCCTGATGCTCGCGGCGCTCGGCCTCGACATCCACGTGCACGACACGTACTTCATCGTCGCGCACTTCCACTACATCATGGTCGGAGGCACGATCATGGCGTACCTCGGCGGCCTCCACTACTGGTGGCCGAAGATCTCGGGCAGGCTCTACCCCGAGTACTGGTCGCGCGTGTCGGCGTGGGTCATCTTCATCGGCTTCAACCTGACCTTCTTCCCGCAGTTCATCGTCGGCTACCTCGGCATGCCCCGCCGGTACCACGCGTACCCGGACGAGTTCCAGGTCCTCAACGTCATGTCGACCGCCGGCGCGTCGATCCTGGGCATCGGCTACGTCATCCCGCTCGTGTACTTCGCGTGGTCGATGCGCTACGGCAAACGCGCCGCCGACAACCCGTGGGGCGCCACGGGCCTCGAGTGGGAGACGCCCTCGCCGCCGCCGACCGAGAACTTCGCGGTCACGCCGACCGTGACGGGCCGGCCCTACGACTACCTGACCGGACGCGAGGAGGCCGCCGCTGGCTGACACGAGCATGGGCGCGCACGCGGCGGCTCACGCCGGTGGCCACGACTCGCCGCCGGAGCTCCGCCACCACTTCGTGGACCTTCCGGCCCAGAGGGAGGCCTCCACGCTGGGCATGTGGGCCTTCCTGGTGACCGAGGTCCTCTTCTTCGGCGGGATGTTCACCGCCTACGTCATCTACCGCGCGACCTATCGCACGGCCTTCGAAGGAGCCTCGAACCTTCTCGACATCAAGCTCGGCGCCTTCAACACGGCCGTGCTGATCATGTCGTCGCTGACGATGGCGCTCGCGGTGTGGGCATCGTCGCTGGGCAGGAAAAACCTCATCATCCTGTTCCTCATCCTGACGATCCTTCTCGGGGGCATCTTCCTCGGCGTGAAGGTCATCGAGTACAAGCAGAAGTTCGAGCACCACGAGGTTCCGGGCCCTCACTTCGTCGTTCCGCTCAACGAAAAGACGCACCAGCCGCTGCCGCCGCAGAGCGAGATGTTCTTCTCGCTCTACTTCTGCATGACCGGGCTCCACGCCCTCCACATGATCATCGGGATCGGCCTGCTCACCTGGCTCATCGTGAAGGCCCGCCGCGGGGCGTTCACGACCCGCTACAACACGCCCGTCGACATGGTCGGCCTCTACTGGCACTTCGTGGACGTCGTCTGGATCTTCCTCTTCCCGCTCCTGTACCTGCTGGGGAGGCACACGCTGTGAGCAGCGGCAACAGTCAGGCGCATTCGCATTCCGGAATCGGCGCGTACCTGGGCGTCTTCGCGGCGCTCATGGTCCTGACGGCGCTGACCGTCTGGGCCGCCTTCCAGCACCTCGGCGTCTGGAACACGCCGGTGGCCCTCGCGATCGCCGTATCCAAGGCATTGATGGTCGCCTGGATCTTCATGCACCTGCGCGACTCGCCGAAGCTGACCCTCTTCGTGGTCTTCGCGAGCATCCTGTGGCTCGCCTTCCTGATCCTCATCACGGCCTCGGACTACCTGACGAGATCGTGGCTGCCGATCTACGCCTCCTGAGCCGGGCCTGAGCCGGAGAACCTCCGAACGCCATGCGTTGGTTCCAAGCGCTGATCCTGGGTCTGCCGATCGCGATCGTCTGCCGGATGCTCGACGCGCCGGCCTGGACGATCTTCCTCGCCTCGGCCCTCGCGCTGCTGCCGCTGGCGGGCTGGATCGGCCTGGGAACCGAACACGTCGCGACGCGCCTGGGAAGCTCCCTCGGCGGGCTCCTGAACGCCACGTTCGGAAACGCGGCCGAGCTCATCATCACGATCTTCGCGCTCCGCCGGGGGCTCGTGGACCTCGTGAAGGCCTCGATCACCGGCTCGATCATCGGGAACACACTCCTCATCCTCGGGCTGTCGGCCGTGGTCGGCGGGACGAAGCACGGCGTGCAGCGCTTCAACTCGAAGCACACCGGACATCACGCGGCGATGATGATCCTGGCGTTGTCGGCGATGGCCCTCCCCGCCGTCTTCGCGACCGTCGAACGGGATGCCTGGATCCGCGAAGAGGTCTCGATCGGCGTGGCGATCCTGCTCCTTCTGACCTACGCCGCGTACATCTACTACTCGTACTTTTCCAGGGAGGCCCACTCGGAGAAGGCGCCGGAGGCGCAGCCGCATCCCGGGGGCCGGCCCTGGAGCCTGGCGAAGGCGCTCGGCGTGCTGGCGGGGGCGGTGCTCGGGACGGTCGTCGCGAGCGAGCTGCTCGTGCACGTCATCGAGCCCGTCTCGAAGTCGCTGGGCCTGACGCAGTTCTTCGTGGGCCTCGTCGTGATCCCCATCATCGGCAACGTCGCCGAGCACTACGGGGCGATCACGTTCGCGAGACGCAACCAGATGGAGCTGTCGATCTCGATCGCGGCCAACTCCTCGACGCAGATCGCGATGTTCGTGGCGCCGTTCCTGGTCCTCGCGAGCCTGGTCGTCGCGCCGATGCCGATGAACCTGATCTTTCAGCCGATCGAGCTCGTGACGCTCTTCGCCTCTGCGGCGATCTTCGCGTACGTCTCGCTCGACGGCGAAACGAACTGGCTCGAGGGCGTACAGCTGCTCGCCCTGTACCTGATCGCCGCGATCGCGTTCTACTTCCTGCCCGGCGCGCTCTGAGGGAGCGGGGCCCGGCCCCCGCGCCCACGGGACGCCAGGAGCACCGCGACGAGGATGAGGGCGCTGCCGGCGATGATCCGCGGCGAGAGCGGCTCCGAGAGGACGAGGTGGCCGAGGATGACGGCGATCACCGTGTCGACGACGGGGATCGTCCCGATCACGGACACGGGCACGCGGTGGAGAAGCCAGAAAAGACCGGCGAACGGGAGCGCGGTGCCCAGGATGGACAGATAGAGGAGCGCCCCGACCGACATCGGGGTCCAGCGCAGCGCCGCTCCCGGCTCGAAGGCGGCGGCGAGGGCGAGCAGGAGCGTCGAGCCCGAAAGCGTCTGCAGCCAGGTGTTCCAGACGGGCGGCACGTCCGAGAGGTACTTCTTGTTGTAGACGTTCGCGAAAGCGGCCACGAGCGACGCGCACAGGGCCAGGCCCGAGCCGACGAGCATCGGCCGGGTCTGATGCGAGAGCAGATTCCCGAGCGCGGGCGACTCGATGACCATGACGCCGCCGAGGCCGAGGAGCGCCGCGGCCGCCGTCCGCGTCGTCACCGGCTCGTCCGGGAGCAGGTAGTGGGCGAAGATGCCGGCGAAGATCGGAAACGTCGCGAAGAGAAGCGCGGTGAGCCCGGAGTCGATGCGCTCCTCGGCGAGAAAGACGCAGGCGTAGTTCACGCCGATCTGCAGCAGGCCGCTGAAGACGACGAGCTTCCAGCGCCCCCGTCCGGCTTGCGACGCGCCGCGCGCGAACGCGAACGGCGCGAGGAGCGCGCACGCGAGCGCCATGCGGATCGCGCCGAACCAGAGCGGGGGGAGATCGCGCAGGCCGATCTTGATGACGAGCCACGTGGAGCCCCAGACCGCGCAGAGACCGATGTACATCGCGAGCCGCCGGCCGGAGAGCGCGGACATTGGAGGCGCATCCTATAGAATCCGCGCGATGTTCGAAGCGAGCATCGACCGCGGCCTTCCCAAGCCGGAGCTCTACCGGGACCTCGCGAAGTCCTTGGAATCCTTGCTCGAGGGCGAGACCGATCCGATCGCCAACCTCGCGAACGCCTCGGGACTTCTCTCCGAGGCGCTCGAGGGAATCAACTGGTGCGGCTTCTACCTGCTGCGCTCCGGAGAGCTGGTGCTCGGGCCATTTCAGGGCAAGCCCGCGTGCGTGCGGATCGCTCTCGGCCAGGGCGTCTGCGGCACGGCGGCGGCGAAGCGGCAGACGCTGGTCGTCCCCGACGTGGAAGCGTTCCCCGGCCACATCGCCTGTGACGCCGCCTCGCGCTCGGAGATCGTCGTGCCGATCCTCGAAGGCGGCACGCTCCGCGGCGTGCTCGACGTCGATGCGCCCGAAAGGAACCGCTTCGACGAAGAAGACCGGGCGGGGCTGGAAGAGTTCGTCCGCGTGCTGATCCCGCGGGTGGCGTGGGAGCGGGTGTAGGGAGCCGAACGGCGCTGCGAGTCCGGGATCCCTCGTCGCTACGCTCCTCGGGATGACCGCTGAGAGAGGCTCCTCGAGTTGGGATCCCCTCCGCTCCTAGGCAAGCCGTCATCCCGAGCGATAGCGAGGGATCCCGAACTCGGCAGGCTTACGAGACGGGGACGGG
>Ga0207701_10002735_pt1 | contig 18224 bp, 13 predicted proteins | sample KBSSwiSSwithPhiX_FD_184294 | JGI IMG/M metagenome (GOLD analysis project Ga0207701, IMG submission 184294) | Switchgrass rhizosphere bulk soil microbial communities from Kellogg Biological Station, Michigan, USA, with PhiX - S5 (SPAdes) (version 2) | ecosystem: Environmental > Terrestrial >... | reverse complement strand
CCAGTTATGAACGAGGTTCGCTAGGTAACCCGTCCGGAAGAATCGCGCGATGCCGTGGAAGAACTCGTGGTGATGCTCGTGCCAGCCAACGCCTTCGCCCGTGCGAAACGCGTCGGTGAGCTTGGGCAGGATGCGGCTTGCGGCGAGCGTCGTTTCGAACGCGCCGACGATGAACGCTGGGCTGTCGGGATCCGCAAATACGAGGGCTTGCTCGGGCGTGAGCTCGTATCGGCCCGTCGCCGCATCGTATTTTACGTACCCGGACGCCGCCTGTGCGTTCAGCCACTCGCGGACGTACCGCTCGCTTGTCTCGGTGTATGCCGCGAGCTCGGTGGATGTGATCGCTCCCTGCGACGCGAGCGCACGATACAATCCGAGCCGGTCGCCGATGATCACGAGCGGCGCGGTCGATACGGCGCCGAAATCGACGATCGCGCGGCCGAGAAGGTCGCTAAGCTTTTGCTCGTCAACAGTTGCATTCGTCATGGTCTTGCCTGTGGCAGTGGATGGAGCCCCGATAATGAGAGCGCCGGCCGGCGCCGTATTTGCCGCAACGCCGGCGCGCTTGCCCGAAGTGCGGGACAACGGATCGCGTTTTGCCGCGCGTCCGGAGCGCTTGCTCGCGCGTCGCCGCTGATCCCGATGGATGCGCTTTCCGAGCTGTTGCGAGCCGTCAAGCTGAGCGGCGCTCTGTTCTTCAACGCGCACTGCTATGCGCCGTGGTGCGTCCAGGCAGCACCGTCGAGGAGCTTTCGTCCGTTCATCAAGGAGCCCGCGACGCACGTCATCGAATTTCATGTCGTGGTGGAAGGCCGCGGGTACATCCGCGTCGGCAACGAGACGACGCCGCTCGTCGCCGGCGACATCGCGATCGTTCCGCACGGTGATGCGCATCGCATGGGTAACGGCCTCCCGACGGCGACGAGCGATGGAAGCGAAAGCCTCGAGTCCATCCTGCGTGGGGAGTTGAAGCCGTATCGCATCGGCGGCGACGGGGAATTGACGCGCCTCATCTGCGGATATCTCGGGTGCGAGAAGCAGCTCCTGGCACCGCTGCTCGTAGGATTGCCTCGCGTGGTGCGCGTGCATTTGCGCAACGATGCGTACGGCCAGTCGCTCGAGCGGATGGTCGGGCATGCGGTCGAGCAGGTCGCGAGCGCGGTGCCCGGCAGCGAGGTGGTCGTCGCGCGGCTCGCCGAGGTCCTGTTCGCGGAAGCGCTGCGCCGCTACGTGCTCCAGCTGCCGCCGCAACGCGCCGGCTGGCTCGCGGGCGCCGCCGATCCAAGCGTGGGGCGCGCTCTCGCGGAACTGCATCAACGTCCGGCCCACCCATGGACGTTGGAGGAGCTGGCAGAAGTCGCGGGCGTGTCCCGGTCCACGCTCGCCGAACGCTTTTCGCGCTATCTCGGACAGGGCCCCATGGCGTACCTGGCCGATTGGCGGCTCGAGCTTGCGGCGGAATCGTTGCGCACCACGAGCCGCAGCGTGCTCGACATTGCCGCCGACGTGGGCTACGAGTCCGAAGCCGCGTTCAACCGCGCGTTCAAGCGTCGCTTCACGCTGCCACCGGCGCGCTATCGCAAAAGCCTGCGGCCGCGCGCTGCGAGCGGACGCATCGGGGCGGACGCCAACGCATGAAAAGGCCGTTCATGACAAGCTGCACCTTGCCCGTCCTCCTCGGGCTCGGGCTGTCCGCGTGTTCATCGAAGCCGCGCACTCCGGTGCGAGCGTCCTCGAAATCGAACACCTGGGGATCACCGCGCGATCATGGCGCGAAGGTCACGTTGCAGTGGAGCGGGACGCGCTTGACGGGGACCATGTAGACGTCGAGCGGAGCCTGACGAGGGACGCGAGCTACGGTTCGCACGCCATCGAAGAGTGGGAAAAGCGGTCCCCGGGGATATTCGACACCGCGACGATCGGCGACTCGTATCTCGGCTTTCCCGCGGCGTCGAACCCGCGCGCAGGCGTAGCCCCGCCGCGACGGTGTACGAGAGGCGGCATCCCGCGCTCAACGGCCAGCTTGCGCCCGATGGTCCCTTACGCCGGCGTGAGATCGTCGTAGCCGACGGGAAGTAGCCCGCTGCACTTGGCAGAACTGACAGGTCACTCGCGGCGCGATCGCCTGTAAACAGCAATGTGGCGCAGTAGAACTCATCCGAACGGATGAATGCCGCTCTCGGCGCGCTGCCGCATGCTGGCCGGACTCACCTAGACGGTGAGCCGTTCTACGGTTCATCCAAGGAGACGACAGTGTCGCAAAAGGAAATCAACGCATGGCTACGCCGATCCCCTTTCTGACGGCGGTATGGGCGGGAATGAGCCACGGGGACATCCTCGCAGGTCTTCGAAACGGCGACATCGTCCGGCCGGGACGACTGCCCGATTGGGCGACGGGGTTGGACCAACGACCTGGGGCACCAGCGGCAAACAGCGATCCTCCGACGGCGGTCGATCGGGCGCGCGTAAGCGCGTGGTTCACCTCCCTGGACCCGGACCTCTCGTCATCCGCGTTCCAGGTCAACTGGAACAGGGTTGGGACGAACGACAGCGATCGCGCGACGAAGCTCACGTCCTACCTTTCCAACTTGCCGCTGAGGGACGGGTCTAGCGGGGCGTCTGGGGATGCGGTCGCGGGGCTGGATGCGTACCTCGCGGGTGGAATACATCGCGCCAAGATCGTCGATCTCTCGGGCAAGAGCCGTCAAGAGCTCGCGGCGCTGGCCAAGACCGACATCGGCTATCGCTACGCGCTCGCGCATCTCGACCCCTTCACAGTGACCGGAACTGAAGCGTTGTCATGGGCGCCAGCGTAGACGGGCCCTGAACTCGCTCGATGGCGACACCGGCGAAGCAGTGATCAGCGATGCATGGTTTGGCGATCGCGGCAAGTTCCTGGCGTGGAAGCTGAGCGAGGATTAGGGTGAGGAGATGGCCGTCGCCGGCACGCAAGATTGGACATTCATCGACCGCGGCAGGAAAGGGGCTCGAAGTCATACCGGCGCACCGGACGCGGGTCCCAAAATCAGGTCGTATTCGGAACCACGCGATGTTTAGTCTGACATCCGGACTGCTGTCGGCTCTGCATTGTTCGATCGCAATCGCGGCGGTGGTGGTTGTGCGCTGTGGGCGCCAAGGATTAGGGGAGATCCGATGTCGGCACCAGATACTGAACCCGCTGAGCTCGAACGCATGGGAAGAGCCGGGTGGCAAGCTGAAGCCAAGATGGCCTACTGCACTGCTGGCGATGCTATTGCTCGCGTCGCAGCCGAGCGTTGTGCTGGGTCAATTTCCCGGCCAGCTCCGTTACACCTATGATGCCGCCGGAAATGTCGTAGGGATTGACCGGATCACCAAGCCCGATCTGACAGTGTCTAACTTGGTACTCCGCCAACTGGGCTCTCTCCCCACTGGCGCGTATTCGATTTCGGTGACGTTTCAAGTCAACAATTCGGGGAACACGGCCGCCACCGGGACATGGACTGATCGAGGATACCTATCTTCCAATGCGGTGTTCGAGGATAGTAATGAAGTACTTGTCGGGTACACCACTCGCAGCACGACGCTTGCTGCCGGGGGAAGCTATCAGGTAAGTGCGACCTTTACGACCGGTCCAGCAACCGCTCCCGGCACCTACACCCTGTTCGTCAAGGCCGATGGCGGTGGAGGAGCAGGCCAATTCGCGCCAACCGGCGCAAACAACGTCGATGAGTGGCTGGAGTCAAACAATACGCAATCCGTCACAGTCGTTCTTCCAGCGAAGACCGCCGATCTCGCGATCAGCGGAGTCAGCGTGGGTGGCATCTCCGTAAACCAAGTCGGCGCTCTAAGCATCCCTGTCACGTTCACCGTGACCAACGTGGGATCGGACACGGCTCCCGCGAACCTTTGCACGGTAGCTACGCTGTCAAGCAATGCAGTGCTGGAGAACAGCGACACAGGCTTGTCGGGCTATTACCAACGCGCCACCACCATGGCACCGGGCGAGAGCTTTACCGTGACGCAGTCATTCACCACGACTGCTTCGCAAGCGTCAGGACCGTACACCATGTTCGTCAAGACCGATGGACGCGGCGCGGGTGGTCTGGGTGGAACACTCACCGACAATGGGCTGCTCGCTGAAAGCTTCGAGGGCAACAACGTAGCCAGCCTGCCCGTGACGTTACCGGTAAGGGCGGACTTGACGGCTTCGAACGTGAGCATCGGTTTGATTTCAGCATCCCAATCCGGCGTTTACACAGTTCCGATCACTTTTACGATCAACAACACGGGCGGGCTTCCAGCCCTTCCGAACTTCTACACGTCTGCCTACCTTTCCTCGGATGCCGTTCTCGACAATGCGGACCAGATGCTTGTTGGCAGCGTGCTGAGAAACTCGGTGCTGAATCCCGCCGCGAGCTACGCGGTTACTCAAAACTTCACGACCTCCGCTACAACCACGTCGGGAACATACACGTTGTTCGTCAAGGCGGACGGCCGTGGGCCAGGCGTCTTTGGAACCATCACCGACAACGGCTACGTTGGCGAGGCCAATGAGACGAATAACACGCAAACGCTGTCGATTGCCTTGCCCGCGAAGGCGGACCTCGCGGTCAGCAACTTAAGCGTCGGAACCATCGTCAGGAACGCAAACGGCTCCAAGACATTACCAATCACGTTCACGGTGACGAACCTCGGGGCACTTCCGGCATTGCCCACGTTCTATGGAGCAGCCTTTTTGTCGAGCGATGGCGTTCTCGATAACGCCGATCAGGCGCTTACTGGCAAAGACACACGAACGACTGAACTTGCGGCAGGTGCTAGCTACGTCATAACGAGAAGCTTCGTTACGAACACCACGACGCCGGCTGGTTCTTACACGTTGTTCGTCAAGGCCGATGCAAGAGGCAATTCAGTTGGGCTGGGGACGAACACAGACAACGGCTATCTGGCTGAAGTCAACGAAGCTAATAACGTGACCTCAATCCCGGTGGTGCTGCCATGAAAATCCTAAGGCTCGGCACAGGGTGGATGGCTGCGCCCAGCCCTCGTGTTGGGGACAACCCTAGCGCGAGCGTGCACCGCAGATTGCCCTCGGCGCTCGCAATTTGTGCCGTGATCGCGTTATGGCCGCTGCACGCACCTGCACAGTATATGTTTAGGTGGGAAGCGCGCATCGCGGGCGTGGGTATCGCTCAAAGTCTGTACCAGTATCTGTCGCCCGCGCAGGCGCTGCGCGATCTGCGGGAGCTAAATCACAACGGGTTGCAGTGGCAGCTGGTCTATCAATCCGAAGACCCGCTGTTGTACTACAACCCGTTCCTGCCCATGAGCGGCTACAAAGGTCCGCCCGGCACAGAGTCAGGTTCAGCCGACGCGACATGTGCGCTTTCGTGTGCTGCGTCATCGTCTCCCGGCACATGGCTCGGTACTAAGCGAGCATTGAATCCAGCGGCGCTCTACGAGTACTGGAACTGTGATTGCCAACGCCCCGTCCCGGGCGGCAATCCGCCGACCCAGATTTTTCCGATGGCGTCAAACGCGTATTGCGGTCCTCCGGGAGGGCCGGTGGGATTCTCGTGGTCACATCATGGGGGGGGCGCTTATGTCAGCTATTGGAGGACAGCTCCTGAAGGGGTGTGCCACAGCGCAGCGCACGGATTCATTCGCGGGGATGGGTTCGATGCCCGCAAAGCGGATAACGCATGTCACATGGGTAACCCGACGCATCCGGCGCTCGGGAGCAAGACGCACCAGGAGCCCATTTACCAAGGACTCGGCGGTACGGGGAGCCTCGACTTCGAGCTCTACTACAGTACCAACATGTATTCGACCTCCGTCAAGACGGCGGGGTGGAGCCATACGTACAGCCGACTTGTAGCGCCTGGGGGGAACAATCAGGTCTTTGTTTTCCGTCCGAACGGCTATGTCTCGAGGTTTGTACTGAGCGGCAGCGTCTACGTAACCGACGCAGACATCCCCGATAAACTTGTGAGGCTTGGCGATGGCGGTGGCAACACGATCGGCTGGACGTTCACCAATTCGACCAACGACGAGGTCGAATCCTATGATGCATCGGGCAAGCTTGCATCCATCACCGCCCGTGACGGTGCGAGCCGCACACTTGTGTACAGCAACGCCAATACGCCTTCATCAATCGCCCCTTCACCAGGTTTGTTGATCTCAGTAACGGACGCGCTAGGACGACAACTGGCGCTCGCCTACAACGCCTCCGGACGACTAACCACCCTTACGGACCCGGCGGGGCGGACGTATGCCTTTGCGTACGATGCAAACGCGAACCTGACTACCATCACTTGGCCAGACACCAGGACGCGACAATATGTTTACGGGAATGCCGACTATGCGAACGCGTTGACGGGAATCATCGACGAGAAGGGCTCGCGCTATTCGACTTACACCTACGGCAGCCACGGTCGCGTGACCGCATCGCAACACGCCGGCGGCACCGACAGCTTTTCGTACGTCTACAACGCAAACAAGTCGACAACGGTCACCGATCCGCTCGGGACATCCCGAACGATGTCCTTTACGACGGTCCTCGGAAACATCAAGCCGGTTTCCGTGTCCCAGCCTTGTTCGAACTGTGGTGGGCAATCGGCGAGTAGTACAACCTACGATGCAAACGGCAATACCACGTCCAAGACCGACTTTAACGGCAAGAAGGCGTGCTACGCCTACGACGTTGCCCGTAATTTGGAAACCGCGCGTGTTGAAGGTTTGCTTGCCGCGGAGAATTGCACGACGTCTTTAGCAGCTCCGCCCAGTCGGCCGGACGTTCGCAAGATAACGACGACCTGGCACGCCACGTTCCGCTTGCCCACGACGATTGCGGAACCGGTCGCCGGGGGTTCACGGGTGACGACGTTGACCTATGACGCGTCCGGCAATCTCTTGCAGAAGTCCATCGTCGCACCGAAGAACGACGGTACAAGCGCCACGGTGACGCGTACCACCTTGTGGACGTATGCCACTCGTGGGCGTGTGCTTACTGCCACCGACCCGAACAATCGGGTGACGACGTACGCCTATTACGCGGACAACGACGCCAACTATGGCAAGCGGGGAAACCTACAGTCGGTAACGAACTCCCTCAAACACGTCACTCAAGTAACGAGCTACGACAACAACGGCCGGCCGTTGACTATCGTCGACCCCAATGGGCTGACGACGACCTTGACTTACGACCCTCGCGGCCGTCTCATTGAGCGCAATGTCGGAGGCGAAGTCACGTCCTATGTCTACGACTATGTCGGGCAGCTGACCGGCGTGGTCATGCCGGACAACTCCACGTTGACCTACACCTACGACGCAGCCCATCGCCTGACGCAGATACAGGATGGCCTTGGCAACAAGATCGTCTATACGCTAGACGGCGCCGGAAATCGCACAGCCGAGAACGTGTATGGCATCAGTGGAACGCTTGCGAGGACCCGCAGCCGCGTGTACGACTCGCTTAGTCGCCTGGCGCAGGATCGAGGGGCGTTGAGCCAGACGACGGTCTACGGGTACGACAGCAAGGGGAACGTGACGAGTGTCACCGATCCGCTCAACCATGCCACCGGCAATACCTACGATGCGCTCAACCGCTTGGTGCAAGTGCTCGGCCCTGCGGCGGGGACGACGCTGTACGGCTATGACGCCGGCAATAATCTTGTGCAGGTCGTAGACCCGCGGGGCCTTGCGACGAACTATACGTACGATGGGCTTGGGAATCTGACCAAGCAGGTGAGTCCGGATACGGGCACGACCGCCAGCACCTTCGATGCGGCAGGCAACGTCCTAACGCGCAGGGATGCGCGCGGAGTCATCGCGAGCTACATTATTGACGACCTTAACCGTGCGACCTCCGTTGTTCATAGCCGGACTGGTACGCCGAATGAAACTCACACGTTCACGTATGACACCGTTACCAATGGCAAGGGGCGTCTGGCGCAGGTTACCGATACCTCTGGCGTGACGACCTGGACCTACACCGCGCAGGGGAGAGTAGCGAACAAAACACAGGTAGTCGGCACCGTGACGCGGACCATCGGTTATCGCTACAACGGTGCGGGTCAGCTCACCTCCATTACGACGCCATCCGGCCAAGTGTTTGGATTTAGCTACCTCAATAATCGTGTGGTGTCTGCGACGGTCAACGGAACTGCACTCGTCAGCGGTATCGTTACGACGCCGTTCGGGTCAATCGGCGCCTGGCAGTGGGGTAACGGCCTTTTTACCTTCCGCGACTACGACCGAGACGGCCGCTTGTATCGCTGGACCTTCCGCAACGGCACTGACATTCTCCGCAACGACCTGGCGTTCGATATTGGTAGTCGAATTACCGGAATCGCTGACCCTGCGGCACCGTCGCGCAACGGCGCGTACGAATATGACACGCTGGATCGCCTGATTCTCGCGCAGCAAGGAAGTCCGACCGCGCATACCTACCAATATACCTACGACGCCATCGGCAACCGAACAACCCAAACTGCCGACGGTAATACCTCCACGCTTAGCTACGCCGCCACATCCAACCAGCTGGTGACGATGGTTGGGGCGGTGCCTGCGACGTACCTGAGCGGCCTCGTATCGGCGAGCTTCAGATATAACAATGCAAACCGCTTGGCGGAAGTGCAAAGTGGAGGGACGCTGGCCACGCACGCAGTCAACGCCTTGGGCCAGCGAGTGAAGAAGGTGGTGGGTACGACAACGACGTTGTTCGTTTACGACGAGCAAGGTAGGCTCCTGGGGGAATACGATGCGTCTGGCTACCTGGTACAGGAGACGGTATGGCTCGAGAATCTTCCGATCGCGACGTTGCGGCCGATGGGTACCGGGACGCCGACACCGATCGCGATTCACTATGTGCATGCCGATCATCTCGGCACGCCGCGCGCGGTGACACGGCCGAGCGACAACGCGATCGAATGGCGGTGGGACAACGCCGAACCGTTCGGAAATGCTCCTCCGAATGAAAACCCGAGCGGGCTCGGAGCGTTCAAGTACAACCTTCGATTCCCGGGGCAATACTTTGATTCGGAGATTGGGACCAATTACAACTACTTCCGTGACTACGATCCAGCCATCGGGAGGTACATACAGAGCGATCCGATTGGGCTGAAGGGCGGGCTCAATACCTTTGCTTACGTTAACAGCGATCCCACATCTCACGTTGATCCGCGCGGTTTACAATCGCGCCCGTTTCCTCCCAGCTTTCCGATCTATGGCCCTGGGTGGGGGCAACCTTACCCGGTGATACCTCCCGGAAGTCTGCGCCCAGATGGGTTCCCGTGGGGTTACGGTTGCGGCGACGTTGGGACCGATCCTTTCGTGCCTGACCACATCCTAAAGGCAAGTGTTTTTGAAGCATGCCGACGACATGATACTTGCTATGAGACATGCGGAATTACAAAGGAAGCATGCGACAAGCAATTCGGTCAAGACTTGTTTGAAGAGTGCATGCGCTCAGGAGCAAACAGATCGTGTTATCCCTTCGCCCTTGTCTATTTTGCTGCCATGAAGACAAAAACAAGCCAAACCGCATTCAACGCGGCACGCAAGGATTGTCTATGTGGCTAGTAAACAGATGATTCGCGCTTTCCTAGGGATTGGAGAATTCATTGGACGTCTTGGGTGCGGGACATGCGGATCCATTTTTGTGTTGGCCACAGTCTGGTGGGGGCATGCCCTCTTTTACTCTTTGGTTCGTTGGTTTGAGTTAGCGGTCGGCGTCGGGCTGGTTTATATCGCAGTGAGTCCCTCGCGTATTGGGCTCGATCGGGTTAACGGCATCGTCATTCTTGTGGCGCTCACGCTTGTCATCGTGAACGGAGTTTGGAGCCTCAGCCGCGTTCACCTTGGCCAGGCCGAGGCTTCAGAACTGATACTTGCGACAATCGCAGCAGTCAGTGCTGTGGTAGCTACGCTCGCACGATTCCTTCGTCGTTAATAACCAGGCTGAGCTCACAGCTTGAGCTGCTGCAGCGCGTGGCTGATGGTTACGATGCGGACGCTTTGATAGTTTCCGATCGAGATGAGGTCGTGATCGCGGGGACGATGAGCTCGGCGCCGCCCGCAATGTCAGCGGTGATGACGCACGCCCGGAAATTAATTCGATGACGTCTCTATCGAGACACGATGCGGTCCGAATAGCTCCACGAACGGTGCTACGTGCTCACGGTGTGTTCATGGTCGACGGAGCGACAAACGGGCTCGACCAAGAGGTTGCGAACCACTTCGCCGCCACCATCGCGCGCTTCAAAGGCAAAGTCACGATTCTGTTCGTCACGCATCGCGCGCCCGAACGCCTGCAGCCAGACCGCATCATCCATCTCACGCCAATCGCCGATCAGCGCGCAGCCGCGTAAATGCCCGGTGTCGATCCTTCGATCGACGTCGCGCCGACGCACTTTTCGTAGAACGCCGCGGGACCAACGCCGCCGATGATCGCGTACGCGTAGCCTGCTGCGCGTTGCGCGTGCAGCGCCGACAGGAGAAGAGCACGGCCGATGCCCTTCCCGCGCATCGCCGCCTCGACACCTTCGGGACCGAAGAAATTGCGCGCCGTCACGTCATAGCAGGCAAACCCGACAATGCAACCCTCGTGCTGCGCAACGAAGCACGCCGCGGGCACTTGCGCGAATGCGGTCTCGACCTCGCTAACCGAGCTTGCGAAATGGGTGCGCACCCAGTCGACGACGCCGTTACGTTCCGGTGCGATGGCGCGCTTCACGACGATGCCGTGTGTCGCGACCGCCGCGAGCGCCTGCTCGAGGCTCGGCAGCGCGTACAGCTTCACGAGCATGTCGTGCACGGGCCCGACGATCAGGGATGGGTGTAGTTGACCGGGTAAAACACGTAGCCGGCGCCGTCCTGCCGGATGTGCCCGATGCCGGGGAACGAGATGTGCGCCACCGCGATCCAGCGGCCTTGCTTGGCGACGTCGGCGTAGACCTTCTTGCGCGCGGCGGCGGGCAGCTTCGAGTCGGTGTCGAACTGAACCGTGACCGAGGGATCGGGAAACTGCACGGCCGCGACGTGCATGAGGTCGCCCAGCACGGCCATCGACTGCCCCTTGCTCTCGACCATGTAGATCGTGTGTCCGGGCGTGTGGCCGTACGCCGACACCGCGCGCACGCCGGGTACGAGCTCCGTCGGCCCGTCGAACGGCTTGAACTTCCCGGCCGCCACGTAGGGATTGAGCGAGACCATCGCTCCCTTGAACGCGGGCTTCGCGTCGTTGGGCGCGGCGTCCATCTTCGCTTGCGACAGCCAGTGGTCCGCGTCGCGCTTGTCGGCGCGGATGATCGCATTCGGAAACACGATCTTGTTTCCGAAGAAGAGGCCGCCGATGTGATCGCCGTGCATGTGCGTGATGTAGATCTCGTCGATCTGCTCCGGCTGGTAGCCCGCGGCCTTCAAGTTGTCGACGAGCTTGCCGAGCGTGGGGCCGAAAAGCGAGCCCGCTCCCGAGTCGATCATGACCAGCTTGCTCCCCGTATTCACGACGTACGCGTTCACCGACGTGGGCAGCGGATCCTGCAGGAACGCTCGCTTCAGCAGCTGCTCGACGCGCTGCGGCGTCGTGTTGGTGAGAAGCTTGCCGAACGGCAGCGCCACGACGCCATCGGATATGGCGGTGACTTCGAAATCGCCGAGCATCATAGGGTAGTAGCCGGGCGCCTGCGTCTTGGCGGCGGGCGCGGCCGCGTGCGCGTGGGTCACGTAGACGATGCATGCGGCGATTGCGACCAGTCCGGCGATAACCTTCTTCCAGTGGTCCATGCTCATTCGCTCCCTCCACGCACAATCGGTCAGGTGCGTAACGCCGAGTTGTCGGTCGCCGTCGGTCGCGCGGGGACGCGCGCTGCGCGCCTCCCTCGGCTTCGCCTCGGCCCCCGAGCTCACTCTGCCTTGATGTTATTCGTGCGGATCACCACCGCCCATTTCTCGGACTCCTTGGCGAGCCACGCCGCGAATTGCTCGGGCGATTCTTCCGCGCGGTCGATGCCCATCCGGGTCCACTGCTCCTGCATTTCCTTGCTCTTGATGATCGCGTTGACCTCCGCATTCAGCTTGCTCACGATTTCGCGCGGCGTGCCGAACGGCGCGAACAAGCCTTGTCCCGCGATCGATTCGAACCCGACGACTCCGCTTTCCGCGATCGTCGGGACTTGCGGCAACAGCGGGTTGCGTTTCGACGACGTCACGGCGATCGCCTTCACCTTGCCGCCATCGAGCAACGGCTTCGCTGCGGCACCGCTCGCGAAGGTGAGATCCACCTGGCCACCAACGAGGTCGTTGATGGCCGGGCCGGTCCCCTTGTAGGGAACGTGCACGATCTTCGTGCCGGCAACGCTGTTGAGCTGCTCGAGCGTCAGGTGATTCGACGAACCGCTGCCGGGCGAGGCCATGTTGAGCTTGCCGGGTGTGGTTTTTTCCGCGGCGATCACGTCGGCGAGCGAGTTGAACCGCGAATTGGCGGGCGCGATCATGATGAGTCCGAACGTCGCGATGTTGGCGACGGGGATGAGGTCTTTCGCCTGATAGGAGAGGTTGGGGTACAGCGACGGGAACGTCATGACCACCGACACGTCCGCGAGCAGCAGCGTGTAGCCGTCGGGTGGCGACTTCGCGACGAGGTCCGCGCCGATGGTTCCACCCGCGCCCGGCTTGTTCTCGACGACGACGGGTTGCTTGAGACGCTCGCCGAGCTCCTTGCCGATGAGCCGCGCTAGAATGTCGGAGGCGCCTCCCGGGGCGAACGGGACGACGATGCGGATCGGCCTCGTCGGCCAGGCCGGCTGCGCATCCGCGGCGCCGGTGCAAAGCAATGAACCCATCGCAAACAGCGCGAAGAAAGCGGTGACCATCCGCCGCGTTGCTACCATTCGACGTCCCCCTTGCCATAGCGCGACTCGGTTGGCGCGCGATGCGGCGATGTTACGCCCAAGCGCGAGGGGTCGATAGAGTCTGTCCGCAGGAGGAGTTCAAGATGCGAGGCAATGCGATGCGCGCAGGCGTTGCGCGCGGCGAGCTTCAGATCGGCACCTGGGTCAACATGGCGCGCAATCCCGCCATCCTCAGTCTGCTCAAGGCGGCGGGGCTCGATTTCGCGCGCGTCGACATGGAGCACTCGTCACCGTCGATGGAGACCATCGCGGATATGGCGCTCGTCGCGCGCGCGATCGACTTTCCCATCGCCGTGCGGCCTCCCAAGGCGAATCGCGAGTGGATCACGCGCCTGCTCGACGCGGGTGTGTGGAACCTGCACTGTCCGCAGGTCGAAAGTGCCGCGCATGCACGCGAGATCGTGGCCGCGTCGCGCTACGCCCCGCGCGGCTTGCGGGGCAACGGCGGGCTCGGCCCGTCCACCGACTTCGAGACAAACGGCAGCGTCGCCGAACGCCGCGCCTTTGCCAACGACGAGGTGTTCGTGACCGTGATGTTCGAGACGCAGGCCGCGTTCGCGGACCTGGACGAGATCGCGGCCATGGACGGCATCGACGCGCTGACGCTCGGCCCGGCCGATCTCGCGCAGGACATGGGCGTCTTCGGCACGCCCGACCAGGCCCGCGCGCTGGACGAAAAGCGCGACCTCATCCTCGCGGCGGCGAGGAAGCACGGCAAGACCTGCTCGATGCTCGTGTCGAGTCAGGCACAGGCCAAGCAGTGGAAGGACGCGGGCGCGCTGCTGCTCGTGTACTTAAGCGATGTCGAGATTATGCACACCGGCTTCAGCCAGGCGATGGCGCAAATCCGCGGCGGCTGATTTCCGCGGAATTGTTACGGCTTCGCGGCGGGACGTCGCGGCCGGTACTTCTCCGCACACGCGATCACCTGCTGGCGCGTCGGAAACTCGAGGCACGCGCGTGGGTCGCCGGGGGGCCAGCTTTCCTGGACTACCGGCGGCGCGACTTCGGGCGCTGGCGGTGGAGCCGGGGTCTGCGCCATTGCGGCACCGGCCAGCGCGAAAAATAGGTAGGGCGCGATTGCTTTCATCGAAGATCCTCGTGATCGGCGGACGCCGCCATTCTGTAGAAGTCGCGCGCGTTTAGCCACAGGGCATGGTCTGCGTCCGCCCCCAGCGCCTCGCGCACGAGATCGATGTCGCAAGCACGGAAGGGCACCGGCGCTCGCGTCGAGGGCAGGTCCGTGCCGAACATCAGCGCTCCGGGGTTGACGCCATGAATGCGTCGCAACGCATCCGCCACGTCGAAGTCGACGCGTCCGAAGCCCGTCGCCTTGACGCGCACGCCGCGCTCGGCCAGGCGCAGGACGTTGTCGAAGCCCTCGCGCGAGAGCCCGAGGTGGTCGATGCTGACCGCGGGCAGCGCGACCAGCGTGTCGTGCAGCGTGGCAAGCTCGCGCGCGTCGACGTAGAGCTCGGCGTGCCAGCCGGCGACGGCGTGGACGCGCCGCGCGAAGGTGTCGAGCTCCGGGAGTCCGGCCGAGCCGCCCCGTCGAAGGTTGAAGCGGACCGCGCGCACCCCCGCGCGGTCGAGCTCCGCGATCTCGCGGTCGGTGACCGTGGCGGGCAATTGCGTGACGCCGACGAAACCCGGCCCGAGCGTGCGCAGGGCGTCGACGAGATAGGCCTGGTCGAACGCCTGGAACGATCCGGAGACGACGGCGCCGCCGGTGATGCCAAGCGTCTGCGCCGCCTCGCGATACGTGCCGCAGGTGTACGCCTCCGGCAAGTAGCCTTCGTTCGCGACGAGTGGAAAGCGCGGATCGACGATGTGGAAGTGCGCGTCGAAGATCAACGTTCGCTCATCGCGAGGCGCACGCCGAGGTAGACGAACACGCCGCCCATCGTTCGCGACAGCCACGCCTGCGCGGTCCGGCGGCGCTCGAAGAACCTGCGCACGGACGCGGCCGCGATCGCGAGCACGAGTACCCAGGCCGTGCCAGCGACCACGAACGTGAGACCGAGCAGCAGGAAGCCGTACGTCGCGTGCGGCGCATCCGCGGCGACGAACTGCGGGAGGAACGCGAGAAAGAAAAGACCGACCTTCGGATTGAGCACGTTCGTCACGAGCCCTTGCCGAAAGGCGGTCCGGGCGTCGCCGACGCGTGCCGTGTCGAGGTCGATCACGGTCGAGGGCGCGACGATCGCACGCACGCCGAGATAGACGAGATACGCCGCGCCGATCAACTTGATTGCCAGGAACGCGGTCGCCGAGGTCGCGACGATGGCCGACAATCCAAGCGCCGCCGCGAACGTATGCACCACGGTGCCGGCGCTCACCCCCAGCGCCGAGGCAATCCCGATGCGCTGCCCCTGGCCGATGCTGCGCCCCAGGATGTAGAGCGTGTCCTGGCCGGGCGCGACGATGAGCAGCATCGCCGACAGCACGAAGAGCCAGTAGTCGTGGATGCCGAACACGATCGACGTCTTACTGGCGCGCGGTCTTCGGCAGTTCCTCGATCTCCATCGCCCAGTCCATCGCGCTGTCGCACCAGATCTGCTTCTGCGGCGGCAGGCTCTCGCGCTCGTCGAGGCAGCCGACGCGAAGCGAATAGAACGGCGGATTCTCGACCGCCGCGGAGTAGACCGGCGAAGCGCAGGTCTCGCAGAACGCCTGCACGCGCTTGTTGCCGCTGTCGGCGGTCTTCACGTACACACGCGGCGTGCCCGCAGTCAGCGTGAATGCGTCGCGCGGCGCCGGCACCGAGACGCGGTAGGGCGCGCCCGAGAATTGCTGGCAGTCCGAGCAGTGGCATACCTGCACGCGCGCGGGATCGACGTCGGCTTCGTATTGAATCGCGCCGCAGTGGCAGCGTCCATGCACTTTCATTGCACATCGCTCCTCGAGGTGATTTACCAAATACTAGCCGACTTGGTCATGCGTACAACGTTGTCGTATTGACGGCATCACGCGTTTACCGTATTTATGTACGGTACCATCGAATCGACCATGGAACTGATTCGCAAGCTATCGATCCTCGCGGACGCTGCCAAGTACGACGCCTCCTGCGCATCGAGTGGCGCTCCCGACAGGCGCTCGTCGGCAGACAAGGGTCTCGGGTCCACGTCGGGCATGGGCATTTGCCACAGCTATGCACCCGACGGCCGCTGCATCTCGCTCCTGAAGCTGCTGCTGACCAACTTCTGCCTCTACGACTGCAGCTACTGCGTCAACCGCCGCAGCAGCGACACGCCACGGGCGCGCTTCTCGATCGACGAAGTAGTGGAGCTTACGCTCGACTTCTACCGACGCAATTACATCGAGGGCCTGTTCCTGTCCTCCGGAGTGATCCGCACGCCGGACTACACGATGGAGCAGGTGATCGAGGTCGCGCGAAGGTTGCGCGAGGACCACGACTTTCGGGGCTACATCCACCTCAAGACGATTCCCGATGCCGACGAGGAGCTCATCGTGCGTGCGGGGCGCTATGCCGATCGCCTGTCGGTGAACGTGGAGATGCCCACCGGCGACGCGTTGGCAGCGCTTGCTCCGGAAAAGACGATGCATACGATCAAGATCGCGATGGGGCGGATCCGCACGCGGCGCGAGGAAGCGCGGGCCGAGCCGCGCGCGCCGGCCTTTGCACCCGCCGGCCAGAGCACGCAGATGATCGTCGGTGCCGACGCATCGAGCGACGCGACGATTCTCGCATCGGCGTCAACGCTATACGCCTCGTACCGCTTGCGCCGCGTGTACTACTCCGCGTATAGCCCCATCCCGCGCGCGTCGGCGAAGTTGCCGGGCAAGCCGCCGCCGCTTGTGCGCGAGCATCGCCTGTATCAAGCGGATTGGATGCTGCGCTATTACGGCTTCAGGGCGTCGGAAATTACGAGCGGCGCGTCGGGCATGCTCGACCTCGACATCGATCCCAAGCTCGCATGGGCGCTGGCGCATCGCGACCGATTCCCGGTGGACGTCAACAAGGCGCCGCGCGAAATGCTGCTGCGCGTGCCTGGCCTCGGCGTGCGCAACGTGAAGCGCATTCTTGCCACCCGGGGTCAGCGCACGATTCGCTTCGCCGATCTCGCGAAGCTCCGTTGCGACATCGCGAAAGCACGCCATTTCGTCATCGCCGGCGATTGGGTCCCGCGCACGCTCGATCTCGCCCACCTGCGAGACAAGGCTGCTCCGCGACAACTCGCGTTGATATGAAGTCGCCGTACGAAACGTGGCGCGACAAGGCACGCGCATTTCTCGCCGCCGGTATTCGCCCCGAGCATGCGGACTGGCAGGACGCGTTGTTGCGCGAACGCTTGCCCACGACATTGCGTGAACCCGCGGAGGACCTTCCGCGGGTCCCGGCTTCGCTCGTGGACTTGTTGAAGCGTGCGGCGTGCCATCGCGATCCCGCCCGCAACGCCCTCATGTACCGGTTGCTGTGGCGCGTCGTGCGCAATGGACGCGGCATCCTGCGCGATGCGGCGGACGACGACATGATCGGCGTGACGCACCTCGCCAAGGCCGTCGACCGTGCGAGCCATAAGATGAAGGCGTTCGTGCGCTTTCGCGAGCTCGCGGCCGACGACTGCGTGCGCTACGTCGCACGCTTCGCGCCCGAGCACGACGTCCTGATGCGCACGGCGCCGTTTTTCGTGGATCGCTTCGCCGCGATGGATTGGATGATCGTGACACCGGATGGCATCGCGCACTGGGACCGCGCCACGCTTCGGCATCTCGCGCCGGACCCCACGATGCCAGTGCCTGGCACCGACGCGGCCGAATCGCTTTGGCTCGCGTACTACGAGAGCATTTTCAACCCCGCGCGGCTCAACGTGCCGATGATGCGCAAGGAAATGCCCGTCGCATACTGGAAGCACTTGCCCGAGGCCGCTCGAATCCCGGTGCTGATTGCCGACGCGATGCCGCGTGCCGGCCGCATGGTGGAACACACGTCCCCGTGCGCAGGTGGCAACATCGCGGCGCGCGCGCCGTTGCCGCGGGCGCCCTCGACCCTCGATGCATGCCGGCGCTGTGCGCTCTGGGAACGCGCAACGCAAGCCGTGCCCGGCGCCGGCCCGAGAGACGCGCCGATCATGCTGGTGGGCGAGCAACCGGGCGACGAGGAGGACCTCGCGGGCAAACCGTTCGTCGGGCCCGCGGGGCGCGTCCTGCGACGCGCCTGCGACGACGCGGGCGTCGATCGCGAGGCGGTTTACGTGACGAACGCCGTCAAGCACTTCAGCTTCGAGCCGCGCGGCACGCGTCGCATCCACAAGACGCCCGCGCAACGCGAGATCGAGGCGTGCCGCAGCTGGCTCGACCAGGAGA
>Ga0207701_10002734_pt1 | contig 18228 bp, 22 predicted proteins | sample KBSSwiSSwithPhiX_FD_184294 | JGI IMG/M metagenome (GOLD analysis project Ga0207701, IMG submission 184294) | Switchgrass rhizosphere bulk soil microbial communities from Kellogg Biological Station, Michigan, USA, with PhiX - S5 (SPAdes) (version 2) | ecosystem: Environmental > Terrestrial >... | reverse complement strand
TGAAGGCGGCGGTTTGCTAAACCGTTGTAGGGCCTTTAAAGTCCTACCCAGGGTTCGAATCCCTGCCTCACCGCCAGACTTCGCTCGCATGGAATACTGAGCGAGCTTCGTCCAGGCGAGCCCTGCGCTCCAGCCTACCCGAATGATCCCGCTGTCAGTTCTTGATCTTGCGCCAGTCAGCGAAGGCTCGACTGCGGGCGAGACTCTTCGCGACGCAGTCGACCTCGCGCAGCTCTGTGAGCGTCTCGGCTATCGCCGGTTCTGGTTCGCGGAGCATCACGGCATGCCGAACATCGCGTGCTCTGCGCCAGAAATTCTCATCGCGCACGTCGCCGCCGCCACATCGTCCATTCGAGTCGGCTCAGGCGGCATCATGCTGCCGAATCACGCGCCACTGCGTGTCGCCGAGAACTTCCACACGCTGGCAGCGCTCCATCCAGACCGAATCGATCTCGGCGTCGGGCGCGCTCCCGGCACCGATCCGGCGACGTCGCGAGCACTGCATCCGTTCGATGCCGAACAATTTCCGCAGCAGCTCCAGGAGTTGATCGCGCTCTCGCGCCGCGGCTTCCCCGCCGGCCACCCGTTCGCGACGGTTCGCGTCGTGCCCGAAGGCGTGCCATTACCTCCTGTCTGGGTACTGGCGTCGAGTGGCGCGACCGCGGCGTTCGCCGGCTCGATAGGGGTGGGATACGGCTTCGCGCGTCACTTCAGTCCCGCGCCGCCGTTGCCCGCTATTCGTGCGTACCGCGACTCGTTCACGCCCTCCGCGCAGTTCCCGCAGCCACATGTGATCCTCGGGGTGGCAGTGATCTGCGCGCCAACCAACGAGGAGGCCCAGCACCTCGCCCTGTCCAGCGACGTCGTGTGGGTACGCCGGCATCGTGGAGACATGCGGCCATTTCCGAGTCCGGAAGAAGCGGCGCGCTATGAATTTCGACCCGAGGACCGTCCACTCATCGAGGCCAATCGCCAGCGCCAGTTCATCGGCACCCCCGCGCACGTCACCGCGATTCTTCACCAACTGGCTGACGACACGATGGCCGACGAGCTGATGGTGACGACGATGGTCTATGGGAAAGAGGAGCGGCTGCGCTCGTACACACTACTCGCGCGAGAGTGGGGCCTCGATCCGGCGGCGTGACCTGCCCCGTGCGTTCGATGCTATCGTGTCGGCTTCCGTTCGACTGAGAGGCTTATGACCCGACGAATGACCCTGGTCCTTCTTGCTCTGGTTCTGTCACTGTCCGGAAGAACTCCCGCGGCGCAGAAGTTGCCCGATGCCGTCACCGCGGACGCGAAACATTACACCGTGGAGTTCGAGAATGACATTGTGCGGGTGCTGCGCGTGAAAATCGGGCCGGGTGAGAATGCACCGGCGCATGCGCACCCGGCGTATTGCGCTGTCGAGATCACCGATTCGTCGTTGCGTGAGGGCAGCGGTCAGGTTTCTCAGAGCAAGGCCGGGCAGGTGTTCTGCGGCGACGCGCTCTCACATGGTCCGACCAACGTCGGTAAAGCCCTCGCCGAAAGCATCGTCGTCGAATTCAAGAACCGCCAGCGGGCCCGCTGAGGAGAGTGCCCATGAGACTCCGCACGGCTCTGGTCCTCTGCCTGCTGGCCACGCTGGTGTCCACGCTGCACGCGGCGCGGCTGACGCTCTTCATCGATGGCGAGAACCGGACGCCATACGACGCCTCACGCGGCAAGGTGGGTCGCGCCGAATGGACGTCGGTGGTCACGACGCTGAAGGGAGCGATCCTGACCGACGACTTCCAGGGCGTGAACATCGACGTACCGGCTGACAAGGCAACGCCCGTGGGGCACTTCAGCGTGTTCCTTTCGCAGACCGGAGGCTACTCGGCGCAGGCGGGCAACACAGCGCCGCAGAAGCACCCGACGGGCGTCTTCGTCGGCACCACCGGAACCGGATCGAGCACGGGAAAGAATGACGAGACGATTCAAGGGCTGGAACTGCGTTTCGAAACGCTCGGACCGGTGACGAAAACCCTGGAACTGCGGTTCGATCCACCGATTGTTGCGTGGGCGGCCGACGTCTTCTCAGTAGACGGTAAGGGATTCGGTCAGGGCAATACGCCGGAGAGCAACGACCACACGACGTTGCACGTCCTCGGGCACTCGTTCGACTTCACGCAAATCTTCACCTACGCGGGCAGCGGCTATAACAGCTTCTTCGGGATCGTCTCCGACACGCCGTTCTCCTCGATCAGCTTCACAGCTGGCGGCGATGGCGATCGATGGCGGCTGGATAACGTCTCGATCGCGCGACGGGGAACGCGCCAGGCGCGCTGAGTCATCGCGGCAGACCGGCGATGTCGTTGCGCACCTTGTAGAGCGTCTTGCCGGCGGTGATGTACAGCGTCTTCATGTCCGGCCCGCCGAATGCGGTGTTGGTGAGGTAATCCTCGGGCACGGGAATGAACTTCAACAGCTTTCCCTGCGGCGAGATCACGTAGACGCCGCACTTCGTATCCAGGGTTTCCGCCGTCCCGCGCGTCGCGTGCATGCCTGCGGCGGCGTACAGGTTGCCCTGCGTATCTATGCTCATCCCGTCTGCACTCCGGCCCGGGTAGAAGTTGTAGAGCACGCGCATGTTCTTCACCGTGCCGTCGGTAAGCAGGTCGTAGGCCCGGATCATCCGGGCGCCACCCTGGGCACCGTTGGCTTCAACGAGATAGAGCACGCGATCATCCGGCGAGATCTGGATGCCGTTCGGCCGCTGAACGTCCGGGGCGGCGAGAATACGGACGATCTGTCCCGGCGCGTCGATGCGATAGACGGCGGCGGCGGTCGAGTCGGTGAAGTACAGCCGGCCCTTACCGTCGATCGTGACGTCATTCGGCCCGGACAAGGGCTTGCCGCCGTACTTGTCGGCGAGGATCTCGATTTTGCCAGTCTTGAGATCCGTCCGCGTTACGCGCGGGATGCCGCCGGTCGCCATGCCACTCCGCTCCGCCGTCGGCGAGGCGGCGCCTTCCGCCGCAATCAGTCGCCCTTGCAGATCGAAGACGAGGCCATTGGCCACGTTGCTCTTTTCGCGGAACACCGAGAACTTGCCGTCCTTGCTGAAGCGCAGGATGCGCTGCATCAGGATGTCGGTGAAGTAGACGTTGCCATCCCGATCGACGGCTGGTCCTTCGAGCATCGACACCGACGTCGCGATTTCGAGCTCCTGCATCGTGGCAGGAGCCGCGACCAGCGACACGAGGACGAGCGCGAGCGCCGGACGCAACCGCGCAGGACGAATCTGAGTCATGTTGTCGTGTCCGGCTTCAGCCGGACCTCCTGTGAGGCCGCTATTATCGCCGGGACGTTATCGTTGCGGGCGGTCGACCGGGCGATCGGGACGCTGCGGGCGATCGACTGGGCGTTCAGGCCGGTCGGTGGTCGTGGGTCGCGTCGCTGCCGGACGCTCGATCGCCACCGCGCGGCTGTCCCGCAGCAACGTCTCCGGCCGCGTGCCGCGAGCGATCGCGTCTCGCAGCGATCGCAGAGTGGCCCTGCCGGACCGGTAGTCGGCCTCACGCCGTTTGATTTCGCGCCCGAGATCCAGCATCTCGTACGAACGGAACCTCTGCCGAACGGCCTCCGCCATCACGGCTGTTCCTTCATTCACCGACAGTCCGGCTTCCTTGATGAGCGAAAGGCCCTTCGCCGCTCCGGCCAAATCCTGCGCCGTCAGCGCCGGTACCTGCGTCTGGCGCTGCAGTTCCCGACTCTCCTCCGGTGTCAGTCCGCTGAAGAACGCATCGGCCAGAAGGGTCACGGCGCTCTCGCGTGCTGCGGCGGCGGCCCCCGGCTCAACCTCGCGAATGATCCGGTCGGCGGTTTCCAGGCTGGTCGCCAGCTGAGTGACGGCAGCCTCGACCTGTTTGGGGTTGCGGTTCTTGGCGAAGCCTTCGCGGACCTTGTTCTTCAATGGATCGACCGGCACCCCCTTCGCGGCAGCAATCGCGTCAGCCTGTCGGAGCAAGTCGTCCTCTGTCTGAGCGTTCGCCGGCTGCGACAATGCGAGCAGACACACGAGGACGCCCGGCAGGGCGGTGAGAACCCGCCACCCTCGACGTCCCACGCGCTCAATTCTGCAACGGTTCACAGCGTCTCCGCGGGCGGCCTCACATCGAGGACCGCGTTATGCGACCCGAATCCATCGTCACTCTGCTCCGCCGCAAACGGATCGGCGATCCATCGCTCGCCGTCCACGACGAACTGATATTCGTAACGCCCCGGCTCGAGCGGAAGTGTCACCGTCCATGCGCCGTCGGACGTCTGCTCGAGCGGCGTGCGTCTGGGGTTCCACCCGTTGAAGTCACCGGCCGCCTGCACCACGCGAGCGCCGGGCTGCACAACGACCAGACGCACCAGCACCACCGGACGGTCCGCACGCGGAGGTGTCGCACCCGCGAGTGCCGGTTCGGGTCGCTTCAATGTGGAAGCGAGGACAGCGCTGATCGCGAGCAACACGACCGCAATCGCCGCGGCCCCGGCAAGGTTCCATTTCAGCGCACGCGGTGCGAACAAAACGTCAATCGCGCGCCGCCACGTCCGGGTCCGCGTCTGGGTCCGGCTAAAGCCGGACACTACAGGTGTCGTCTGTTCCAGAACCCGCGCCGCAAATCCAGGCGGAACGATGGGCCGCGCCAGGTTGGCGGCATCCATTACCACCTGTTCGAGTTCGAGCACGCGTCCCCGCAGCTCGGCGTCCCGGCCGAGCGCGAGAACAAACTGCACGCGCTCGGCGGCAGACAGTTCCTGATCGATAAAACGCTGGATCAGTTCCTCGTGCTTCATCACCGTACTCCTTCGAGGTGCGAGAGCGAGCGACACAGCAGCGCGCGGGCCTTGTAGACGCGCATTTTGAGGGTATCGCGCGGCACGCCGAGGATCCCGCTCATTTCGTCGTAACTCAGGCCTTCAATGTGTTTCAGCACGAACGATTCGCGATACAGCGGGGGCAGCGCTTGAATGTTGCGGTCAAGTTCCGACGCAAGTTCCAGCCGCTCGAGCTCGCCGTACGGCGTCGCCTCGTCCACCGCGGGCCAGTCGCCCTCGTCGGTATCCGTCGAATCAAGAGAGACGACTCCCGGACGTCGTGCGCGCAAGACATCGGTGCACTTATTCACCGCGATTCGGTAGAGCCAGGTCGAAAACTTTGCTTCGAACTGAAAGCGCGGCAACGCCTTGTAGGCGGACACGAACGTGTCCTGCGCGACGTCCTCGGCATCAGCCGCCCGCCCCAGCATCCGTGTCGTCACGCTGAGCACCGACGGCGCATGGCGCGAGATCAACACCGCAAACGCCTCCGGGTCGCCTTGCAGCGATGCGCGAACAAGCGATGCGTCGTCCGGACCGGCGTCGGGTCTCATCCGTTCAATCAGAACCGCCGGCTCGCTCCGAACGTGAAGCCGTGATCCGGCGCGCCGTCCGACAATCCGAAGTCACCCGAGAACTGCATCCGCCAGCCGCCCCGGCTCTTCACGCTGACGGCGGCAATCACCGCGCGGGAATTCTCCAGTCCCTGAACCAGCGCGCGGTACTCCTCGAAGAAGACGCTGACGTTGACGAGGTCCTTCGCGAGGTTTTGTGCCAGTCCCACGTCGTACCACGACGTGTTGTTGAAGTCGAACGCCGCCTGGTCGCCAATGTTCGTGTAGCCACCGTCAACCATCGCCATCAGACCGTGACCGATCGTCCGTGATACTTCGATCCCGGCCCCTTCGTCCGGGCGTCCCGTGCCAAGGCCCTTGTCCTCACTGGCGGTCGGCGCCTTCACATGCGCGCGCAGTGCAATCGTCGGTAGCCAGCCGCGCTCATCGAGCACGTAATACCGACCGCGGACGATGATGTCGCCAAGGCCGCACGCTGTCGTTGCCTGCGCGCCTGTGGCGGCAGTTCGTGTCGCATCCGTCGTTCCAGTCCGTGTTCCAGTTCCCGCGGCCGGGTCGAGGCGCTCCTGCCGCACCGGCATGCCGTTGACAACGGTCACCCCGCCGTTGCCGCGGATGCAGGTGAACGGAACGACGAACGTCAGGTCACCGTTCTCGAACAGGCGACGAGCGGTGATCGGCGTGTAGAAGACGTCCGTGCGCGTATCCGTGCCGTATCGTCCGCTCGAGAAGCTCGGTGCGGTGCCGACCTGCCACTGTTCCCCCTGCGCGAAGGCGTTCAGAGGAAACAGCAGCAGCGTGACCCACAGGAGAGCACGTGGTGTCTTGACCATGGTGCCTTTCGTCTGTCTAGCGACGCACCGGACGGTCAGGCCGCGCCGGCCTGTCGCGACGCTCAGGACGATCGCGGCGCTCCGGACGATCGGGTCGATCGACGCGGATCACCCGGTCGTGATCGCGCCGCCGGCGGTGGTCGGGCCGGTCGTGGCGCCGCCGATGATTGCGGTCGCGATCCCGCTCGATTTTCTCGACCTGTGGATCTCCAGCCGTGACTTCCTGCGCAGACGCCAACCGGACGTCCGCAGCCGTCATCCACGCAACGGCCAACAGGGCCGGTATGAATCGGAACTGCTTCATGATTCCTGTCCTCCTTATCGACTCACCAGATAAGACGGGTCAGGCTCCGCCGCGTAAACGGCCGTGCGGATATGTGAAGAAACCGAGGGCGGGTCTAGACGGCTGTTCCGACCAGCCGGCCGACGACGGCCGTCACGGCCATTGCGAGAGCGCCCCAGAAGGCGACGCGGCCAGCGCCGACAACGATCGACGCGCCTCCTGCTCTCGCGGCAAGCGCGCCGAGCAATGCCAGGCACAAGAGCGACACGACCGCAACGATCGGTGTCACCATGGACGAGGGTGACATGATGACGGTGATGATCGGCAGGGCGGCGCCGCTGGCGAACGCCGCCGCGGATGCGACAGCCGCTTGCAGGGGCCGCGCCGACATCCCCTCGACGTGACCGAGCTCGTCGCGCGCGTGGGCCTTCAAGGCGTCGTGGGCCGTCAGCTGTTGGGCGACCTGCCGCGCCAGCGTCGAGTCGAGACCGCGCTCGACGTAGATGTGCGTCAGCTCGTCCTCTTCGGCGGCCGGCGCCGTTGCCAGCTCGTGCCGTTCGCGCGCGAGGTCCGCGCGCTCGGTGTCCGACTGCGAGCTCACCGACACGTATTCGCCGGCGGCCATCGACAACGCCCCGGCCACCAGTCCGGCCACGCCCGCGAGCAGGACGTCGCTGCGGGCCGCGTTTGCCGCGGCGACGCCGACGACAAGGCTGGCCGTCGAGACGATGCCGTCATTGGCGCCGAGAACGGCGGCGCGAAGCCAGCCGATACGGTCCATTCGGTGTCGTTCGAGATGGCGCATCACGATTACCCGTGCACTACCCGCGGGGTCGGCTCGACATGGCGTCTTCCCAGCTGCTCCAGCCGGACCCCATGCCATACGGCACCTGGTGCAGCACCGACTCGACCGGGCCGATCTCGCCGTTCTCGATCTTGAAGACTTCGGCGATCTGCCAGGTCCAGGGCACCGTCGGACCGGACACGACCGTCCGTCCGTCGGCGAGCGTGCCGTTCCGTGTGTCGCCGGAGGCGTTGTCGAAGAACGCAAATGCGAAGGCGAGTCCGCGCTCTGGATCGACGGCGACGAAGCGTCGATCGCGGATGCGCGTCACGTAATAGAAGACGCCGGATTGAAACTGCTCGAGGCAGCCGGTGCGTCCACGACCACCTGCAGCGACGGCACCGTCGCCGAGCACACGCGCCGGGTCGCCGGCTGTCACCGATCCATTTTCGAGACGCGCGCAACTCTTGGAAATTGGATAGACACCCTTACCGTCGTTCCGCTCGATGCCGGAGAAATACATGTTGGCGATGCGGACAAGATCCGCCCGCGTCATGCGGCTCGCCGGCGGCACGGCCTCTGACCACGCCGCGCGCGGGCGCGCAATCGTGTCGAGGTTGTCGGCCGCCATCTGATTGCGGATCACCAACGTCTCGATCTCTGCGATCTGCGGGCCCGCGATGCCGAGGCGCAGTACGAAGATCGTCGGCGTGCCGGCCTCGCGAATCGTACCCATCAGCACCGCCTGGCTCCGTTCAACGTCTGCGATCTTCAGCGCGTAACCGCCTTTGGCCGTGACGGTGCGCCACGTGCCGTCGCCCGGCTCGAGGCGCTGTCCGTTCTCCGTGAACGTGACGCCCTTGATCAGCGGCAGCCTCGAAGGGGCATGCGCCACAAAGGCGTCGAGGTAGCGATCGAGCCAGCCTTCAAGACAGGCGCGATCGCAACGCGCTGACGACTGCGCAGCCAGTGCGGCCGCCGCCGTCAGCGCAAGGAGCGTAGTGCGAATCATTGCGTGAGCCGCGGAACGGCCGGTGGCTACTTCGTCTGCGGCACGGACACGTACTGTTCCAGGCGTGCGAGCTCGGTCTCGTTGACGTATTTGGCGATCTCGCGATGGAACTTCGCCAGCGACTCGTACGGCCGATATTCCTTGAACTCGCGCAGCATCCGGGCGCCTACGCCGGGAATCAGCAGAATCTCGTCGTCGGTCGCGGTGTTGAGGTTGATTGGTACGAACAGCTTCCCGTACAGCTCGGTGCGCTGCTCCTTCGTCAACCCGCTGAGCGCAGTGTCCAGATCCTTGATCGACTTGAACGGACGCTTGGCGATGACGGCCTTCGCCAGATCAGGGGTCATGTTCGGGAGCTTGGCGAGTTCAGCCGCCGACACTGTGTTCGCGTCCACGATGGTCACCGGCTTGCCCGTCTGCGCCTCGAGCGTCACAAGGAAGCCGGTCAGCGTCAGCGCAATCGCAACAGCGTGAATGATGTTCTTCATGAAGCACTCCTTCGGTCGGATCCGACCGCAGATGGATGTCGATACGCGTAGGCAATCCCCAGGAGACCGAGCAGCACCATCGACCCGGGAGCGAGCACCGGGGTCGCACCGGCCAGCGTGTGGCGAAGGAACATCACTCCCGTCTCCTTAGGGTGCAGCTCGCGCTCGAACTCGACGTTGCCATCATAGTGCAGCCCCACGCCCACGACGCCAAAGACGATGAAGGCGCACATCAGCAGCTGGATCAGCCGAACCGTAAGTGCGCCCGGCCGCAGTGTGTGCCACGCCAGCAGGAGGACCGCAACGGCCAGCGCGATCATCGGGATCCACTGCGCTGCTGAATCCACGTGGCCAAGGAGGATCAGCTCACACGCGGTGCCGAGAATCCCAACCGCCAGCGACGCCAGAAGCAATCGACGGATGAACGCCAGTGTTGCGGATTCCGCGGGAGGCCCGACGGTCATATCCAAAGGACACTATCGTAAAGGCACGCCCCGCGATAGGATGCAGCGCGCCCACCGATGGCCGACTCCGACGCCCGCCTGATCTGGGAGCTGTACGCGGCCGCGCTCAGGCACGAGCCGCCTGAGCGATCCGGATACCTTGAACGCGCATGTCCGGATCCCCGACTGCGCGCCCGCGTCGCGTCCCTGCTGGAATCGCACGGGCTCGATCTTGGCAACACTTCGACGACAACAGAACGCGTCGCGGATCCGTCGGCCTTCGACCTGACCGGCCGTCGCATTGGCAGCTATGTCATTCAGCGCGAGCTGGGCCGCGGCGGCATGGGCGTCGTCTACCTCGCGCACGATGTCCGACTGGCGCGCACCGTCGCGATCAAAGCGCTGAGCCCGGCCTACAGCCAGTCGGCGACTGTGCGCCAACGGCTGCTGAACGAGGCCAAGATGGCCGCCGCGTTGTCACACCCGGGCATCGCCACGGTCTACGCGCTCGAAGAGATCGAGGGCGAGCTCTATCTGGCCTGTGAGTACGTCCCGGGCGCGCCGCTTCGCGCGCTGGTCGAGTCGGGGCCGCTCCCGATCATCGAGGTCATCGACATCGGCATGCAGCTCGCCAGAGCACTTGCCGAAGCCCATACCAAGGGCATCGTTCACCGGGACATCAAGCCCGAAAACGTGATCAAGACTCCGAGCGGCGTGATCAAGGTGCTCGACTTTGGTCTGGCAAGGGCCGAATACGCAATGCAGACGCGTCTGACACAGACAGGAATGCTCGTCGGTACGCCAGCGTATCTCTCACCCGAACAGGCGCTCGGCCTCGACGCGGACTTCCGCACAGATATCTTCGCGCTTGGACTGCTCCTCTATGAACTCGCATCCGGCACGAACCCCTTCGCGGCAGCGACGATTCCCGCCACGATCGCGCGCATCGTCGACGAGGAACCGCCAGTGTTGTCGGAAGTACAGCCGCAGAGCGTTCCGGAGCTCGATCGGATCGTTCGGAAATGCCTGCAGAAGGATCCCAACGCCCGCTACCGATCGACGCAGGAGATCGTCGTCGATCTCGAACGGCTGCACGCCGGTCCGGCGGTGCGGGACAAGCCGGGATCACGTATCGCCTCTGACGCCACGGCGCGGCGACGTGCGCATCCACGGTCGCGTCAGTGGCTGGTGAACCACCACGTCCTCATGTCGGTCGTCTATGTGGCGCTGCTCTATCCGGCGTGGTTTGCTCGCGGCTGGCTTCCATCGCCATGGAACAGCGTCTTTCTGCTAGGCATCCTGGCCGCGGCAGCGGCGGGCACAAGCCTGCGTCTGCATCTGTGGTTTACAGCGGCGACATTCCCGGATCAGTTCCCTGAGCAACAGGTGTCAACCGCGCGATGGACGCGCCTCTGCGACCTCGCGTTTGCGGGCGTTCAAATCGGGGCCGCTGCTGGAGTCAGCGATATGCATCAGGAGTTTGCGATGCTCTTCGTTGCGGCGTCAGTGGCTATCCTGATCTCATCGCTGGTCATTGAACCCGCCACCATGCGAGCAGCGCTGAGGGACCGCACGCAAGTCCGGTGACAGCTTCGCCGCGAGGCGCAGTAACCTAGATCCGTGCTTCCTCGCGTCAGGTTTGCCCCATCCCCCACTGGCTATCTTCATGTCGGCGGCGCTCGCACGGCGCTCTTCAACTGGTTGTACGCACGCAGCACAGGCGGCACGTTCATCCTGCGAATCGAAGACACGGACGCGGAACGCTCGTCGTCCGACATGGTCACCGGGATTCTGGACGGCCTGCGCTGGCTCGGACTCGATTGGGACGAAGGGCCTGAAGTCGGCGGGCCACACACGCCGTACTTCCAATCACAGCGGCTTGACCGCTATACCAGGGCCGTGACGCAGCTGCTCGAGTCGGGGCGCGCGTATCGCTGCTATTGCACGTCCGAACGGCTGCGCACCGAGCGCGAGGCCGCGGAACAACGCGGTGAAGCGTGGCAGTACGACCGGGCGTGCCTGGGGCTGACTGACGACGAACGAAAGACGCGCGACGCTGCCGGCGCTCCCGCCGCCGTCCGCTTTCTCGTCCGCGAAGGACACACGTCCTTTGACGATGCGGTGAAAGGCCGGATCGAGTTCGATACAGCACACATCGAAGACTTCGTCATCCTGCGCTCAGATGGCCTTCCGACGTACCACCTCTCCGTCGTCGTTGACGATGTCGACATGCAGATTACTGATGTCATTCGCGGTGACGACCACATCTCCAACACGCCGAAACACGTGCTGCTGTTCGAAGCCTTCAAGGCTCCCGCACCGCGCTTCGCGCACGTGCCGCTGATCCTTGGACAGGATAAGAAGCGCCTCAGCAAACGGCATGGCGCCACCTCGGTGATGGAGTACGCGCGCCTGGGCTATCTGCCGGATGCGATGGTGAACTTCCTGGCGCTGCTCGGGTGGGCACCCGGTGACGACCGCGAAGTGATGTCGCGTGAGGAGATGGTCGCAAGCTTCTCGCTCGAGAGGATCAGCGGCGGCAACGCCGTCTTCAACACCGAGAAGCTTGACTGGATGAACGCGCAATACCTCGCGCGCATGCCGCTAACAGAGCTTGCCAGCCGCGTACTGCCGCTGATTGCGGACGTGGGACTGGCGGACAGCCCGATCGTTCGGGACCAGGACACGTTCATTCGGTTGCTCGAACTCCTGCGGCCGCGCGCGAAGCGCCTGCCGGATTTCGTCGAGCAAGCCCGACCGCTGCTCACCTCATCAGTCACATACGAGGACGCGGCGCTGGAAAAGAGTTTCTCTTCAGCTGACATGCCCAGCCATTTGGCTGCGCTGACGGCCGCGCTTGCGACGACGAGTCCATTCGATGAGTCACATGTGGAAGCCGCGGTGCGTGGAACGGCAGCGGAGCGGGGTATCAAGGCCGGTAGCCTCATTCACGGCGTCCGCGTGGGATTGACCGGACGCACGGCCAGTCCGGGCCTCTTTGAGATGATGGCGCTTCTCGGCCGTGAAGAGACGATCGCGCGGCTCAACGCCCTGCTCACATTCCTCGCCGCCCGCAAATAGCGGCGTCTCAACGGAAAACCTCAGCCCGCTGGCACGCCGAAGATGCGTGCCAGCAGGCGGTGACGCGTTTTTACTCCCCGTAAGTTGATATGCCGCTGAAGGTTACGCACGCGAGTTCCTGAACCGTGGCACATCCGTTGCAGCCTGCATCACGACGGCTGACGTGCGCAGCGCCTGGCGCGCGCACGACCGGCAAAGGACGGGGTTCTCCTCGCTGTGCGGAGGCCTCGGGAGTGAATCAGGGAGGAAAGTGTGGCTAAAGAGGATCGCGGATTCGCCTCGATGGACCGCGCCAAGCAGCGCGAGATCGCAAGCAAGGGCGGCAAGGCCGCGCACCAGAAGGGCACGGCCCACGAGTGGACCAGCGAAGAGGCGCGTGAAGCCGGCCGCAAGGGCGGCATGGCCAGCCATCGTCGACGCAAGGAGATGATGGAGCCTGGCGGCAGCAGTGAGCCGTCGATGTCGGAGACCTCGGATTCGATGGAACGCTCCGGCGGCGACGATACGAACGAGCAGATTCGGTAGATCCGCCTCCGCGGCGCCGCCACTTCGGCGGGCCACGCCGCGGCAGGCTGCTCTCATCTTGCGGCCCAGGCGCATATTCGCCGGGCCGCTTTTTCTTTGTACGCGCCGCGGTGATTGCATATTTCGCGTAGTTGGCCGCGTAGAAAGTACGCAAATTTTTCAGCGGCGTGCGGCCTGATGACGGTATTCAGGCCGATCTTGAGCTGATGAGTACCGGGAACAGCCGTTGCCTGATGACCACCTCGCATGGAAATCAGGAACGGCTTCATCGTCGGCATTTATAACTATTGCGACTCGTGGTGCGATCGCTGCGCCTTCACCTCGCACTGCCGCGTCTTCGCGGACTTGCGGGAAACGGAAGCGATGCTGGATCCGAATCTGGCGCCCGTCGTCAGTGCACCCGAGCATCCCTCCGATACGCAACCGCCGCCGCCGCAGTGGCTGCAGCAACTGCTGCGGGAGATCAACGATTGTTCGAGCGAGGCCCTGGCTGGCGATGCCCCCGGGCTCCGCATGGCGGGAGTCGTTCCCGACAGAGACGCAATCGATCGGAGGGCCGACGCTTACAGCCGACGGGCAAGAAACTGGCTGAACGCGCGGGCGTGGGACCAGTCGTCAGCCGACGTCGATCCGCGTTCAGAGATTGCCTGGTTCCATATGATGATTCACGTCAAGGCGATGCGCGCCCTGCATGGACTCGCTGGAGACGATCCGTCCGACCGGGAGTGGGCGACGGATCACGACGGGTCGGCAAAGGTCGCCCTCATCGGCATCGATCGATCGTATGCAGCGTGGCTGGATCTCGTGGAGGTCGGCGTTGCTTCGCCGTCTGACGTCACGCCCTTCCTCGACGACCTCGTGTGGCTGAAAGCCGCCCTCGAGCGAACGTTTCCCAAAGCGCGCGCGTTCGTTCGGCCCGCCTTCGACGAGCCGGAAGAAGTCGCTAGACTATTGCGCAAATGCCGTTCGCTCGACGCGTAGCTGCTGCGCTCCTTCTGGCAGCCTTCCTCCCCTGGCCCTCCTGGGGAGCTCAGTCTTCCAGCCGCAGCCGGATCGTCGCCATCGGTGACATCCATGCGGATCTCCCGGCGTTGCGCCTGGCACTACGGACGGCAGGCGCCATTGATATGCGCGATGAGTGGATTGGCGGCGCGCTCACCGTTGTCCAGTTGGGCGACCTCATCGGCCGTAGCGACGACGAACGGCAGGTGCTGGATTTCATCTTCGATCTGCAGCGCCGGGCTCGACGAGCGGGTGGGACGGTGCATGCGTTGCTCGGGAACCACGAAGTGTTTGGCGGCCGTCTCGACAACCAGGCGGTCGGACCGAATCCGTTTCCCGAATGGGAGCAGGTGCCTGGCCTGCAACGCGATGACGTGCGACTGCGTCATCTGCCTCCGCACGCGCGCGCGCGTGGCGCAGCGTTGATGCCGGGCGGTCCCTATGCCACGAAGATCGCCGAGTTCCCGGCCGTCCTGAAACTTCGCGAGACGGTATTCGTGCACGGTGGAGTCGTGCCGCGGTGGGCACGATACGGTGTCGCGCGTATCAACCTCGAAGTGCGCAACTGGCTGCTTGGCCGTACCGACGAGCCCGACTCGACACAGGGCGTCGACGATGGTGATCGAGTGATGTGGACGCGACAGTTCTCGGCAAACGTCACCTCGGAGGACTGTGCGCTCCTGAAAGAATCACTCAGGATCCTCGGCGCCCGTCGCATGATCGTGGCGCACACCGTCCATCCGGAAATCACGTCCCGATGCGACGGACAGGTCTGGGCGGTGGATGTCGGCATGTCTCGCGCGTACGGCGGCCGCGTGGAGGTGCTGGAGATCGTGGATGACTCGACGCTGAGGGTTTTGCGGCCTTGAGCTAGCGCTCCGCGGCGCGGAACGCCCTCAGGATGTTGGCGATTGCGTAGTTACCTTCGTGACAGGCGTACTCGTACATCACGTAATCAGGATCGCGAGTCAGCGGGAATGCCACGGTCCATGGCCGGGCCCAGGTGCGCGGATCGTCGACGGTCACCGAGTAGTCCAGGGTGTCGGTTCCCCGGCGCGTAAACCGCTCCGTCAATCGCAGCGCCTCGCTCGTCGGGTTGCCGTTGCCGTTGCGTCCGTACGAGCCGGTCTTGCCATTGAAGTTGGTCGTCTCGATCACGAGGGTCTGGCCGTCCCACCTGCCGCGTGCATCCCCCATGTAGGAACGAATTCCGGACGCAAGATGCGGCCGGCCATCGATCGGAATGATTCGCGTCTCGTGAATCATTTCGTAGCGGAGGACGATCAGCCCGGGCGCCTGGTGAATCTCAAGACCGCTGTTGTAGATGTTCGGAAAGGACGATCCCAGGACACCACGGGTGACACAGCGGTCGTAGATATTGAAGTCCTGCGCGCGTGCGTATCCGACTGTCGGATTCGTGGACGGCCATGCCGCCGCGCGCCGCTTCCCATCGTCGGTCATCGGCGGCAGTCGTCCGTCCGGCGGATCGACGATGAGCGAGGCCTGGCGGGACGCGCGGCCGGCTTCCAGCCAATGTGAGGGCGGATTGACCGACGGCGCCGTGCCCGTGCTGATTGGCGTCGCGTCGTCCTCCGCCTGCTGTTGCAATTCGGCGACACGGCCCGCGTATTCCTTCTCGGTCAAGAGGGCGCGTGTGCCGAACGCCGCGGGCCGCTCGAACGGCACCGTGATGAGCCCGCCGCTCGGCCATATTCCCTGCAGGTCCGGGTCTCCCCACGGGGTGCGCGGCACGCTCTGAGCGGCGACGACAACGGTCGCGACGAGCGCGAGCACGGCAGCGAGGAGGTGGCGCATGGTTCAAAGCATTATCGCGCCGGCTTGCCGCTCGCCGCAGGCACCCGATACAATTGGAGGTTCCTGCCCTGCAGAGATTTGCGGCCGATCACTGGGAGGTCGTTCAACGGTAGGACACGGCGCTCTGGACGCCGTTATCGGGGTTCGAATCCCTGCCTCCCAGCCACACGACAATCGGCAGTTTTCCTAGAGAATCAAGCCCTCTGCGCTGAGAGCTGATTTCTCTCAGCCTATTTCGGCGCTCGCGTCGTTCTTCTTGAACACTCGAGCAATTGGACGCGCTAGACGGGCAGCGAGTGACATTTGCGGGTGACATTGCACAGCCAGATTGCTTGTCGCTCGCTCGACTGAGTTGTCCGATGGTGTCTCGTTGATCGAGTCGATCACCATATAACCGCCCGACGCGGCGCCCGAACGAGGGCGGACGCTTGACACCTGCAGGATGGCATGGCGATAATCCGCCGTCATGAACCTGCTGAGGGTCACCGGCAAGTCCGACGTCGTGGCGCTGACGCCCGACGTGTCGGTCGTGTCGATCCTCTCACTGGTGCTTAGCGTTCTCCTACTTGGTCTTGGGCTGCTTCTGGGAAGCACCCCCGCCGCCGGATGATGTAATTCCCACAAGTTTCAGCACACCAAGGGCCATCATCCGATACGGGTGATGGCCCTTTTGCTTTTGAGGGTCTATGGAGCTCGGAGAACTCAAAGTCTTCGTCACAGTCGCCACTGAACACAGCTTCTCGCGGGCCGCCATCAAGCTCTGTCGAACCCAGCCGGCGGTGAGCCAAGCTGTCCGCCGCCTTGAAGAGGATCTGGGCGAGCTGTTGTTCGATCGCAGCACGAAGTCCACGAAGCTGACGCAAGCAGGCAATGCGCTGCTGCCCGAAGCGATCCAATTGCTCCGAATTGCCGACGAAGCAGTGGCGACGGTCAGGCAGCTGTCGCAGCGGGACCGCGCGGTCCTGCGGATTGGCGGCGACGAACCCGACGCTCATATCCTGCTCCCGGTGTTGTCGACACTCCTCCTCCAGCAGCCGCACCTCAGCGTCGAATTTCGGCGCGTGGCCGAGCAGGAGGTCTTCGCGGAAGTCGGAGCGCGGACCATCGATATTGGCATCACCACCAGGGAACGTGTGCCGGCGCCGTTGCGCTCCGTGCCGGTACCCGTGCTGTCTACCGGCTTTTGCGTCCTGCTGCCGAAGAGCCATCCCTTTGCGTCGTGGCCGGAGCTGCCGCTGACGGTTCTCCGTTCCGAACGAATCGTCACGCTGGCTGGTCTGCCACTGCCAGAGTCGGCAATGATGAGAGCCACCGATGATGCCGCGCCTCCCGCGAGCGTGTTTGTGGTCATGCCGGGCCTTGACAGTTTGAAACACGCCGTCGCTAACGGCCTTGGGATCGGGGTCGTTCCTCGCGCCGCCGTTTCGGTCCTTACCCCAGCCGGACTGGTCGCGGTCCCCCTGCCAGCAGCGCGGGCAGACGGCGCACGCACGCTTGTGTATCGCGACACCGACGGACAACGAACTGCTGTCGCGGACTTCGTCGAGGCTCTGCGGTGCACCCCGAAGGATCGCGCCTCGCGAAAAGCTCCGATCGTCATGAGGGCCGCGAGGTGAAGCTCTCCTACGTTCACGGCGTCGGCACGACACCTCTGATCGCGCATACCATCGGCGCCCTCAACGGGAGAGTTCAGAAGTTCAAAATGCGGGAAATCACCGTGGCCGAGCTGGCCCTCGACCGTGTGACCGAGGTGGAGCCGACCTGACGTCGGCGAGAGGAGACAATGTGCTGAGAAGAGTTTCGTGGCTCGTCCCGGCGGCGATCCTGTTCAGCAGCCAGGCTGCATATGCGCAGCAGGGGTGCGAGAACCTGGTGAACCTGAAGCTGCCATACACGCTCATCACCGCAGCGACGAGCGTGCCGGAAGGGGCCGCCCCGGCGCCCGCCGCTCCGGGTGGGCCGGCGGCGGGTCCGGGCGCGGTACCCGCCCATTGCGACGTTCGCGGCGTCATTCGTCCAAGCCGCGACTCCAATATCAAGTTCGCCCTCTGGCTGCCGGCGGCGCCCGCCTGGAACGCCCAATATCGGCAGGAAGGCAACGGCGGTTGGGCAGGCGCGATCAACACCGCCTCCTTTGCAGAGCCCTTGCGCCGCGGTTACGCCGTCGCCGGAACCGACGATGGACATGAAGGTGGCGGCGGCGCGGACTGGGCCATCGGACATCCGGAGAAACTGATCGACTTTGGGTACCGCGCCGTGCATGAGACCGCGGTGCAGTCCAAAGCGATCATCCGCGCGTTTTACGGCCGCGACCCGGAGCGGAGTTACTTCAACGGCTGCTCCGACGGCGGCCGCGAGGCGCTGATGGAGGCGCAGCGCTTTCCGGAAGACTTCAACGGCATCCTGGCCGGCGCCCCGGCGAACAACTGGTCACGCTTGTTCACCGCGTTCGTCTGGAACGAGCGCGCGCTCCTGGCCACGCCGGGCAGCGCGATCCCGCCCGCGAAGCTCCCCGTCATCCAGCGCGCCGTCATGGCCGCGTGCGACCGCCTCG
>Ga0207701_10002731_pt1 | contig 18232 bp, 12 predicted proteins | sample KBSSwiSSwithPhiX_FD_184294 | JGI IMG/M metagenome (GOLD analysis project Ga0207701, IMG submission 184294) | Switchgrass rhizosphere bulk soil microbial communities from Kellogg Biological Station, Michigan, USA, with PhiX - S5 (SPAdes) (version 2) | ecosystem: Environmental > Terrestrial >... | reverse complement strand
GGTGATCTACTGGACGCCGATCATCGCGCCGGGAAGCATCACGTTCTACAACGGTGACCTGTTTCCACAGTGGAAGGGATCGGCGCTGATCGGCGGGCTGAGCACGCAGACGATCAACCGCGTCACGTTCGACGGCAAAGGCGGCGCGACGCCGGCCGAACGCTGGAGCGTGGGCCACAAGATCCGCAACATAGAAGTGGGCCCGGACGGGGCGCTCTGGGTCCTGGAGGATGCCAATCCTGGCGGCCTCTACCGCGTTACCCCGAAATAGAGATAGAGTGCGGCTTTATTCCACGCCTCTAATCAGGAGAATGGCAATGGCGCGACTGACGAGACGGGCCTTCGTCGCAACGTCCGGGGCAATCGCCGCGGCACCAGCACTCACACTACTCACGCCGCAGGCAGCACGCGCGCAGGGGCCGGCGCCCGACAGCGGGAATCTGAAAGTCCTCGAGAAGGACGTCGTGTTCGGCAAGGGCGGCACGATGGACATGAAGCTCGACGTCTATGGGCCACCCGATGGCGTCACCTCGAAACGCACGGCCATCATCCATCTCTTCGGCGGCGGCTTCTCCTCGGGCAGCAAGACCGCCGGCTACATCATCAATGATGCCAAGGCGCTCGGCGCGCGCGGCTACACGAGCGTCTCGGCGAACTACCGCCTTCAGAGCCAGGGCTCGTGGCCGGCGCAGATCCACGACGTGAAGGCCGCGATTCGCTGGACGCGTGCGAATGCGGCGAAAATCGGCGTCGAGACCAACCGGATCGTGATTGCCGGCTACTCGGCCGGCGGCATGCTGTCGCTGCTGGCGGCCGGCACGAATGGCAAGAAGGAGTTCGAGGGTGAGGTCGGCACGCCCGGTGTGAGCTCGGACGTCAACGCCAGCATCGGCGTCTACCCGCTGGCCAGCGCGCAGATCGCAGGCGGGCTCTTCCCGCAGGGGCAGGCCACGCCCGAGAACATCGCCGCGGCGTCGCCCACGACCTACATCAGCAAGGATTTCGCCCCCACGATCTTCATTCATGGCACGAACGACACCACGATCCCGGTGCAGTCGAGCATCGACTTCTTCACCAAGCTCCACGCGCTCGGCGTGCCATCCACGATGACGTTGATCCAGGGGGCCGCTCATGCCTTCGACAACGCCGCCCTGGACGCCGTCGATGTGATGGCTCACTCGATCGATCTCTTTCTTGATCGGCTGCTGGTCAATCCCAAGCCGTACCCGTCGTTCGGCGGTGGCGGTGGACGTGGCGGCGGGCGCGGCGGCGGGCGCGGGCCAGGCGGACCGGGCGCGCCGGCACCGGGTGCACCCGCACCTGGCGCGGCCGCGCCTGGCGGGCGCTAGAGCCAACTTCCCTTGTGGTGATCGGGCGGGGCTGAGGCCCCGCCCGGCACGTCTTTCTGACCCGGCGCGCGAACCCGACTATCTTCGATGCCGCCGACCTCGGCAGGCGCGCCTCCAGTCTTACTTTGTCACTTCGCTGAAACGCGGCCGAACACGTGCTGCTCGGCGAACCGCTCGACGGCGCGGGAACACGTCGCTCCGCGATGCGATCGGCGACCCGTCCAGCTTCGTGAACTGGCCGGCAGGCCGCGCGCAAGGTTCGCTGCCGCGGCACATGTTCGTCGACAGCCCTCGGTGCACGTCCGGCCTTCTGAAAATCACGCCCAACCGAGCGGGAAGATCAAGCGATTCGCGAGAGAGGCGCGCCCGCGCTGAGCCGCATGAGGCCGTTCGGGGTAGCATGGCGGCACTTCCGGCGAGCATCGCTCGTGCGGGAGAAAACGCGATGGAGGAGAGTCCCGTGCGCGCCACGTTCATCACCGTCGGCCTGCTCCTGTGGGTGCTGACCGCTGCGGCGGCACAGACGCCGGCGACCGCACCCGCACAGGCGCCGGCACCGAACACCCAGAAGCCGGGCATGAAGCCGCGGCCGCCGCTGCTCTTCTCCGAGCCGTGGCGACTGCCACCGTACACCGGCGAGCGGACCGACGAGAACATGCGCTTCACACCGGCCGTGGTCACCAACCCCCGACTCGAAGTGAAGCTGTATGGCCCCGACGCGAAAGTGGTCCTCGCCTCGATCCATGAAGAGCGCGTCGATCTGTGGAACGGCATGGCGACGTCACCAGTGGCCATCACGCTGCGCGACCGGAAAAACTACGTCGATCTCACCGACGCCGCGCGCCTGCGCTGGATCGTCCGCACCAACGCCATTCACCTCTTGTATCCGGTGGTCAAGCTGGCGGACGGACGACTCCTCATCGGCGATCGCAGCATCGACACGAACGGGGAGTTCCTGCAGCTCGACATCGCCTTCAGCAACATGCGCTGGTACGCCCTCGATCCGGACAAGGTCATCGTCCTCACCGAGGTGACGCGGCCGGATCTCTCGAAGGTCGACGAGGTCGGCCTGGCGGCGCTCGCGCCGGGCGGCGGGCACGGCATCACAGGATCGGCGAACTTCTCCGCGGTCGACCTGTTCGCGTATCCCGTACCTCGATAAGTCCGATCGCGTTCAGCGATCAAATCTGTAGAAATACCACCCGTCTGCACCGGAGACGCCATTGCGCCCGCCGGTGATGGTGTTGAAGCCGCCCCAGTAGTAGTCGTAGGGGCTCTGGGTCCTGTTGCCGGCGACCTTGAGCAGATAGGGATCGGTGTTGAGCCTTTCCGCTTCCGCAGCGGTGAGGGTCCGGGTACCAAAGAAGAAGTCGCTCAGATACTTTCCTTCCACGGCGGCGCCCGCCGCGCCGTGGGGATCTCCCTGCGACACGTAGTTGCCGTTGTTGAACTTCACGAACTGGCTGCCATCGGCGCCCAGAGTTCGATACACGCCCTTGGCGATTTCGAGGCTCATGTTGTCGGTCATGGCGCCGTCGTTGTAATCATTGAGATTCGTGTCGATCAGAATCGCCCGATCCGGCGCGAGCGTCGCGACCAGCAACGCCTGATCAAAGGGCAGACGGCTGTAGCCGCCGTAGCCGTACGAGCCCTCCTCGTGCCGATACATGTGTCCGTACGGCATGAAGTGACGGAAAAGCTCCGTCTCGCGCACGCGGTTGTGACGATAGCTGTTGCCCGGTCCTTCGGTGCCGTGCGCAACGATGCGCTCCGCGCCCGGGTTGAAGAATGGCGTGTCGCTGAAGTCGTACTCCTGGCCCTGGGCGTTGTAGCGCCAGTTGGCCGGACCGGTGGCTCCCGACCCGCCATTGACGGCGACCTGTACGCGCTCGTCGAACACCGCCGCGACGAACGCGTTCTTCCCGCCGATCGAGAAGCCCTTGGTGACCGCACGAGCGGGGTCGAGCCGCGCATGCAGCTGCGGGTTCTGCGCGACGGCCATCTGCAGAATGTCGAGCGTGACCGAGACGGCCGTGGCGTTGGCGATCAGGATGCTCGCGTCCGCCGACGCGCTGTTGCGGGAATAGGGAAACAGCCGATAGAACGTGCCGTTACGGTTGGGACTTCCCCACGCGCCCGCATCCGTCCGGCTGTCGCCCGCCCAGTTGGGAAACGCGGTGCTGGCGATGCCGTAGGCCGTCCAGTTGCCGCCGAACGCCAGGGGCGCTCGCGGGCCTTCCGGGACGGTGGCCGGCAGCGTCACCGTGACGGTCGTGTCCAGCGGGACGCCGCCGGCAAAGTGGACGTTGGTCGGCGTCACCCGCGCACTGACCGTTGGGTTGCCGGTACCGCTGTAGCCGTTGTCGGTGATCGTGATCGTGTAGTCGTCGCCGAGCCGTGGCTTGTATCCATACTCATAGAACTGGGCCAACGCCAGAATCTCTCGCCGGCGCTCGTCCCACTCTTTCCGGCTGGTGACCATCCCCTTCGTGCCCTTGCTCCGGTCGAAGAACTTCCACATGTCGGGCAGCGTGTGCACGACGGGCAAGTCATGGGGATCGGGATACGTCGTGTCCACCCATCGGAGCGCAGCGAACGCCTCACCCACCTCGCGCACCGCAGCACGCTTCTGTGCCAGGGTCGCCGCGGGCGTCAGCGCCTGATACGCGTTCCTGGCGGCCATCATTCGCGCTTTCGACCGTGGCGACCACACGAGGCTGCCGTCGCCACTGGCCCCCGCGACGCTACCGTCGCCCGATCCGCCGGGATTCGCTTTCGAATTCCAGAAACGAATGGCCTCGTCGGCGCGCCAGCCACTGTAGGCAAACGCGGATCGGCCGTCCCAACCGGTCAGCGTGACCACACCCCAGTCGCGGTTTCTCACACGCTCGGAGTTCGGCAGATTGGAGTTGCCTTCGCGCCCCGCAGAGCGCTCTGTCTTGCTCAGGTACGTCAACGAATTCCCCTGGTCGGCAATGGCGACCTCGAGACCAACCTGCGTGCCGTTCTTGATCTCGCGGTTCCATTCGTCGCCCCAGCCTTCGATCTGCAGGGCGAGCTCGTAGGTGTAGTTGACGCCGCGGCCCTCGCGGTACCCGGACGACTTGAACGCGCGGAGTCGTGTCGAATAGTCCTGATTGCCTGGATTGAAGAACGAGCCGAGCGACGGAATGCCGGTGTTGTTGAACGAGGTTACCGAGGCGAGGGAGCGGTTCGCGCCGGCGAAGAAGACGCCCTGCGTATCGGTCTCGATGCCCCACTGATCATTGAAGACGTCCATGAAGACGAAGAGCCCATCGCTCTCACCCGCGTAGCTGCCACGGTTCCAGTTGGGCGTTGCGGTATCCGACCGTGTGGCGTCGCCGGTGACTTCGACCAGTGCATAGAGGACCGGCCCGTCCCACAGCAGCCGCAGGGTACCGCGAGCCGCGGCGGCGGGCGCGTCCGCCGACATGTCCGCGTTGAACGCGTTGGCGATCGGGTAGGAAGCTGCTGTATCCCACACGGCTTCGCGAACGCCGTCGATCACAGGAGACTGCCTCGTGAACGCGGCGTTCACCTGTGCTCTGGGAGTGGTGACCTTGGAGCTCTGATTGTTGGCGCCGGTGGGCGAGGTCCGCTCGAGGACGGCCGTGTTGTTCACGAACCGTTTGTCGCCGGGCTGGTCGTAGGCATACTGCCCTCCGGCGGTCAGGGCGAGCGATGCCGCAACACCGAGGAGCAGCATCGCGGCCAGTGATCCTGCAGCGCTGATATGGCGTGACCGTTTCATAGGCGTCGAAATCCCCGGAGCCCTGGGAAGTATAGACGGCCTTCTCCGACGCGGCGGCGACGTGAAGTATCTGCGCGGCAGGATTGATCGGCTCAGGCGACACGCACGATTGTGGGTACTCGGCGGGGCCGACAGGCCCCCGCTCTCGACCGGTGATCGGTTGACGCAGAATCGCGGCGAGGACGTTCAGGACGTCAGAAGCGGACGCGGACGTAGCACGTCCGTCCCTGATAGAACGTCGCCTGGTAGTGAACGCCACCCGCGTAGTAATAGCGGGCGCCATGGACGGTCACCATCGTGTACCCGTGTGGGAGCACGGCAATGTATCCAGCCGGCATCGCCACGACCGGAGCGGGCGCGACGACGACCGCAGGATGAGCGACCACGACCGGAGCCGGCGCGACGACAACAGGGCGCGGCGGGGGGGGGCACGACGACGACAGGACGTGCCGGAGCGACGACCACGGCCCCGCGGGCGGGAACGCCGTAGACGGTGTGCGCCGACAGCACGGCGGCGGCATCGCAGATGGCCGTCACCATTGCCAGCAATACCACGACCTCGCGGACGGATCTCGTGAGTCTGGCGTTCATTGCTTTCGACCTCTCGTCGCCACCGCGTTGGTTTCGTCGATCCGGGCCATGGCGATTTTTTCCGCGTCCTTCGGCGGTTCGAACGCGAAGGCCGATGGCTCGAGTGTCGCGGCGGTATTCCAGTCGGCGAAATCGACTTTCAACTGCGGGCTGCCTTCGCGGTCTTTGAAGGTGGCGACAAACTTCCGCGGCAGGTGATCGGCAGCCCCGATCCACAGCTCCGCGTCCGCGACTTCGCCGGTCAACGCGAGACGATGACAGTCCACGCCGTTGAGCGCGTCTTTCCCCGTGTACGTCGTGCTTTGGATGTGCGGGGCGAACTTCCGGCCCGGATCGTTCAGGACGAACTCGGCCAGAGGCGGCGTAAACCCGTACCGATCGTCGAGAGCGTCGACCACCTCGTCGAGCGTGCCCGCGAGCGGGACCGTGGCATAGACCTTCATCTTTTCGTCGAACAACGACACATCCTTCCCGTCGACGTAAATCATGCGCACTCCGGCGTCCGACACCGCGCGCGCACGGACCATCTGCGGCCGCGAGACCCACACCTCGAGCTCTGCCGATTCCGCCGCGGTGGCTCCGGTCATCAGAGCCGCGTCGAGATGTCGGGTGGCCGTGAACGTCAGCTGCCGCGCCCGGGCCAGTGTGTCGAACATCTGCGCCAGCAGCTTCGCCGCGTCGGGCGCCTCCGCAACCGGAGCCGCGGGAGCAGGCGGGCGTTCGCATCCCGAAGAAACCACCAGCGTGAGGAGAGCGATCGACGTGATGCCACATCGCTGCAACGGCCGTCCCGTGTTCATCTCAACCCCTCTTTCCTTTGAGCTGACGCCCATGGCAAGGAGCGGGCCAGCGTGAGCCGCCATCGCCGCGGCGGTGGGGCGACGTGAATGCTCGCGAATCACGCTCCCGCGCACAGGGACGGTGGGGGAAGGTCACCACGGGCCGCGGTGGGTGGCTGGCGTAGGCCGGGTCCCCTTGGACCCGGCGTGGTGCGGGCGAAGAACGGGTCCCCTTGGACCCGGCGTGGTGCGGGCGAAGAACGGGTCCCCTTGGACCCGGCGCGGTGCGGGCGTATAGCGGGTCCCCTTGGACCCGGCGGGCGTGCGAGCGTAGAACGGGTCCCCTTGGACCCGGCGTCATCAACGCAACGCGCTATGCCAGCGTCACTCGCCTGCGTTCACACGCGACGCCGCCGAGCACGCCACCCACCAGCCGCGCGGCATTGACGATCACGAAGGTGGCAGGACCATAGGCGGCAAGCGCTGTCGGCATCTGTCCCGATCCGGCCACGAGCCCGACGTAGAGCACCGTTGCCACCAGTGCCATGAGGAAGCCGTGCAGCACGAGATGGCTTTCGATGGGGCGGCCAATCCACAGGACGACCAGGAATGCGGCCATGAAGCAGCCGACGCCGATGACCACGGCCGACGCGGTGGAAATGGTCTCCAGCGAAATGCCCGCCGCGGCGAAGCCGCCGACCAGCACGATCGCGAGGACGACTTCGATGAGAAAGCCGGCAACCAGCACCCGGATCCAGTGAATCTTCATGGCAGCGTACCTCCTCCACCCATCCCCTTCGATGGTCGCGACGACGAACGCGTACGGACAGTGAACGCCCGGGCGGGAGGGCCCAGGCCTGCGCGGCAAGCCCGAGCATATTACAAGTCCGCCGCGTGCAAAGGAACAACGTCTGCCTCACCAGATTTTCCCGGTGCCCTCGGTGCCTCTATGGGTGAATCCCTCCGTGCCTCCAGTCCGCGACTCGTTTCACCACGGTCTGCCAGGCGTTACCAGGATGCCCGCAGCACGAGCGCGATCCAGCCCGCCCGCATCGTCATCTGCAGGCGTTGCATTCCCAGACGTGAGTACGTCCGCTCGACCTCCTGTTCGAGCGACGAAGGTATTCCCGACAGCACCAGCCGACCGTGATGGCCGATGTGCCGCACGAGCGCCGGCGCCATCTCGATGAGCGGGGCGGCAAGCACGTTGGCCAGGACCAGCGGCCACGTGCCGGTAATGTGTTCCACTCCGCCCGCAGTCAGCTGCACACGCTCGGCGAGTGCGTTGATACGTGCATTCTCGGCGGCCACCTGCAACGCCTCCCGATCGATATCGATGGCCGTCGCTCGCGGTACGCCCAGCATCAGCGCCGCGAGCGCCAGGATGCCCGAACCAGTGCCCACGTCGAGGATCGCATCAGGACAATTGTGCTGAACGCCTTCCTCGAGCGCCTCGAGACAGAGCGCCGTCGTCGGGTGCAAGCCCGTGCCGAACGCCGCGGCGTCGACCAGCCTGAGGGCGCCGGGCGCCGCGTCGCCGTCAGCGGGAACAATCCGCAGGCGTCCGACCCGAATTTCTCGTGGACTCAGGACCCAGACCGATCCGGCGTCCCGGGCCACCGCAGGTGAGACCGAAACCGTGTCGACGCCGAGCGCTCGTGCAAGACGTCCCGGCGTGACGCTGTCGGGCATCAGCGCCGCCAGCCCGCCATCGTGCAGACGTTCGGCGTCGATCGCGCCGAGCTCGACGAGCCGATCGAGCACCTCATCGCCGGCAACATGGAGGTCGACGCGGTAGGGCACAGCGCCAGCGTACCGCCGCCCCGACTCAGGACGCCACTTCGGCAGGTCACGTCGAAGCCGAACGCCATGGATTGCCAATGCCAGCAGGTCGCGGGTTAGCCCTCGAGGTTCAGCGCATACCGACCAGGCTCGCACGAGCTCAGCACGCCCTGTGCACCGTGGAAAGCTCGACTCGAATGGGAAAGATTCCACGCGGTCGAGACGTCCCGGTGGGTCGCGCCGCTGAAATCGGCGGATCCGGGTTGGCGCTATGCTTGAAGACAGCCAGCGTGGGATACGGGGACCGAACGGAGGAAGTCATGCGCACACACACACGACGTCTCACAGGGGTGCTGGTGACCGCCGGCTGTCTGGTGTGTTTCGCGCCTGCGGCGCTGGCGCAGCAGGGGCCGCCGATTCCCGGGGCGACCGGGGTGGTCGTCCCCGAAGGAGGCGGCAATGGCGCCACCGAGGCCATCGGTGCGGCCGCCGGCAAGGCGGTCGAGGGGACGCAAAAGCTCCTGCATGCGGTGGGCATCGGCAAGGACGACAAGCGCAAGGACGTCGATGCGCTGGAGGCGCTGCCACTGGGCACGAAGGTCGTCATCCGCGATGGTGTCAGCGGCGCGGGCAATGCCGTGCACGAGCGTGAACCCGATCCGAAGATCGCTGAGGGCACGGTCATCGAGATCGACCGCCGCACCCGCGTGATTGTCGTGCGGCTCACCGATCGGACGACGGAGAAACTCCGCCTCGACGAGCCCGCAGGACGCGACCTCGATCGCGATGCCACCGCCACGCCGACGGCGGGCGGGACGGTCAGCCTGTCCTACGTCGACGCAAACGGCGACAAGGTCGTGCTCTCCTTCCGCAAGGTCTCGTAGGCGCCCGAGCCCGCCTGCTTTTGCGCCGCGGCGGCGCTGCGTGTAGACTTATAGTTGCAACAGCAACTAAAGGAGCCCGCGTGTTCGAATCCATTGCCGTCCTCACCACCCTCAGCCTCGCCGCCGTGTTCGCGTTCCTCGTCCGCCAGGAATACCGCAGCCGCCAGCAGGACAAGCACGATGCGGACCTCTGAGAGTGGTCCCGCCCGCACACACCGAGCTGGGTGACTTCACCGCGACGCGACGGGTCCTGCTGCTCGCCGCCATCGCACTGCTGCTCGGCATCGTCAGCACGTTCCTGTCGGTCGCGCTGCTCCGGCTGATCGCGCTGTTCACCAACCTGTTCTTCTTCCAGCGCCTCAGCCTCGACAGCGTCTCGCCGGCGGATCACGCCCTCGGCGTCTGGGTCGTGCTCGTCCCGATCGCCGGCGGCCTGATCATCGGCCTCATGGCGCGGTTCGGCTCCGAGCGCATCCGCGGTCACGGCATCCCCGAGGCGATCGAAGCCATCCTGATGAACGGCAGCCGCGTCGAGCCCAGACTGGCAGTGCTCAAGCCGGTCTCGTCGGCCATCTCGATCGGATCGGGAGGACCATTCGGCGCCGAGGGGCCGATCATCATGACCGGCGGCGCCGTCGGATCGCTGATCGCGCAGTTCGTGCATCTGACGAGCGCCGAACGCAAGACGCTGCTCGTCGCCGGGGCGGCCGCCGGCATGTCGGCCACGTTCGCGACGCCACTCGCCGCGGTCCTCCTCGCGGTCGAACTGCTGCTGTTCGAGTGGAAGCCGCGCAGCTTCGTGCCGGTCGCGATCGCCAGCGCCACCGCCGCGGCCGCCCGCCGCTACGTCGTCGGGACAGGGCCGCTCTTTCCGGTGCCGTCACACGCGCTCTTCCTCGGGCCCACCGGCCTCGCCGGCTGCGTCGTCGCCGGCATCGCCGCGGGACTGCTGTCAGCGTTGCTGACACGAGCGGTGTATGCCTCTGAGGACGCCTTTCAACGCCTGCCGCTCCACTGGATGTGGTGGCCGCTGATCGGCGGCGCCGCGATCGGCCTCGGCGGGCTGGTGTTCCCCGAAGCGCTCGGCGTCGGCTACGACATCATCGGCCGGCTGCTGCAGGGCGATGCGCCGGCCACGCTGCTGGCGGGGATTCTGCTGGTCAAGTCGTCGATCTGGGCGATCGCGCTCGGTTCGGGCACGTCGGGCGGCGTGCTCGCCCCGCTGCTGATGATGGGCGGCGCGCTCGGCGGCGTCGAAGCCGCCTTTCTTCCAGCGCTCGGTCCGGGCTTCTGGCCGCTCGTCAGCATGGGCGCGATCCTCGGCGGCACCATGCGTTCACCGTTCACGGGGATCGTGTTCGCCCTCGAGCTCACCCACGACATCAACATGGTGCTGCCGCTGCTCGTCGCCGTCACGATTGCGCACACCACAACCGTGCTGCTGCTCAAGCGGTCGATTCTCACCGAGAAAATCAGTCGCCGCGGATTTCACGTGACGCGTGAATATCAGGTCGATCCGCTCGAAATCCTCTTCGTCCGCGAAGCCATGCGTCCCGACGTGCTGACCATTCATCGAGGGGCCAGTGCCTTCGAGGTGCGCGCCATCCTGAAAGCCGCGTCACGCCGTCAGCGGCTCTGGCCGATCACGGACGATCGCCAGTGCCTCGCCGGCGTGGTCACGCGGCCGGATCTGGAAAACTGGCTGCTCGAGGTCGAACCGGGCTGCGTCAGCGACATCATGAACACCGGGGCGGCCGTCGCCTTCGAGGACGAGCCGCTCGGTGCGATCGCGCAGCGGATGGCGTTGACCGGCTTCACCGCTCTGCCCGTCGTCACGCGCACCGACCGGCGTATCACCGGCCTCATCACTCTGACGGATCTGCTTGCCGGCCGGCGGCATGCCCTGGAAACGGAGCAACGGCGTGAGCGCGTGCTGACACTCCCGTTCGCTCGCGATGCGAACGGGTCGTCCTGGATCTGACACCGACGATCGAGGGCGATGTCGGGTGGCAGGAGGGGCGAGAGGGCCGCAGCCCTCCCGCCGTGATGGATCCGCGCGGCACATCGAAATTCACGCAGATCTCGGCGTGTCGGCGCCTCTGGTGTGCGTTTGTCTGTGCCTCCAGGCCGTGACGAGTTCGCCGACGGGCTGCTCGTCCCCTGGAAACGTGATTTCTACGACAAGAGGAATCATGCTTCCGGCGGACTAGAAATCGACCTGCAGCTGGAAGCGCGCGTACCGCGGCGTCGTGATGTTGTTCACCGTGCGCCACGGGACGAGCGTTCCGAGCGAGGCACTGCCGCACCCCTGGATGCCCTGACTCGGATTGGGATACGTGCCGCAGTAGCCAAGCGCGGCGTCCGAGTTGAAGACGTTGTAGACATCCGCGCCGATGTTGATGCGCTTGTTCGAGAAGCGGATGTTCTTCGCCAGCTTGATGTCGACGATACGAATGCCTTCACCGAAGGTGTCGTTGGACAGCAGGTTCTGCGTCACCTGGCCGTTGACGGCACCCGAGATGCCAGGAACGAGACGGCCCGCGGTGCTCGCCCACGCCACGTCGTTGACGGCCACGGTGTAATTCGCATTGACCTGCACGCCAGGACGATAGGTGAACACCGAGCTGAATAGCACGTCGACCCAGGGAATCGTATAGCTCGCGGTTCCTCGCAAGTTGGTCTGGAACGGACGGACGGCGTCGCACAGCCGCTCGCGGCCTTCGCGCAACTGCTGTCCGGTCGGCGGATCGTTGACCTGCAGCGCGCAGGTGTTGGCGACGCGGCGGCCGGTACTGGTGCCGCCGGTCAGACGGACCCCGCGCTTGGCGCGCAACGTGAAGTTCGTATCGACACCGCTCCAGTAGTCGACGTTGCTTCCCTTCGGAGCGATGGTGACGGCGTTGACGCTGGACGCCGGCGCCGTGATGTATACGGGACTGACCGTACCATCCGCTGCCGTCGTCGTGCCCGTCTGCTTCAGCGTGGCGAATCCGGGCACGACGTAACCGCCGCCGCCCGGCAGATTGAGATCGCTCGGCGCCTGCACACCGTAGAAGTCGTAGTACGTGCTGCTGTAATTGAACAGGTCGCTCATGCACTGCTGCGGGTTGACGGTGACGTTCGGATCGGCCGACGAGCTGTAGAGATCGCAGCCCGATCCCACCAGATCGGTCACGGTCTGGTTGCCCTGCTGGCGACGGTTGTAGGTCACTTCCGCCGAGAAGCGCGGCAGGACCTCGTGCTGCACGCCGATCGACAGCTGCCACTCGTACCGCCGCCGGTTCCAGCCACTCAGCAGGTTCTTGCCGCCGGCGGCCATGTAGTTGTTGCAGTAGTTGCGAACGAGCTGCGACATCGAGCGCTCGTCCTGGCCGCAGTAGATCGTGTTCAGACCGATCGCCAGGCCGAGCTCGTCGAGGTCGTCCGGGCTGCGGCCGAAGCGCCGCGCGTTCGCCTGCCCGCCGAACGGAATCACTTCGGGTCCGCACTCGCCGTTGGTCGGAAGACTCGATCCCGCCGCCGGCGCGGAGGCCGGAATCTTCAGGTCGCAATCGACGACGCGATCGCCGTCGAGATCGCGCCAGACTCTCGTATAGGAGTTGACCGTGCGGCCGCCGCTGGCCGGGTTGCTGGCGACGTAGATGCTGCCGATGTTGATCTGAGAGCCATCCAGGTACTTGCCCATGCTGTACTTCAGCGCGGTCTTGCCGTTGCCGAAGACATCCCAGGCCACACCCCAGCGCGGCGTGATGTCCTGGAAGTAGACGCCCTTGCCGTTGTCGCCATTGGCCGGATCGTTCAGGCAGTACGGGTAATCGGTGTAGAGGTCCGGACCGACGCAGGTCTTGCCAAAACCGCTCTGCGCGTTGTCATAGCGCAGCGCACCGCTGAAGGTGAACCGGTTCCAGGTCCACTGATCCTGCAGGTAGATCGCCGCGAACCAGCCGTGCTCGTCCGAGCCCGCCGGGATGTACTCGGTCACCGACGTCGGCACCGGAGGGCGGAAGCCCGTATCGATCGGCAACCCTTGTGCGGATCCGACGGGGAGTCCGTCGTACAGGCGCGTGCCGCCGCCCGGATACAAGCCACACCACGCCGGCGTCGCCGCGGTGACGGAGCCGCTCGCCGGCGCCGTGTTGGTGCAGTTGGCCGCCGGAGTCGCATAGGAATAGAGCAGGCGCATGTCGTTGTAACGCGGTGTCGACACACGCGACAGATACTGTCCCTGATACCCGAGCTTGACGTTGTGGCTGCCGGTCACATACGAGGCCGACGCGCGCGACTGGAAATTGTCGATGTTCCAGTAGGTGGCGTTGTTGATCGAGCCGGAGGTAATCGGGTTCGCGCCACCCGCGGCGACGTTCGCGGTCGACCCGCTCTCGGTGATGCGTGGGATCGCGGGATACGCCGGCTCGCCGAGGTTCCGGGTCTCATCGCGATGCGACCCGTAATGGGAGAACCCGGCATCGAGCAGGATCTTGTTGGTGAACGGGTTGGTCCAGCTCAGTTGTGCGACATGCAGCGGGTGCGTCAGGAGGCTGCCCTGAGCCTCGACCGACGTCGGGCTCCCCACCGTGCCGTGGCAGGGATTCTCGCAGGTGTACTGCTCGTCCCAGAAGACGTTGAACTTGTCGCGCCTCGTCGCCTGCAGCGTGAGGCGCATCGATGCGTTCTGGTACAAGTCGCTCTGGTAGACGTGCTCGTCGGACAGCTTGTAGTTCGCGCCGAAGATGCCCTGGTTCACATTGCGGAAGGCGGTCGTCAGCAGACTGTTGCGCTCCTGGCGCCGCGCCGATCCATAGAACCAGAGCCGGTCGCGCACGATGGGGCCGCCATACGACCCGTTGACGTCGTACTCGCTGTCCAGCCGGTTGGTGAACGCGGTCGGGCGGCTGTCGTTGTTCTTGCCGAAGAAGTGGCCGTTCGAATACGCGGTGAAGAAGTTCCCGCTATAACGGTTGCCGCCGGTGCGCGGCACGATGTTGATGGTGGTGCCGCCGGTTTCCGATTCGCCAAGGCTGCCCGAGAGCGTGAACGAGACCTCCTGCGCGTTGCCGATGTCGGCGATGTAGGAGGAACGGCCACCGCCGCCGAAGCTCTGAATCCCGAGGCCGTCGATCTGCATGCGGCCCTGGTTGAGGCTGTCCGTGTCGTTCATCGAGGCATGCGCGTTGAAGCTGCCAAGGATCGGTGAGCATCCCGACAGGGCACCGGAGGTGTTGAACGAGCCGGCGGCGCCATCGGCCATGCCGCCGCTGCAGATCGCCGGCACGCTGTTGCCGCTGAAGCCTGCCGTGGCGACCGCGATGCCAGGCACCAGGTTGATCAGGCTGTTAAGGTTGTGCGTGATCGGCAGTTCCTTCAACTCTTCGTTGGTGATGACCTGACGCTGCCGGGCATTCTGCACATCGACGAGCTCCGCCGCGCTCCCGGTCACGGTGACGACTTCGGTCTGCGCGCCCAGCTTCATGTCGGCATTCACTGAAGCAGTGAAGTCACTCCCCAGCTCGATGTTCGTCCGCTCGACGGTGGCGAACTTTTCGAGCCTGAACGTGACCTTGTAGCGGCCGGCGGGAAGACTCACGATCTGATACCGGCCGTTGCCGTCGGTGACCGTGCTGCGCACTTTCTCGATCAGCTGAGGACTCGAGACTTCCACGGTAACGCCGGGAAGCACCCCGCCCTGGGTGTCGCGAACCGTTCCCGCAATGTTGCCGACCTGCGCGAAGGCGATGCCTGGCAGGAACACCAGCGCCGCCGCGGACGCGAGTAACACGGTTCGAAGACGTCGAATCATAGGTTGACCTCCACCGGACTCATCTCCTTGGGAACGACCTGCCACTGTGCGACACGAACCCCCGGCACTCACGGTCATCGCCTCTGCGCGCAATGACACGCGGCGCTGTGACGCGATGAACTGAATCCTCGTGCGTAACGTCGAGAGGCAACGAGGCTCTCGACCATGCCAGTTGAAGGGCGCGCGGCGAGACCTGGGCGTGGGACGAAGGCGGATACGCCTTCGACGGTTCGTTGACCGATCAACGAACGACGCGCCGGAAGGCTACAGCGAATCGGTCCCGTTGTGCGTAACCAAACTGAGTAAGAGACCTGTGAGGTAACCAAACCGAGTGAGAAGAAGCACCTGACCTGCTCATCCCACTTCCGCATTGGGTCGAATCGACTTCAGGATTGTCGGAAACCGCGCGCGACTCGACGTGCGCACGCGCGAACCAAAGCGTCGCCATGTCGTGAAGCAACGCAGACGCTACGCGCCGAGTGCCGACGCGAACGTGGCCGCGGCAATCGCGGTTCGATCTCCATACAACGCGTGGACCTGATGCACTACAGACGGGGCTGAGAGCCGTCCGGCACCGTCCTTGCTCACCACAGCATGTGACGTGTTCAGCTGCTCAGCGAGCTCTGCTGCCACCGCCTTCGGAGCGTCGCCACATGGGGAGGGTCACACCATGAGCGCCAGACGGCTTCCGACAGTCACCGGACGGATCCTCACCTCGCTCGCCGCCCTCGCGCTGTTCTTTCAGCTCGGTGCCGATTCAGTGGCGGCCCGCGACGAGGTCAGCAAGTTCGAGCGGAAGTTCGTCGAAGTCGTGGCCGGGAAGATCTATCGGGGCCTGCAGCCCGGAGATGAAGACGACTACGAATACCTGAGAAAGATGGGGATCAAAACGGACCTCAACCTCCGCAAATATCTCTGGTGGCAGGAGCGCGGCCTCCACAAGCGCACAGAGGCCGAGGGGTTCCTCTATCGGCATGCCGGCATGCCGACCTTGTGGATGGAACCGAAGGACCCCGAGGTCGAAGCAGCGCTCGGCGCTCTGAACGATCAGTCGCTCCAGCCGATCTACGTGCACTGCCGGCTGGGAAAGGACCGAACCGGGATGGTCGTGGCCTTGTATCGCGTGCTGCATCAGCAGTGGAGCGGATGCCGCGCGTGGAAGGAGTGGAAAAGCTTCGGCTATCTGGCGTGGAACGACGGGCTGAAGGACTATTTCGAGAAGCGGCTGCGCAAGGAAACAACCATCACCGACTTCGACCCGCAATTCGAAGTCGGCCACTGCGACCGATAATCCCGAGCGCGGCGCCTTCTGACAAGCGCGAGCGAAGGCGCCCAGTTCAGGCTGTCACCTGCGACTCTTCGTCGGGAGTCCCCTTTCTTCCTGGATCGCATCTCGGCGCGCGCGGAACCACGTTACCGCTCACTTTTGACGAAGCGCGAGGCGCCGCTGGCCGGGTCGCTGAAGCGAAACACCGCGGCTGTGGTAGCGTTACGCGCATTTACAGGAGACCCACCCATGCGACGACACCTGGCGCTGCTCGTGACCGGCATGCTGATCGGTGCCGTGGCCACCATGGCCGCACAGCAATCACGGCTGGCGCCGGGCGGCTACATCGTCGAGCAGGACGCGCAGGTCGCAAGTCCGGAACCAGGTCCGCACAGCGGCGGCGGCCAGACGGTCGCCTATTCATTCTTCAAGAGCACGCCGGGACTGAAGCTGGTGTTCCGCAAGCGCGCGCTGAAGCCGGGATCCGGCATCGGCTATCACCAGCAACAGGAAGACGAGATCTACTACGTCCTGAGCGGCCGCGGTCAGATGACGCTAGACGGCAAGACCGTCGATGTCGGTCCCGGCACGGCGATTCTGACTCGCACCGGCAGCTCACACGGCCTGAAACAGGTCGGCGCCGACGACCTCGTCATCATGATCAATTACGAGCAGGCGGCGAAGTGATCGACGCGACGCCGGTCACGGCACGGATCATCCCGTCGGCCTTGCTCAGGATGTAGAGCTCCCCCGCCGCGTCCACCGCGAAGCGGATATCGGCACGGCCTGGGCCCGAGATCGTCGACCTGCCGGGCAGGTCCTTGTCGGTGCCACCCCGCGCCGTGTACGCCGCCAGCACCACCGGAAACATTGTCGGGAACTGCTGCGGCCCCGCATCCGGTGCGTCGCTCGGATCGTCCCAGCGGAGTTGCAGCGGATGGAGCGTGGCCAGGCGTGCCGGGTCGCCCCCGTCAACGGCGAGCATGTCCGCGAGATCGGCGAACCAGATCTTCCCGGTGGTGATGTCGCCGAACACGTACTTGCCAACCAGCGAAGGCAGCAATCTCCCACGGTAGACGAACCCGCCACTGATCGCGTCGCCGCCGCTCGTCGTGTGGCCGTACTGCACGACCGGGTACGACGGCTTCACCGTCCCGTTCGTTTGCGTATCCGAGATCTGGACCGGAATCTGATCCACGGCGGGTAACGGCGCGGTGCGATTGTCCGTTCGCAAAAGCTGATTTCCCTCCCGCGCGGGATAGCCGTAGTTGGCGCCCTTGTGGACGATGTAGGCCGCCTCGAACGTGTTGAGTCCGATACTGGCGGCAATCAGGTGGTCCGTGCCTGTCGCGGGATCGACGTCCCACGTGAGCCGATGCGGATTGCGGAGCCCGTACGCCCAGATCTCCTTGCGCGCGCCAGCCACGTCGGCGAACGGATTGTCGCGAGGGATGCGATACCGCCCATTTTCACTGAGTGTCGTCGACTCCTGATGAAGGGCGAGGTCTGGCACGATGCGCAGGATCTTGCCGGCCACGGTATCGAGCCGCTGCGGATTCTGGCGCATGGCGCCTGACTGCTCGCCGGAACCGCCATCACCGCTGGCGATGTAGAGCACACGCCAGTCAGGATCGCCGGGACGCGCGGTCGGATTGAAGATGAGATCACCCGCGGGATGGATGCGCGTGTTCATCTCGATACGCATAATCTCGCGCGCGGTGCCTTCGAACGTCGTATTGCCGATGTTCGTATCGGTCCATTCGATGAGGACCGTCTCGCGCTGGATTTCACCCGGCGTCCTGATTGCGGCGGTCGGTGTGTAGCCGGTGAGCGTGAGGCCGGGGAATCTGCTGTTGTGAGGAATCAGGGCACCCTTCGCGCCTGGTTCTTCCATGTGTATCGAATAGAAGACGCCATTGCGCGCGTAGTCGGGATCGAACGCGAACGTGATGAAGCCGTTCTGATAGCCGGCGGCGTACGGCAGCCGCTCGAAGAGTCCGGTCTTCCCGTC
>Ga0207701_10002728_pt1 | contig 18247 bp, 15 predicted proteins | sample KBSSwiSSwithPhiX_FD_184294 | JGI IMG/M metagenome (GOLD analysis project Ga0207701, IMG submission 184294) | Switchgrass rhizosphere bulk soil microbial communities from Kellogg Biological Station, Michigan, USA, with PhiX - S5 (SPAdes) (version 2) | ecosystem: Environmental > Terrestrial >... | reverse complement strand
CGGGCGGCCTTGTAGGGCGGCCCTTTAGGGCCGCCGCTCGCGACAACAACCACCATGCGCGAATCCATCATCGTCTCCGCCGTCCGCACCCCCACCGGCAAGTTCCTCGGCGTGCTGAAAGGCTTCACCGCCACCCAGCTCGGTGCGCTCGCGGTCGCCGAAGCCATCCGTCGCGCCGGCATCGACCCGCAGATCGTCGACGAGTGCATCATGGGCAACGTCGTGCCCGCCGGCCTCGGGCAGAACCCCGCGCGCCAGGCGGCGCTGAACGGCGGGCTGCCCGACCACGTCGCCGCGCTGACGATCAACAAGGTGTGCGGCTCGGGTCTGAAGGCGGTGATGATTGCCGACCAGGCGATCCGCGCCGGCGACATCGACATCGCCGTCGCCGGCGGGATGGAGTCGATGAGCAACTGTCCGTATCTGCTGCCGCGGGTCCGCGACGGCCTGCGCATGGGCAACGGCGAGGTGATCGACTCGATGATCAACGACGGCCTGTGGTGCGCGTTCGAGCAGTGCCACATGGGCCAGTCGGGCGAGGTGGTCGCCGAGCACTACAAGGTCGGCCGCGCCGCGCAGGACGAGTACGCCGCGCGCAGCCACCAGAAGGCGGCGCGTGCGCGCGACGAGGGCGCCTTCGCCGACGAGATCCTGCCGATTGAGATCCCGCAGAAGAAGGGCGCACCGCTGCGCGTCGATCGCGACGAGGCGATTCGCGACGACACCACCGTCGAGTCGCTCGCGGCGCTGAAGCCGGCATTCAAGAAGGACGGCTCGGTGACCGCCGGCAACGCGCCCGGCGTGAACGACGGCGCCTCGGCGCTGGTCGTCGCCGCCGCCGACCGCGCGAAGGCGCTCGGCGTCGCGCCGCTCGCGCGGATCGTCGCGCAGGCAACGAGCGGCCTGGCGCCGAAGTTCGTGCTGATGACGCCGGTCGAGGCCGTGCGCCGCGTCGCCGAGAAAGCCGGCTGGTCGCTCGCCGATGTCGACCTGTTCGAGTTGAACGAAGCCTTCTCGGTGCAGGCGGTCGCGGTCCTCAACGAGCTCGGCATCGATCCCGAAAAGGTCAACGTCAATGGCGGCGCGGTCGCGCTCGGCCACGCGATCGGCTCGAGCGGCGGGCGCGTATTGACGACGCTGATCTATGCGCTGAAGCGGAGAAACCTCAAGCGCGGCATCGCGACGCTGTGCCTGGGGGGCGGGAACGGCGTGGCGCTGGCGATCGAACGTCCTTGAGCCGCCGGGGACGAAGACCACGAAGACTCGAAAACACGAAGGAACACGAAGAAGAAAACCGTTTGACTCTCGTCTCACGATCGGCCGGGAACGATCACGGAGTACAAGATTGCCTTCGTGTATCTTCGTGCCTTCGAGTCTTCGTGGTCTCCGTCACTGAGGGTGGAAGAGATTGATGATCAAGACGGTCGGAGTGATCGGCGCCGGCACGATGGGCAACGGCATCGCCCAGGTATTCGCGCAATCCGGCTTCACCGTGCGCCTGATCGACGTCGCGCAGCCGATGCTCGACCGCGCGCGCGGCTCGATCGAGAAGAGCCTCGCGCGGTTCGTCGAGAAGGGCAAGCTCTCCGCCGAAGACCGCGACGCCACGCTCGCGCGCCTGACCACGGGAGCGAACGTCGAGCACCTGGCCGACGCCGACTACCTCGTCGAAGCGATCGTCGAGCAGGCGGACGCCAAGCGCGAGCTCTTTGCCGGCCTCGACGCGATCGTGCGCCCCGATGTCATCCTCGCCTCGAACACCTCGTCGATCTCGATCACGCTTCTTGGCGCGGCGACCAGGCGGCCCGACAAGGTGCTCGGCATGCACTTCATGAACCCGGTGCCGCTGATGACGCTGGTCGAGATGATTCGCGGCCAGGCGACCTCCGCCGAGTCGATGCGGATCGCGTCGGATCTCTGCAAGGCGCTCGGCAAGACGCCGGTCGAAGCCGCGGACTATCCGGGATTCATCGCCAACCGGATCCTGATGCCGATGATCAACGAGGCGATCTTCGCCTTGATGGAAGGCGTCGGCGATGCGGAAGCGATCGATGCGGTGATGAAGCTCGGGATGAATCACCCGATGGGGCCGCTCACCCTCGCCGACTTCATCGGCCTCGACGTCTGCCTCGCGATCCTGAACGTGCTGCACGACGGCCTCGGCGATCCGAAATACCGGCCGTGTCCGCTACTGCGGCGCATGGTCGCGGCGGGCCACCTCGGACGCAAGTCCGGCAAGGGCTTTTACACGTACCAGCCATAACGCGAGGACGACCGGCCCCAGGATGGCCAACTCCTGCACGATTGCGAGGAAATTCTTCTTGATGATCGGCGGCGTGAACAGCTCGTAGCGCGCGGTCTGCCGGAAGAAGTCGATGCCCGAGATGAACCACTCGTGGCTGAACGGCCAGAGGATCTGCAGCCCGCGCGGCGGATACGCGTCCGCGCCGAGCCAGTCGAGCAGCAGGTGCGTGCTGTAGGCGGTCGCGCACATCACCGCGATGCGGGCGATCGGGCGGTGCGCGTTGGCGGCCAGCGCCGCGGCGAAGAGGCCGACGAAAATCACGGCGCCGACGCTGTGCGTGATGGTCCGGTGCGCGACGAACAGGTGATCGAGATCGGCCGCGGCGCCGAGTCCGGCGCACAGCAGCGTCAGGCCGTTTCCGGCCCGCCGGAAGAGCGAGGCGGAGCACGGTGCGGTGCGCCAGGCGCGGTCGCCGGGCACCAGATCCGCGGCCCAGGCGCTGGCGAGTCCGGCGAGGGCGTGGCCAATCGGGCTAGGCATCGTCGCAGCTATCTTCGCAGATTCTGCGATCTTTGCTTGGCAGAGGCGAAAGTCTCGTGTACTGTAAGTAATTGATGCATGGTCGTTTCTGGCGATTGATGCACGATAATGCGCTTGACTTTCGCCCGGCACGGCTTTAGAATGGCCGGGCTTCCGGAGGACCACACACATGCCGATTGAACGAGACGAACGTCAGGAGCGCGAACGCATCAAGGCCGTCGACCTGGCGGTCGGTCAGATCGAAAAGCAGTTCGGCAAGGGCTCGATCATGCGCCTCGGCCAGAAGGGCGCCATCCAGCCGATCGACGCCATCCCGACCGGCGCCATCAGCATCGACTTCGCGCTCGGCGTCGGCGGCGTGCCGCGCGGCCGGGTCGTCGAGATCTTCGGGCCCGAGTCGTCGGGCAAAACGACGCTGTCGCTGCAGGTGATCGCGGAAGCACAGAAGCTGGGGGGCATGGCTGCGTTCGTCGACGCGGAGCATGCGCTCGACGCGGCCTATGCGCAGCGGCTCGGCGTCGACGTCGACAACCTGCTGGTGTCGCAGCCGGACAACGGCGAACAGGCGCTCGAAATCGTCGAGGTCCTGATCCGCTCGAACGGCGTCGACGTCGTCGTCGTCGACTCGGTGGCGGCGCTGGTGCCGAAAGCCGAGATCGAGGGCGAGATGGGCGAGGCGCAGATGGGCCTGCAGGCGCGGCTGATGTCGCAGGCGCTGCGGAAGCTCACCGGCGCGGTGTCGAAGTCGAAGACCTGCCTCATCTTCATCAACCAGCTGCGCGAGAAGATCGGCGTCATGTTCGGCAACCCCGAAACGACGACCGGCGGCCGCGCGCTGAAGTTCTACGCCTCGGTGCGCATGGACATCCGCCGCATCGCCAGCATCAAGGACGGCGACGTGGTGGTCGGCGGCCGGACGCGGGTAAAGGTGGTGAAGAACAAGGTCGCGCCGCCGTTCCGCGAGGCCGAATTCGACGTGATGTACGGCGAAGGCATTTCCAAGAGCGGCGACCTGCTCGACCTCGCGGTCGAGAAGCGGATCGTCGAGAAGAGCGGGGCGTGGTTCGCCTACGGCGGCGAGCGCCTCGGCCAGGGACGCGAGAACGCGAAGCAGTTCCTCAAGGACAACCCCGAGATCTACAAGGCGATCGACGAGCGCGTCCGCCGCGAGCTCGGGATGCTGCGCGAGGAACCCGCGACCGTCTGACGACGCGGATCCGGGGCTAGGGGCTAGGGGCTAGGAGAGCGTAGTGTCCGGCTTCAGCCGGACCGTGGGGCGAGGCGCCGCTTTCGGCGATGCCTCGCCTTTTTAACGTCTGAGCCCTGAACCCGGAACCCCGAACCCAGAACCCGGAACCCGGAACCAGAACGCGGAACCCAGAACCACCCAGAACCAAGAACCTGGAACCCCGAACCCGAACCAACCCAGAACCGAGAACCCTGAACCCAGAACCTCCCCCCGCCCGCGCATCAACCTTCCGTCGCGTGCGCGCATCCAACTCACAAATTGGAGGGTCGATGTCTCGTTTCCTGAAGTTACTGGCGCTCGTGGGGTTCGCCGCGCTGACCGCTCCCCTGTCCGCGCAATCCACCGACATCAAAGGCACCTGGACCGCCGAGCTGCGCAACGGCCGGGCGTTCTTGCAGGTGCGCACCACCCCGCCGGCGGATTGGAATGGCGACCGCTGGAACGGCGACTGGAACATGGGCCAGAGCTTCCCGATCGACGAGCTCGCCGGCATCCCCGCAAACGACGAGCAGTTCTCGGCGAGCGCGGTCAAGTTCGAGCTCCGGCGCGAGGCTGGGACCCTGGCGATGGACGGCGCTTTCCGCGACGGCCGCGGCGCCGGCCTCTTCACCTTCGCGCCGCGGCAGCAGTACGTGGCCGAGATGAAGGCGCTCGGGTTCAACGACGACCTGCCGCTGTGGCGGCGCTTCCAGCTCGCACTGCACGATGTCGGCCCCACCTACATCCGGGCGCTCAAGGCTGAGGGCTTCGACAAGCTGCCGCTCGACCAGATCCAGCGGGCGAAGACGCACGGGGTGAGCATCGACTACATCCGCGATCTGAAGGCGCAGGGGTTCCGCAGCGCGACGCTCGAGAATCTGGTGCGGACGCGCGACCACGGCGTCACCGGCGAGTTCATCAAGGCGATGAAGGCGGAAGGGTTCACCGGCGCGACGCTCGACGAGTTCGTGCGGCTGCGCGATCACGGCGTCACCCAGACGTTCGTGCAGGAGATGAAACAGGCCGGCTTCTCGAACGCGACGCTCGAGGACCTGGTGCGCGCGCGCGACCACGGCGTGACGCCCGAGTTCGTGAAGGAGATCCGCGACCTTGGGCTGACCGCGCCCAACCTCGAGGCCTTCATCCGGCTGCGCGATCACGGCGTGCGCGCGTCGTACGTGCAGGAAATGAAGGCGGCCGGCTACGACAAGCTCGCGACCGAGGAACTGGTGCGCCTCAAGGATCACGGCGTGTCCGGCGCATACGTTCGCGACCTCGCCGCGCAGGGTTTCAAGAATGTCCCGCTCGAGGACGTCGTCCGGAGCAAGGACCACGGCGTGTCGGCCGACTACGTCGCCGACATGAAGGAGCTGGGGTTCAAGGACCTGACCCTGAGCCAGATCGTGCGGCTGCGCGACCACGGCATCACGCCCGGGTTCGTCAACCACGCCAAGGCGCGCGGCCACAAACCCGAGAGCGTCGACGATCTGGTGCGTTTGAAGAACGGCGGCCTCTGGCGGGACCGATAGAGCGGCTGGGTGCCTTGCCCTGCGGGCGGATGAGCAGCTATGATCGTCAGGTTGGCTCGGCCGCGATCGGCCCGCCGACGCGCACGATCCCGCCCGGGGCGAGGTAGCTCAGTTGGTAGAGCATACGACTGAAAATCGTAGTGTCGCCAGTTCGATTCTGGCCCTCGCCACCATTAAGCGTTTCCCCTTCACAGAGTTAGCAAGAGCCGTTTTCAGCGCCTCCGCGTCCGTTTCGCATTTGTCCCTACGATTGTCCCTGCGAGCGCCTGCAGCTTGCGGGACGCCTCGGCGAGATCCTCTTCGCTGGTGATGTCGTCGCGATCGAACACCGATCGCGTCTTGTGCCCGGTGATCTTCATGGCGACGGTTTCCGGCACGCCGGCGCGATTGAGATTCCGCACGGCCGTGCGGCGGAAATCGTGGGGGATGCGGCCCGGGCACCCGGCGGCCTCGCACGCCGTCTTCCACCGCTTCCAGAACGTGCGGATGCGTTGCCCGTGCCGGCGGCAGAAGACGAGCGGGGTCAGCACGCCGGCCATCGCCAGCGCCTCGTGGCGCTCCCACAGCCCCTCGATCGCAGCTGCCACTTCGTCTAGCTCGGCATATTTGAAGAGGCGCCCGTCGCGGTTCTTCGTCGTCTCCGGCTCCAGCCGAATCACCCCGGCGCGGGCCAGCGCACCAGGCATGATGTTCGGATGTTCCTTCGAGCACGGTGCCGATCTCGCCGCGCCACGGGCCAGCATCGCCGATCGTCCACCACGGTGTGACCGTGGGGAGCGGTGACGGACCGTTGTCGCTGGCCCAGATCACCACGGTGTTGTCGGCGATGCCCGCCGATGCAAGCGCGTCGAGCACACGCCCGACATTGTGGTCGTGCTCGAGCAGGCTGTCGCCAAACTCGCCGGCCGGCGACTTGCCCTTGAAGTCCGGGGGCGCCAGCGCGGGATGATGCGCGAACGCGAACGGCACATAAAGGAAGAACGGTCGATCCGGCATCGGCCAACATTTCCGCAAGCGTGATTTCGCACGGGTGCACGCCGCCCGGGGCGCCGGCAGCAATGGCTTTCCCGATGCCTGAGCGGATCGGCAGACGGCCGGTCAGGATTGCCGCACGGCTCGGCGTGCACTGGTTTTCGACGTTGAAGTTCGTCAGCCGCACGCCGTCGGCGCGAATCGATGCGCGGCGTGGGCGTGTCGGCGATCCCGCCGTGGTAGGACGACAGCACGCGATAGCCGACCTTGTCCCCAAGCATGAAGAGGATATTGGGTCGCGACGGCGCCGTCGGCGGCTGCTGCGCCTGCGCGGCATTCACAGGCGCGACGCCATCCATGCCGGCAGCCGCAGCAAACGACGCGCAGCCGAGCAGAAACTGCCGACGATCGACCGTTCGATTCGTCACATCGGCGCCGGGCTTGTTTCCGCTCACAGACATGACGTCCTCATTTCGTGTTCACTGGGTCGCCATCGCCAGCCTCGCCCGCATTTCATGGTGGGCCGCCAGGTCTTCGAATGAGGCCTCGGTGATGTCCACCACGACACGTCGGATCGTGCCGGTGAAGACGAATGGCGAGGCGTACTGATCCGAAACCGGCGAGACCGTGTCGCAGCCGACATCGAAGGTCTCGTTCACGGTGAAATAGCCCGCCACCTGCTGTTCGAAGCGCCCCTCGCCAATGTCGGTTTTGCCACGTCGAAGCGTGACGGCGCCGCCGGTGCCGAACTTGCCTTGGGTGTCGACCTTCACTTCCGCGGAGAGTAGGTGATGGCCCGGCGGAATTGTCTCGGTCGACGACACGCGATAGTGCACCTCGTTGTAATAGTTGTGTTCCCAATGGAGCTTGCCGTCTTTGATGAAGAGCGAGAAGCCTCCGGAGATACCGCCACAGCACACGAGCACGCCCTCGGCGCCGCCCTGTGGAATCTCGACCTCTGCGGCCAGCGTGTGATGGACGTTCTTGGTATTGGGCGCGGAACGCTCGCCGAGCCGGACGGTGCCAGGGGCGTAGATGAACTGCGTCTTGCCGCGGATGTGACTCGGGTGCAGGCTCGGATCGGCACGCTGCGCGAAGCGGTCGTCGAGCGGCAACACGTTGTATTTCGCTGCTTCGGCCATGAACCGATCCTGCAGGTCGCGCAGCTTCTGCGGCTCCTTCGCCGCCAGATTGTTGGCTTGCGAAAAGTCCTCGTCGATGTTGTAGAGCTCCCAACGGTCTGTGTCGAAGCTGGCGCCGCCGGACGTGAGCCACGGCAACCTGCCGTGCAAACACCCGGCAACCCAGCCGTCGTGATAGAGCGCGCGGTTGCCGAGCATTTCGAAGTACTGCGTCACACGGCGGCTCGGCGCATCCTTGTCCGCAAACGTGTAGGCCATGCTGACGCCTTCGATCGGTTTCTGCGGCACGCCGTTCACCTCGCGCGGCTCTGGAATGCCGGCGGCTTCAAGAATCGTCGGGGCGATATCGATGCAGTGGTGAAACTGCGACCGCAGCCCGCCGTCATCCGTGATGCCCTTCGGCCACGACATGACGAGACCGTTGCGCGTCCCCCCGAAATGCGACGCCACCTGCTTCATCCACTGGAAGGGCGACGAGCCCGCCCAGCTCCAGCCCACTGGATAGTGGTTCTCGTGCAAGGGACCGCCGAGCTCGTCGATGCGCTTGAGCATGAACGACACGTCATCGAGAAGACCGAGTTGCGTCTTCATGTTGTTGAGCGTGCCCGTCAGCGATCCCTCGGCGCTCGGACCGTTGTCCCCGACGACGTAGATGATGAGCGTGTCGTCGCGTAATCCCATCTGCTCGATCGCGTCCACGATCTTGCCGATCTGGGCGTCGACGTGCTCGAGGAACCCGGCGAACACTTCCTGCATCCGCGAATAGAGTCGTTTCTCGTCGACCGGGAGGGATTCCCATGACGGAATCGATTCGGGCCGCGAGGTCAGCTTCGTATTCTGGGGAACAAGACCGAGCGTTTTTTGCTTCTCGAGGGTGATCTCTCGCTGACGATCCCAACCGTGATCGAACTGCCCCTTGTACTTGTCGGCCCATTCCTTGGCCACATGGTGCGGGCTGTGACACGCCCCGGGCGCGAAGTATGCGAAGAACGGCTTCTCCGGCGCGCCGGCCTTCTGCTGACTAATCCACGAGATCGCTTTCTCGGCAATCGCCTCAGAGAAATGCCAGTTCGGATTGTCGTGCGGCGGTTCGATCGGCGCGGTGTTCTCGAACAGCGGCGTGTGCCATTGGCTCGCCTCGCCGCCCTGGAATCCGTACCAATAGTCGAAGCCCTTGCCCGTCGGCCAACGATCGAATGGACCGGCGGCACTCAACTCATGGTCTGGCGTGTTGTGCCACTTTCCAAAGGCCGCCGTGCTGTAGTGATTGCCGCGGAGGATTTCGGCGATGCTGGCCGCTTCTCTGGGCCAGGAACCGTCGTAGCCAGGAAATCCAGTCGCCATTTCCGTGATGACACCGGTGTGGACGGAGTGATGATTGCGACCGGAGAGCAACGCCGCCCGCGTCGGCGAGCAGAGCGCGGTGGTGTGAAAGCGGTTGTAGCGCAGACCTCGATCGGCCAGCCGCTGCAACGTCGGCGTGTTCGCTGGTCCGCCAAACGTACTCGTCTGACCGAACCCTACGTCGTCGAGCACGACCAGCAGCACGTTTGGGGCGCCGGTCGGAGCCGTCGGGAGCTCAATGAGATCGGCCTCAGAATCGACGTAAGTATTGCCGATGCGACCCCGAAACCGCGGTGTGGCTAGCGGCAGGATGTCCGAAACCAACGTCTTATCGGCACTGTCGCTCCTCGCAGCCTTCGACCCGCCTTTTCCCGCGTCCGCTTTTGCCGCGCTCATAGTTCTCTCTTTCTGACGTGAGCTGAGATAGCTCGGTTATTGCTGACCCGTGGGCGGCCGATACGGATCGGGTGTGCCCATCGGAATCAGCGGGTACTTCTTCGTGCTCTCTTCGAACGCCCCGATCATCTTCAGCACCGGGCCGATGATCCAGGAGTCGAGAATCGTCTTGGTCTCGTCTTCTTGCGGGTTCGTGTAGAGATTGAACAGGAACGGCAGCGGCAATTTCACCGGCGGCGCGATCATCGTTTCCTGTTGATAGAAGTGGACCTTGTAGTGGCGCCACTTCACGGCCTGCAGCCGATCGGCGCACCAGATCAGAATGCCCTCGCGACTCGACGCGTCGGTCTTGCCCACGAAGAGACTGGATTGATCGACCCCGTCGATCGGACGGTCGGGCGGCACGCTCGCGCCGACCAGGCTCGCGAGCGTGGGGAACAGGTCCACGCAGTGCACGATCGCGTCGCTGACACGGCCGGCCGGAATCCTGCCTGGCCAGCGGATCATGAACGGCACCCGGATGCCGCCTTCCCATGCGGTGAAATACTGGCCGCGCCACGGACCGGCCCAGCCGTCGTACGGCCGGACGAACTCCGGTCCGTTATCACTGGCGAAGATCACGATCGTGGTGTCGCGGATGCCGAGACGATCGATCGCGTCAAGCATCTGGCCGACGTTGGCGTCCATTTCCGCCAGCATGTCCGCCCAGTCGCCATTGCCCGTCTTGCCCGCGAACGCGGGATTCGGGAGGGTCGGCAGGTGCGGCTGTGTGAGCGTCGCGTAGGCGAAGAAGGGCTTCTTCGCCTGCGTCTGCCGCTCCATGAAGGAGACCGTGCGGCGTGTGATCTCCGCATCCATCAGTCGACGCTGTTCGAGGTCGTAAACCTTCACGTCGCGGCTCTTTTCGCCTTTCCGCCCCTCCATGATCTGTTCCGGAGGCATGATGCTTGGCGAGTACCCGGGAGACGAGGGCCACAACGCCTCGTCGGTGGTGCGGGGAATGCCGTACCACTCATCGAACCCTTGATCGTTGGGAAGTCGACCGTTCTGACTCCCGAGGTGCCACTTGCCGTAAAGCGCCGTCGCGTATCCCGCCGTAGAGAGCGACTCCGCCATCGTCACTTCCCACTGCGTCAGTCCGTCGGCGACACCGCCGAACGGAACCGAGTGCGTGCCCGAGCGGATGGCGTAGCGGCCGGTCAGGATCGCCGACCGGCTCGGTGTGCATTGCGCTTCCATGTTCATGTTGGTGAGGCGCAGCCCTTCGCTCGCGAGCTTGTCGATGCGCGGCGTCGGGGCACCGCGAGTGGCGCCACCCCCGTAGGCACCGAGCTCGCCGTAGCCCAGGTTGTCGACCAGCATGAAGAGGATGTTGGGCTTTGACGTGCCCTGCGCTTGCGCGACCGGAGCTGCCTCGGCGGACTCGGTCGCGCCGAGCAGCCGATTGGCGACGGCACCGGCGCCGGTCGTCTGAAGAAACGCGCGCCTGCTCAACATGACGATCTCTCCTAGAACACCAGCCGCAACCGCACGGCCGGCACGATGGCGGTCTCCGCCGCTGGGCGGTTCGGCCGAAGGATCTGCAGATCACCGGTCAGCTGGAACCACGCGGTGAGGTGGAGGTTGTAGAACATTTCGAGTTGGTGCTCGACCTGGAGGCGGCCACCGATCGGCAGCAGATCGAGGTTATCCTTCAGCACATCGCTCATGTCGGTGTACCCGTACGACAGCCCGAACTCATCGCGCGGGCGACTGGCAATCAGACCGTTGCCGCCGAGACCGACGTCGAAGAACGTCGTGACCGGACTCGTCGCCTGATCGGCAAAAGAGAGTTGCCCGAAGAACCCCCAGCCATCTCGGGCCGCGCGTTCAACGACGTACTGTCGGAAGGTGTAGTTCACGGACCAGGACCCCCGTTGCGGCTCGACGGGATTGATCGGCGGCCCCGGGATGATCGCTTGGTGAATCGCATCGAACGGCGTGTAGGCCTTGGTGGTGATCGCGCCGCCAAAGGTGTGTTTGGCGGTCTTGCCGAAATATTTCGCCGACAGATTGAGTGCCGGCGCAAACGTCACGCCGTCGGCAAACAGGTCCGAGAGCCCGGGGTCGGTCGAATGATCATTCGGATCAAGGAGCGAGAACGTGAAGAACGGCTCGCCGCCGCGAACATATGCGAGGTTTACGGCATTGGTGATGAGCGGCACCTGACGCAGCACCGTCAACGGACCAATTTGCGCGAGGTTGAGGAATCGCTCGGTGCCGCCACCGGCAAAGAAATCCTCGTCGAGGGCGTCGACGAGGTTATAGCGGCCGAACGAGAGCACGACCAGTTTGCCCTCCTTCATGTTGACCGGAAACAACTTGGTGACGTTCACGGCGGTGAGCGCGAATACCGTTCCGTCGCTGCCTGGGATGATAGCCGCCGTATTGACTGGGCTGATTGTGCCGGTACTGGTCACCAGCGGTCCGCCAAACCGGACTTCGGCCTTGATTTCCGCAGACCAGTAGTTCCACCCCGCCAGTTTTTCGAAGTCGAAGTCGACCTTGGCCTGCGCGGTGCCGTTGTATTCGCTGCTGGTTCCGGTGCCGCCCGACGACACGCCCTGATAGAACTGCGTCAGCGAACTCGCCAGGTCGACACCTTTGTTCTTCCATGTCGTTCGAGCGCCGTTCCAGTCGCCGGTCAGTACGTCACGATGAAGGATGTCGGGGGCAGGAGCCGGCGGTTGCGCGGCCCTCCCGGGGCGGTTGCCGGCCGCAGAGGCGCCAGTCGAAGCGACCGGGGCACCAGCGGATGGCGGGAGCGACTCCTGGCCGTACGCCGGCAACGGCCCTAGGACCGCGAGGGCGATGCTCAGGCGCCAAACAGCGCGCGTGGCAATCCACCTCGCGTTCGTTCCTCGAGTCATTGCCGCGCCATCGCGAGGTTAAATCGTTCCTCCGCACCGATCAGGTGGTCGGCGTCCTTGGCCGCAGCATCAACATCGATTTGCACCCACTGCACCTTGCCGTTGAACGCGTTGGCCTTCGGGCCGTAGTCCTCCGACACGGGCTCGCCGGCGTCGCCGCCGATATCAAGCGTCTCGTCCATCGAAAACAGGAAGCGGTGGGTGCGCTCGACGCGTCCCTCACCGACCGTCTTGCCGTCCACCAAGAGCGTGACGGCGCCGCCCTTGCCAATGCCGCCGCCGTCGTAGACGAACTCCATCCGTACCTGATGCTTGCCGGCGGGAATCGGCGATGTCGCGGACACGTAGTACCGCACGATGCCCACGTGGTTGTAGCAGTACTTCAACTTGCCGTCGTGCGCGTAGACACACCAGCCGCCCATGTTGCCGCCCTGGGCAACAATCACGCCCTTCGCGCCCGACTCCGGCACTTCGATTTCCGCCGTCACAGAGTGCGACTTGTTCTTGGTGTTGATGACAGAGTTCTCCTGCAGGCGGCGCATCCCCGGAAAGAGGAGCTGCGTGGCGCCGTGCACGACGGCCGGTCGACCGGCGAGATCCGGGTTCGCACGCTCGACCTTGCGGTCGTCGAGTGGGAACACGTTGTATTTCGTCGCTTCCAGCTCGAACAGGCGCTTGAGATGGGCAAGTTTTTCGGGCTGCTCCTTGGCGAGGTCGTGTGCCTGCGACCAATCCGTCTTCGTGTCGTAAAGCTCCCACACGTCAGCATCGAGTGGCGGCTGTTCGGCGGCCATGACCCAGGGCGGGTTCCCATGCCGCGTGACGGCAGTCCAGCCCTGATGGTAAATGCCGCGATTGCAGAGCATCTCGAAGTATTGCGTCTCGTGCCGCTCCGCCGCAGTCGCATCGTCAAACGAGTACGCCATGCTGACGCCGTGCAAGGGCTCCTGCAGAACCCCATTCACCAGCGTCGGATGCGGGAGTCTGGCGACCTCGAGGATCGTCGGCGCCACGTCGATCACGTGATGGAACTGCGAGCGGATCTCCCCCTTTGCTTTAATGCCCTTCGGCCAGTGCACAATCGCGCCGTTACGCGTGCCACCGAAGTGGGACGCGACCTGCTTGGTCCACTGGTACGGCGTGTCCATGGCGTGCGCCCAGCCGACCGCGTAATGGTTGAGCGCCCGGTGCGAGCCAAGGTCATCGATTCGATCGATCATGAGTTGCGGCGTCACCAGGTCGGGCGCATCGCCCATCGCGATCTCGTTGATGGTGCCGATCAGAGAGCCCTCGGCCGAGGCGCCGTTGTCTCCAATGATGTAGTAGATGAGCGTGTTATCGAGAATGCCGAGATCGGTCAGCGAATCGATGACACGGCCGGCGTGGTGGTCGGCGTACTCCAGGAACGCGGCGTAGATCTCCATCTCGCGTGCCAGCACCGGCCGCAACCGCTCCTCGGTGTCGGCCCACGCCGGGATCTCTTGGGGCCGCTTCGTCAATTCGCACTCGGGTGGGATCACGCCGAGCGCTTTCTGCCGTGCGAACGTTTCTTCACGAAGCTTGTCCCAGCCCTGGTCGAACTGGCCCTGGTACTTTGCGATCCACTCCTTCGGCACGTGATGCGGCGCATGGGTCGCGCCAGGCGCGAAGTAGATGAAGAACGGCTTGTCGGGCGCCATCGCCTTCTGCTGGTGCACCCAGGCGATCGCGTGGTCGGCCAAATCTTCCATCAGGTGATAGCCCTCGTCCGGCGTCTTCTCCGGCTCGACCGGCGTCGTCCCTTCGAACAGGCCCGGGAAATACTGGTTGGTCTCGCCGCCGATAAACCCATAGAAGTGCTCGAACCCGGAGCCGGTTGGCCAATGATCGAACGGACCGATCGGAGTGGCCTCGAAGACCGGCACCTCGTGGCACTTGCCAAACTGCGCGGTCGAATAGCCGTTCAGCTTGAGCACTTCCGCCAGCGGTGCACAGGTATTCGGCCGCAGCGAGTTGTAGCCAGGTGCGGCCGTCGCGACCTCGGTAATTGCCCCCATGCCGACGGCGTGGTGGTTACGGCCCGAGAGCATCGCCGCACGGGTCGGTGAGCACAGCGCCGTGGTGTGGAAGCGGTTGTACTTGAGGCCGTTCTTTGCCAGTCGCTCAGCGGTCGGCGTCCGGCACGGCCCGCCGAACGCGCTCGACGCGCCGAAGCCTACGTCGTCCAGCAGGATCACGACGACGTTTGGCGCGCCCGCGGGAGGCCGCAGTTGAGCGATGGGCGGAAACTTCGTGTCGGGATCCTTGGCGTCATAGGTCGTCAGGCCGGACAGCTTCTGGTCGGGGATCGGCAATACCTGTCGCAGGACATCGTCGCGGTCGTCCATCGGTTCCCTCCAAGTCTTGCGTCGCTGTGCACCAGAGCGGGACTGCACGACGTAATGCGCCGTCCGCCGGCCCACGAAATGCCGTGCCAGGCATGCACGACCATCTCACAAATCCATCCGGTCTATCAAAAACGTCCGATGACCCACGACCATCGCCATCGTTCAGCAGGACTTGTTCCAGCCGCCGTCGGAGGCTAAGGCGTGATCTCATCCTGGAATCAGCGGGCTACATTCGGAACACAACCGCAACGAGCAGTAGGACGCCGAGAATTCCGATCAGGGCGGCTACGACGGTCGCTAGCGAGTTCGGTACTAGTGCTCCGTAGTTGGCACGTAGCGCACGCATGCTGCGCCGGTGACCGATTGTCGCGAGAATGAGTGACGCGATACCGATCCCAATCATCAAGGCGCCGAATTCGCGTGGTCCAATAGGTCCGGTCGTGGCCGCCCCCTGCGACTCCCGCAAGTACTGAAAGAACTTGTAAACAGTAAATCCGAAGGAGATCAGCGAGGTGGCCGTTCTGACCCACGCCATCAGCGTGCGCTCGTGCGCCAGCCGCGTCCGTTCTATCGCCAGCTTCGTTGACGTTGACAGTTCCTCCTCGGGTGACGCGGCCATCGGTGCTCCTTTCTCGCAGCTTTCCGCAACGCTCGGCGGCAGGATCGCCACCCAAATCTGTTCGGCGTCAACGCTTCCTTCGGCGAATCCACAGACTGCCAAAACGGTTGACTGGACCGCGGATCACAAAATAGGGGACGACGGCGAGAAGAAACGCCACATCGATCGCTTCGACGGGATAAAGACGCCGGAACACGACCAGCTGATATACGAAATCGACCACCAGCGCCATCAAGATCAGCTTCCCAATCGCGAGCAGGCCGTCGCGGATCAGACGCCGACGGTCATCAGGGCTGCCGAGAATCGTCCAGAGGAACGGCGGTCGTCTCGCTCGAGCGTCGCGCAGCCCGTCGCGGACCGCGAACAACGTAGACATCGTCGGCTGCAGAAGCACGCGAAACGTGAGAGGACCAGTGAGCCGTCCGACGAGGTGCTCCCAGATCCGCGCCAGCGTGTCTTCCATGGCAGGTCAACGCTGCTGCGCCGGACGGACGATGCAGCGGAAGCCGAGATGACAGGTCGATGTGTCGATCGGTTCCGGGAAGCGCGCCGCCGGCCGATAGCGGCGGCAGTAGTTGGGCGCACAGAGGTGGGAGCCGCCTTTGATGACTTTGCGTGGAATCCGGATCTTCGGCTGACACGGATCGTAGCTGTCGCCCTCCTGTGGTCCTCGTGGATTATGCGGCGTGCAGCACGCCTTTAGCACCTCGTTCGGATGCCGCGGCACATACCAATCGGTCGTCCACTCCCAGACGTTGCCGATCATGTCGTGGAGTCCGTAGCCGTTCGGGGGAAAGGCGCCGACCGGCGACGTACCTTCGTATCCGTCGCGTGCGAGGTTCTGCCAGGGGAATTGACCCTGCCACGTGTTAGCCATATGACGATCGCCGGGCAGGAATGTGTCGCCCCATGCGTAAGCCGCTCCCTCGAGCCCGCCTCGTGCGGCGAGTTCCCACTCAGCTTCAGTAGGCAGCGACTTGCCTTCCCACGCAGCAAAGGCTTCGGCGTCACCGAAGGTCACGTGCACGACCGGGTGTTGCTCCAGTCCGTCAATGCTGGTGGCCGCGCCCTGTGGGTGTCGCCAGTCGGCGTCGCGTAGATACGTCCACCAGTTCGTGAACGCGTTCAGGTCCACAGGACCGGGAGGACGTTGGAAAACGAGCGAGCCCGCATACAGCATTTCGGGCAGCGCGTCAGGGTACTGCGCGGGGTCGGGCACGGTCTCGGCGAACGTCACATGACGGGTCGCCTCGACGAACCGTGCGAACCGCGCATTCGTGACCGGAGCGCGATCGATCCAGAATCCGTCGACCGACACGAGATGCGCCGGGCGCTCCTCCGGGTAATGGCGGTCCGAGCCCATGCGAAACGTCCGGGCTGGAATCCACACCATGTCGGCGAACGGTGGCGTCGGCGCGTTCAGCGCTCCTTCCGAAGTTTCCACGCTTTGACCGCACTCCATTGGTTCGAGTCCCTTTCACCGCGGGTAGAGCAGCGTTACTGTAAAGCGCAATTGCTCGCCTGCGGTTCCCGCGGGATGCCCGATGTTGTAGTTGTACGAGATGCCGAGGTTCATCGGCCGGCGGTTGAACACCACCGTCCGCGTAAGGCCCAGGCCAACCGGCACCGTCCACCGATCGCCCACAGGCGCATCCCAGTTCGCGGTGATGACTGGAGAGAACGCAATCGCCCAGCCATGACCGAAGTTGAAATTGACGGCCGGCTGGATAGTGAGAAGGCTTGTCTCGCGGGCGTCGCCGGCGTCGGCGAGCGGCCAGATCTGGCTGACGAGGCCTCCGAGAACAAACGAACCCGTCATCTTCACGAGCACGAGCGACGGCCCTGCAGCCCAGGTCCCGCTCTCAACTGGATCGATTGTGGCAGTAGGAAACGAGAACGCGCCCCCTAGGCCCCAAATGATTGCTCGGGGCGCCGCGGGCGTCACGAACAGCTGTAGCTGGATATCCCCGACGCCGCTGAATCGTGTCCCCGCATCGCCAGGCACACTCTCGAGTGGAACGATCGTCCGGGCGATGACATTCCAGCGATCGGTCAGCCTGAACGGAATGACCGGCTGGAAATTCACGTTCAGGAGCGTCCGCTCACCAAGGTCGCCGCCGGTGTTGAAATTGAACTGGAACGGCACGCTGACGAGGCTTCCGACCGGGTTCTGCGACTGCTTCGCGAGCGCCGTCGCATCAACCGCCGGCGCAGCCGGCTGTGCCACCTGCTGCGCCCGGACGGGCGTGACGATGAGCACAACCGCAACAGTGCACGGAAGAAGACTCTTGACGCGCAGGTATGTGGGAAGTTCGAGCATTGGCCGATAGCCCTCTCCGTGTCGAGCCGTTTCGTTTGCGGGCGCCGCGCCGTGCCAGGTGCACGCCTTGACCGATTGAGAAAACTCCTCGGCGGTCCTGACACTAACCATAACGCCGTCGGGGATCGACGGGAAAGGCTGCTTCGTGTGCGGTGCGAAGCAGCTGACTCGCTCGAACGCGTTCAGACGTGGAGTGGATCCGGCTTCTCGACCCAAGGCGAGCGATCGGCGAAGTGATCGGCGTTTTGCAGACCGCCCCGTTCATGCCACATCACAGGTGACCACGCGCAGAGATCGGCGAGCGATTTCGTCATTGCCCATCGTGCAAGAGCCCAGCGAAGAAAATCGCCGTAAGTGATCGCGCCGCATTAGGAGGTCTTACACAATTCCCGCGCTTGGCCAGTCTCACGCACGTCGAACCCACTGAATCTAAACGGGATCGCGAAAGGCGCACCCGCTGCAACCGGCGTGTGCGATAATCCCTTCGAGACCGTCCGCAACTTGTTGATTCTAAAGCGGAGAGATGTCCGAGTGGTTTAAGGAGCACGCTTGGAAAGCGTGTGTAGGGGAAACTCTACCGTGGGTTCGAATCCCACTCTCTCCGCCAAATCATCCGCCATTGACCGTCGAGACCTGT
>Ga0207701_10002727_pt1 | contig 18249 bp, 15 predicted proteins | sample KBSSwiSSwithPhiX_FD_184294 | JGI IMG/M metagenome (GOLD analysis project Ga0207701, IMG submission 184294) | Switchgrass rhizosphere bulk soil microbial communities from Kellogg Biological Station, Michigan, USA, with PhiX - S5 (SPAdes) (version 2) | ecosystem: Environmental > Terrestrial >... | reverse complement strand
TTCCATCATCAATATGAGCTCTATCGTTGGTATCCGGGGAAATGCCGGCCAGAGCAGTTATTCAGCGAGCAAAGCAGGAATTATTGGTTTTACAAAATCTATGGCACATGAACTGGGTAGCAGGAACATCAGGTGCAATGCGATAGCGCCAGGTTTTATAGAAACCGACATGACACACTACCTTAAAGAAGGTGATGCCGCAAAAGCATTTATGGAAAAGATACCGCTGGGCCGTTTTGGAAGCGGAGCAGAAGTTGCGGACACCTGTTTATTTTTAGGATCAGACATGGGTTCGTATGTAACAGGCCAGGTGATCAGTGTTTGTGGCGGTTTGAATATCTAAAAGATTATTTCTTATTTTTCTTTTCTGATAAAAAATACCTACTGCTTACCAATGAAATTAGAAAACTATATTCTCGGTAGATGGATCGCGGGGGATGGCGAAGGTGTTCCGCTGAAAAATGCCTTCAACGGCGATATCATCAATTATGCTACCACAAAAGGACTCAACTACGCTGACATTCTCGACTACGCCCGAAAAAAAGGAAACCCCGCTTTAAGAAAGATGACCTTTCATGAAAGGGGCAGAATGCTGAAAGCACTTGCTATTCATCTCCAGCTACATCTTGAAAAATTTTATTTACTTAGCTATAAGACGGGCGCCACAAAAAATGACAGCTGGATTGATATAGAAGGAGGAATAGGAAATTTATTTTCATATGCTTCACTCCGGAGGAAGTTCAATGATGATCCTTTTTATGTTGATGGTGAAAGCATTTCATTAAGCAAGTCGGGAAATTTTATAGGCCATCACATTCTGGTGCCGAAAAAGGGAACTGCTGTTCATATCAATGCTTTTAATTTTCCCGTATGGGGGATACTTGAAAAAATTGCGGTTAATTTTCTGGCGGGCATACCTGCTATTGTTAAACCTGCTACTGTTACTTCATTTCTTACTGAAGCTGTTGTGAGAGAGATCATCGCTTCAGAAATATTACCGGAGGGCGCTCTTCAGCTGATTTGCGGATCTGCGGGTGATCTTCTCGATCATGTACAATCGCAGGATGTGATCACTTTTACAGGTTCTGCTACGACAGGAAATAAATTAAAGGCGAATGAAAATATTTTAAAGAATAATGTGCCGTTCAACCTCGAATCAGATTCCCTCAATTGTATTGTGCTTGGGGCTGATGTGGAACCAGGCAAACCAGAGTGGGATATTTTCCTTAAAGAGGTAAGAAAAGAAATGACAGTTAAAGCGGGTCAGAAGTGCACGGCTATCCGCAGAATATTCGTTCCCGAAAATAAGATGGAAGATGTGTGGCTTGCCATAGGAAAATCACTTAGCCAAACCACTATCGGAAATCCTGAAAATGAAAAAGTACGTATGGGATCACTTGCGGGTCTCGAACAGAGAGAAGAAGTGCTGGCACAGGTAAAAAAATTGCTTGCATCGAGCAGGCTGGTTTATGGCTCGCTGGACAGCGTTGAACTTATTGGAGCAGATTATAAAAAAGGCGCATTTGTGAGTCCTCTGTTGCTGGTGAATGACGATCCTTTTAATTCCGAAGAACCACATAATGTTGAAGCCTTTGGCCCCGTGAGCACCATCATGCCCTATAAAAATAGTGATGAGGCCGTTGAGCTTGCCAATAAAGGCATGGGCTCACTGGTTTCTACTATAGTAACAGCCGATCACAGCATCGCAAAGGATTTTGTGTATGGCGCCGGCAGCCATCATGGCCGTATTCTCGTATTAAATAATGAGTGTGCGAAAGAAAGCACAGGTCATGGTTCTCCACTTCCGGCTTTAGTGCATGGAGGTCCGGGCCGTGCAGGTGGTGGTGAGGAAATGGGAGGTATAAGAGGTGTGAAGCATTATATGCAGCGCGTGGCGGTACAGGGTTCACCATCGTCGCTCACAGCTGTTACCAACAACTATCACCAGCATGCACAAGTTGTTGAAGATGAAAAGCACCCTTTTAGAAAATATTTTGAAGATTTGCGTATAGGCGATGCCGTTATTACAGGTAAACGCACTGTAACAGAAGCAGATATTGTTAATTTTGCGAACGTCAGCTGGGACCATTTTTATGCGCACATCGATCATACTGCACTGGAGGGCACGATGTTTGAAAAACCTGTGGCACATGGATATTTTATTCTCAGTGCGGCTGCGGGTTTATTTGTGGATGGGAAAAAAGGACCGGTATTACTGAATTATGGCATCGATGAATGCAGGTTTCTGAAACCCGTTTATGCGGGTACAACTATAGGTGTTAAATTAACATGCAAAGAAAAGATCATACAGGACCAGAAAGACGAAAATGATATCCCAAAAGGTATTGTTAAATGGCTCGTGGAAGTAACGGACCAGTTGAATGAAGAAGTGGCCATCGCAACGATTCTGACAATGGTGAGAAGGAAAAATTAAAACAAATTATCATGAACGGAATTCCATACATAAAATCGGAGACGCACCAGTCGATCACCACCATTGAATTTTATCATCCTCAAAGCAATAGCCTTCCATCAAAATTACTGCACGAACTGGCGCATGAGATCCATAATGCCGGAACGATGTTTGAAACGAAAGTTATTATTCTAAAATCTGCCGGAGAAGGTGCATTCTGCGCTGGAGCATCATTCACTGAATTATCTGCACTCGCTTCACTTGAAGATGGACTTAATTTTTTCAGTGGCTTTGCACACGTAATCAATGCCATGCGCAAGTGCCCGAAAATGATCATCGGACGTATTCATGGAAAATGTGTTGGAGGAGGAGTTGGAATTGCGGCAGCAGTTGATTATGCTATTGCGCTCGACAAAGCAGATATTAAGCTGAGCGAATTGTCGCTCGGTTTCGGACCATTCGTTATTGCCCCTGCCGTTGAAAGAAAGATAGGAACAGGGGCATTCAGCGCATTGGCCATAGACGCAACTTTATGGAGAAATTCAGAATGGTGCCTGCGAAAAGCTTTGTATGCAGAACTCCACCACAGTATTGAAGATATGGATGAGGCCGTTTCAAGACTTGCATTTACGCTCTCTCATTCAAGTACCGAAGCCATGACGGAGTTGAAAAGGGTGTTGTGGAAGGGTACAGAAAATTGGGATGTACTGCTGAACGAACGGGCTGCTTTAAGCGGAAGGCTGGCAATGACTGAGTTTTCGAAGAAAGCGATCGTGGCAATAGGCACAAAGCAAAAAGCAAAAAAATAATTTTATGAGAATAGGTATCCTACTGGCTTTTGTATTCCTTGTATCCTGTGGAAACAATTCATCGGAAGAAAGAAAAGACGGATATTCCGAAACAGCAAAGAATCCTGAAGATTCTCTCTTCCAGGATGTAATGGACCAGCACGACGAAGCCATGGCCAAAATGGGCAAGCTTGCGGGCTACCGCAAGCAATTCGATGCAAAGATCGACTCACTGAAAAAAGTGAAATCTTCAACCAAAGAAGCCGTTGGTAAACAATATGAAGAGATCAGTGGCGATCTGAAGAAGGCCGAAGACCGCATGAACACATGGATGCAGGAATTCAGCATTGATTCAGCGCAGGATAACATAGAGCGCAGGATTCAATATCTCGGATCTGAAAAAACGAAAGTAACCACCATCAAAGAAGAAATATTATCTGCGCTGGCAAAAGCAGATTCAGTATTAAAGAAGTAACTATACTATCTTTTTTGCTTCAATCTCGCTGCAGAGCGCATCGAAGATAGTATCTACGTCGCCCTCACCCTTTAACCTTACCACTTTATCGAACTGGTCGTAGTAATTGGCTACGGGAGAAGTTTTATTTTCGTACTCAGTGATTCGTGCACGGATCACCTGTTCGTTAACGTCGTCTGACCTGCCTGATGTTTTGCCGCGATTGAGCAATCTTCCAATCAGTTCATTTTCCGACACTTCGAGGGCCAGCACAGCATTGATCTCCGCATGATTTTCGGCAAGTAGTTCGTCTAGTGCCTCTGATTGGGCCACAGTTCGTGGAAACCCATCGAAAAGAAAACCTTCGGCATCAGGATTATTCTTAATAGCAGACCGTATCATACCTATCACTACTGCATCGGGTACCAATTGGCCACTGTCCATATATTTCTTTGCTTCAAGCCCCAGGGAAGTCTGATTCGTGATCTCCTCCCTTAAAAGATTGCCTGTAGAAAGGTGGATCAGGCCATATTTGTCTATCAGCTTCTCTGATTGTGTACCCTTTCCACTGCCCGGAGGGCCAAATAAAATGACATTAAACATGGCGTAAATATAAAGTACCTATTTAAAAATCCTTTAACAAATAAATAAACCAATTAGAAACCCTTTAGTAATCTAACCCTCATATACTATCGTAAATTTGGTACAAGTAATTTATATGAAACTGTTATCACTATTATTAGTAATTTTTTTGCAGCAATGCACCTATTCGCAAACTTCAGCAGATTCAAAACAATCAAAGCATATGGACAATAAAAAACAGGATAATCCCGCATATTCACGTTCCGATACCGGCAAAGTGAACCTTACTGATGAAGAATGGAAGAAGATATTGCCTGAAGATGTGTATTACATCGCACGCATGAAAGGTACTGAGCGGCCATGGTCGAGCAAATATGAAACGTCGGAAGAAATAGGCACATACTATTGCGCTGTTTGTGGCAACGCCCTATTTATGAGCGATACAAAATTTGAAAGCGGATGCGGATGGCCCAGCTTTTATCAGCCGATATCGAAAGGAAGCATCATATATGAAGTGGATAATACTCATGGCATGAAACGCACGGAAGTAATGTGCGGTCGCTGCAAGTCGCATCTTGGACATGTATTTGAAGATGGCCCTCCGCCGACAGGACTGCGTTATTGCATCAATGGAGTGGTGCTAGATTTCGAAAAAGCCAAAGAAGCTGAAAAGAATTTCGAAGCCAAAAAGCAGTAATACAGTTTGCCTTAATTTCGCTCCTTGCGAAAGAAGAAAAATATTGTAATAGAAAATGTGCTGGTGGAAGATTATGCTGCTGAAGGCAAATCACTTGCGCGGGTAGAAGGGAAAGTAATTTTCATTGAAGATGTGGTTCCGGGTGATGTTGTAGACATTCGCCTGGGGAAAAATAAAAAAGACTGGGCCGAAGCACGGCCCATTTCTTTTCGTTCCTTTTCTGAAGACCGTGTACAACCATTCTGCAGGCACTTCGGTGTTTGTGGTGGATGCCAGTGGCAAATGCTGCCTTATAACAGGCAACTCGTTTATAAACAAAAGCAGGTTTTTGATACCCTTACGCGTATCGGCAAACTTCCATTGCCTGAGTTTGAACCAATAGAAGCAGCTTATCCTGTTACAAGGTACCGGAACAAAATAGAATACACTTTCAGTAACAAAAGATACCTGCTGCCGGAAGAACTGCAAAATGAAAACATCAGCACGCAGATGGATGTTGCGGGGTTCCATGCGAAAGGTCTGTTTGACAAGGTTGTAGACATTATTGAATGTCATCTCCAGGATGAGCCAACGAATGCGATCAGGTTGGCCATTAAAAAATATGCTCTCGAAAACAATTACAGCTTTTATGATATCCGCGAGCACAGTGGTTTATTGAGAACTATGCAGGTAAGGTTGTGCCGTTCCGGTGAGCTGATGATAAATATTGTTTTCGGTAAAAATGATAAAAAGAAAATAAAGGAACTATCAGATCATATATTGTATTTGTTTCCATCGGTTACAACTTTACTTTTTACCATAAACGAAAAAAAGAATGACAGCCTTTTCGATCTTAATCCTGTCATTTATTCGGGAAAAGGACATGTGATCGAAACGCTCGAAGATTTTAAATTCAAGATCGGACCCAAATCATTCTTTCAGACCAACACTTACCAGGGCGAAAAGCTTTACCGGGTGGCCAGGGAATATGCTGAACTGACCGGTAATGAAATCGTGTATGACCTGTATTGCGGTACAGGAAGCATAGGAATTTTTGTTAGTGGAAAAGCTAAAAAAGTAATTGGTGTGGAAATGATAAAAGAAGCTGTTGACGATGCCATTGAGAACGCCCTGCTTAACGGTGTGGAACATGCGAAATTTTTTACCGGCGACGTAGCAGATGTGTGCAATGATGAGTTTTTCGCAGAGCATGGCAAGCCGGATGTGATCATCACCGATCCTCCGCGGGCGGGCATGAGTGAGCAGCTTGTTAAGAAAATTCTTGAAATGGAAGCGCCCCTGGTGGTTTATGTGAGCTGCAACCCTGCCACCCAGGCGAGAGACCTCAATATGATGAAAGATAAGTATGATGTAACCAGGGTAAGGCCGGTAGACATGTTCCCGCATACACATCACATTGAAAATGTTGTTCAGCTCCGCTTGAAATAATCGTTAAGGTTCTGCCGTATCTTTGAAACATTCCGATCTTCGCACCTAAAATTCGATGGATGACAGATGTTAGAATGAACAGTTTTCAGACGATTCCCCCGGTAATCAAAAACCTGATCATTGTTAATGCTTTAGTTTTTTTCGCTCAGCAGATATTTGGAGATTCCCCTTTTGGTGTAGTCAATAATCTTTTTGCCCTTCACGATGTGCGTTCTGATTTTTTCAGACCGCACCAGATCATTACGCATTTATTCATGCATGGCAGCTGGTCGCACCTGATATTCAATATGCTTGCCCTTTGGATGTTCGGAAGTATTCTTGAAAATGTATGGGGACCAAAACGGTTCCTCATTTTTTATATATTGTGCGGACTGGGTGCTGCTTTACTTCATCTCGGAGTACTTTATATGGAAATGGAGCCTGTTATGGCAGCGTTCAAACAGCTTCCCATATCTCAACAGGAAGAATTACTATATTCAGGAAATTTTAAAATAAATACTGCAACAGTGGGGGCCTCAGGTGCGGTATTCGGTTGCCTGGCAGCTTTCGGTTACCTGTTCCCCAATAGTCTCATTTACGTGTACTTTTTCATCCCCATTAAGGCGAAATGGTTCGTTATCTTCTATGCCGCTCTCGAGCTTTGGCTTGGAGTTAACAATTCGGCAGGCGACAATATTGCACACTGGGCCCATCTTGGAGGGGCATTGGTTGGATTTTTGCTTGTTCTTTACTGGAATAAAAGAAACCGCCGCCACTTTTATTAGAATCGTTTTGTAAATTCATTAAAAATATATCTGTGCTACGAGAGGACCGTTACAGGAAGAGAATGTTGCTGGGGCAGGATGGTAACTCCCTCATAATGATGATTGCTATTCTGGCACTTGTTTTCTGCATTTTCAAATTCATTTACATCACTTATTATTTATCGGGATTGACCTATGAATCCTATATGTCCAATATATTCAAATGGTTCATCCTCCCAGCAGAAGTGGATAAGATCCTTGACCGGCCCTGGACAATAATCACTTACATGTTCATGCACGAAGGGGTGTTCCATATGCTTGGAAACGTGCTGTGGCTATGGGCATTCGGTTACATACTCCAGGATTTGGCAGGCAACAACAAGCTCGTGCCTTTGTTTTTATATGGAGGCATCGCAGGTGCATTCCTGTTCGTTGTAACAAACAACATTTTTCCCGTGCTTTCTGCACAGATAGACGGAAGAACATTACATGGTGCATCCGCCGGCGTAATGGCCATAGCTATCGCCACTACTGCGCTAGCCCCTGATTACCGCATCTTCCCAATGCTCAATGGAGGCATTCCATTATGGATCCTCACCATCATTTTTGTGATCATTGATTTTGCAAGCATTCCAAGTGAAAATGGCGGAGGCCACATTGCCCATATTGGCGGCGCCGTAATGGGTCTGATCTTCATTTTACAATATAAAAGAGGAAACGACTGGAGTGCCTGGATGAACAGGTTTTTCAACTGGGTAACCAATCTTTTCAATCCTGAAAAAAAGGAATGGAAAAAAACAGCCAAAAAAGAATACTTCTATAAAACCAAAGGCACACAGCCTTTTAAAAAGGTTTCAAATATCACCCAGAAACGCATTGACGAAATTCTTGATAAGATCAATTTACAGGGGTACCGGTTTCTGACTGATGAAGAAAAAGAAATATTGAAAAGGGCTTCAGAAGACGAACATTTGTAATTTTAAATATGGCCCTTGTCTTCAGGAAATTCACTAAGCGGATTTTCATCATTATTAATATTGTCCTGTCTTCGCTTTTCCTGCTTGCATGCTGCAATGCTTTTCTTCCTCCTCATCAATGGTGGTTTATCGCTTTATTGGGTCTCACTTTTCCTTTTCTGCTTATTCTTGTAGCTGCATTCGGCCTTTTCTGGATCATTTTCCGCTCCCGATGGGCGCTATTGTCCTTGGTTACGCTAATTGCCGGATATACAAATATCAGGGCACTGGTAGGCTTTCACTATGAGATAAAGGTAAAGGATGAGAAACCTTCGGGTACCTTACGCGTCCTCACCTGGAACGTTTCATGGTTCGATGAGCAGTTGAAAGCAGATAAGTCGAGGATATCATACCGTAAGAAGATGCTCGATTTCATCTGGGAACAGCAGCCTGATGTTCTTTGCTTCCAGGAATATTTTGAACCCCATTCACGCCGATACCCATATAATAACAGGAAAGACATTATGAAACTGGGTTATCCTTACTGTATGGTGGTGAATGATTATACGGGCTGGAAAAACGCCTGGCAAACCGGCATCGCCATCTTCTCAAAATATCCAATCACCGACAGCATCCATATCAGGTACCCCGGACCATTAAATTTCCGGGCAGCCGAAAGCTTGATAGGTGCCGACATTGTTTTTAAAGGGAAAAAGATCCGTGTATTCACTACCCATTTGCAGTCCGTGCTGTTTAAATCGGACGATTACAGGAATATCGAGCTGATCAAAAGCGGTTCGTCGGATAGTATGATCGAGGCTTCGAAATCTGTTGCGTTGAAACTTGCCCAGGGATACAAATTCAGGAGCCAGCAGGTACAGATCGTGAGGCAGCAACTGGATACCAGCCCCTATCCCGAGATCATCTGTGGCGACTTCAATGATGTTCCCAATTCCTATACCTATTTCAAGATCAAAGGTGACAGGATTGATGCCTTTACACAGGCTGGGAGAGGCATCGGGCGCACCTTTTCAAATGTAGCGCCTACGCTCCGGATCGACTACATCATGACCAACAAGCAATTCGATGTTCACCAATACAAGCGGCATTTTGTGCCCTATTCCGAACATTATCCGGTTATCGCAGACCTTGCGTTGCGTGATACTGCAAATTGATCCATATTTTTGCAGCCCTTTTGAAGTAAATTGTACGTATGGCTGAACTGAAAGTTTATAATTCATATTCAAGGCAGAAAGAGATATTCAGGCCGATCACTCCTGGTCACGTGGGCATGTATGTCTGCGGGCCAACAGTAAGCGGAGAAAGTCATCTGGGGCATGCGCGGCCTTATATCACATTCGATGTTATATACCGCTATTTAATGCACCTGGGATATAAAGTACGTTATGTCCGGAACATTACTGATGCAGGACATTTTGAAGAAGAGGGAAGGGAAGCTGAAGACAAGATCTCCAAAAAAGCAGTACTCGAAAAACTCGAGCCGATGGAACTCGTGCAGAAATACACGAACCTTTTTCATTGGGCGATGAAGGAACTTAATAATATTGATCCCAGCATCGAACCTACGGCAACAGGCCATATTGTAGAACAGATCGATATGATCAATAAGATCATCGCGGCGGGATATGCTTATGAGGTGAAAGGTTCCGTTTATTTCGATGTTAAAAAATACAGCGAACATTATCCCTACGGCAAGCTTAGCGGGAGGATCATTGATGATCTTCTTGAAACTACCCGAACGCTTGAAGGACAGGATGAAAAAAGAAATAAAGGCGACTTCGCTTTATGGAAAGCTGCTCCACCCCATCACATCATGCGGTGGAACAGTCCCTGGGGTGCTGGTTTCCCCGGGTGGCATATAGAATGTTCCGCAATGAGCACAAAGTACCTCGGCAACGAGTTCGACATTCATGGTGGTGGTATGGATCTGCAGTTCCCTCATCATGAAAGCGAGATCGCACAGAGTACTATCTGCAATAAACATGAACCTGCCCGTTACTGGTTGCACAATAATATGATCACTGTGAATGGACGTAAGATGGGTAAGAGCTATAACAACCAGATCAGGCTCACAGAAATGTTCAGCGGCAATCATCCTTTGCTGGCAAAGGGTTACAGCCCAATGACAATAAGATTTTTCATTCTTCAAACCCATTATCGCAGCACCCTCGATTTTGGTAATGACGCATTGCTTGCTGCTGAAAAGGGCTTAAAACGGTTATGGGAAGCGTATGACCTTTTGAAAAAATTCTCTTTGCCCGAAATATCTGTTGCAAAAGATATTGAGCTGGATGCAAAAGTGGTGACCCTGCTCAGCGAGCTTGATGGATTCATGAATGATGATTTCAATACGGCAAAAGTTCTCGCCAATCTGTTCGAGCTGGTACCGGTGATCAATTCCATTCACGACAAACATCTTTCACCTGATGTGCTAAGTACTGCAACCGTAAATATGATGAAGTCATATTTCCACATATACCTTGAAGAAATTCTCGGTTTAACAGGTGATCATCATGGTGAAGATGGAAAATTAAACGGAGTGATGAATCTTTTGATCGATCTGAGAAAAGAGGCCCGTACAAAAAAGGATTATGCTACGTCCGACAAGATCAGGAATCAATTGCAGCAGCTTGGTATTCTTTTGAAAGATGAGAAAGATGGCAATGTGAGTTTTTCAATTGAATAAAATCATATGCATCCTTACTTAGCTCACTTATCAAAAGACAGGAAACTTAAAAAGCTGATCGATGAACAGGGTGAAATAGAATTACGCAGCCGAAAAAATATCCCTCTCCGGCTTTGTGCTTCTATAATGAGCCAGCAACTTTCTGTAAAAGTTGCTGAAGTGATCTTCAAAAGATTTCTGAACCTGTATGGTAAAAAAGAACCAACCCCGCAGCAGATCGTTGATACACCACACGAAACATTAAGGAGCATTGGATTGTCCAACTCAAAAGCTAATTACGTTAAGAACGTTGCGCAATTCGCGATTGATAGTGGGATAGATCAGAAGAAGCTGTCGAAAATGACCGATGATGAAGTGATAGCATACCTTACACCTATCAAAGGAGTGGGAAAATGGACGGTGGAGATGTTATTGATTTTCACACTTGGCCGTGAAGATATATTTGCTGTTGACGATCTTGGTATCCAGAACGGAATGATCAAACATTTCAGGATCGATAATTCCAATAAGAAAAAATTCAGGGAAGACATGCTTCGCAAATCGCAGAAATGGTCGCCTTACCGCAGTTTTGTTTGCCTTTATTTATGGGGATGGAAGGATAGGAAAGTTTAGATCCTGGTGAAGGTCCAGTATAATGCCATTATCGCAATACAACATGATACGGGTGCAAGAACGACCTTTCTGTACCACACCCTGTTTCTGAAAGGTTTAATGATTAAAGCGAAAACTCCCAGGATTACTGACACCTGTCCGATCTCAACACCAAGATTAAAACTAAATACAGACAGGAAGAATTTTCCCGGTGGCAATCCAATTTCATTCAGTACGCTGGCGAATCCCATTCCATGTATCAACCCGAAAATAAAGATGATGATGATGCGCCACGCTTTTAATCTGTCTGTTACCATGTTTTCGATGGCAACAAACATTATCGACAATGAGATAATAGGTTCCACTACCTGGCCGGGTGCAACGATAATATTTTTCATACTCAGCGCAAGTGTTATGGAATGAGCAACTGTAAATGCAGTTGCCTGCCACAAAATAGTTTTAATATTAGTGCCCAGCATGCATATTCCCACAATAAATAAAATATGATCGAGCCCTTCAGGAATAATGTGCCGTATACCTAATGATATATAGAACCACATTACATTATGTACAGGTGCTTTTTCAAGGGCGTAGTTGATGTTATGGGCAGATAAGGTCCCAGCTAATAATAGTCCTAAAAAGAGAAAAAATATTCTTTTATCTAATACCTGATGTACCATGTAAAACTTGCTTTGATAAACAATGGTGTTCCCGGAGTAAAATGAATACCTGTTGTGGGAAATAATTCGTTTCTTAATCTGTTCGTGGGTTGATACCTGGCCGTAATATCTACACCTATCCTTCTTGTCCGGCCTCCCTCTTCGACAATTCCTTCATCGCCAACATAAATCAGTTGGAATCAAGAAAGTAAACCTCTTCTCATACATCAAGGGTTAAAAACGGTACCTGTTTGTTTGAATACTAAGGCGGCCCTGCTTATCAATACAGGGCTTTTACTTTTAGTTTTCATAGCCACCTGCATGTACGGCAGCGCCTTTTGATATTCACCCCTGTTATAATACACCCATGCCAGTGTTTCGTTGACATCAATATTCTGAGGGCGCCTATTATATTCCAGCAAAGCATGTTTTAATGCATTATCATAATCTTTTACTTCAAGGTATGCCATAGCCAATTCCTTATCAGTATAATGACCAGCATTAGGATCTTTAGCGGCCTTCTCCGCAACCATTTCCATTTCATTGATCACTTTTTTCGCCAGGTTTGCTGCTTTGTCTTCATTACCGCTCTCCCTGTAGATTTTTACCAGGTCTTCTTTAAAAGAAACAGTACTCATTGATTTTTCAGCGCTTTCCAGATATTGAATAGCCTTCGCATAATCTTTATTTGCTTTTGCTATATGCGACATTCCTGCAAAGGCAAATGCATAACCAGGTCGCTCTTCAAGCGACATACGATAGCACATTTCTGCAGAACTCAAATCATTGATGTTCTCATAAAGCTGGCCAAGATGAACGCGAGCCCATTCTGTAGGTTCGTCGCCAGCTACGCCTGCTTCAACAGCAAGTTTCATAGCCTCAATGGCACCTTCGTTGTCCCCATGAATTTCGCGCAGGTAAGATATTCTTGAATACGAACGCAGATCCGGACGGATCGAAACCATCTTATCCGAATTTTCCACTGCAGCTGCATAATTTCCCATTTCAACATTTCCATCTACCAGTATTCCATAAACGAAAGCATTGTATGGATTTATTTTCTGCGCCTTTTCTGCTACAGCAATACCATCGGAAAAATGATGCTGTGAAAGATGGATAAGCGCCTTGATAGTGAGTGCCTCAAAATTCATTGAATCGCGGTCAAGCACCTGGTTGGCACAGCTCATGGCCGCAGCGTCGTAATAAATATAATCTCCTGTCACCCTCGATTCCTGTATGAAGATCGAAGCAAGCGCTAATAGTGCTTTAGTATTGTCAGGGGTTTTTCTTGCTACCTCAGTGTAGTATGCAGCCATTTTCCTGGTGTTATCCCATTCGGCACTTTTAGCGGATTCTCCTTTTCTTTCTTTCAAAGTAAGCGGGACGACTGCATCCCGCTTTTTATTCTGTATATAATTAAATATGATAAATATCACAGAGGCAAAAAAGAAAGCCACACACAACGTATAAATCAGGTTCTTTTTCATTTTGCTCTGTTTAATTTTTAATAACGCGGATGGTTTGTTGCACCACACCATTCTTTACCGCCTTTACGAGATAAACTCCGGATGCAAGTCCTGTCAGAGCAAGATTAACTGAGTATACACCAGCTTCCTGGCGTTGGTTCACCAGTACTTTTATCCTGTTCCCCCTGAGGTTGAAAACTTCTATACTTACCTGTGATGCTGTTTCAACCCGGTATCTGATCAGCGTGCTATTTGAAGTTGGATTAGGTGATGAAGTCACAAACATTTGCGGAGCGCTTATGCCCAATATGGACGGGGACTGCACATCCAGAACGGGTAGCTGCGTGTAATCTGTCACAAGTCCCGCGCACTGGCAATCTCCCGGCCATGGTGTTTGTATGTAAGGGAACGCTGATTTGAGCGTGGTATCGTTACTATTAATATTGGTTGAATAACCCAGCACTCCAAGTAAAGCCGGGCTGGCAAGGTTGGTTCCATCAAAATCATCATAAGGCAATCCTACTGCTGCAAGCACTATCCCACTTACCGCCTGCAACTCGATCCTCGTTACATCATCTTCAAGACGCCGGCCATTAGGAAATCCATCCATGTTCGGAATAAACTGAAGTGAAGCGTCAGCATTATAAGCAGGGTCAGTGAGTCCCAGTACTGCTGCGTCTACCAGGCCAAGGTTGCTGAATTTTGCATCATTACGCGGAGTGGGAGGCACAGCCATATTCAGCCTGAGCATGTCTCCACCATTCGGAAGAAAATTATTGATAAAAGGTTTTCCTGCAGCGAGTGGGTTGCCACCCTTACCTGTTGCAAGCTGGTAAGGAATTAAATTAGGTACGCCAGTATTGAATATAGGCCAGAGATCAACCGATCTCGGTTTACCCGGACCGGGTAATAGTAATTTTCCTGCTATGGCATCATCGAGTGCAGTTCCTGCAACTCCTGGCGTTCCTTTCAATCCGAATAAACCATCCTGCGTATTACCAAAGCCAAATGCACCAAGAGAATTCTTTTGAATTCGGAGAGGTGTCAGCGCAGGTACGGCACCACCCAGTTGTGCATCGTCCATGTAAAGAGCAAGCTCGGGATTATAATACCTGTCTGTAAATACATCATTCGAAGAACCCCGCAAGGCGGCTTCCTGGTATGGAGTAATTGAATTCCACAGATCCTTGATACCAATGGGAATCACCACTTCATTGGTTAGCGGCATTCCGAGCCTGGATACCTGTACCCATGAACCGGTGAATGAACTTGTGCCATCTGTTTTAAGTGTCCTGATCTTCTGGCGGCTGGCAGATGCCCAAACCCCTATAACATAATTGGGATCGAGAATATTTTCTGCTTCATTTGCTGCCTTGTGATCTTTCTGCAATGATGAAACGTCGATCTGTAAAGCGATCGTTGAAACATTCTTGCATTTCAATCCGTCATACGATTGATTATCTGCAGATGTACGTGGCGCATCACCAAGATCGAAAATTCCACCGAGGTCAACGAAAAATGGATCATCGGCTGTTCCGCAGAAAACCTTTTCTCCGGTACTTGCATTTGAGATCGAACTATTGATAAGTGAATTATAATCTGCAGCGCCGAGTCCGGCAGCACCTTTTATTGATCTCTCACCAATGTTTGGTGGAGGAACAACTCCATTTGTTACAATGGTCTGAAAATTTACTCCACCATCTGTGCTTTTCTCAAGTATGTATGTGGTTTTAAGGTTTTGCTTTGCCAGCCTGATATTGAAAAAAGTTGAGGGATCTTCATTGGTTTTTTTAAAAGTGAAACGGTAAACAATATCATCACCATTGAAATATGTATTATTTGCAACGTTGTTATCAATATGTATCTCGTACCGTATATTCTCACCAAATGAATAATAATTCGGGCCACCCTGTGGTAGCTGCGCAGGGTAGTAGTTGGCGATGATGGTGACTTTGGTGGGATCATCCGGGCTCCTGAATGCATACAGGTCGGTATTATCTGTTGCAGGATCTGCCAGTAGCAATGGTGCTTCGCGATGACTGGATGCAAACGCAGGGAACGTGTACACCATCATCAGAAGCATGCAGAAGGCTGCATATATTTTGCGTTTCATAATGTTGATTTTTCTGTTGTATTAATTATGATACTTAAAATCATTGTTGGGTAATTGCAGTACCTCTCCATGGAGATTGCACATATGGAAAAGCTGTTTTGAATGTGGTATCGTTCTTTTCAACTCCTGTTGAATAGTTGAGTGTGTTGAGCAATCCGTTTGTAACAGGAGAACCGCCCGCAGTAAAATCATCGTACCATAATCCTATAGCAGCAAGTACCACTCCGCCAACAGCCTGCAGCTCGATCCTGGTAACATCATCTTCCAGCCTTCTGCCATTTGGAAAACCATCCATGTTCGGTATGAATTGCAATGTTTTGGTGCCATTATATGCAGCGTCCGTCAGGCCAAGTACTGCAGCCTGAACAAGGCCGAGAGAACTGAACTTAGGATCATCGCGGGGAGTTGCAGGCACGGCCATATTCAACCGAAGCATGTCACCGCCATTAGGAAGAAAATTATTAATGAATGGCTTGCCTTCAGCAAGAGGATTCCCTTCTTTTCCTGTAGCCAGCTGGTAGGGTTTCAAATTGGGTACTCCGGTATGGAATATCGGCCACAGGTCAACTGCTCTTGGTTTTCCCGGACCTGGCAACAAAAGAGTTCCGGCTATGGCATCATCAAGCGCGGTGCCGGTTACTGCTGCAGATCCTTTCAATCCAAACAACCCTGCGCTTCCATTTCTGAAATCAAATTGTCCGAGCGAATTTTTCTGGATGCGCAGTGCTTTAAAAGCCGGAACTGCCGGTCCGAATTTGCTGTCATCCATATACAAAGCGAGTTCCGGATTGTAGAAATAGTTGCCAAACACATCTATTTTAGAAAGATCCTGGTAAGGAGTGATCGCATTCCACAAATCCTTATTTCCCAATGCTACAACTGCTTCGTTGGTCAGCGGCATTCCTAGTCTGGATATCTGGATCCAGTCACCTGACTCTGTAAAAGTTGCACCGCCTGAAGGATTGAAAGGTGACCCGCCCCTTGCTGAATTCAAAGTTCTGATAGCTTTTCTGCTTGAAGATGCCCAAACGCCTATCACATATTCCGGGTCGAGAATGTCGCGGGCATCAGCAACGGGTTTATTATCTTTCTGCAATGTTGCGATATCAACAAGCAAACAGATTGAATGAACATTGTAGTGTGCAAGTCCATCACGCGATTTACTTCCCTGCCTCGGCAGATTGCCAAGGTCAAATACACCTCCGAGATCAACATAAAAAGGATCGTCGGCAGGTCCGCAGAAAACTTTTTCACCAGTTGAAGCAGTTTTAATGGCCGCATCAATTATTGTATTGTAATCCGGTTGATTCAAGCCAACAGGACCCAGGGAGCGCAATCCTATATTATTCGGAGGTACCAAGCCATCAGTAATAATTGTGGTCCAGCTCGATCCTCCGTCAATGCTTCTTTCGCAATTGTAAGTGGTCATCAGGTTCTGCTTTCCTACCCTGATATTGAAAAATGTCCATGCATCCTGGTTCGTTTGCTTAAATGTGAACCTGTAAATAATGTCATCCCCCTGGGTCGAAACATCATTATCAATATGGATCTCATACCTGATATTTTCTCCGAAGGAATAATAATTTGGCCCGCCTTGTGGTAATTCAGCAGGAATATAATCAGCAATGATCACAACCTTGTCCGCATTATCGGGACTACGGAACACATACAGGTCGGTGTTGTCGGCGAGCGGGTCATCAGCAATCATCGGAGCCTCACGGTGGCTCGATGACATCAGTAAAAACGCTGCAAAAAATACGCTGCCGAAAACAGGAAACATTCTGATCCACCACTTAATAGTAGAATCTCTGTTCATTGTTTTGAGTTTTATGTCAGTAAATAATTAAAGGCTATCTGTGGTACGACAACATCCACTGATAAATATTCGAGTTGTTTTCTTTGAATTTCGGATTGGTGGCTCTTGTCCAAGCATCATGACCCAGGAGACCCATAGGTTCTTCAAAATCTGTGAAGCGGGGAGGAATAGCAGGATTGAAATTATCCATGCTTTCGATGAACCTGATGGGAAGCTTTATGTCAATTACTTCATCACTATCATTATGAAAGATCCAGATAGGAAGTTTGGATTCGGCCAATCTTGACGTTTTCTGGTCAAGACTCGATGAATCGGGCACTCCAGCCATAGGTACGATTGCTGCAAATAATGCAGGATAAGCGGCTGCAACATTACAGGTGATCCTGCCTCCGTTGCTCATGCCAACGAGATATATACGTGAAGAATCTATCCTGTAGTTTTCAAAAGCATAATTAATAAACGAGATCATTTCCTCATTCTCAGGATTTCTTCTCAGTTGCGGTGCAAGCATGATGAATGAAAAATGTTCTTTCCCAATTTCAAAGTCGGGTGGAAATATCTTTTCGTCATATAACTGCGGAATTCCTTCATTTAAAATAATGGGAAGATCCAGGTTACCGTTTCCGAACTGGCCTCCACCATGTATAAAAATCAATAGGGGATACCGCTTTGAGGATAAATTATATTTAACGGGAAGTCCCGCGTAATAGCCGCCGATGGCGCCGTTGACACTCGCGGTTACCGGAATAAGCGTTGGAGGCAGAATTTCATATTCAGGCTCGGGGATTATTTCCTGTGTAGCTGTTTTTTTAGTACAGCCTATAATTGAGGAACCC
>Ga0207701_10002726_pt1 | contig 18249 bp, 14 predicted proteins | sample KBSSwiSSwithPhiX_FD_184294 | JGI IMG/M metagenome (GOLD analysis project Ga0207701, IMG submission 184294) | Switchgrass rhizosphere bulk soil microbial communities from Kellogg Biological Station, Michigan, USA, with PhiX - S5 (SPAdes) (version 2) | ecosystem: Environmental > Terrestrial >... | reverse complement strand
GCAAGAAGGGGCTGCTGGTGTTCGCGGCCACGTTGCTGATCGTGCTGTGGGCGCAGATCTGCGCGCAGTTCGTCGGTCTGATGGGGCTGAAGCGGCTGATGGGCGGTGAGCAGTTGATGGGTGCGCCCATGCCGATCGAGGTCCCGGGTCAGGTCGCGCTGCCGCCGCCCGTCGTCGATCCGCCGGCTCCTCCGATGATGGGCGAGCCCGCGATCCCGCCGCCGGATCGCGAGCTGGTCAAGGGACGGATCAGGTCGCGCAGTCACCACACCGCGGGCGTGCCCATTCGCAAGACGATGGGAAAGCCCATGCCCTCTCCCCTCGAGATCATGGACTAACACGCGCGCCAGCACCGCGCGCACAATCCCGTCGCCCGCCGCGCCGTCCTGTGCTTGGATGATGCGTGCCGAGATGGCATCCGACGTGTCTTGTAGCCCTCACCGCCGTGGCGGTTCTGTGCGGAGGCTGGGGGTTCGTGACTGACGGCGGCGGGCCGAAAGCGCCGGCGGCCGAACGGACGTTCGCCAATCCGATCCTGCCCGGCATGTATCCGGATCCCAGCATCTGCCGCGTGGGCGCCGACTTCTATCTGGTCAACAGCAGCTTCGAATATTTCCCGGGCGTCCCGATCTTCCACAGCCGCGACCTGGTGAGCTGGACGCAGATCGGACACGTGCTGACGCGCGAGAGCCAGCTGAACCTCGCCGGCGTGTACAGCTCGGGCGGCATCTACGCGCCGACGCTGCGCCACCACGCGGGCCGCTTCTACATGATCACGACGATGGTCGGCTCGCCCAAGCGCAACGGCAGCTTCTACGTCACGGCCACCGACCCGCGCGGGCCGTGGTCCGATCCGATCTGGCTGGACCGCGGCGAGCACGGCGGCTTCGATCCGTCGCTGCTGTTCGCCGACGGCGAGACCTACTACCTGCGCGACGGCAAGGGCGCGGTCCAGGATCACCCGCGCATCTCCCAGGCGCGCATCGATCCGGCGACGGGCGCGCTGCGCGATCCGATGCGGGTGATCTGGGAGGGAACGGGCGGCATCTGGCCCGAGGGCGCGCACGTCTACAAGATGAAGGGGCGCTACTACCTGTTCGCGGCGGAGGGCGGCACCGAGTACGGGCACATGGAGGTCGTCGCGCGCGGCGCGTCCCCGTTCGGACCGTTCGAGTCCTTCCCGGGCAACCCGATCCTGACGCACCGGAACCGGCCCGAGCACGCGATCCAGGCGACGGGCCACGCCGACCTCGTCGAGCTGGATGACGGGACGACCTGGGCGGTGTTCCTGGGCATCCGGCCGCAGGGCGGGCGCTTCAACCACCTGGGCCGCGAGACGTTCCTGGCGCCGGTGCGCTTTTCCGCCGACGGCTGGCCGACCATCGGCGACGGCGGCCGCGTCGAGCTGCGCATGCCGGCGCCCGCTCTGCCGGCGCAACCGGCGGCGCCCGCGCCGGCGCGCGACGACTTCGATCGGCCGGCGCTGGGGTTCGAGTGGATGTCCGTGCGCAACCCGAACGCGGGCGACACGTCACTGTCGGCGCGGCCCGGTTTCCTGCGTCTGACCGGCTCGGCGATCACGCTCGACGACGTCGCGTCGCCCGCGCTGGTCGTGCGGCGGCAGCAGCACTTCCGGCTGCGCTGCCGCGCGCGGCTCGAGTTCGCGCCACGCGAGGCGGGCGACGAAGCGGGCCTGACCGTGCGCGCGAACGAGACCGACCGCTACGACCTGGCCGTCCGCCGCGGCGCTTCGGGACGCGAGGCTGTACTGACCAGCCGGATCGCGGGCGTGTCGACGGTCGTCGGCCGCGCGCCCTTGAATGGCGACGGCGCCGTGACGCTGGAGATGACGTCCGACGAGACGTCGTACACCTTCGCCGTCGCGACGGGGAGCGCCGCCGCCCAGCGGCTCGGCACGCTACCGGCGCGTGCGCTGTCGGCCGAGGAGATCCACAAGCACGGCCGGAACCACTTCACCGGCGCCGTGATCGGCCTGTACGCGACGGGCGCCGGCAAGCGCTCGACCGTGCCGGCCGACTTCGACTGGTTCGAGTACGCACCGCTCGCGGCGCCGTAGCTTCGTTTACTGGATGACGCCGCAGGCGATCCGGTTGCCGGCGTTGCCCGTGTTCTGCGTCGCCGTGATCGCGTCCTGCGAATTCGCCGTGTACTGATTGGCGGCCGTACCGAGCGGGATGTTGCCGAAGTTGTCCATCCCTTCGTGCAGGATGACGGCGTGGCCGGTAAGGTCGGCCACCGCCACCTCGTGTGTGTAATTCAGGAGCGCGCTACCGTCGCTCAGCACATTCACGCCCGGCGTGTCGCCGCCATGATTGCCGTGCGTCTGCCCGGTCGGATTGAAGTGGCCGTCCGCCGAAACGAAGTGCGTGTTGGCGGGCTGGGCCGGATCGGCGATGCAGCCGTCGCCGTTGGCCGGGTTGTCGTTGGCGTGGATGTGGAAGCCGTGGAAACCCGCCCGGATGCCGGGAAAGCTGACCGTCACCGTCACCAGCGCCCGTTCGCTGCCCAGCCGCGCGAACAGCACCTTCGCCACCGTCGCGCCCGCTGCGTTCTTCATCACCGCGGTGCGCGCACCCGGCAGCGTCAGCGCCTCGTCGGAGCCCGCCGCGTCGTTCGCGATCGGCTGTTCGCAGGCCATCGCCATCGGCAGCGCGAGCGCTGCCACCGCACAGAGTAGATGTTTCATGACACGCCTCCCTCTGTGGATCAGTGCGCGTCGCGGGCGCGTGCGTAACGCGCGGATCTCCCCTAGGGTCGCCGTCAAAAACCTGCTGGCTGCCGCCAACACGTACTAGTTCGACGGCGCGGGCGGGCAGTTTTCGCCGTAGCGATAGCACGTGCCGCCCTTGCAACCGACCTTCACGCACTGCTGGTAAAGAATGGTGGTTCGACATTCGGTCCGGTCGATGAAACCCGACGTCGCGTGCGCGTGCGTGCACGCGAAAGCGTTCTCGAAGCATTCGTACCCGAACTCGTCCTGGTGGACCCAGTCGAAGCAATGACAGGTGCGCGTCGGGGCGGCGACGGTCACCGGCCGTGTCATTGGAACGGTCGCCGGCCCTGTCATTGGGAAGGCGGCGACATTCGGGGGCGGAAGCGACGGCAACGGCATTGGCGGCGGAGGCGGACTATGGCTGCACGCGATCGCCCCGACGGCCATGATCGTCACGATTCGCAAGGTCCGACCGGACGCGGAGGCCACCAGCAGCCAATGCTATCGTCGACGGCCATGCGCCGCTACGGCATCGTCGTGCTGGTGACTTTCATGCTGGCCGGCTGCCGCCTCGCCGCCCCCGCCGCGCCCGCGTTCGACCTTCCCGACGCGATTCCCGGCTTCTCCGCCGGTGCGCGCCAGCCCGGCGACGGCTACCTGCGCCGAACGTACACCGCCGGCGCCACGCACATCACCGTGACGCTGGCGCGCCATCCGATGGATCAGACCGCGTACGACAACTGGCTCGCGATGAGCAACGCCGGATTCCCGCAAGCCGACCTCGGTCTGCCCGCCACCGCCGGCAACGGCTTCTATCAATGCGAAGCCCGCGCCCCCGACAGCTGCGACCTGCTGATCCAGCTGCGCTCCGGCGTCCACGTCGAGATCCGCGGCGGCGGCACGTCCACGCGCCACGACGTCGATGCGATCCGCCGCGTGCTACCGCTCGCAGCGCTGGCCGAACCAGTGACATCTAGGAAAGAGCGCTAGCGCCCGTAGAGAACAGCGTGCACGAGCGCCGCCCTTCTGAATGACGCATACGTCGCATATCTGGGCCCGCCCGGCGCGCTGACGCCGCCCGAGATCGGATTGACGCTGATCCAATGACCGGTAGGTTCACCGCCGAACCCGAACAAGATCTGCGCACGCCATACGCCATCAACCAGAGTCGGCGTCGTGGTTCCGCTGCACGCCGACCAAGAGCCCAGCACGGCGCGTTCGTACCGCGACGCGATCACGTCTGCTTCCGCCTTCTGGATTCCGTCGGAAAAGTCGATCGCGCCCAGTTCGTCTCTCCAGCGCTGACAGGCGAACACTCGGCCAACAACCGCGTCCGGAAAGATTCCGACGAAGAGCACCACCAATGCACCGGCCCCAAGACCGATCTTCGTTTTGACCGTCATTCGCCCAGGCCGTGCAAGGGCGATACCGAGCGAAGACTCTGCGGGATGGGCCCCCTCACCGTCAGATTGGCAGCGAACGTCCGCAGCCTGCGCCGAAGCGGCAGTTCTTCGTCTAGACGCGTTTTTGCGGACGGCCCATCAGGAAAATCATTCCGAATCCAACGACGCCGAGGATGACGAGCGCGAGGTGAAGCGTGCTGACAGCGATGGCTTCGTGGAACGGGTTCGTCGACGTGAACGGCGCGAACGGCTCGACGTCGGCGTGCATAATCGCGTCCGGGATGACGTGGCCGACACATCCGACGATCGCCGTCACGATCGCCGCCCCCACGGAAATGTCGGGCGGGCCGATCCAGCGCTGCAGGTCCGGCCTGCGTGCGAGATGTCGCAGCACCGCGGTGACCGCGGGACGCAAGCCAAACACCGCCACCGTCGACACGAGCGCCGCGCCGATGAACGTGTGAAAGAACCGGTGAACGGGCCACTCGTCTCGAAAGAGGTGGTACGCGGACTCCAGATCGATCGCGATCTGCGTGCAACAGAACAGCACGAACGAGAACCGCCGGCCCGCTGCGGCTTTCAGCGCGAGTCCGATGCCGCCGTGAAAGGGTGTGACCGGCATGGACTACGTGTCGGAGCAAGGCGCGACGGAACCTCGTTCCACCAGCCGAAGCGAGACGCCGCCGCGCGGGCGCAGGGTGACGCTGGGGAAGAGGTCGATCTTCGTCTGAGGCGTGGGCTCGAAGCGGAATCGCTGCACGGCGCTGGCGAGCACCAGCTTGGCTTCCATCATCGCGAACCGGTTGCCGATGCAGACGCGCGGACCGCCGCCGAACGGGAAGTACGCGAACTTCGCGAGGCGGTGCTGCAGATCGTTCTGCCAGCGCTCGGGCTTGAAGGCGTCGGGGTTCTCGAAGTTGCGCGCGTCGCGGTGGACGACCCACGGCGAAATCACGAACTCCGCCCCTTTGGGGAACGCGAAGCCGGCGATCTCGACGGGCGCGAGCGCCTCGCGCGCGAAGCCCCACGCAGGGGGATACAGGCGCATCGACTCGAGCACGACGGCCTCGGTCATCGCCAGCTTCTCCAGATCGGCGAGACCGGGGCTGCGCCCGCCGAGCACGCGGCCGATCTCCTCGGCCAGCCGCGCCTGCGATTCGGGGTGCGTGGCCAGCAGGTGCAGCGCGTACGTCAGCGCCAGCGCCGTCGTCTCGTGTCCGGCCAGGAACAGGACGACCGCCTCGTCGCGCACCTGCGTGTCCGTCATCTTCCCGCCCGCTTCGTCGCGCGCGCGAATCAGCAGCGACAGCAGATCGTCGTGCGACTCGTCGCTGTTCCTGCGCTCGTCGATGATGCCCTGGATGAGATCGTTGATGCGCCGCTTGGACCGGCGCAGCCGCCGGTTGGTGGGCGTCGGCACCCAGGCCGGCGGCTGGAAGCGCGCCGATAACCCGAGGATGCGGCCGAAGTCCTCCATCAGCTCGCTGATGGTGTGGCCGACGTCGCCGGCCGCGGCCGACACGTCCGCGCCGAAAAGCGCCTCCGCGACGATGTTCAGCGTCACCCCCATCATGTCCGCGTGCACGTCGCGCGTCTCGCCGCCACGCCAGCCGTCGCGCGCGCGCTCGATCGCGCCCGTCATCAGCGCGGCGTACGACTGCAGCTGCTGGTGGTGGAAGGCGGGTTGCACCAGCCGCCGCTGGCGGCGCCACGATTCGCCCTCGTTGACCAGCAAGCCGTTGCCGACCACGCGCGAGAGCAGCCGGGACACGCGATCCTTGCGAAATGCATCCGCCTTCTTGACCAGGATCTCGTCGATCGCGCGCGGATCCGCGACGAAGTAGAGCTGCAACGGCAGCCGCGTGCGCACGAAGTCCCCGTACTTCCGGTGCACCAGCGTCAACCCGCCCAGCACGTCGGTGTTGAACGCGCGCATCAGCGGCACGAAGTCCCGCCACGGCGGCCGGGCCGGCCGCGGCGAGGGACTCAACGCAGCCGGCCGTTCGTCAGTCGCCCCATTCACGCTCTGACGATACCGCCTTTTTTCGCGCCGGTTGCGCGCCGGTCAGTCGTATGCGGCGAGGCCGGCCTATACTGCCGCTGCGCATGCGAGTTGTCGTCGTCGCGGCTTGGGTGATATCCCTGCCGTCCGTCGAGGGGTGCCGCAAGTCGGAGCAACCGACGGCGACGGCGACGTCGCCCGCACCGACGCTGAAGGCGCGCAGCGACGCTGGTGGGCCGCGCGAGCTCGACGTGAAGGTCGGCACCGTCGGGACGTTGGAGCAGATCACCAAGGGTATCCGGCGCCAGCTCCGTGAAACGCGAACGAGCTGCGACGAGGGTCCGCCGTCCGCCGAGTCCCAGGCTGAGTGGAGGCGTCTGTCCAAACCACGCGAGCTCGCCAATCTATCGACGCGCGAGCTGGTGAAGAGGGGAGACGTCGACGTAGTCAACGAGATCGCGTCACGCCTCCTCGACGAGAAGTACGCCACCGGTCTGCGCGGCATGACGCGCGCCGAACAGAACGTCTACTTCGTCAACGAGCTCGTGGGCGAAGTGATGGGCGGTGGCTACCACGGTTACTTCGCTAACTCGTCCGGGAACTGCGCGGCGAGGACACGGACCGCGCTCGACGAGATCGCCGGCCTCGACCGCTGGGCCGCGCTGCACGACCGCGCGATGGCGAAGTTCCCGGGCGGTCGCCCGTCAGAGGACCGCGCGACGCGCGGCGATCAGATGGAGGCGATGGACAACGAATGGGAAGCGTGGGGCGACGTCGAGGACGAGCTCTACAAGCTCCGCGGCATCGACGCTGTCCTCGGCCGCTACATCCGCCGGTTCGCCTCCGCGTTCACGCCGCCCCGCTGACTCCGGAAACGGCGCCGTCAGTCGTGGCAGCCGAACATGTTACCCAGCTCCTCGGGTAGAAGGTCCTCTTCGGAGATCGAATACCGACTTCCTCCCCATCACGTCGAGGTGAATACGATTGGCTCGAACCTCGTAAGTCCACGGCGGCTCGACAAACGTCGACCACAGCTTCTTGCCTTCGAGCGTCCACGCGGCAAGCTCCAGCTCAGCGGACATTACGATTACATCGTCGTGGCGTTTCCATCCCCAGAATCCGGTATCCGCCGCGTCCTCCCAAAGTCTCCGAGCGCTTCGGAGATCGTAGGCCAGCAGCCGCGTTCCCGCCCCGACGAGAAGGAGGTGAGTTTCAGGGACCAGGAACGCGCCTGGGTGGAATCCGGCTTCCGGACCTGGATCGAACCGCTGCGAGATGAGCACATCAGGCCACTGGCCTGAGTTCCGCTCGACCGAGATAACGAGGGCCGTCCCATCCGATCCTTTCAGGCCAAAGTCATCGTGGAGACTCGCGTGCTCGATAAGCGCCGAGTAGATCGTCGGCACGTCGCCAACGGTGCCGCTCACCGTGTACTCACCGCTCCCAACCTGAAATGCAGCCATGGCTCCGTCTGTGGATAACGACCTGCCGTTCAGCAGCGAACGCCAAGGTCGCGTTCGAGCGTAGCACGGCCGCGAGAAGCCGCGGGCGGAGCCCACGGCGTCGCGGAATGAGACAACCTAGTCGCGGTCACGTTTGGCGTTCGGCTGCTGCAACGGCTGGTTGGACAGCAACCCCTCCGCTTCCAGATCCTTGTTCACAGGCGTCCTACGCTGGATTCGGACGCCCGAAATCTGGCGATTGCCGCTTTCGAGAGGCGTTGGATCTCTCACTGATGCGGCCCAGAAGATCTCGAAGCTGTCGGACAGCTGCCACGTTTCGAAATGAAGCTGGTTGAACTGCACGACTCGGCGTTCGCGCAGCCGCCGCTCATCAATCCCCAGGGATTCCAGAACTGCCCGCTTGGTACGTGTCTCCCATGCTGGCACCACGGACGGCGCTCGCTTGATGAGTGCCCTCGCTTCTTCGTCCGAATACAGGGGAGGTGCGACATGGACTGGCGCGCTTACCGTGGCCGACGGCGCGGGGCGCTGCCGCCCTACATCAGGAATCGGTGCACGGCGGCAGCTCGCAGCCGAAAGCAGGACGAAGGTTGTGTGCGCCAGGATGGAATGGAAGCCCACGGCGAAGTGACAACCGAGCGGGGCGATCGGTTCCGCTGTCTGTCCAACTCCTGTTACCCCGCGAGCATACCTGTTATCCCCGCGGGGGGCCGACGCTCGGCTGCGAACAATTTCGCACAGTTCTCGTCGGGCGCCGTGATCGCTCCGACAATTTCTCGCTGCATAACGCAATAAGAGCCGCGAACGCCGACTGCCCGACCCGCGCCCTCCCCGCCGCTACGGCGACAACACGAACAACGAAACCCCGTACACGTTCTGCGGATACCGCACGGTCCACGTCCCACCAGTCGCGGTCTGCGTGGCGCTGTACGAGCAGAGCTCGCCGGTGTCGCGCAGCGAAACCCACTGCGCCTGCGACGGCGCGGCCGGCTTTCCCTGGGTGACCCAGGTCTGGTACGAGTTCGAGTGCGTTCGGTCGATCATGTAGTGGCGCACGCGCAGAGATCCCGACGACGCGAACGGGATGCCGTTCACTGTCAGCGACACCAGGCTGGAGGTCGACGAGTTCGCCGCGCAGCCCGCGACGTGGTTGTAGACCAGCACCTGCACGCTCTGCCCGTCGGCCGAGATCGTCGCCGCCGCGTTGACCTGTGAATCCGCGGTGCTGCCGCCCGTCACCGGCAGCTGGTTCGCGCCCATCAGGTGCAGCACGCGGAACGCGTTGAACGCGGGCTTGGGCACGTCGAACGATTCGGTGATCGCCGGATCGCCCTTCAGCAGCAGCCCATAATTTCCCTCGCGGTACGCGCGCGCCGTGCCGGTGTCGATCTCCTCGTACAGATCGGACAGCGCCCAGTAGCCGTAGCCGTTGGGCGGCGCGCGGGTCGCGTCGGTGCCGATGAGGTGCATCAGCTTGGCGATGAAGCTGGCGGACGATTCGTTGTCGCGCGCGACGTGCGGCATGTAGCTGGGCCCGAACTCGGTGTTCCACAGCTCGCCGGTGAACGTCTTCGTCTTCAGCATGTCGACGATCATCGTGTTGTGGTAGCTGACCATGCCGTTCGCGTCGGAGACCATCGCGCCGCCGTCGTCGCCGTAACGGTGGAAGCTGATGAAGTCCAGCTTCAGGCTGTTCGTGCGCGCGAAGTCGATCAGGCTGGGGATCGCGTACGGCGAGTTGCCGCCCGTGTCGGCCGGCCCACCGACCTTCAGCTGCGCGTCGCCCTGCAACAGGCCGGTGACCGTATTGCGGTAAAGCTCGTTGTACGCCGACGGGCCGGGCGCGTACATCCACGAGGCTTCGTTCCAGACCTCGAAGTACCAGTTGTTGCGCACCTCGGCGGCGCCGTAGCGCGATTCCAGGTGGCGCACGAACTCGGCCATCAACGTCTGCCAGCGCGTCCAGTCCCTGGGCTGGCTGATGTTGGGCGACATGTTGTTGTACCAGAGCGAATTCAGGTTCTGCGCCGTGTTGGTCGCCAGCGCGCGCGGCGTGAAGCTGACCTCCACGAACGGACGCATGCCAGCGGCGATGACGGCGTCGTAGACCTGATCCAGCCGCGACCAGTTGTAGGTCGGCGTGCCGCCCGGCTCGCTGTAGACGCCGATGTCGTCGTTGAAGATGCCGTGGAAGCGCGCGTAGCGGAAGCCGGCCTGGTCGTGGCCCTTCTTCAGCGCGCCCTGGATGTTGCGGCCGTACGCCGTGGTGAGGATCGTGTTGGCGTGATCGGTCGCGACCGCGCCCTCGTAGAAGCGCGACCACGCGGCGCCGCGCGATCCCGCGTTGACGGTGAGGTTGACCGCCGCCGTCCCCGTCGTCACCCACGGCGCCGTGCCCGTGCACGCGACGCCGACCGCCGCGGTCGAACCGGCCGCGCCCGTCGTTCCTGCGGTGCCAGTCGTCCCCGCAACGCCCGTCGTTCCACCGCGTCCCGCGGCGCCCGTCGTACCGCCGCGACCGCCCACTCCCGCCTGGCCGCCCGCGCCTGTCGTCCCCGCGACGCCGCCGGTTCCGGTCGTGCCGCCACGCCCGGCGGCGCCCGCCGCGCCGCCCGTGCCCGCGACGCCCGTCGTTCCGCCCGCGCCCGTCGTTCCCGCGACGCCGGTCGCGCCTGCGACGCCGGTCGTGCCGCTCGCGCCCGTCGTTCCGGCGCCGCCGCTCGTGCCCGCGCTACCCGTCGTGCCCGCGGCGCCCGTCGTTCCGCTCGCGCCCGCCGTCCCGCTCGTGCCCGCACCACCCGACCCGCCCCCGCCCCCGCTGCTGCACCCGGCGGCGGCCAGCACGATCAGGAACGACCGACCGAAACCCGAGATCGTACTGCGCATGATTTCCTCTCGAAGCGAAGGGAAAGCGGCACTCTAGCCGCGCCTGTCCACTTAGTAAATCTGGCTAACTTAATGATCGCAGCGGGTGCTAAGGTCACGCCCCATGAAGTACGCAGGACTAGTTGCGTTGGTTCTTTTGCTTGGCTCACTGGGTGGTTGCGGCGGCGGCGGCAATAACACGACCGGCAAGGGCGGCACGGGCGGCGCGGCCGGCGTCGGCATGGGCGGCAACAAGACGCCGACGTGCCCCGGATCGGGCGGCAGCACCGCCGCGGCGCCGCCCGCATGCACCAGTAATCCTTCAGATTATATGTATCGCTTTCAGGATCCCTGCGCGCCGATCGAGGAGCGCATCACCGACCTGCTGGCGCAGATGACGCCGGACGAGAAGCTGGGGCTGATGAACGAGTACCAGTTCCCGGTCGATCGGCTGGGCGTCCCCGCGTTCACGACGTTCACGGAAGGCCTGCACGGTGTCGGCTGGGCCAGCGACGGCACGAGTAACGTTCTTTACTTGACCGGCACCCAGTTCCCGCAGACGTCCAGCCTCGCCGAGTCGTGGGATCCCGACGCGATGAAGACCGTCGGCGTCACCACCGCGTACGAGGCGCGCGTGTACAACGCCATGCGCGGCGTGAACGCGCAGGGCCGCGGCGTCGGCGTCGTGATTCGCGCGCCGCTGGTCGACCTCGGCCGCGATCCGCGCTGGGGACGCATGGAGGAATCGTCGGGCGAGGATCCCTATCTGGTCAGCAAGCTGTCCGAGGGCTACATCGCCGGCCTCCACGGCGGCGATCCGAATTACTTGATGGCGGCGTCGACGTTGAAGCACTGGCTCGCGAACAACAACGAGACCATGCGCAACACCAGCTCGTCGGACTTCGACGACCGCAACCTGCGCGAGTACTACGCGGTGCCGTTCGAGCACGCGATCCACGTGTCGAAGGCGCAGGGGATCATGGAGGCCTACAACAAGATCAACGGCGAGCCGTCGGCGACGACGTCGCTGCTGAAGTCGCTGGTGATGGGCGAATGGGGATTCGACGGCGTGCTGTCGACCGACGCGTGGGTGCCGAACACGCTGGTCAGCGATCAGCACGCCTACCCGGACCTGCCGTCGGCGGTCGCGGCGATCGTCAAGGCCGGCACGCCGCTGGTGCTGCAAGACCAGGCGGGCTTCCGCGACAACGTTAAGAACGCTTACACGACGGGCAAGATGACGGTCGAGGAGATGGACGCGGCGCTGCGCGGGAACCTGCGCGTGCGCTTCCGCGTCGGCGATCTGGATCCGCCCGACCGCGTCCCCGGCAAGAAGATCCTGGGAACGGAGACGCCCTGGGCGCAGGCGGCGGCGGCGCAGACGGCGAAGGACGTCACGCGCAAGACGGTCGTGCTGCTGAAGAACGACGGCAACAAGCTGCCGCTGGCGAAGACCGGCTTGACGACCATCGCGGTCGTCGGCCCGCGCGCGAACAACATCGTGCGCGACTGGTACGGCGGGAATCCTCCGTACAAGGTGACGATCACCGACGGCATCCGCGCCAAGTTCGCCGGCGTCACTCCCGCCGTCACCATCACCACCGCGCAGGACGCGGACATGGCCGCCCAGGTCGCCACGGCGGCGAGCGCCAGCCTCGTCATCCTGGCGCTGGGCAACCACCCTTACTGCTCGGACAACGCGGGGTGGCTGCAGTGCGATTCGCCCAACGAAGGACGCGAGGCGATCGACCGCCAGAAGATCACCGTCGAGCCCGCCCAGATCACGCTGGCGCAGCAGGTGTTCGCGGCGAACCCGAACACGATCGTCGTGATGGTGTCCAGCTACCCGCAGGCGCTCGACTGGATCGGTGACAACGCGCCCGCCATCGTTCACATCGGCAACTCGGGGCAGGACATCGGAACGGCGATCGCCGACGTGGTGTTCGGCGACTACAACCCGGCCGGCCGCACCACCATGACGTGGTACGCCCACGAGGACGACCTGCCCGCCAACGTCTTCCAGTACGACATCCGCGCCGGCAAGGGCCTGACCTATCAGTACTTCACGGGGACGCCGCTGTACCCCTTCGGCCACGGGTTGTCGTACACGACGTTCGCGTATTCGAACCTGCAGGTCGGCGCCGCCAGCCTGGAGTTCTGCGATTCGACCACCGTCAGCTTCGACGTGAAGAACACGGGCACGCGCGAGGGCGACGAGGTCGTGCAGCTGTACGTCGGCTATCCCGACAGCGCGATCGCGCGCCCGACCAAGCAGCTGCGCGGGTTCAAGCGCGTGCACCTGGCCGCGGGCGAGACGCAGACGATCACGTTCCCGCTGGCGGGCGAGGCGCTCACCTACTGGGACACCGCCAACCAGCGGTTCGCCCTGGAAGCGGGGATGGTCAGCATCATGGTGGGCGCGTCGTCGGGCGACATCCGGCTGAACGGCTCGCTGATGACGAAGCCGTAGCGAACGGGATATCCTCCGGGCGGGAAGATCCTTCCGGCCGCCCGCACGTCCCAGGCTGCCGCGCGACTGACCAAGGAGGCGGCATGTCTTATCGATTCGTCGTCGGGGTGCTGGCGGTGGCGGGGGTGTATGCGGCGGTGCCGGCCCGGCCCGCGCGCGCGTTCTGCGGGTTCTTCGTCGCCGGCAGCGACGCGAAGCTGACCAACAACGCGTCGCAGGTCGTGCTGATGCGCAAGGGCAACCGCACGGTCATGACCATGTCGAACAACTACCAGGGGCCGCCCCAGGACTTTGCGATGGTCGTGCCGGTGCCGGTCGTGCTGCAGCAGGCGAACGTCAAGACACTGCCCGCCGACGTGTTCGATCGCGTCGACTCGCTGTCGGCGCCGCGCCTGGTCGAATACTGGGAGCAGGATCCCTGCGCGCCGCCGCCGCCGCCGGTGATGTATGCGCCGAGCTCGGTGATGGCCATCGAAGAAGACGCCTCCGACGCGCGTCCCCGCAAGGACCTGGGCGTCAAGGTGGAGGCGAGGTTCGTCGCGGGCGAATACGAGATCGTGATCCTGTCGGCGAAGGATTCCGGCGGCCTCGAGACCTGGCTGCGCCAGGAGAAATACAACATTCCGCAGGGCGCGGCGGCCGCGCTGGCGCCTTACATCCGTGACAAGTCGAAGTTCTTCGTCGCGAAGGTGAACATCAAGAAGGTCGTTCGCAACGCGCAGGGCGGCGTGCAGCTGTCGCCGCTGCGTTTCTTCTTCGACGCCAACGAGCTGCGGCTGCCGGTGCGGCTCGGCCTGTTGAACGCCGGCGGCAAGCAGGACCTGATCGTGTACGTCATCCACCCGGATTCGCGCTTCGAGGTCGCCAACTACGCGAACACGTTCATCCCGACCAACCTCGAGGTCGCCGACGGCGTGCGCAAGAACTTCCCCGCGTTCTACGCCGAGCTGTTCGACGCCGTCGTCGAGAAGATGGGCCGCAAGGTGGTCGTCACCGAGTACGCCTGGCAGACGACCGGGTGCGATCCCTGCCCGACGCCGCCGCTGGAGCTCGACGACCTGGTGACGCTGGGCCTGGACGTCATCGAAGGGATCGGCGTCGCCGGACCGCCGCCGTCCCCACCGGGCAGCACCAAGCCGTCGGTCGCCGCGCGCGAGCGCGCCGCCGCGATGCCGAAGCCGTTCTACGGCACGCCGCCGTCGTGGGTGCTGACGCGGCTGCACGCGCGCTACAGCAAGGAGACGCTGTCCGAGGACCTGATCTTCCGCCAGGCGAAGCCGGCGATGGGCGGGCGCGCCGACTGGAACGGCGCCGATGGCGATGCGGGGGCGCAGGTCGCTGACGGCGGCATCAACAACTTCCAGGGGCGCTACATCATCCGCCACTACTGGACGGGGCCGGTCGCCTGCAAGGATCCCAAGTTCAACAACTTCGGCGGTCCGCCCGGCGGCGGCGATCCCACGCCGACCGCGGCGAAGGGGCTGGCGACGGCGCCGCGCGGAAAGGTCGTGCTGAAGAGCGAGGTTCGCTCGGCGGTGCCGGTGCTCGGGATCGCCGGGCAAGACGCCGCCACGCGGCGGAAGATGTCGAAGTGACCACTCAGCGAGGAGGAACCATGTCGGCAGTTCGGTATCTGGTGGCAGCGGTGGTTTCGTGCGCGGTCGTCGCGGCGGCGCCGGGACGCGCGCAGGCGTTCTGCGGATTCTTCGTGGCGGGCAGCAACGCGAAGCTGACCAACAACGCGTCGCAGGTCGTTTTGATGCGCAAAGGGAACCGGACGGTCATGACGATGTCCAACACGTACCAGGGACCGCCGGAGAACTTCGCCATGGTCGTGCCCGTGCCCGTCGTGCTGCACAAGGAAGACGTCAAGACGCTGCCCGCCGACGTGTTCGATCGCGTCGACTCGCTGTCGGCGCCGCGCCTCGTCGAGTACTGGGAGCAGGATCCGTGTCGCCCGCAAGAGCTCTACAAGATGAAGGGCGCGAAGCGCTCCATGGCGGCGCCGGCGCCGGAGGCCGCGGCCGGAGGCCGCGCCGATCTGGGCGTGAAGATCGAGGCCCAGTTCGTCTCGGGCGAGTACCAGATCCTCATCCTGTCGGCGACCGATTCGTCGGGGCTGGAGACCTGGCTGCGGCGCGAGAAGTACACCATCCCCGAGGGGGCCGCCGGCGCGCTGGCGCCCTACATCCGCGACAAGTCGAAGTTCTTCGTCGCGAAGGTCGACATCACGAAGGTCAAGCGCGACGCGCAGGGCGTCGTGCAGCTGTCACCGCTGCGCTTCGCGTTCGATTCGAACGAATTGCGGCTGCCGGTGCGCCTCGGCCTCTTGAACGCGGGCGGCAAGCAGGACCTGATCGTCTACGTCATCCACCCGACGTCGCGGTTCGAGGTCGCGAACTACGCGAACACGTTCATCCCGACCAACCTCGAGGTCGCGGACGGCGTGCGCAACAACTTCCCGGCCTTCTTCGCCGAGCTGTTCGACGCCACGATCGAGAAGATGAACCGCAAGGTCGTCGTCACCGAGTACGCGTGGCAGACGACGGGCTGCGACCCGTGCCCGACGCCGCCGCTGACGGACGCCGATCTCGCGACGCTGGGCCTGGACGTGCTCGAGGGCGTCGGCGTGGCGGTGCCGCCGGGCGGGCCGCCGAACGCGCCGCAGAACCGCCGCCCGATGGGCCGGCCCTTCTTCGGCGGCGGGGCGTCCTGGGTGCTCACGCGCCTGCACACGCGCTACAGCAAGGAGACGCTGTCCGAAGATCTGATCTTCCGCGAGGCGAAGCCGGCGATGGGCGGGCGCGCCAACTGGAACGGCACCAACGGCGATGAGGGCGCCACCGTCAGCCAGGCCGGCGACGGCGGCATCAACAACTTCCAGGGCCGCTACATCATCCGCCACTACTGGGACGGACCGGTCGCCTGCCAGAGCCCGCAGTACGACCAGTGGGGCGGACCGCCGGGCAACCCGAACGCACGTCCGGCGCCGACCGCGGCGAAGGGCCTGGCGACCGCGCCGCGCGGCAAGGTCGTGCTGACGTCGTCGGTGCGTTCGCCCGTGCCGCTGCTGGGCATCGCCGGCAAGCCGCCGCACCGGCGGCACAAGGCGTCCAAGTGATGGTGTCGACGGCCCGCTGGGTGGCCGTCGCGGCGGTCGCCGGCACGGCGATCGGCGCGACGCCCGGTCGCGCGCACGCGTTCTGCGGATTCTTCGTGGCGGGCAGCGACGCGAAGCTGACCAACAACGCCTCGCAGGTCGTGCTGATGCGCAAGGGCAACCGCACCGTCATGACGATGTCGAACACCTATCAGGGACCGCCGGAAAACTTCGCGATGATCGTGCCCGTGCCGGTCGTCCTGAAGAAGGGAGACGTCAAGACGCTGCCTTCCGACGTCTTCGATCGCGTCGACTCGCTGTCGGCGCCGCGCCTGGTCGAGTACTGGGAGCAGGATCCGTGCGCGCCGCAGGCGACGGCGTACGGTGTTGGCGGTCTCGGCCTCATCGGCGTTGGCTCCGGCGGCGGAGGGTACGGGCGGCACAAGGGCGCTGACCTCGGCGTCAAGATCGAGGCCCGGTTCGTCGCCGGCGAATACGAGATCGTCATCCTGTCGGCGCGCGAGTCGTCCGGCCTCGAGACCTGGCTGCGCCAGGAGAAGTACAACATCCCGCAGGGCGCGGCCACCGCGCTGGCGCCCTACGTGCGCGACAAGTCGAAGTTCTTTGTCGCGAAGGTCAACATCAAGAAGGTGAAGCGTGACGCGCAGGGCGTCGTGCAGCTGTCGCCGCTGCGGTTCGCCTTCGACGCCAACGAGCTGCGGCTCCCGGTGCGTCTGGGCCTGCTGAATACCGGCGGCAAGCAGGATCTGATCGTCTACGTCATTCACCCGACGGCGCGCTTCGAGGTCGCGAACTACGCGAACACCTTCATCCCGACGAACCTCGAGGTCGCGGACGGCGTGCGCAAAAACTTCCCCGCGTTCTTCGCCGAGCTGTTCGACGCCACCGTCGAGAAGATGGAGCGCAAGGTCGTCGTCACCGAATACGCCTGGCAAACGAACGGGTGCGATCCATGCCCGACACCGCCGCTGACGCCGCAGGATCTGTCGACGTTGGGCCTGGACATCCTCGAAGGCGCGGGAGCGGCGGCGGCGCCGTACACCTCCTGGGTGCTGACCCGCCTGCACACGCGCTACAGCAAGGAGACGCTGTCGGAGGATCTGATCTTCCGTGAGGCGAAACCGGCGATGGGCGGGCGCGCGAACTGGAACGGCACCAACGGCGATGAAGGCGCAACCGTCAGCCAGGCCGCCGGCGGCGGCGTGAACAACTTCCAGGGCCGCTACATCATCCGCCACTACTGGACCGGCGCGGTCGCTTGCAAGGAGCCGCACTACGACACGTGGGGCGGTCCGCCCGGCGATCCAGCCGGGCGCTCGCCGGCGACGGCCGCGAAGGGCCTGGCTACGGCGCCGCGCGGGAAGGTCGTGCTGCGCGACGAGGTGCGCTCCCCGGTGCCGCTGCTCGGCATCGCCGGCAAGCCGGCGCATCGCAGAAAGGCGGCGGCGCAATGACCGGCGGCCGGCGGCGGATCCGCGCCGACGCACGCTGGGTCTGGGGCGTCAGCGCCGCGATGGTCGCGGCAGGCGTCGCCGTCATCGCGCGCGGATCGTCGCCGGGCGCGCTGCCCCGTTTCGAACCGCACGGTCGCGACGTCGGCGTCGCGCTGGGGATCGAGGAAGGTCCGAGCAACGACGAGGTCGCCGCCGAGGTGAAGCGCCAGGGCTTCTACGCCGGCGCGCCCGTCGGCAGCGGCGACTGCATCGGCTGCCACAAGGACGTCGCCGCGCAGTGGGCGTCGTCCGCGCACCGCTTCTCGTCGTTCAACAACCCGTACTACCGCGTCGCCACCGACGCGTTCCGCGTCGAGAAGGGCGCGGTCGCGTCGCGCTTCTGCGGCAACTGCCACGAGCCGTTCCTGGTCGCGACGGGCGCGATGGATCGCCCGACGATCGAGCGCGGCACGCGCGCCGCGCAGGCCGGCGTCACCTGCCTGGTCTGCCATTCGATCGCGCACGTCGATCGCGAGGGCAACGGCCGCTACGACGCCGACCTGCGTCCGGTGCCGACGGCGAAGGGCGCGCACGGGCCGCGCCTGCGGCCGCCGCTGATGTCGCAGGCGCTGTTCTGCGCCGCCTGCCACAAGGTCGGCCTGGGCACCGACGTCACCGCCGGCGAGCGCTGGCTGCGCGGCCAGAACGACTACGACGCCTGGCACATCAGCGCCGTCTCCGGCAACGGCGCGGGCAGC
>Ga0207701_10002722_pt1 | contig 18256 bp, 22 predicted proteins | sample KBSSwiSSwithPhiX_FD_184294 | JGI IMG/M metagenome (GOLD analysis project Ga0207701, IMG submission 184294) | Switchgrass rhizosphere bulk soil microbial communities from Kellogg Biological Station, Michigan, USA, with PhiX - S5 (SPAdes) (version 2) | ecosystem: Environmental > Terrestrial >... | reverse complement strand
AATACCCCATGCTTGACCATGAAAAATGGAATCCCGCGTTCGATGAGCGCGTGGAGTTGAAGTTCAAGTCACCGTCTGAACCCCAACGCGCGGGTCCGCTATTGATCAGCCTCTGGGTTCTCGCGGGAGTGCTTGCACTGTTCGTTATATCCATGACAATCGATGCGTTGCAGTCGGATCAATCTTTCGCTTCTAGTGCTGGTCTTTCATATCGAGAGTGCGAGCAAGTGGCTCGCACATACGGCGCTACTCCTGAATACGCACACAACATGTGTCACAGACGAATTCCGAAATGAGCTTTGCCTTCGACACGCTCGCCTATGTGCGCCGCCTGCGCGACGCCAAGGTGCCGCCTGAACAGGCCGAGGCCATGGCCGACGCGCTGACGCAAACCTTCAACGCACCGAACGGCGTCGCCACCAAAGCCGACATCGCCCTGATCAAAGCCGACATCACCCTTCTCAAATGGATGGTCGGCGCCAACAGCGCCATGCTCGTCGCCGTGCTCGCCCGGTTGTTCATCCGCTAGCTATTGTTCTTGCGCTCTTGCGCCCGCTCCCGCCGTTCGATCTCGCGCTCGATGGCTGTGCGGATGAACTCCGCTCGCTTCTCTTTCTCATCCAGCACGGCATCAATGCGTGCCAGCGTCCCGCCGGGAAAGCGAGCCGGAACCTGCTCCTCGTTGATGCGCTTGCGACCCACGAATCTAACGTTCGGCAAAACGCATCTCCCGGTCAATTGAAGATATCAACCGCATCGAAAATTAGGTGATATCTCATATTGTTAGAAGATATCGTCTATCTGTCAAGACGCTTGCCGCAACCGTTCCAGATGATATCAATTGTCACGCCGTATTTACTGGGAAGGGACGGTGCCAAGTGACACTATGTGACCCCCCTTCCATCTGGAAAGGAGGGGATCATGATCCACACAGTAATGGAGCTTGCGTGGCCCCTGCTCATGGCGGGCACTGTCGGCCGGAAGAAACGGACGCTGGCCGAATACGTGCTCAAGACCCGCGAGATGCTCGGGCTGACCCAAGCTGAACTAGGCGAGAAGCTCGGAATGGAGCGCCGCACCGTCATGCGCTATGAGACCGGGCAGAACCCCGTGCAGAAGCACGTATACCTCGCACTCAAGCAGTTGCGGCACGAGCACAAAAAAAGAGCCGCCCGGCGGTGAGGCCAGGCGGCTAAGCAAGTACGGGGACTTCACCCAACCGGAGACAACGGCTGAGTGAACCGTGAAACTATTCTGGCGGCATTCGCTCGATCTCGACGAGCACGTTGGCCGGCGCGGTGATCCGAATCTTGACGACCAGCGGTTCAGGCTCTGGCTCTGGCGCGGGCTCCGGTGGCTCTGGATGCGGCTCATCGACGACCATACCATGGGCGGTCTTGCGCACGTCCTCGACGCGGCGGGTCCAGCCCTTGCCGTAGCGGTCCCAGGTCGACAGGCCCTTGAGGAAGTCCATCCGGTCGTCGCACATCCGGTCGATGGTGACGTGCTCGTCGGCCGCGTTGGCTGCGGCGATCGTCTGCGGCCCGACCACACCATCGGCTTCCGCCCCCACCGCCTTCTGCAGCCATTTCACGCCGCGGCTTTGACCTGAGTTGACCCCACCATCGAATGTGCAGAGATCCGGCCCGGCCGGGAGCTCGTCCCCGTGGATCGGATTCCAGTAGTCATCGTGGTAGATCGCCTTCGCGCGCGCCAAGGACATGTTCTTGATGTCCTCATTGGGATACGAGCATGCGCTGATCCCGCGATTGGTCCCCTTGTTGTTGCCGACGCCGATCTTGCACGAGTCCCAGTTGCCTCGGTCGTTCGGGTCGCGCGTATAGCCGCCCTCGTACTCAAGCACCTTGGAGATGCATGCGTTGTAGTTCGCTGCTGTCATGGTCGTGGTACCGGTACTGGAGTTGGCTCATGCGGAGCATCGCGACCATTGGTCTTGAGTTGCCGTCGCATCTCCAGCAACTGCCGCTCCAGCGCACCCACGATCGTATCGAGCACATCCTTGCTAACGCAGTTCGCCATCAACGTGTCGGTCTCTTTCTGCCACGCCACGATCATCCGCGTCGTCTCATTGCGTTGTTGGGTGATCGAGCTGCCTGAGTAGAACAGATACGCGACCAGCAGAAAGTTCATCACGACAAGCGCAAGGCTCAGCGGCTGGTCTTTCAGAGCATCCATAAAGCTGCGGGCCGTCTTGCCGGCCTCTGCAACAGGGTTGATCATGCCTCACGGCACCGGCAGTGGAGCCTTGTTGAACACCATCAGGACGACAGCCATCACCACAGCGATGAAGATCAAGGACAGCACGAGGCGGCGGTCAGCCCTCATAGAGACGACGAGAACGATACGTTGAGCGTGTCGCTGGTAACCACCGCCTTGTCGCCGGTCGAGAACGTGCCGGCCGACCACAGCGTGCCGGCGGTGTTGTCCACGGTATTGACCGCGCCGCTGCCGAAGACGAGGAACGCACCCTTGATCGTGCCCGACGATGTGATCGCGAACGTCAGCGCCGCCGACAGCGCCTTCGATCCGGCCGAGGCGGCGGACCAGGCCGCGGTCTTGCGCGTGCCCGAATAGGTCGGCGCGTTGGCGCCGCCGGCCTCGAGCCAGCCGGTATGCGACGCCATCGTGTCGGCGGCGGAAACCGCCGTGTACGACACCGACGAGATCAGGCCCATGAACGGCCCGGTCACGGTGTAGGCCGAGCCGGCCAGGAACGTATCGAGCGCCAGGTTCTTGCCCACGGTGCACACCACGTTCTCGATCGTCTCGCGCCATCGCAGCGTGCCGTCCGCGCCGATGCATTCGATCTCATAGCGGCCGTGCGCCTCGGCCCGCTCGCTGCTGTCACGCGCGTCCGCGTGCTCGTCAGTCATTGGATCTCTCCATTGAAGGGCGGATCAAGTGGGCCAGCCCGCCGTGAAGCCGGATGGCACTGCGCCAGTGAAAGCCGACGCACCAAAATTCGTGGTCTGGACGTTGCTGGCAGCGCCGCCGGTGCCGCCGAACGTGGCGAATGGGATCATAGTCCCGGCCGGGATGGTGATGCCGCCGACATTGGTCGCAGGATCTGCGCTGCCACTGTTGTTCCAGTTGCCGGACGGCGCAACACGGTACCAGACTTTCCGATTGTCGAGATCGACGGCAACGCCAATGACGTTGCCGCTGCTGCGTGATCCAAGCGTCGTTCCCGTATTGGTACCGTTGGAATAGATGCTCCCACTGCGGAACATCATAACGCCCGTGGTCGCCGCGTTGCCCATGTTCGTATATGTCGAAGCCGTGGTGCCGACGCCGATGCCGTAATTGGCACCACCGGCACCGACAATCGTCGTCAACGTGTCCTCGAAATAATACTTACCGCTGGTTTTCCCGCTCGTGCTGACAACGTGAGCGCCCTGGCTTGTGGCGGACGTGCCTGTGTTGGTCGCAACCAAATTGCCGCCCGACAGCGTAACGCTGGTAACGGTGGCAGCTTCCCACGTTACGGTCACGAACGGCGCACCGGTTATCGTGGCGTTCGGCGCATCGACGGCGGACGCCGGTTCCACCACCGCGACACCATAGCCGCTTGATGCGATCACGGCATCGGTTGCGACCGCAGCCTCAATGATGGCGGCAACAATGACAGTCGGAGCCCGTTGCGGCATCTCGCGCACGACCGGCGTCTGCCCGGACGACGCACCGATATTGCCGGGGACGAAAACGCCGGTGATGCACGAGTCAAGATTGAGCGGCATGTACTATGCGATCGGGAACGGCTCGTTGACTATCGAATAACCACCGTCCGAAGCCGTGCGCGCCGCACCGACCGTCACTCGGATGCCGCGGCAGTAGGCTTGAAGCGCGTACGATGTGCCGAAACTCACGGTGCCGATCACCAGATTGGTGTTCACGTCGTGCGGCAGATATGAAGCCGTCACGCTCGCGACCATGGCGCCGTCCTTGTAGAGCCGGTACTTCGTACCATCATAATCGAGGCGCCAACGGGACCAGACATTGATGACAAGCGAACCACCAGAGATAACCGTAATGATATCGCTGCCAGTGGTGCTGACTAGAAATTCAACGACACCATCCGTCTGCTGAAAAAGCCATGACAGTCCGCCGATCGCCCATTGGCCCATCCAGGTCTGTCGCCCCGTGATGGATGTGTGACGCACGGTGAAATCCAGCGTGAACGGCAACGAGCCGAAATAATATTCCGAGCGGTCGGCAAAGTTGAGCGCGTCGCCCGCATCGGCAAAAAGATACGACGAGGTGCCATAGGGCGGCAGCACGCTTGTATCATGTTGAGGATCATTGTGCAGAACGGCATCGCCGGCGGCGAGAGGACTTTGATCGGTGAATATCGCGCTGCCATCAGCACCATCGTGATCGATCAGCAGCACCGTGTAGGAAAGATATGGGTCTGCGGTGCTTTCACCATAGATCGAGCAGCGCAGGATCGCCTCGGCCTCGATCTCAACAACCCAATTCGCGCCATGGGATGTCTGAGTGCATTTCCATACTTCGTTGTCGAACCCGTTGGCGATGCTGCTCAGAGCAAACAGATCACCGGGCTCGATCTCGTATCCGACAACAGGAACCTTGAGGGCAACCTTGCGGCGCGCGTTTTCGTCATAGTTCTGCGAGAATGTCGCAAGCGCCTGCCTGGTGTTGGCGTCGATCACCAGCGGTATCGTTGCAGTCTCCTTGCCGACAGCAGCGGAGATGATCATCGGGTCGCGCGGGATCTTCGCCAATGACGGAACCGCCGTGTAGTCCTGGTCCGGATCGATGGCGATGAGTTCATGTTCACGCCGCTGCGCCGTGGCGTTGGCACGCGAAACGGATAACGGTTCATCCCCCGCTATGATCGAGTTCCGATCGAATATGAAATCGGGCGTCACACTCGAGCCGCGGTCCTTGATCCGAACCTTGTCGGAGAGGACAAGATCGAGGTTGCGATACTCTCCTGTCACCGACTGGCACAGTTGAATGATGGTGAAATTATCCTTGATGAGAATGGCATCTACAACATCGGTGACGTTCACCGCATCAAAACTTGATGACGTGTAGCCGGCCCACGGCGAGAACGCGATCCGCTCGAGTGCTTCGCCGAGGTTGATCCCGTCCAGCGGGTCGGCGCCGTCTGTCACATCGCCGATTTCGACCGCAACGTATGGAACCGGCTTGCCGGTATTGTCCATGAACCGCTGCCAGGGGAGGTTGCGGATCTGCAGGATCATCTGTGGACGATAGGCGCATTCGTCCCCGGGGAATTTCTCGGTCTCAAGGCTCACCACGCTTTGCGTCAGCGTGCCCGGCTTGAAAATGAAATCGAATGCCTGCGAAGCGAATGTGCCATCGCCCGGCAGCGTACCGCCACCAGGCGACGACCAGGCGAGCTCGTTGTCCAGCCAGATATTGTAGATCTTCCGGTCGCCCTCCGGATTCGATGGCACGCCGAACGACACAACAAACTCGACGATGTCACCGTTGAAATATGGTCCCACGATCGGCGCCGGCGACGCGCCCATTCGGGCATAGCCGCCAGTGTAGAGCGCCATCGGCTTGCCATAGAGCGCGTTGGCCTCGAGCTTTGGATCGAATTGCGGCGCAACCGGAGTTGCCTGCGGAGTGCTCGTCCCTGCCGGCCCGCTCGATGTCGCATCCCCGACCCATGAATAATGCGTGTTGATCGATGGATCGAACAGCGGACCTTGCGCGGCGTAATCACGCTTGCCGCCACTCGCAATATAAAGATCGGATACCCATGGCATCGATCACACACCAACGATCGAGTTGATGCCAAGAAAATGTGCCTCCGCCTGGTGGTTTATTCGATTGCTGAACTTCTCGCGGCAGGTTTGCGCAGTCTTGTCGCAGCCGGGATAGAGCGTGATCGCTTCCCCCGCCGTTAGCCGCGACATGCACACCGGCTGGTAGGTCGTCATCTTCAGCGTGCCCTGAACCCAATTTGCGATCACACCCTTGAACCCCGACGCAGTAATGAATGTCCCTTGGTTGAACCATCCATCTGCTGGCGGACTGGCGAGGCCGGCGACCGTGAAGTTGAACCGATCGATGATCGTGCCGACCGTTCCGGCGTGATCCCAGTCCGCTTCATTCAGGCTGCACAGCGAGCTGAACAGGTCGGTGCGGCACATCGGCTGGAATGTCTGAATGAACGCCTCGGCCTGCACCGCAATGCCGCGAATGTCGAATGAACCGCTCGAGCCGATCGGATCGATCGTCACCGTGTCGATCAATCCCGTGAACAACGGGTCGCCGAGTGTCGTCGCGGTTGAACGGTCGACCAGGAATGTCTGGACCGTCGCACCATCCCAGAAGCCGGTGTTCAGTTCCTCAGTGTCGAGCGTGCCACCATCGGAGTGAGCGAACTTGACCTCCATCGATCCAACGCCGCCATTGATGACGTGCTTGACGGCGGAGATCTCGCAACCGTAAAGCGGCAAGAACGTCTCGGCCGAGGCGGTGATTGCCTCCTCGGCTTCGGCAATCCGCAAGACCACGCTATCGAGCCGCGTAATCTTGACCACGCGAGCCAGGAACAGCGTCGTGCTCGTGAGCGTGATCCCGTAGTTGCGCATCAGGCAAGCTCGGCCGACCCGATGACCTCGCGCAGCGATATGCTGCCGATCTCTGCAATGTCTTTCACGTTCATGACGACCGGTAGATAGTCCACGTCGAAGCGAACCGGAATGTCGAACTCGCCCGACCACGTCAGAACGTGACCGCTTGTCGGCGGCGTGACAAACGTCACTAGCCCGGTTGGACCGATCGTATAATGCGTGGTGACTGTCTGTGTGACGCCGTTCTTTTTAATGACCGGCGTCGTGGCGAGGAGATAGATCTCGCGCGTGTACGTGAAAGATCCCGGTGTCCCGAGCAGGATCTGGCTCGGATCGTAGGTCATGGAAAGCTGGAACGTCGTGTCAGAGCCGTCACCAGTTCCGAAATTCATATCCGATGCCTGATAGTCGCCCCAGTCCTTCATCCGAAATGGTTTGAAACGGCCATTGTGGGCATAGAACAAGGCAAGCACCGCGCGATAGTTGCCCACCGGATCGTCGGAATGAAGGAGGGAATAGCCGATATCATATTTGGCGCGGCATTTGGCCCACACCTTGATGCGCTGCTCCTGCCCAGACACCGACTCCTGAATTACGGTCGCGAACTCAGGTCCACCCGTTGCGCCCTCTTCGACATCGGGCGGCAGACGATAGGTAGGAAACGTCATGTCAGCCGATCATGCGGCGCATCGCCTGCGCCTGCTGGAACGCCGTAGACTTCAGCGCAGCCACGGTGCCGCTGTCGGCATTGCCCATCACATTGATCGTGACATGCACCGGGCGGCGGTTGCTGTTCGCCGGTTGTTTGATCTCGACCGGGATGCGCCCGGACGGTACCGGCACATAGGCTTCCGGCGTTGAGCCTTCGCCGAAGACGGCGACCTGTGGGCTCGTTGCCATGCCGCCACCTTGATATTGGCGCAGCGGCAACATGCCGTCCTGCGTCATGATCCCACCGCCGGCAAACGCGCGGAACCCGAGATGTGTCTGGCGCGGATCACTCGAGTAGAACGGCGACAGGACGTCGGTCATTGTCTGCGTTGCAGACGTGTTCGCCTCCGTCGCCGTGGTCAGGCTGGTCAGCTTGTCGTTCAGTTGCTGGATCAACTGGGCACTTTCGAGCGACGCCGGCAGTGCTCTGGCCGCACTCAGCAGTTGTTGCAATGGACCAGCCTGCTGCTCTTTCGGAAGCGTATCAATGGCACTGGTGAGCAGTCCAACCTTGGAGGTATCCAAAGTTGGCTGTCGGCCGAGCTGGCTGGTCAAGAGCGGGTTTGCCCCCGATGTCAGTCCGCTACTGATAAAGCTACTGATGGCCCCGCTGGTACCTCCTCCTGCCATGAGCTTGTTGAATGCGTATGCTTGCCCCTGTGCGTTTGGCTGTCCGGTCGCTGGATCGAAGCCGCCGGCGCCATACGTCTGCGTCAGGCTGAAAGTGGCGTTGCCCGGATCATAGGTCGACGTGTAGCCCGCCGGATTAAACTGGCTGTAGCCGCCTTGCTTCGACTGATACAAACTCTGGGTTCCTCCCAGTGCCGCCGCAAGGTGCGGTATGAATTTCTGGACCTGGTACACGGCATCGATGGCGGCTGATGCCGCATTCTGCATTGCAATGGCTTCTTGATCGGCGGCATCGGCCGCGCGTCGATAGGCGCGGGCTCGCTCATCTGCGGCGGCAGTCGCGGCGGCGCTTGCTTCCTCCTCCCGCTCGGAAGCCTGTTGTGCTGCCTGACTTCTCTGTTCCTCAGCATTCATATATTCTTGAGCGGCAACGGCTTTGGCTCTTTGGGCATCCACGCCGCTTTCGAGCAATTCAGTTTCCCTATTCAGAGACCTGACATAATTCTTGGTCTCTTCATCCGTCTGGATTAACACTTTATATTCTCTTTGCGCGCTAATGAGCGTTTGCTGGGCTGCGGTGTTGACCTGCGCCAGCGAGATTGCGCGCTGCGCCTCCGCAACGGCGGTTGCCTCAGTCAGTGTCTTGCCCTGAAGAAGCAGCGAATTGATGTTCACCAGAAATTGCGCTTCGATCTGCTGCTTGCCGGTGATCTCTTGCGCAACGAGCAATTGACCTTCAAGTGCATTCAACTGCTTGGCAACTTCGATGCTCATTCCGGGGTAGGCCTCCGCCATCTGCAAAACAGCCTTGGCCTGTCGCTCGGTGGCGTCTCTGGCCTCCTCGGCCATGCGGTTGTTCAGCTTGAATTGTGCAATCGAGCCCAATCCCACGGCGGCGAGCTGCGCGTCTTTGGCGATCCCTGCCAGCGCATCAGACATTGCCTTGGCGCGCAGCGCAGCAAACTCAAGCTGCATGCCAGCTTCGCCCGCCTTGATCATGTCCTGAACAATCAGAGCAAGCTCGGGATGCGCGAGACCTATTTTACCGAGTTCGGAATTGAACTCCTTAAGGCCCGGCATACCAGCGGCCTGTGCGGCCTGCAGCCTCTGGATAGCGGCGGCTATTTGGTCGTAACCAGGATCTCGCAATGGCGCGACCCCCGAAGGCGCGATGCCCATTTCCGGCATCCCACCACCGGTTGGCGTGGTGGCGCGACGCTCGGCGATCTTTGCCATGTCCTCCATGGCCTTATTTAACTTGATCTGCAAGTCGAGTTGATTGCGCAACGTTTCAAATTGTGTCTGCTCCTTTGACTGTAATTGCGCCCTGGCCTCGGCGGATGTCCTCTCATCGATCAGCGCTTTGCCTTCCTTCAGCAGTCGGTTTTGTTCCTCGAGCGCTTCCGCGATCGTGGTCTGTGCCCTGACGAACTGCGACGCCGCGTAGACCGCCGCTCCACCGATCGCGAGAATGCCGGTCACGATGCCCGCCGTCGAAGCGAAAAACCGCCCAGCCCAGCCGATCGCCTGGCTGAAGAAACTGCCCACCGATCTGTTACTCGATGCGAATACGTCAACGATCTGCGCACCCTGCTGCACCAAGACCGTGAATGGAGACTGACCCGCCTGAAGTGATACGCCCACGTCCGCAAACTGACGTGACAGGTTCAACATTTCGGCACCGGCTCGTGAACTCTGCTTAGTGAAGTTCGCGGTATGCTCTGTTGCCGTTCCCATAGCAGACATGCCAGCAATCATCTTTTGGGAGGCGACGGCACTTGCATCACCCGCAGCGGACATGCCGGTGATCATCTGGCTGTATGATTTGGTGACCGAGGTCGAAGCCTCAGCCGCAGCCTTGCTGGCCGCCGTCATGCCGGCAACCATGCGCTGGGAGGCGACCCCACCTACATCGCCTGCCGCCGTCATTCCCGTCGTCAATCTACTGGACGCCATTTGATCGGCTGTCGGCTTGGCCGACGCCGCCATCTTGGCCATTGCTTGCGCAGCGCGGTCGGCGGCTTTGCCCACATCGGACAGGCCGGCAATCATTCTCTGCGAGGCGACGGCACCGACATCGCCCGCCGCAGACATGCCGGCGGTCAGTTTGGCTGCGCCTGCGGATGCCTGACCATATCGTTCGCCAAGCTGCTTGAGCCGTTCAGCATGCTGCTCGGCACTGATCCCATGCTGATCCAGCAATTGTTTGGATTGCTTCGCCAGGCGATTGTAGTTATCCGTCGCGCGTGCCGTTTCATCGAGCCTGAGTCCCGTTGCCTTCCAGGCAGCAGCGAGCGAAATTGTCCGCTTCGACAAGTCATCCGAGACGAGCGCAATGTTCTTCTCTTCCGACGCGACAAGCCTGAGCTTGGTCGTCAATTCGTCGAGCCCCTCGGATGTGCCTCTGAAGCTGATTGTGCGGACGACGTTGTCGGCCATTATTTCGTCCTCCGCTTGCCCAGTCCGCTCATGACGCGCTTGACGCCTTCGACATCCGTCACCTTGGCGGCGTCGGATCGTATCGGCTCGTCGCCCTTGCGGGCGTTCAGCATGCCGACATAGGCATCATCGATGCGGCGGATGATCGCTTTGGCGCGGTCGTATTCGGCGCCGAACAATTCCATTTCGCCGCGCAGGTATTCACGAATCTTCAACACTGGAATCAGGCCGACTGCCATTCCGATCTGGCGCTCAGTGCCCAATTCCCAGAATGCATTCCACAACCAGGTCAGATGTGGCTCGATCTCAGGACGATCGTAAAATGCATCCGGCGCTTCTCGTCCGCGCTCGGCCATGAAAGCCCAGTGCTTGATCTGACCGCCCCACTGATGCTGCCATCGCAGGGCGTCGATCAGTTTTTTACGTCGTCCTCGATCTCAGCCTGGCCCTGCTCGGCGACAACGCCAGCGGCCCACACACAGGCCCATACGAATGCCTCGTATTGCGGGTCAGTGAGATATTGCGCAGCCGCTTCCTTCGAATACGGCAATGGCTCGCCTGTGCCATTCTCAATGCCGCGCCAGTCGAGCAATGAACAGTCACGCACGAGAATGGAATTGATGCGCAGCCGGTCTTCCGGCTCAAGCCCATTGGTCCTACGCTGCCGAGGCACCGCCGCGATGAGCTTCTGCTCCAGACGCGCCCAGTCTCGATTGCCGCTACCGCGCACCTTGAGCTCCAGGTCACCGCACTCGGGAATATTCCTCACCCAGCCGCCTTCCTCACGCACTTTCAGATCGATCTTGCGGTCGCTTAATTTCATGAAACCTTCATCTCCCGTTGAGCCAAAAGAAAAAGGGCGGCATTGCTGCCGCCCGTCTGTCGTGTTGCTGCGATTTCGCGCTAAGCAGTCGCCGCCGCAGGCTCCCTCTTTTGCTGGGGCGTCGTGGTCGTGCTGCCGCCTTCGCCGCGCGCCATGAGGACACCAGGCGTGGCCGGATCGATCGTCACTGCGCTGTTGACACCGATATTGTAAGCTCGCCGCCGGATGTTATCGTTGGTGCCAAGCCTCAACTCGTTCGACATCACCAGCCCGCGAAAATACTGAATCTCAGCCGTGCCCGTGAGCGGCGGCGGAAATTCGATCTTGAACGCATAGTTGTCGTAGGTCTTCTCGGCCGCGATCAAAGCCGTTTGCCCGGCATCGAGCGGCACCGTGTCGAAGCAGATGATATTCATTGTGCCGGCGTTGCGCGCGCCCTTGGCCTTGCGAATGCGGCTGTCGCCAATCGCCGCTCCGGTAACCTCGGTCGATACGTCGCCGATGTTGCCGAGATCCTCGATCTCCTCGACCTCTGTGAAGGTCAAAGCCTCGAATCCGGCAACATCATCCACTGTCGATGCTGCGGCGGTCGTGCTGATGTAGAATTTACTTCCAGATGTGGTTTGGATGTCGCCGGGCATGGCGCATCTCCTTTGAGAATGGGCCGTCTCGCGACGCACCGGAAGCTGCCGCCCCTGCAGCGGGAATAAAAAAACCCGCCAGGGGCGCTGGCGGGCGTTCGAACTTGGCTAGGGGTTAAGTTTCAGTCAGTCATCGTAGAACTGGTACCGATACGGAACGATCACTGAGAGGCTGAACCAATTGCCGTCATTGGTGGTGTCGTTGATGATCGGCGGGCTAGGAGTGAACGTCTCGATGTCGTGGAACTTGCGGTCGCGGAAGATGGCGGCCAGGTCGTCGGCCAGGCCAAGCGCAGTGCTCATCTCGACGCTGCGGCGAACATTGAGCACGAACCTTGCCGCGCCTTCCTCAAAGTAGTGTCGTCCGAGCACCGGCTTACTGCCGTTCACCACCGGGTATTGCAGGATCACGAACGCACTGAGCGTATTGTCGGGTTGGCCCGACATGATCGCCGGAAAGATCGGCGGATCGTTCAACGTATATTCGTAGTACCGCGCCTGGAACGCAGCCTCGACCGCGGCACTCGACATGTCAGCCTCGCAGTTTCACGACGATGGCCGGGTTGCGGAGCTCGGATCGATCACCAGGTTTGCCGCCGATGATCGCACCCTCTATTGCAGTCCTGTAACTGAACTTGATATTGGCGACGTTGCCAAATCTGCGCTGCGCAAGTGTCGCGACTGCCTGATAGACACCGTCCGGTGCCTGGGGCGACAGCCCGCGCTCGATCTTGCGCGCATAGGGCTGGATATTCAGGAACACGTATTCCTCGGCCGGCGGCGCGGCGTTCGGGTTTTCGACATCGACCCCGTCCGCAAACAGTTCATGCGTACTGGCATAGCGCCCGGTCAGAACCGGCGAGTGCATCTGCAATTGCTGCATGATCCAGGCGAGCGCCTCGAAGACCAATTCGAACTCAGCGCGGATGACACCGTCCGGCTTGACGCTGGTCAGCGGTGCGCCTTCGCGATTGTCGACGAAGACACTGTATGGTGGGACGCGACCGAGCGCCTTCTTGTTTTGCTGCTTGGCGTCCTCGATCCCTTCTGCCGCAAATTCAGCAAGCATCGCAGAGCGCGCCTTCGGCCCTACATCGCGCGCTATCATCAACTCGAGCTCGCGCGAGATCGGCGCTGGAACGCGAACGCTTATTCCCACGATCAGGCCCGCACGGTGAGTTCGTAGGCGACGAGGACACCCTCGACGCGGCGCGCCTGCACCTCGTAGATCGAATGCTCGATCCCGCCCTGGTCGATCAGGAAGTCTCCGATGACGACATCGGACGGCAGGCCTGCGGCGAAGAGATCCGGCGCATAGATGATCGCGGTCAGATCCTGCTGCGCGAAGCCGCCGGTCAACTCCTTGCGCTGACCCTTGAAGACGCGGCCGACCGTCGCGTAGGTGACGTCGACCCGGCTCTCGCCTGTGCCGGTGATGCGACGGATGCCGACTGACTCGTGCAGATTTTCCCGGTAGAGCGCCTGCGTCCGGCTCGCCAGCGTCATGCCGCCAGCACCCTGCGATAGCCGTCGCGCTCAAGCCCGGCCATGATGTCCTCGGGCACGAGGCTGTCGGTGGAAGCCGTGTCGACCCACCGCTCCAGCGTAACGACGCCAGGAATCTCGACGCGACGCTCGGACGGATCTGCGCCTGCGCTGGAGTGATACAGGTTCACCATGCGGGCGGCGTAGCCTTTGAGCCCTTCCGGCACGACATCCCAGCCGGCGTCGAATTCGACCTCGACCCGACCGTAGGGCCAGGACAGTGTCCCATTGCCGTACACACGGGTCAGGGACGCGCCGGGAATGTCGAGCACCCAGTCATCGATCACCAGCGCCGTCTCATCCACGGTCACCGAAAGGACTTCCAGCGCGGGCCAGCGGGCGAGCAGCAGCTTGGGGCTCTGGTAGCCCTGCCATATGCGAAAGCTCTGGATGAGCGTCTCGGCCTTGAGCGTGAGCGGCGCCGGCCCCCTCAGTGGCGCGAGGGACGGATCATAGCCGGCGCGCGCGATGCCACAGGCGCCGGCCAGCGCCTCGGCGACCTGCAGCCCTCTGATCGCCAGTGCTGCATCCTGAGTGGTGTCGTCCGGCTGCAGCCCAGCCGCAACCCGGAGCTCCTCCTCGCTGAGCAGTTGCAGATCAGACGCAGGCGCCGTCACAGTCAGCGTCCAGGCGTTGCTCATCGCGTCACCAATGAGAGCGACCGCCGGACACCATCCGTGTATTCGACGACCAGCGCGTCTCCTGCCTCGTTTATCGAAAGGTCGGCGATACCCCGGCCTTCCGGCCCCTGGGTCCCGCGCTCACCGCGATCACCCGGCTTGCCGCGCTGCCCTCGCATCGAGAGTTGCGTCCAGCCGCCACCTGGCAACGGCCCCGGCTTATCCTGCAGCGCGAGCCAAAGACCGCCGTCGTATGAGACGGTATCGCTCTCTTCATAGCTCTGCGCCGGCTCATAGGCGCGCCGATGCCGCCACGGACGGGCGTCAGCGCCCGGCGCGCCGCGCTCTCCAGGCTCGCCGCGCCCCCCAGGCTCGCCAGATGGTCCGCGCTCACCCTTCTCACCGGGCTTGCCGGCCGCACCAGGTAGGCCGTCACGGCCATCACGGCCTACCGCGCCCGCTGGACCAGCATTGCCCGGTTCGCCGCGCTCGCCCTGCAGGCCGGCATCGCCCCTTGGTCCAGGCGGTCCCGGCGGTCCCGCTTCTCCTGGTGGTCCGGCGGCGCCTGGCTCACCGGCATCGCCTTTCTGGATGGGACGCACCTCAAGTTCAGCAATTCGAGCAGCGAGTTCGCGATCCGCAGCAACGCGCGCCTTTTCCTCAGTGATCACGACATCGGCGACAGCGCGCATCAGCGCACGATCAAGCGGCGGCGCGGACATGGCTCATCTCGCGTTGCAAGTGGAACGTGGCCAGCGCCGCAAGCTCGTCCTCGTCAAACTGCTTGGGTTCAGCCTGATCAGTCTGGTCCCCCACCGGCACCGGAGGACTGGGGGAGGCCGGTGCCGATGGAGGTGCAGGAGGCGCCGTTGCAAAACTGAGCGGGACCACCTGTTGCTGCACACGCGGCTCGTCGCCGTCTTCAACTGCGCGATAACCTTCAAGCGCGCGCGCTTCGTTTGGCGCGAGAATACCGCCCTGCACTGCTTTGGTCAGGCCATCCATCCGCTCGGTGAACATCGAGCGCAGCAGCACGCGCGTATCGAGCTCGGTCCATTCCCTGCCGGCCGGCACCTTGTCCAGCCCGATGAACCGATCGAACGCCTGCTCGATATGCGTGATGATAAATCCAAGGCCAGATGCGAGCCATTCGGTCATCAGCGCCTCGGCGCTCTTCTGGGTCGCCGTATCGGTAATGCCGAGCAAGATCGCCGGCACACCGAACACGGCTGCAATCGTGCGATCGTTCAGCTTGAGCTGGTCGACGATCTGCGCGTCCTCGTTCGAGATCGAGATCGGCTGAAACTTCAGTCCGTGCGTCAGGATCGGCACGCCGCCGGCATTCATTCCCTTGGCGTGCTCGTTCCAGCGCGCGCGCAGGATCTCGACATCCGGTTGCTGCAGTTTCAGATCGCTGGTGAGTACGCCCGAGGGACGGCTCATGTTTGCCGAGAACGCCGCCGACGCCGTATGGATCGCCGTGCGGGTGGCAAGTTCAGGGTAGAGCGCTGATAGCCAGGTCTCGCCAACCAGCGGATTGCGCCGCGTATCCAGCTTGATGTGCAATACGTCACGCGCCGGAATAACCAGCGAGCCGCTCGCCAAGGAGGGGACATTGATCAACGGGTTGGTGCCGATCTCGTAGAAGATCTCGGCAAGACTCTGACCTGGCACCAGTACCTCGCGCACACGGCACGAGCGCGGATCGGTCCAATGCAGCGCCTCGACCTCCTGTCGATCGTTGCGCTGCGCAATCCAGTACGAGTTGCCGCAGTACAACAACGAACGAATGAGATGAACGAGGAAGTCTGACGGCGTCTGATATCCGTTTGGCGAACGCAGCAGCCGCGACAGCGCCGATGTGGTCACCGTCTCGGTACCGCCGTTCTCGAGTTCGCGCCGATGATAGCCGGGCAGTTGGGCAATCGCTCTGATGTACGCCCACACGCACGCCTCGACCGTCGAGCAGCCCGGCGCAGCCACCGGATCGATATCACATTGCCAGAAATTCCATGGCGCGCCCGCTGGCAGATAGCCGCCGCTCACGGTGTACGGCCCAGGGTGCCAATTAAGCTCACCCGCAGGATTGGATTTCTGGCGCGGCGTTATCCACCGCACCAGAGTATCGAGCGCGCCCATGGATCAGAGCTTCTCGCGCGTGGCGTAGCCTCTGCCGGCCGGCTCATCCGGTTTCATGTCACGCTTCTCACTCTTCGCCCGTGCGATCGGCGGATCAGGCGGAGGTGTCACGCCCTGCGCCGCATCCCACTGCGCCTTCGCCCATGTGGTGGCGGCCTCAAGCGCAGCCGTGCGCTCCTCGTCGCTGAGCGGCGGATGCTGGTGATCAGGATCGGGCAGTTCGTGCGGATCGACTGCCCAATGATTGTTGATTGCGCTCTCGGCGTCAGCCGCCGAAACCGTCAGCCGATTGTCGCGATATGGCCCCATCAGCACCTGGATCTGTCTGGTTTCGTCAGCCATTGAAGCCTCCCTGTTTGGAATGACCGGGGCCATTGGCGACCCCAGTCAGACTTGTTGTCACCAACTGACTGCTGCGATTGTCTGCACCATCGAAGCGCGCCGCATGACCCACGAAACGTAGAGGCTCATGCGGATTGCCACCGCGTCGGTCTGGAACAGCGAGCGCATCGGAACGGCCAAAACGCCACTGCCCTGTGCGCCAGTTCCGAGCGCCAGCGGCGTCGTGTCTTCCTCGTGCAGTGTTGCTTCGGTCGACACCGCAAACCGCGGCACGTCGCCGAGCGCGGTGGCAAAGTCGGCCGCATCCACGGCGATGACCCGTCCGGCCGGAACGGTAGCCGAGACGATGAACCGCACGCCGAACTTGCTTGCTGCCTCTTCCGGGCTGCTGAACGCAAAGTCGCCAGTCGTGGTCTGCACAAAGTTGAGCGCAAGTGCCTGCGCCGGGTTGAGCAGGATCGCGATTGGTCCCCGCCCGCCGCCGCCGGCCGCAGTGATTGCCGCAACGAGCGCCTTCAAATCGGCGACCATGGCGGCCAATGTCGGCGTCGCTGCCGAAGCAGTAATCGGCGTCACACCGTTGAGAAGACCGGCAGGCCGCACGCCGGCCGATGCCGCCACGTTGTCGATCAGGTAGCTATCGAGCGCAATGCCGGTATCGTCCGACATCGCCTGGCGGATGATGCCCTCGATCGACGGCATTCCGTATGTGGCCATCTCTTCACTGAAAGTGGAGATCACCGACAGTTTCGTGGGCGTCAGGCTCACAGTGCTGAACGACGCCCGCTTGACGGGCTTCGCTGCGCCTTCGCCGGTCCACGCACCCGCAAGCGTCGGTGTGTTCGCACGCACCGGAATCTTGAGAACGCCGTTGTTACCGAACGTGTAGTGCGGTCCCATCGCCTTGAGTTGCGGGAAGATAAAGTTCGGAATCAGCCGGTCGAGATAGTCGACGTTGCTGGTCTGCACCAGTTCTGCCGCCCAGGTCGCAACCGTCGTCATCGCGGGATTGACCGCAGCGCGCAGAACGACGTTGGTCATCTCGTCGTTGCCGTAGCCATCGCGCAGGATCTTCTCGATCGGATCTTTCGTGACATGCGCCTTGGTCCAAGCAGCCAGAGCGCGCGCAACATAATCGCCCGGCTCAAGCTTCTTCCTCGGAATGGCAAAGAGCTTGCGCCCCGTGTCATTTGAGATCGTCGGCGCCGGCGTTCTGGTCGGCTGTTCGATGGTGATCGGCGGCGGCGGCGAAATGATCTCGCCATCCCGCGCATTGTCGCCAACCAGCGAGCGCTCGACACGACGGTGAGCATCGAGCTCGCGCCGCGCATCCTCGATCTGCTGCGGCAGATCTTCCTGATATCGCTTCTTCTCGTCGGCATCCAACTCGTCCTTGGCCGCCAACTCATTCAGGCTGTCGCGCAGGATATTGAGGTTCTGCTGTGCAGCCTCGATCTTTCCTGCGATGGTGTGCGTTTGCATTTTGGTTCTCGATGAATCGAGGGATTTGCCTGACTTGGCATGAATCGCGCGCAGCTCTCTGAGGTGTTCACTTGCTGGCTCGCGGAAGACTTCAGCGAGGACATCGCGCGGTAGATCCTTGGCGAGCGCCAAGGCATTCGGATTCGCCGGTACTGATACCAGCGAACATTCGAGCAGTTCGTGCTTGGTGAAGCGGAAGGGCCCGTGATGCTTGTCCGCGTCTTTCGTCAGCGGCTCACGCGCGGTCGGCTGAAACCCAACCGAGACGGTGCGCAGCACACCCTCGCG
>Ga0207701_10002720_pt1 | contig 18264 bp, 16 predicted proteins | sample KBSSwiSSwithPhiX_FD_184294 | JGI IMG/M metagenome (GOLD analysis project Ga0207701, IMG submission 184294) | Switchgrass rhizosphere bulk soil microbial communities from Kellogg Biological Station, Michigan, USA, with PhiX - S5 (SPAdes) (version 2) | ecosystem: Environmental > Terrestrial >... | reverse complement strand
AGCCGGTGCGCTTCGTTCCGCGCGGCGATGACGACCGAGAGCGTCGGCCAGGATTGGGCGGTGTGGGGCGCACGGCGCGACGGACGGCCCGCTGCCCTGGACCATAATCCGAGAAGCAGCGGGTAGCCCGCGTACACGTACAACACGAAGAGACTCGACGCCCAGAAAACAGTTTCCATGTAAATAGGGCGTCGTACGGCCTTCGGCTAGCCGACGACGACGCGCTCCCAGACTGCGGCAGGGTGCGGCGCGCCGAGCTTGAACACGTGCGCAGCTGCCTTGTGGATTGCGTTCCTCGTGTCGACGATCAGCTCGGCCTCCGTCACCATCGTGTCGTAGTCGAATGTCTGGTGATTGGTGACAATGACGACGCAATCGTAGCGACCGTACGAGATCGTTGACGGATCCTCGCTCTTGATGTCGACGCGGCCCGACCATTCACGGCCATGGACCTCAGGGACATATGGATCCACGTACGAGACCGTTGCTCCTTTGTCGCGCAGCAGTCCCATCACGTCGAGGGCGGGAGACTCGCGCATATCATCGATGTCGCGCTTGTAGGCGACACCGGCAATCAGGATCTTTGCCCCGTTGATCGCCTTTCGCTTGGAATTCAGCGCGTCGGCAACCTTGCTGACGACATACTCCGGCATGGCGCCGTTGATGTGTCCGGCCAGCTCGATGAATCGCGGATCGAACCCGCTCTGCTTGGCTTTCCACGACAGGTAGAACGGATCGATCGGGATGCAGTGTCCCCCGAGGCCCGGTCCTGGATAAAATGCCATGAAGCCAAACGGCTTGGTGCGCGCGGCGTCGACCACTTCCCAGACGTCGATGCCCATCCGATCGCACATCAGCGCCAGTTCGTTGACAAGTGCGATGTTCACCGCGCGGAAGGTGTTCTCCAGGAGCTTGACCATTTCAGCGACGCGTGTCGAACTCACCGGAACAATCGTCGCGATCGCCGAACCGTACAGCGCAGTCGCCAGCTTTTGACAGTGCTCAGTCACCCCGCCGACGACTTTTGGTACGTTGCCGGTGTGAAAGGTCGGGTTTCCCGGATCGACGCGCTCTGGAGAAAACGCGAGGAAGATGTCGGTGCCGACCTTCATCCCCTTCGCTTCCAGTGTCGGCTGGACCAGCTCGTCGGTTGTGCCGGGGTAGGTCGTGGACTCGAGACAGATCAGCAGTCCCGGGTGCAAGTGCTCCGCGATCGACTCGACCGCCGAAACGATGTAGGACATGTCCGGGTCCTTCGTTTTTCGAAGCGGCGTCGGGACGCAGATGTTGATCGTGTCGAGCTTCCTGACGATGGAAAAATCGGTCGTCGCGTCGAGTTTCCCGGATTGCGTCAACGCCTCCAGTTCCTCGGTCGGCACGTCCGGGATGTACGAATGACCGCTGTTGATCGCCTGGATCTTCCGCTTGTCCAGGTCGATCCCAGTCACTCGGAAGCCGACTTTGGCGAGTTCCACGGCCAGCGGCAGCCCGACATATCCGAGGCCGACGACGCCGACGTGTGCCTCCCGGCGCTGGATCTTATTCAGCAGATTGCCCGCGATCTGATTCATTTACACGCTCCCTCAGCTCATCAAAATATCAGATCAGGATCGCACGGCGTGGCCCCAGCCAAATAGCCGGGACAATCGCTGCCAAACAGTCAATTCGGCCTCTCTCGTCGACACCGGGGCCGCCGGTTTGTTGATCGAGACCGACCGGGCGGGGGAGGCCGGTGCTGATCGCGTGGGCTGAGTCTGTCGCAACAGTCTGTACTCCTCGCCCATGATGCGGCGTTGTTCCGCGACCTGCCGTTCGCGCTCGAGCAGCGCCTGCTCCCGCGCGGCCAGCTCCCGCAGCCGTCTCGCCATACTCTCCCTCTCGGCGGCAAGTTCTTCACGCGCCGATGCGAGGTCGGTCGCCTGCACCGCGGCGTCGCGGGCGGCCGCCAGGGCACGGTCACGAGGGGATGGACCGTCGGTGCTTGCCGCGACCGGTTGAGCCATGATCGGCGCATTATCCGCCGGTACGACGGTGGACGGCGTGGCCATGGCCGGAGTTGGGCGCGGTTGTGCGGGCGAGAGAACCGCCGTCAGCGGCGCGGCCGCTGGTGCCACCGGCCTTGTGACGCTCCGGGCAGGCCTCTCGACAGCCCCAGCCGCGGCTGCGGCAGGGCGACGGACGATGGACGTCTCCTCGAGCTCAGTAATGACCTCGTCGATCATTGCCCGATCAATCGTTCGCCGCTCTTCCGCGTAGCCGAACACCAGTGCCGCGTCGCACACCACATTGATCACGCGCGGCACGCCGCCGCTGACCTGGTGAACGAGGCTGCACGCGTCGTCCGGGAAACGCACGGGCTCACCGAGTGCCGCATGCTGCAGCCTGAAATTGATGTACGCCGCGGTCTCATCGGCATCGAGCGGCCTGAGGTGATAGCTGACGGCGATCCGCTGCCGAAACTGCTCCAGCTCGGGCGAAGCGATTGTGTCGCGCAGATTCGGTTGACCGGCGAGCAGAATCTGCAGCAGCTTCGATTTTTCGGTCTCGAGGTTGGAGAGCAGTCGGACCTCTTCGAGGGCCTGTGGCCCGAGATTCTGGGCTTCGTCGATGACCAGCAGCGGCCGCCGTCCCTGGCGACGTTGTTCGACCAGGAACATGCCGAGGTCGCGAACCAGCACAGGCTTCGATTTCGAGACGTCGGTGAGGCCGAAATCGAGCGCGATCGCGTCGAGCAACTCCCGTGGCTCGAGCATTGTGTTGACGACACGAGCAATCACCGTGCGGTCGTCGAGCCGTTGAAGAACGCTCTGCAGCAGCGTGGTCTTTCCCGCGCCGATCTCGCCGGTGACGATGATGAAGCCGGCACGGCTCTCGATGCCGTAACGGATGGAATCGAGGGCTTCGCTGTGAACCCGGCTCAAATACAGATATTCGGGATCGGGGCTCAGCGCGAATGGACGCTCCCGAAGGTTATAAAAGCGTTCGTACATTGTTCTCCTCGCACGGACGGAACGCACGGCGTCCGTCGAATCTGGCGCACGCCGCGATCGTCGCAGCAAGCCTGGCCGGATGGTGTCGAATCTTGCCCGGTGGTCCGTCGCTCGCGAGTGGAGCCCCCAACGGCTGCACTCGCATCTTCCGGATTGTTGCGATGTCGCGGGTCGTCACAGAAATAGGGTAGGACCCGGCAGCCGCGTAGGTCGTGGCGAGCGGTGGCGCGATCGGCGACGTGTTGAAAATGACGCAGTCGAATGGCACGTCGACGTGCGCACGCACGACCTCGAGGTGCCGGATGGCATCAAACCCTTCGGTTTCCCCCGGTTCGGTCATGAGGTTCAGCACGAAGATTTTCAAGGCGAGGCTTTCCTGCAGCGCGTCGCGGATCTCGGGCACGAGCAGCGGCGGAAGCACACTCGTGTAGAGGCTGCCGGGCCCGACGAGGATGACGTTCGCCTGCCGCAGCGCTTCCACTGCCTGATCGACCGGACGTGGTGCTTCGGGCACCAGTGACAATCGGCGAATCGGGACTCCGGCCCCGGTGATTGCAGTCTCGCCGACGACGGTGCGGCCGTCCAGCAGTTCGGCCGACAACATCACACGGTCCGCGGTCGCCGGCACGACCTGCCCCCGGGCGCCAACCAGGCTGGCGGCGATCTCGATTGCCTTGGTGAAATCTCCGGTGATCTCGGCCAGCGCCGCCAGGATCAGATTGCCCAGCGCGTGTCCGGCGAGTCCGTCGCCGCCGGAAAAACGGTACTGAAACAGCTCGGTCATGAGCGATCTATCCGCGATCGCTGCCAGACAATTGCGAATGTCCCCCGCCGGAATGCTCCCCAGCTCTCTCTGCAGACGTCCCGAACTGCCGCCATCGTCAGTGGTGGTGACGATCGCGACGAGCCGATCCGGTATGCCGTTCTCCTGGTTGCGCGCCGTACCGTGAAAGAGCAGCGAGCAGAGCCCGCGAAGGACGTTGGAGAGTCCGGTGCCGCCGCCGACAACAGCAATGCGCAGTGCTTCCGGGTGGCTCAGGGACTCGCCGCCGTTGTCGACCCGCTGAGCCGAAGATCGAATCGCCATCTAGGCTCCTACCGCCATGCGGGTCGGGCGATCGACGGCGTTCCGAATCGCCGGGTACACGTTCTCGAGGCCGTGCCGGTAGTCGTCCGGTGTGTCGATCTCGGTCCACGGCAGGCCGCGCGTGCCGATCGCGTACAGCGGATGGCGACGCGCGAACGCCTGGAACGCACGCGGCGCCCAGGCTGAAAGATGGCCACTCTCCACCAGCTCGGTCATCATCGGCATCAGCTGCCTCGCGCCACTCGCGCTGAACTTCACGATGCCGACGTTTTCACCATCGGTTCGCTGCGGTGCAAGCGCCTTGTCTATGTCCACGACGCGGCCACGACGCACGCAGACCTTCATCTCTTCATCACCCATTTCCGAAGCGTCGGGCTCCGGATAGGCAACGAGCAGCGCGTTCTCATGCCGCGCCGTCAGAAGATCCATCAGCATTGCGGGATGGAATAGGACATCGCAGTTCATGACGACGAAGCCTTGATCGAGCACCTGTCGCGCCAGCCAGAGGGAATAGAGGCTGTTGGTTTCATGAAAACGCGTGTTTTCGACGAAGCGCACCTGTGGTCCGCAGGCGAGGCGCACGCTGTCGGCACTGAAGCCGACAACCACCGTGATGTCGGTGATGCCGCACAGACGCAACGTCGAGAGCTGAATGTTGATCAGCGCGCGATCTTCGAATGGCGCCAGGCATTTCGGATAAATCGCACCGTTGAAACGCGTGCCGCTACCCGCGGCGAGAATGATTCCCCTCATCGACTACGCGGCCTCCAGTTGTGGCCAGCCGGCCAGGCTGCGCAGTTTTCCGATATAACGCGTGCGATCGCGTGGCCCGATTGCGAAGCCGACGAACAGGACGGCATACAACAATCCGGCGATCGCGCCCTGAAGCAGGGCATAAAACAACGACGTCGAGCCCGGGTTGCGAACGAGTGCCAGCCCCGCGAGCACCAGCAGCGCTGGCCAGACCGCGGGCCATACCGCGGCGGAGCAAAAGGTCGAAAGCGGCATTCCGACCCGCTTACAGGCGACCGGGATGATCACGGCGACCGCGCGCACGGTCATCGGAACGAGCGTCGCGAGCGCCATGCCCGGCAGTCCGATCCATTGGATCAACACCACGCTGAGCGCCACATTGATCACCGCGGCGACGGAATTCGAAATGGCGACTAGCCGATGATTGCCAGCGCCGAGCAGAACCGTATTGGCAGTCCAGCTGCCCACGCGAACGAGCACGACCACCGCAAGGATCTTGACGATGATGCCCGCCGCGGCGAATTTCGGTCCCGTCCAGCCGACGACCACGGCATCGGCGAGCAGCGCCAGCGATCCGGCCACCGGGAGAATCGTCGCAAGGGAGAGCCGCGTCCCTTGGACGAGCACCTCGGCCAGCCGATCGTTGCGGCGAGACGTGTCGGCGCCGACGACAATCGGAAAGAGCACGTAGTTCAGCTGATTGGTGACCTGCAGAACCGCATCAGCAAGGCGCTGCGCGACGGTCCAGACGGCGACTGCCCCGGTGGAGAGGAATGCGCCGATCACGATCACGTCGCTGCCGTAATTGACCTTGACCGCCGCGTTCTGCACCATCATCCACGCGCCGAATCCGGTCAGCTCACGCAGGCGCGATTTCCGAAAGAGCGCGGGCCTGATCCGTAGCACAGGAAACACGCGGTAGGCGTTCAGGCGGTACACGATGTAACCGGCCAATCGCGTCGCCGTCATCAGGCCGACCAGTTCCACCAGGCCGCCGCCGCTCCACAATACGAGAACGTTGACGGTGACGACTGACAGACTCACGCAGCCGCTGACGATGGCGTTGAGATAGGTCCGCTGGAAGCCGTTCACGATGCCGCCAAAGATCGTGAAGGGAAGGCCGAGGGCGACCTGAGCGCCGATCATCATCATCAGGATGCGGCCGGTGTGGGCCTGCGCAGGCGGCAGATCGAAGAACCGCCCGGTATTCCACGCCACACCGGTCACGATCAACAGCACGACGGCGCCAATGGCGGCAAAAGCAAAGACCAGTGTGCTGGCGACCTCGTTGATGGCGTCTGGATCCCGTTCCGCACGATGATGTGCAACGGCGCGCTCCATCGCGCTTCCCAGACCAAGATCCAGAACCGGAAAGTAGGCGACGATTGATGCGGCCAGCATCCACAAGCCGTACTCGTTCGCGCCGAGGTGGTTCGCATTGAAGGGCAGCATCAAGAGCCCGACGACCATTTCCAGAATGAGCGTGACATAGCGACCGACCACGTTGAGCGCAACGATCCGCCCCTGTTCCGCTTCCTCCCACACGATCGACGTTCCGTTGCGAATCACCGGGCACCCTTGGCAAAGAGGACGACCTTGACCGTGTCGAACAGGATCGTCAGATCGAATGGGATCGAGAGATGTTTCACGTAATAGAGGTCGTAGCGCAGCTTCTCGACGGAGTCTTCGAACGACGCGCCATAGCGGTATTTCACTTGAGCCCAGCCGGTCAGCCCCGGCTTGACGGCGTGGCGCTGCTCGTAAAACGGAATCTGTTCGGCGAGCTGGTTGACGAAGAACGGCCGCTCGGGGCGCGGTCCGACGAAGCTCATGTCGCCGCGCACCACGTTCCAGAATTGAGGAAGCTCGTCGAGGCGCGCGTGCCGGATGAAGCGCCCGACCCGCGTGACCCGATCGTCCTCCTCGCTCGCCCAGACCGGGGTACCCTGCTCGGCGTCCTTTCGCATCGACCGAAACTTGTTGAGCGTGAAGACGCGACCATTCTCGCCGACGCGGTCCTGACGGTAGAGCACCGGCGAGCCGGACTCGAGCCAGACGGCGATCGCGGTCAGCACGACGAACGGGGCGGAGACGACCAGGCCGATCAGTGCGAGACCGATGTCGAACGCGCGCTTCGATCGCCGCGTCCATCGGGAGGCGGAGTAGTCGTCCGAGAAGATCAGCCAGCTCGGTCGCAGATCTTCGATGAGCAGCTTGCCGGTGAGTCGCTCGTAGACGGCGTTGACGTCTTCGACGCGAATCCCGCGAAGCTTGCTGCGCAGTAGCGCCCGCACCGGCAGCCGGCCGCGGCGGTCGGACATGCCCACCACCAGCCGGTCGACGCCATGGCGCTCGACCAGGCGTTCGATGTCATCCGGCGTGCCGAGCACACGCCAGTCGTCGATGCTCTGCATCACCCGACTGGGGTCGTCGTCGATGAAGCCGACGACCTCGTAGGCGAAATCTTCCTGCGCGCCGATCTGCCGCGCAATCGTCTGCGCGGTCGCATCGGTTCCGACAATCAGCACCCGTTCGCCGAATGATCGCAGGCGCGTGACGTGGTGGAACACGAGTCGCCACGCGAGAATCCCCGTCAGGAACAAGGCAAAGGCCGGCAGCGACGCGCCGTCGGCGACGATCAGCCACGGGACCGCGAGATAGAGCACCGCGATGAGAATCAGCGCCGAACCGACCGACTGGAGCAGCCGGATGAAAACCTCGCGCGGCGTGCGTACGACCGTGAGGTCGTACAGATCGTTGTAATAGAGGCACAGCATGCACAGCGCGCTGACGACTGACCCCTTCCAGAATGCCGTCGACAGTTCGTCGTCCGGACTGTAGTGATGGAGCACGAACCCCATCGAACCGGCGACCAGCAGCAGCTCACCTGCGAAGACCGTCAGGTGACGCTGCGAGACGTACCGGTTGAACAGACGAATCGGGCCCATCGGCTACGCTCCGGCAGCCCAGGCGTACGCGCCGGGGTAGGCCCCGACGGACAGATCGACGTCGTTCAACACCAGGCCGGCGATGCGTTCCCGCTCGACCCCTTCGAGTGCATGTTCGAGAGCCGGCCGCGACGTCACGCCCGCACGGACGACAATGAGGATGCCGTCAGCCATCCGGGCGAGGACATGGGTATCGGCCAGCGTGACGGGTGGTGAGTCGACGACGATGCGGCTGAACCTGCTGCGCAGTGTGTCGACGAGACGGCTCATCATCGAAGAGCCGAGCAGCTCGGTCGCCCGGTTGGTCATGGGGCCGGCGGGCAGAACGAAGAGATTCTGCTCGGGAAGCTGCACCAGCACGTCCTCCAGCGCTGCGCCGCCCATCAGGACATCTACCAGTCCGCGATCGCGCCCGACGCCGCAGAGCGTCGCCAGGGTCGGTCGGCGCATGTCCGCTTCGACCAAGACAACGTTATGGTTGAAGTCCTGCGCCATCGTGAGCGCGAGGTTGGCGCTGGTCGTCGTCTTGCCGTCGCCCGGCCCTGGACTGGTGACCAGCATCAGCTGGGTGCGACGGCCGCGTTCGCGTCCTTCCAGTCGGGTTCGAAGCAAGCGGTACTGTTCCGCTGCCGCCGACGTGGGATGCGTCGCCGCGACAAACAGTGGGCTGAGAGCATTCACCGCGCCCGTGGTTTCATGCGCCGGTGCCGCGTCGGCCTGCCGCCAGTCCGGTTCATCGGACCGAGACACCTGCGCCGCCGGCGGCGCCTCGTGCAGGGGCCCCCGGCGTGCTGCGGTCTCGCGCTCCGTCCACGCCAGCAACCCCTCGCGTTCAGCTTTGGCGACCGCTCGTTGTATTCGGCTCATCTCATTTCCCCACTCAAAACCACACTTCACCTTCTCGTGGCACTCTCGTTCACGCCGCACCATGAATCCGCGGGATCTCTGCGAGCACCGGCACTTCGAACTCGTCCTGCAGCTTTCTGGCGTCACGAATCGATCGATCGAGGAATTCGCGACCGAACGCGCTGGCCCCGCCGAGCGCCAGGCCGAGCCCGAGCGCCATCAGCAGAAGACGTAGCCGATTCGGGCTATCCGGGGCTTGTGGCAGGTCAGCGTTGTTGAGCACGCTGAACCGTTCGCCGGAGCGCGTTCGCGCGGCTTGCTCCTGCACAACTGCGGCCGATCGCTTTTCAGACAGCTGCTTGAGGTTCTCCTTCTCGAACTCGTACTGGCGCTCGAGTGACGCCAGCTCCTGCGCCACCATGGGGCCCGCCTCGACACGCTGCTGATAGCGCCCGATGTCGCTGCTCAACTGCGCTTCCTGACGCTGCAGCGCCTTGATCCGGAGCGTCGCCTGGTTCCGCTCGTTGACGATCTGCTGATAGGACGGATCCGCGTTCAACGTCTCCTGGCGTGTGCTCTCCGGCTGAGAGCGCAATGCCGCCGCGTCTGCGCGTGCCGACTTCAGTTCCTCTTCCAGGGCTTGAATCTCGGGATGCTTGTCCGTGTATTTCGACCGGGCAACATCGAGCTCGCGCTGAAGCGCGATCACACGCTGCTGCGGAGAGGTCACCGGGCCGCCTCCCGCGGTTGGCGCCGAGTAGAATCCTTCCTTCGCCGACTGCAGCTGCCGATCGAGAAGCGTCAAGCGATCCTGTTCCGAACGCAGGTTCATGCTGGTCGACTCGAGCTGGGACCTCACGCCGGAGAGGGTCTGGAGGTTGGCGACCATCTGTTCCGGCAGCTTACCCATGTGCTGCTCTTTGGCCGTTCGCAGCTTCTTCTCCAGTTCAGCGATGCGTTCATTCGCGGCGCGCTCCTGTGCGCTCAGGAACTCCGTCGTGCCTTCGGCTTGAACCTCGCGACTGCGACTGTTCTCCTCGACGAACACCCGCGCCAGTCTGTCGGCGACCCGCTGTGCGCGCTCGGCGGTGTGATCGAGATAGACGATGTCGAAGGCATCGAGCTGCGGTTCCCCCTGGGTGCGGGCAATCGGCGGTGGCACTTCGACCTTGATTCGATTGAGCAGCCCCTGGACCACCTGATCGAGCGGGTGATCAGTGATCAGGCGCTCCTCGCGCGCGACGCGCTCGAGGACGACAGGGCTGCGGAGCTCCTGCGACAATGCGCGCAGTCGTTCTTCACGATCGAGGTTCGTGCGCCCGACCAGGTCAGAGGAGACGGCCGGCGCCTGGATTCCGATCCGTGCGCTCGATCGATACGTCGCGGGCAGCAGAAACGCCAACGCCACGCCCGTGAGCACGCAGAACGCGAACGGGATCGCGAACCACATCCGTCGTCGCGAGAGCATGCCGAGATACTCGACGGGGTGTACGGTTCGTTCAGTCATCTCAATAGACCTCTGCAAATATGTTGCAAGAACGATTCCGATAGGTCAGCCATATGCAAGACATGTTTACGGAACGATGATCACGTCGCCCGGTTCGACGCACATCGGTTTCCCTTCTGACTTGATCGCATCCTTGTAGTTGAATGGCATCCGCTTCACACCTGTGGATGTCGTTCGCTGGATGATGATGTTCTTGGTGTTGGCGAAATCCTTGAACCCGCCCGCCAGCGCCAGAGCTTCGATCACCGTCGTCTGCCGGGTGATTGGATGGGTCCCCGGAGCGTTGACCTCGCCGATGACCGATACCGTCTGGGGCATCGCCTCGACGACGATCACCGTGACGACCGGATTGGTGATGAACTCCTTCAATGACGTGGTCAACGTATCGCGCAGCGCTGCCGGCGTCTTGCCTGCCGCCGGGATATCGCCGACGAGTGGAAGCGTGATCTTGCCGTCAGGCCGAATCTGCAGCGACTGCGACATCTGCGGATCCCGATAGATTTCGACCCTGAGCTTGTCGCCCACGACCAGTTTGTAGTCGGTCGAATTCGTCGCCACCGTGGGGCGCGCGGCGGCGACCTGCGGCACCGGGTCCTGAGCGAGCACCGGCGCAGCAGCGAGCATTGCGGCGAGCACGGACGAAACAAGAGTGGGCTTCATGTCAGTCATCCTCATTGAGCGTTCGAACTGCCGCGCGGGGCGCGGCGCGGTTGCACGGTTCTGGAGGCCGCAGCCGATCGGAGCGAGGCGAGGTCGACGCCGTGTGTCGGGCACGAGGCTGCGCCAATGGCAAACGTCGCCGGGGTCTTGAACTCATAGTGCTCGACCCACGTCATCAATCGATCCACGACCTGCATCGAACTGTCGAAGTCGGCGTCGAGAAGCACCAGCGAGAGCCGACCATCCGCGCTGGGCGAAAGGATGTCGGTCTCGCGGACGACGCGACCGATGACTCGCGCCAGTTCGCGCGCGAGTTCGGACCGGTGGCCTTCCGTGGTGCGTGGAGTGGGCTGGACCACCAGCAGAGTGAGAAAATTCTGTGAACGTATGGCACGCTTCAGCTCGTTGTTGACCACGAAGTCGAAGACTTCCGGTGGGAGGGCGCGCGGATCGTCAGGGAGGCGTTCGTCCTCGACCATCACGACGCTCGATCCAGGTCGGCTTCCTTAATCTTGTAGAGCAGCGCTTTGTAACTGACGCCCAGCAGATCGGCAGCCTCCCGGCGGTTCCATCGCGTCTGCTGCAGCGTGCGGTAGATGATTTCCCGTTCGGCCTCGCGCGCGGCGTTGCGAGCGATCTCTTTCAACGAACCGCTGACCGGCGCGGCCGGCGGCTCAGCCGGGGCGCTCGCTTCCGGCGACGCCGGCGGCACGGGCGCGGGCGACGGCAGTGACGTCGGCGGTTCTCGCCTGAGCACGCGCGCATCGGGCGAGGTTGTCAGCGCCATCATTCCCCGTCGGCCCGCCATGATGTCGGCGAGCTCTTGCGCGACCTGACTGTCGCCGCCAAGAATCACCATTCGCTTGACCACGTTCTCGAGCTCGCGGACGTTGCCGGGCCAGTCGTACTCGCCAAGGATGCGCAGCGTGTCCGCCGACACTGCCAGCCGCGGCTTGTTGTATCGCGCGGCGTACTGCTGAAGAAAAACGTCGGTCAGGACCGCAATTTCATCGCGCCGCTGACGCAGCGGTGGCAGCGTGATGCAGACGACATTGAGACGAAAGAAGAGATCCTCGCGGAAGGTCCGCTCGCCAACGGCCCGTTCGAGATCCTGATTGGTGGCCGCGAGAACGCGCACATCGACGTGGACATCCTCGCGACCGCCCAGTCGCGAGAACTCTCCGTCCTGGAGAACCTGGAGCAACTTGGACTGGAGTCCCGGCGTCAGCTCGCTGATCTCGTCGAGGAACATCGTCCCCTGGTGCGCGAATTCGAATTTGCCCGGCCGATGCTGGACGGCCCCGGTGAATGCGCCGCGCTCGAAACCGAAGAGCTCCGATTCGAGGAGCTCCGACGGGAGCGCCGCGCAGTTCACTTTCACGAACGGACGTTCGCGCCGAGGCGATGCGGCGTGGATGTCCCGGGCGACGAGCCCTTTGCCTGTTCCGCTTTCGCCGGCGATGAGCACGGTCGCGTCGGTGTCGGCGACTCGTTCGATCAGTTGCCTGACTTCGCGCATCTGCTCGTTTCGACCGAGCAGCGCGGCGAGATTCCGCGAGGGGCGTTCGCGACGTACGGTGGTGGAGTCGCTTTGGGTCAGGTGGGTATCACTCATCGAAGTAGGTCTCGCTCACACACGAGGAGCGCAAGGCTCACCTCGTGCGGGTCAGCAATGTGGGTGCCACCCGGGTTAAGTCCGGTAAATCAGATGGAATGTTTGGGAGAACTCGCCGCGATCTGGGCATCGATTGGAACCACCCGGAAACCGATGGGATGGATCTGTGAAATCGACTGCCCAGATTGGGATCGCGGCGTTACTGCGAGTGGCGGCTCAGACTCGACTGATGCCGCACTCCTTGATCTTATTGAGAAGGGTTTTGTAGCTCACGCCGAGATTGACCGCGGCCTTGCGCCGGTTCCAATGCACCTGACGCAGCGTGTGCTCGATCGCGGCGCGTTCGGCTTTCAGCGCCGCAGCCTTCGCCACGGCGGCAAGCGATCCAGCGGATTCACCGGCGCCAGCGGGCGCGGCTTCCGTTTCCGGAAGCTCTGGTTCGCGATAGGCGAACGTGCCGCCTGCCGGTCCCGCGCCCACCATGGCGCCCGCGGCAACGGCTACGGCAGCCGCCGCCGGCTGCGCGACCGCGACAGGGATCGCCGCCTCGGCCTTTCGCTGCATGTGCCGCTCAATCTCGCGAATGACCAGCTGCTCATCCTGAAGAATGATCGCGCGCTTGATCATGTTCTCGAGTTCGCGGATGTTGCCCTGCCAGTCGTACTGCTGGAACAGCTGTCTTAGCTCGTCGGAAAGGGGGCGCATCGGCCGGTTATACTTTTTCGAGTACCGTGCAATGAAGTAGTCGGTGAGCGTCGGAATCTCATCACGGCGCTCTCGGAGAGGCGGAACCACCACTTCAATGACCTTGAGGCGATAGTAGAGATCCTCGCGGAACTCGCCGCTGAACAGCATCTGTTCGAGATCGCGGTTGGTGGCGGCGACCACTCGGACATCGACCTGGATTCGCTTATTGCTGCCGAGTTTCGTGAATTCGGCGTCCTGCAGGACATGGAGCATCTTGGCCTGCAGGGCAGGTTTCATCTCGCCGATCTCGTCAAGCATCAGGGTGCCGCCGTCAGCCTGCTCGAACTTTCCGATACGTGTGGTCGCTGCGCCGGTGAACGCACCGCGATCGTGGCCGAACAGCTCGCTTTCAAGCAGTTCAGCCGGCAGCGCGGCACAGTTGACCTTGACGAACGGCCGGTTCCGCCGGGTCGATCGATGGTGAATGGCCCGCGCGACGAGTTCCTTGCCGACGCCGCTCTCGCCGCGAATCAGCACGGTGACGTCGCTGTCGGCCACCTGCTCGATAACCGTCGCGATCGACCGCATCTTCTCGCTGTTGCCCCAGACCGATTGATGCTCATCGTCGGTGAGCTGCTGACGCAATTCGCTGAGCTCTGAGACGAGCCGCGTTTTCTCAATCGCGTTCTTGATCGCCACATCGAGCGCGATTTCTCCAAGCCCTTCGGGATCGTCCGGCTTGACGACATAGTCGGCGGCGCCGAGGCGCACGGCCTCGACAATGGTCGAGGCGTGATTGCGCCCCGAGAGCATGATGACTTGCGTTTCCTGCCTCGCTGACTTGATGCCTCGAAGCGTTGCCATACCGTCGAGGCCGGGCATCATGACGTCGAGCAGGACCACGTCTGGTGGCTCGTGCTGTTTCAGCGAGGCCAGGATCTCATCGCCGCGGTTGTAGCATCGCGCCTCATAACCGCGCAATGACAGGAAAGTCCTCAGGTAGGCCGCGAATCCAGAATCATCATCAACGATGGCGACGTAGGGCTTTTTCATCGAGCTTCTCATTTCCTCGTACAGGGATCGGTTGGCACCTGTTGGGCCGTCACGGTGTGTTCCGGTTTACCCACTATTCAAGAGTCGTACCTCAACTGAATAAGCGTGTATTCATTCGAGGGAACATTTGGGTAATGGGCTGCCTACTTCGCTGGCTGTATTGAGCCACTTCGCGCGAATGATGGTGTTTTATTCACACTCCGGCTCCGCCGTCGCGTGGCATACCACTTGAACCTCAGTCAACAGACTGACAGGCACGGATGTTCTGTCAGGAAAGCGGGGAATGAGGCTCGACCTTATGCGCAGGCGGTGTTTGACGTTGGTGTTCCTCGGGCTCGTCGCGGCAGTGACTCCGACAGTCGGGTCCACCAATGAGACCGATACGACTGGTACCACGATGACGGCGACGGTTGCAGTCCCGTCAGTTCCGCGGCAGGCTCCATGGTTGAGAGATGAAGCCGCGATGATGCTCGTTGGCAGCGCGCTGGTCGGTTTGGCCGCCGCGATTCGCCGGGCAGCTTGAGAAGATTCGGCGGTCGCGTGCGGCGTATGTCCGCCCGCCGACGGTCCGAATGGGAGGCTCGAATCGTGAGTGCCGGACTCGCTCCGGCACTCACGTCAGGGCCGGGATGTGCGTTAGTGCGGGAGCGCGATCACGGCGGATCGTGGGACGTCCGCGGCTGACCAGACCGTGCCGTTGTGTCCATCGATGATCCGACGCGCAATCGCCAGGCTGAGCCCGCATCCCCCCCGCCACTCATCGAAGGTGGTCAGGCGGTCGGGTTCCGCCGCGCGGACTGCATCGATAGTTTCCCCATCAGCGATCGAGATCCACGACCCGGGGTTCCCGCGGAATGGCGCGTAGCGCTCCTCAACCATCAACTTATCGTCGTTCACGATTTCACGGCGAACGCCATAAAGGATAGCGCCGATGGCCGCTTTCAGCCGCGGTGCATCACCCTGGACGACGGCGGGCCCTTCCCCCGTTGTCAATTCCACCTCGACGGTTCGATCGGTGAGCGGCGACAGTCCTCCGATGGTCTCCGACAGCAAGGCCCGGATGTCGACCGGCGCTTTCTTGAAGGATGCGGTTCCCGCCTCGAGCGCGGATAAGTCACTCATTTCGCTGACAAGCGTCGCGAGACGGGAACAGGACTTGTCAGCTTCCTCGAGCATCCGCTTGTACCGTTCGTCGAGGCTGCCGGTCGGGTCTTTCAGCACCATCCGCAAGTAGCCGCTGACGACGCTGATCGGCGACCGGAATTCATGAACCGAGAGAGACAGCAGCCGCGACAGCTTGGCGTCGGGTGGCGCGTTTGTCATGCCGGCATTGTCCATTACCGTGGCTGTCGTGTCGAGGGAAGCGGCGGCTGCTAACCGGTGTTGTACCAGACGACGCCTGGCGCGGGTGTGGTACCGTATAAGACAGCCGACCAAGGACGAAAGGCCTGGGCATGCTCCTCAAGCGAAATCCGGACATCAGAGCTTCTGAGATTACCGACGAACGCGTTTACCTGAAGCGTCGGGAATTCATCAGGATTGCCGGCAGCGCTGCGCTGGTTGCGGCAGCGGCCCCACTCGCGGCATGTTCGGCCGAGCCGCTCGGCGCCGAGCCAGCCGGAACCGGACCGTTCGACACGACCGGATCTCCCTTGACGGGCTACAAGGAAAAGGCGGTGACAACCGACGAGAAGCTGAATTCGTTCGAGGACATCACCGGCTACAACAACTATTACGAATTCGGCACCGGCAAGAGCGATCCGAAAGCCTACAGCGGATCGCTCAAGACCAGCCCATGGACGGTGAAGGTGGATGGCCTGTGTAACAAACCGGCCGACTACCACCTCGAGGATCTCATCAAGCCGATTCAACTCGAAGAGCGGATCTATCGTCTTCGCTGTGTGGAAGCGTGGTCGATGGTCATTCCCTGGATCGGCGTGCCGCTGGCAAAGGTGATCGAACGGGCCGAGCCGACGTCGAAGGCGACTTTTATCCAGTTCACCACCCTGCTTCGGCCGACACAGATGCCAGGTCAAACCACGTCGGTCCTCGAGTGGCCCTACGTGGAAGGCCTCCGGATGGACGAGGCCAAACATCCTCTTGCGATTCTCGCGGTCGGCATGTACGGCAAGACGCTGCTGAACCAGAACGGCGCGCCGATTCGACTGGTCGTGCCCTGGAAGTACGGATTCAAGAGCATCAAGTCGATCGTGCGAATCCGATTCGTCGACAAGCAGCCGGAAACGTCCTGGAGCCTTTCGAATCTGCAGGAGTATGGGTTCTATTCGAACGTGAATCCGCAAGTCGATCATCCGCGCTGGAGTCAGGCTTCGGAGCGGCGGCTGGGCGGAGGGCTGGTCAATTCGCGCATCCCGACGAAGATGTTCAATGGGTACGACGAGGTCGCGCCGCTCTACTCGGGTATGGATCTCCGCCGGTATTACTAATCCGCATGCACAAAGCTGCGAAGGCCCTGGCATTCTTCGCATGCCTGGCGCCCGTCGTCTGGCTCGGCTTCCGGACCGCGACGGGACGGCTCGGGATCAACCCGGTCGAAGATCTCGAGTTGACGACCGGCATCTGGGCGCTCCGGCTTCTCGTGCTCACGCTCGCGATTACACCGCTCCGTCGAATCACCGGTTGGAATCGCATCATTCAGTACCGGCGGATGTTCGGTCTCTTCACGTTCTTCTATGTCGCTCTCCACTTCAGCATTTACGTCGGCCTCGACGAGTTCTTTGCCCTGGGCGCCATCCTGAAGGACGTCGCCAAGCGGCCGTTCATCACGATGGGCTTCACGGCCTTCGTGCTGATGATCCCGCTGGCGCTGACCTCGACCAAAGGCTGGATACGGCGGTTGGGGAAACGGTGGCAGCTTCTCCATCGCCTCATCTATATAAGCGCCGTGTGCGCCGCCATCCATTACTTATGGAAGGTGAAGGTGATGATCGGCTCCCCGGTGTATTACGCAATCGTGATCGGCCTGCTTCTGGCGTTTCGTGTCCTGTGGGAGCTGCGGTCCGCTAAGTTCTTGAAAACGCAGCGGATTACGGCGTAGGCCTTTCCCGCGTCTATCTGGTCCTTTTTCCCGTTTTCGTTGTGCCTTTTCCCTTGGCTTTAAGCCCTTTCACCCCCCGATCCTGCCCGTTTGCCTGATTTTCTCCCCCCGGGGGGACTTCGGGACATATCCTGAGTTTTGGATTCCACCGTCCCAAAGGCCGCTGTGAGGGGTAGGTCCGGACCGGGAACGGTTGGACAGCTTCGGAGGCATATGCATAAGCCGATTAAGTACATGGAGAAGGGTCTGACCATCGCGGCGCGCGGCGCCTGGTCGGTGTTCGATACGCTCAACAGTATTGCGCCGGCGAAGTCCTTTACTCCGAAGTGGTCGGACAAGCCTCTTCTGAAGTCGTGGGAGAAAGTGAAGCCGCCACTCGGCTGGCCGCGCGAGACCGACTCGCTGTGTCCGACGTGCGTCCGCGAGGCGCGCCAGGAGATCCTGGACGGCAAGCGCGACTACAAGATTCTCCTCAACGAAAAGATCGGCGAGATCAAGGCGCAGATCATCGAGCGCGACGGAAAGATCCTGATGGTCAAGGATTGCCCGCAGCACGGGCACTTCGAAGACGTCATGGCGATCGACCCGGCGTTCTTCAAGCACCTCGAGGATGTGTTCCCGGGCAGCGACATCCGCTCGCACAACGACGAGAAGCTACACAATCACGGTTCGAGCACGATCAAGTATGGCCGCGGCTCGGTGCTGACGATCGACCTGACGAATCGCTGCAACATGATGTGCGATCCGTGCTTCATGGATGCGAATCAGGTCGGCTTCGTGCACGAGCTCTCGTGGGAAGACATCAAGACACTGCTCGACAACGCCATCACCATCAAGCCGAAACGCCAGATGTCGGTCCAGTTCTCGGGCGGCGAACCGACGATGTCGCCATACTTCCTGGATGCGGTGCGCTACTCAAAGAAGGTCGGGTACAGCAGCGTTCAAGCGGCGACAAACGGGATCGAGTTCGCCAAGAGCCCGGAATTCGCCCGGGCGGCCTTTGAGGCGGGCCTTCGCTACGCCTATCTGCAGTTCGATGGCATCGGCAACGCGGCCAACT
>Ga0207701_10002719_pt1 | contig 18265 bp, 13 predicted proteins | sample KBSSwiSSwithPhiX_FD_184294 | JGI IMG/M metagenome (GOLD analysis project Ga0207701, IMG submission 184294) | Switchgrass rhizosphere bulk soil microbial communities from Kellogg Biological Station, Michigan, USA, with PhiX - S5 (SPAdes) (version 2) | ecosystem: Environmental > Terrestrial >... | reverse complement strand
GCCAGCGGACTGTGCTTTTTCCTCGTGCAGACTCAGGTTCAAGTCCCGCCCCGAGCACCATCGTGCTGCTTGCGTGGAAACTCCAAGTCGAGAGTCCGATACTCGATGGATGAAGCAATTTGGACACGCCGGTGACCGTAAGAATGAGCTGCCGTTTCGAGTTAACTCCTTCCATCCGAACGACTTAGTTGCACGAAGCAAAAGAACGGGCGATGCACAGCGGGGCCCCCGGCCAGTCAATTCTGTTTTCGGTTTCTTTTTATCAAATTTAGATTGTCAGGGATTGCCTGTAGTTGGTATAATGTCAGGACTTATATCCCGTCCTTCCTGAATGAATGCTCCCTGGTCAGGTTCTATCATCGAGGTCAAAGGTCAGGCCTCGCACTTGGAACTGCAGAACGAGACGCGACCTCCGCACGACATGAAGCCCGCCACTCACCCATTCGGTTCTGTGTTATTTCGCTTAGAGCTGGCCCTCGCGATGATTTGCGCAGGACGAAGGCGCGCCTGTCCCACCGAAGTCGAGGGCCGAATCGCTTCAATTCGCTGAACCATCGTTCGAGCATTGGAATTCGGGATCAAAGGCCACCCCAGCAACCCGGAAAAGCCTGCAGCGCCAAAGAGAAAATTTCAATTTCATACAAGTCTCTCGCACAATTGAAGCGAACGCTGCCGTCATCCCGAGCATAGTCGAGGGATCCCGTTGAAGTACCTTAAACGTTTCGCGGCGGGATCCCTCGACTTCGCTCGGGATGACAAGTTGCAGCGCTCGTGCTCGTAGGCGAACTCACCCAGAAACAATATAACCTTCTTCGCCGTGCAGGTTGATATCGAGACCCTGTCGCTCGATTTCCGGTGTGATCCGCAATCCGATCGTTGCGCGCACAATCAACGCAATCAGCGACGTCCCGACCAACGCCAGCGCGATGGTAATTCCAATCGCTTTCAGTTGCTCCAGCCAAAGCATGTGCCCGATCATTTGTGCGAGCCCGTTTCGCTGAGCGGGGATGGCGGAAAGATTTGGATTTACCGTCGCAGTTGCCAGTAGTCCGGTGAGAAATGCGCCCAGGGTCCCGCCAACTGCGTGTACTCCAAAAGTATCGAGGGCATCGTCGTAGTGGAACCACGACTTCAATTTCGTGCAGGCGAAAAACGGAACTGCCCCGGCCAGCACGCCGATGATAACGGCGCCGTTGGCATCGACGAATCCACACGCCGGGGTGATGACAACAAGCCCGCCGACCGCGCCCGAACAAAAACCGAGCACGCTCGGTTTGCCGCGCAACAACCATTCCAGCCCAGCCCAACTGGAAGATGCAACTGCCGTCGCCAAGGTCGTGGTCATGAACGCGTTGGCCGCAATTCCATCGGCGCCGAGAGCGCTGCCGGCATTAAACCCGTACCAACCGACCCAAAGCATTCCAGTTCCGACCATGCAAAGGACCATCGAGTGCGGCGCCATGATCTCTTTGCGGAAACCGAGCCGGGGACCGAGAAAAAGGCAGAGGAGCAAGGCTGACCATCCGCTCGACATGTGGACAACGGTGCCGCCGGCGAAATCGATCGCACGAATCCTGGCATTGGGATTCCAGACTCCATTCATCAGGCCATCAATGCCCCAGACCATATGGGCTAACGGGAAATAGACTAAAAACATCCACAGCCCAACGATGACCATGACCGCGGAAAATTTCATGCGCTCCGCCACCGATCCGATGATGAGCGCAGGAGTAATAATGGCGAACATGAGCTGATACATGGCAAAGACGTTGTGCGAAACCCAGTAGGAGTAGTCGGGATTGGGGACGGCGGTGACACCACGCAGAAATGCGAATTGCGTTCCTCCGAAGAAGGCACAGCCGTGGGCAAAAACGAGCGAGTAACCGATCGCCCACCACAGTATCGAGACCAGGCCCGCGACACCAAGGCACTGTGCCAGAATCGAGAGGACATTCTTCTGGCGAACGAGGCCACCGTAAAAAAGAGCGAGACCGGGCAGGGTCATGAATAAAACGAGAAGTGCTGAAGTCATGAGCCAGGCGTTGTGGCCGGGACCTGGTCCGGAGATGTTCGAGAGCGTCGTGGCGTTGGCCGCATCCGCGCCACGCGCCGAATTATTCATGTAAGCTTCCAGATCGGAAACGCGCTGCTCGAGTGATGGAGAAGGTGCGGGCGATGAGGAAGGCGGACTGGCACCTGTTTGGGCGCGGAGCGGAGAGCAAATCGCAATGGCAGCGACGAAAAAAAGGATTCGTATCATCGCAGAATTATTTCGCAGATCACCAGACGGAAGCGAAAGGATTTATCCAACAACGCTTACTATTGACAGTCCATTTCGTATTTGGTCAACGTGATAGAGCGTTTAGACGCCGCGTTATTGACGTTGCATTAACCTTTAAACTGTCCGGCTTATGAACGAACCGATTACTCAAATTAAGGACACGACAGGCAATCCGGCCCCCCTCGGGCTGCTTGGCTTCGGCATGACCACGGTGTTGCTTAACCTGCACAACGCCGGTTTCTACGAACTCAACAGCATGATTTTGGCGATGGGCATTTGTTATGGCGGCGCTGCGCAAATTATCGCCGGTATTATGGAATGGAAGAAAGGGAATACATTCGCCACCACTGCTTTTGTTTCTTATGGTTTGTTCTGGTTGTCGCTCGTGGCATTGATCCTCTTGCCGAAACTGGGATGGGCCAGCCCGTCCAACGACACGGCCATGGCCGCCTACCTGGCGATGTGGGGACTGTTCACCGCCGTCATGTTTATTGGCACATTGCGGCTAAACCGCGCCCTGCAAATTGTTTTCGCAACTCTCACAATACTATTCTTTCTCCTCGCCATCGGTGATTTCACCGCGGCAAGTCCCGGATTCAAACACGCCACGGGTTATGAGGGAATTTTTTGCGGATTCTCCGCGATTTACACGGGTCTCGCGCAGGTGCTCAATGAATTGTCCGGAAAAGTTGTGTTACCCCTCGGGCAAGTGACAAAATAAATCAGTCGCTCCACTGTCTCGGCGGCTCGACGGAGTCTCGCCCTACCAAATAGATCGTCGCGAAGATTTCACCGGTAGGGCGACGCTCTGCGGAGCCGCACGCAAGCTGGATCCCGTGGCGTAAAGCAAAAACTCCACCGGAAAGCTGGCCAGGCTGGTTAAGGTTCCGGTGGAGTTCTCCGCTAGATCAGGACGGTGTGGATTTCCCAGGCGCGATGTCCAGCCTGCTGGGAACGGACCTGATCATACGAAATAGTGCTAGCGCGTGACGAGTCCTCATCAGCATCGTCCTCCTCGTCCTCGTCGGTGTCGCCCTCAGATTCCGCCCTCAAATCATCGGGTGCCACTGCCGGCAAATCATGCTGTTGCAGTTTGTCGTAGCGCTGCCTCACTTCGGCCGGCACTTTGTCGAGATCTTCCTTCGTTTCGACGGGACCGCTGAAGAGCAATTTTCCCTGCGGATCTTTCGCCGTTAGAAATTTCTTGCCCTCTTTGTTTTCGATCCGCAGCTCTCCTTTATCATCGGAAAGAACGATCTGCGCTTTATTCAAATCGATTGTGGTTCGCTGAAGCGCGCCGTTGTTGCGTGTGATGGTGCGGATGCGCTGTGCATTGCGCCGCACTTCGTCCGCGGCCCGTTGCGCTTCGTCGCGCGCCCGCTCCACCGCGTCATGAATCATTCCGCGTTGTTCGTCACCGAGCTGCTCTTTCAACTCCGACATCCGCTCCTTCAGATCGCCCATATCACCGAAATCGCCGAGGTCGAAATTCCAATCGTGATTCATGTGGCGCATATGATCCATCGAGGCGCGACGGCGGGGGACCTCTTTTTTGGCCAGCTTTGCCGTGACCTTCTGTTCCTGACCTTTACGCAGGATAGTCAGCGTCACGTTTGTTCCTTCCGAGTAACTCCGGACCAGCTTGGACAGTTGTCCAGGATCCGTTAGGATTTGATCGTTCAACATTTTGATGATGTCATTTTGTTGCACACCCGCGGCCGCCGCCGGCCCATCCGGCACCACGTAATCCACCACCAGGCCGAACCCTTTTGGTAACCCGAGCTGATCGCATAACACGCTCGGCACTTCAGACGTCTCTACCCCCAGAAATGTGACCGGGACCTTCGGCATCCGGTCCTCGCGATCACGATCACGATCACGATCGCGCGGAGGCACCGGTGCGGCCGGTGGATTGGGTGGCGCCGGCGGCGGGGTTGGTGGCTGGCTGAACGCCGTCAGCGGCAACAAGCTAACGGCAATTAGGGTGATGGTTTTTGTTTTCATTTTTATATTTTCTCTGTTTGGAAATTCATTGACCTGAGACTGGAATGAGCGTGACCTCCTCCGTCGGATAAGACACGGCCAGCTGCGCACCGCTTTGCCGATCACGCCATTGCAACGTTTCCCGCTTCGCCGTCCGCACCCGCCGCGATGGCCCTTCCGCGCCGGGCGGGAAGACCAGGCCCTCGTCGCGTTTACTGTAAACAACCTGCGTCAACCCGGTCGCCTGATAGTTCGGCAATGCCGCGGCCTTTTGCTGCAACGACGGCGTAGCCGATGCGATGGTTTGTTTTGTTTTATCGTTCGGATGAAAATCAACACGCGCGAAAATGAGAAAGGTCGCCGCCGCGGCCAGCCCAAGACCAAGCCCCAGCCAATTGATACGAAACTGCTCTGGCCTGATGACTTTAGCGGTGCCTTCCCCGAAATTCGCCAGCGCGCTCCCAACCCGCGACGTCAACTCAGCAGATGGCTGCACCGGCCGCAATTTCTTCAGCTCACGTTCGAGTTCGGAGAAATCGTTCATTGCGGCTGGTAAGTTTTCTTCAACGCGGCAAGCCCGTAACGATAACGCGACGCCGCAGTGTTCTGTGAAATGCCGAGCGCTTCTGCGATTTCAGCAAAAGTGAGTTCGTTCCAAATCTTCATGACCAGGACCTCGCGTTGATCTCGCGGCAGATGGTCGAGCGCTGCCACCAGCTGGCGCTGCGAATCATCCAGTTGCTCAAATTGCGGCTGCACCGTCCGCTCAGCCTCACCAAAAACTTCCACTTCGCGCCGCGCTCTTCGGTTATCCCGCCGAATGAGATCGAGGGCAGCGGAACGGACAGCGGCGTAAAGCAGGGCACGGTTTTTAATGCTGAGATTGCGTCGCCAGAACCGGACAAAGGCTTCCTGCACCACGTCTTCGGCATCGGGGGCGCTCCGCACCCATTGCCGGGCGAACAAGACCAATCCGGGCGCGAGCTCCGAAAAACAGACTTTCCAATCTTCATTGGTGGCGACATTCTCCATGACCATTCACGGTCTTTACTTTTGAGACGCCGCCAACTCTCGAATTTGTCTGTCCCACAGAAATTATTTTTAGCCGTCGCGATCTGCGCCGCCAGTTTGAGCGCAATAGCACAATCCCCTGACGCTTCAGCCGCCCGGGAGATCGCGAAGATTGACGGCGAGTATTCCAATCTTTCGATGGCAAAAGGAATGCCGGCGGCGAGCGTCGAATATTTTGCGGAAGACGGCATCGCCTTCGCACCCGGCGCCGTAAACGGAAAAAAGTATTGGGCTGGGCGGACCGATTTTCCGGGCACACTGATCTGGCAGCCGATCTTCGCCTTCGCCGCGGGCGCCGCTGACCTGGGTTATACCACTGGAATGTGGGAATTGAAAAAGGAGAACGAACCGCTTTCACTCGGTTTCGGCCACTACGTCACGGTCTGGGCCAAACAGCCCAACGGCAAATGGAAGATCGCACTCGACGTTGGCACGGAGAATCCGCAACCACCTGAATCCTCTCCCGGCCTGCAAGTGCTTCCCCCTGATATTACGGCCGGCACGCAACCGCAGGAGAATGCTCGACGCAGTCTGCAAAAAGCGGAACGGCAGTTTACCAAGGCCGCGCACAACAACATCGGCCAGGCCATTCTCGACTGCGCCACTGACGACGTTCGCGTCTATCGCGAAAAATCATTTCCCGCAGTCGGGCTTGTTGCGGCCAGGCTCATGCTGACTTCAGAGCACGGCAAGGTAACGTTCGAACCCGGCAACTCAAAGATGAGTGGGTCAGCCGATTTATCTTATAGGTATGGCAACTATTCGGAAGACCGCGGCAATGCCGTTGAGCGCGGAATCTACTTGATGATCTGGCGCGCCAACATGAACGGGGACTGGAAGCTGGCGCTCAACCTGCAAAAGAAACGCCCCTCAGCCGCAAAGCCGTAAAAGGCTACCTCTTGGGCAGGGGCCGCAGAAGTAGATCGGCCAGCCAGTCTGGATTCGCTACACCGTCGCGATAAGCTTGCAGCGATTCGACGGAAGAGTTCACCCGAAGGTTACTGTAATAACCCTCTTCATTTTGCCAGCGTTCGTGCCAGTAGACCGCAGCCTTGATTCGCGGATACCTGGAGCGAAACAAGTCCAGTCCCTGTTTGATCCACGCGGCTTTGTTGCTAGGCGGAAACTCGCCCGTGCCCCATTCAGCAATCATGATTGGCTTGTTTGGGTCGACGTCGCTCATCTCTTTGTAGGGCCAGTCGACCAGGGAAGGTATGTCAGGCAATCCCTCCTCTTTATATTGCTGACCATAGACACTTAATCCCAGCCAATCCGCATAATCAGGCCCAGGATAATAGGAAGGCGCGAAGTTCCAGGTATCGACCGGAGACGAGTAGTTATTGGTATGGAACATCCACTTAATGTTACTGGCCCCACGAGCGCGGACCCGGTCAACTACATGCCGATATGCTGCCTTAAATGTTTCCGGCCCCTGCCACTTAGTTTTCCCTTCATTCGCGGGGCGATTTCCACCGTAGTAAACGCCCGACCACGGGAACCAATCGCCATTCATTTCGTTTGCGAAGACGACGATCATCGGCCTGCCAAACGCTTTGGCGGCATCTGCCCAGTCATCGATGTACTTGTCCCAGGCGCCTGCGATGATTGAATTGAGATTGAAACGGTCGGGACCGGTATTCTGCTCGTAAGGCCGGTCCCACGGCGACCAAAAAACCAGCGGCAAGGACCGATGTTGCCAAATGACATTCAGGTTTTTGCTTGGAAAATCCTGTTCCCCCCAGTAGCTCGATGAAGCAATGATGGCTTGATGCTTGCCTACCATGGTCTCGAAGTCTTCAATCCCCTCGAGGGTGACATCCTCTTCTGCTTCGCCGAAATCAATGAACGCCCCAGTATACGCTCCGTGCTCCGGCACCATTACCTCTACGGATTCGTTGTTATCGGGCCTGTTGCTTGTGTTGCGTTGATGACATGCTGAAGCTAGCGCGATCAACGTTAGGAAGATAACTGTGCGAAGGCTCTGCGTTCTGCTGGCAAGATGGTTGTGCCCCACGACGCCAGTCTGCTTCATCGCCTTTCTGGCAGCAACTACTTCACCCGCCGTAGAGGAGACTTCGTTAATCGTCTCGGCGACGGTTGCGACCGATCAATGTGTGAACAAATGCATCCCTAAACAAAGCCTGGGCGGCAGCGTCGACGGTCATGAGCACGGAGTATGCGCGAGAATGTTGTCCGACAAGAACATCGCCGAGATGCTGTCAGCCGGTCTGGGACCTTTGACTTATCGATTGCGAACCGAGCTTGCCGGTGAAGTGTGGCATTGGAACCCGCGCGGCAGCTGGAGCGACGAAGCCCGTCAATGCGGCTATTGGACATCGAGTAGTTCAATTAGCACGCCGATCAACCTTTCCTACGGTTATCGACTGCCCCGTCGCGGCAACACCATCGATCAGGCAAACAACGATGGTTATTCACGTATCTCCGACGGCGACGAAAATTCCTTTTGGAAAAGTAATCCTTATCTAGATCCGTACTTTACCGGAGAGAGCGAGGATGCTCACCCCCAGTGGATTGTAATCGATTTAGGCAAAGTGAAGCCCGTGAACTCAATCCGGGTTCAATGGGGAATGCCCTATGCCAGACAGGTTCGGGTCGAGTATTGGACCGGAAACGACCCAATGCATTTGCATATCGACGGGAACGATGATTGGCGAGTGTTTCCTCAGGGAGTGATAAACAACAGCCCTGGCGGCGATGTAACCACCCGTCTCAGCAGTAGCTCTATTCCGATTCAATTCGTGCGCGTTCTGATGAACTCTAGTTCGGCCCCGACTACACAACCCTCCGCGGATATCCGGGATCGTCTTGGGTTTGCCGTCCGCGAAATCAGCCTTGGCCAAACGAACGACGCCGGTGAGTTCGAGGACTACGTCCGCCACCATCCGGACAGAAGTCAAACAATTGTCTATGTCTCATCAACTGATCCCTGGCATCGGGCCGAAGATATCAATTACAAGACGGAACAGCCTGGTCTCGATTTTGTTCTGCGAAGTAAACTGGCCAACCACCTTCCGGTGCTGGTGCCAGTGGGCGTGCTCTACGACACGCCGGATAATGCTGTTGCGGAGATCCAATATCTTTTGGCACGGAAGTATTCATTAGAGGGCGTTGAACTGGGCGAAGAACCCGACGGACAATGGACTTCGCCGGAGGATTTTGCCGCGCTCTACGTTGCGACCGCCCGGCACCTGCGCTCGCTTAGCGCAGAGCTCAAGCTCGGCGGGCCGAGCTTACAGAACTTTGATAGCCATCTCCTCACCTGGCCGGACAAATCAGGAAACCGTTTCTGGATGAATCGCTTTCTGCGCGCTCTCCGCGCGGCGGAATCTCCCTTCGATTTCTGTTCTTTCGAATACTATCCCTTTGATGATGTCTGCGGCGATGCCGTCCCGCAGCTACTGGAGATTCCGCAACGACTTCGCGCGATGTTGTCCAGCTTGCATGACGATGGGGTTCCTTCGGATATCCCGTGGCTGATGACGGAGTTTGGTTATTCAGTCTTTGCCTGTCGCCATGAAGTTGATATCGAAGGCGCGCTCTTCCATGCAGATACCGTCGGAACTTTCCTGACTTTCGGCGGAACGAAAGCCTACCTCTACGGATACGAGCCGGACTATCTCACCGACGAGCTGAAGTGTTCGTGGGGTAATTTAATGATGCTACAGATTTCCAACACTGATAAAAAGCTTAATCGTCTGTCGACGTACTACAGTGCCCGATTAATTACGAACGATTGGATGCAGTGGGTAACGAAAACGCACGAAGTATATCCGGTGACAATTGAGCCAGATAACGCCGGTGTTACCGCTTACGCCGTGCGCCGGCCCGATAAGCAGTGGGCGTTGCTCGCAGTGAACAAAGATCCGAATCGTTCCGTACAACTAAACGTCCAGTTTAAAGGCGCTTCAGTTGCAACGTTTGCGGGCAAAGTAGACATCGCCCAATTTTCGCGCCACCAATACCGCTGGCAAGATGACGGCCCGAATGGGCGTCCGCTCTTGAGCAATTTGCCATCTCATCTTCAGCGCGCTGCATCTCGATACTACGAACTACCGCCTTACTCAGTTTCGGTATTACGCGGGCACGTTGGCCGTTAACTAGCACACGCCATCGGCTCTCTTAAGACCTGTTCATGTCAACGCGAATCTGTCGTGTCGAGCGCAGTCGAGACATCTCTAATTATTCGCAGGAAAGAAATAGCTAGAGATTCCTCGACTGCGCTTCGCTACGCTCGGAATGAGAGGATCGAGAAGGCGTTCGACAAAGCCAAGTCACTCATGGACAAAAGCATCGTTTCGCGCTTACGCTCCTTCACGCACGCACTGGCACGGAAGCCGTGCGTTCCAGTTTGCCCCAGCTTACCCATGCGCCCTTTACTCCGCGCAAAATTGCTTTCCAGATACAGTAGCTCAGCATCGGCCGATAGATCAGGCGCATCGGAACAATTCGCCAAGCTTGAAGTAGATTTTCATGCTCCAGGATGCAAGCGAGCGTCGCGAGGATCACATCGGTGGCGAGAAAAACAATGACAAATGGCAATAGATCGCGCCAGGCACCAAACGGCAGTGACAAAATCAGAAACAAATCTACTGCCGGAGTAATTGCCACCAGGATGATCTGGAAGAACCAGATACTTGGCAAACTAAACCAACCCAGCCCCCGATATTTCCAGTTAAAGACCATGTCGCGATGTTTCCACAGACATTGCAGCGTGCCGTAGGCCCAGCGGAACCGTTGCCGGGAAAGTGCTCGCACGGTTTCCGGCGCTTCTGTCCAAGCGACCGCGGCGGGAACATACACGATGCGCAGACGTTCCTTGTGCAGGCTTAGGGTCAGATCGGTATCTTCGGCCAGTGTATCTAAACTCAAACCACCGGCGCGCTCGATCGCTGTCTTGCGAATCGCACTAATGGCGCCCGGCAGAACCGTGATGCAATTCCATCGAGTATAGGCGCGTCGATCGAGATTAAAGCCGACGGTATACTCGAGCGACTGGCAGCGTCCGATAAAGCTTCGCAAGTTACCTACTTTGGCATGACCAGATACTCCGCCGATGTCTGGGTTGCTAAACGGTGCCAGCAATTGCGGAAGGGTCTGCCGCTGACAATGCGTATCCGCGTCGATGAACACGATGAGTCCGTGGCGGGCTGCTCCGATTCCGCGTTGCAACGCGCGCGCTTTCCCATGGTTTTCCTGGCGGATCAATCGCACTCGTTCATCAGTTGCCGCGATCTTCTCCACTTCCGCGGCGGTATCGTCACGCGAACCATCATCGACCACAATAACATCCAGCTCCCCTTGATAATCCGTCTTCAAAAGTGAGTGCAACGTTGCAGCGATGACCTTACCTTCGTTGTAAGCAGCAATGACGACGCTGGCGGGTTCGGCAAAATCCACCGGCGACGACCGACGAAAACGGTAGGCGAGGTAGATCACGATCAGGGTGCGAATCACTACCAGCACGGTCGCAACAACCATAAAAGCCCAAAGAAATTCCTGAACAGCGTGCACAACGCGGAAACCGGTGCTGCTGATGTAATGCGACATCGTTTGTCCTCCGGGCAATGGCGGCATCAGCGCGTCGCGAGTGGTATTCAGAAGTTTGCTCAGCGGCACGATGGTATCATTGCGTGCCTGCAAGTACTCAATGATGCGCGGAAGCGCTTCCAGCGTTTGCGAGCGATCGCCTCCCGCGTCATGCAGCAAAATGATATTGCCGTCATGGCGTTGCTGCTTAACCCGCTGCAAAATGACGTCCGCGCCCGGCCTGGCCCAATCCTGCGGGTCGATGTTCTCCAAAACGACAAGATAATTCTGATCCTGCGCGATTTTCAGTGGCGTTAACTCAGCCAAACGCGCTGGTTGCGTGTCGGCTGCATAGGGCGGCCGAAACAAAGTAGTAGCCCGTCCAGTCAAAGTCTGAATAAGCAACTGAGTGGCATTCAATTCGAGCCGAATATGCTCGGGCCAGCAGAGGGCCAGATTGGGGTGATAATAGGTGTGATTACCTATTTCATGACCCTCAGCAACAATACGCCTAACGAGATTTGGGTATCGTTCGGCATTGACGCCTACCAGAAAAAACGCCGCCTTTACCTTCGCTGCCTTCAACACATTTAGGATCTTCGGTGTCCACTCCGGATCAGGCCCGTCGTCAAATGTCAGCGCCACTTCGTGTGCATCGCCCGCACCTTGATGATACAAGGTTGGGAACTCCGGAAACTTGGTATAGTTCGCGGTAAGATAATTGTCCTTGTCCACCGACAGAGTGCGCATTCCGTCGGCACGCGATTCATCTACCGTCACGATCTCACCATCTCCAACGTCGGTAATGGTGTCGGTTCCGCGCAATACCTCCAGGAGCGAGCGCGTCGGCAGGTCGAACTTGAAATCAGGCGTGACTGCTAATGCGTCCCAAATCGCCGTATCTTCGGTTCCTAATCGATAGAGGGCGAAGCCGCCAGTATTCTGCTTTCGAACTTCGCGTAGTTCATTCAGAAAAGTAACGACATCTAGAAACCAGACGGCATGCTCCTTGTCGTTGTCTTCATAATAAAAATAAGCGTTGTAACCGGGAGCGTTTACTTCAGCGGAATCGATCTCGGCATTGCTCGCTCGACTCATTGCTTCCGGGAAACTAATTAGCTCAGCCTTCTTACCACCAATCACCCAGTCGTAACCATAGCTGCCAAGTGCGATGATCCACTGTTTGGGGTCGGAATCCTCCAGCAATACGTGCAACCAGCCTTCAAACCACATCCGGGAAGCGAGTGGCCCAGGCGAGTCGATATCGGAAGTTTCGTCGAATAGTAATGCGACGAAGCGATCGACATGGGCCGACAGCTCTTCGAAGTCGATATAGTCAATCTCCTGTCCAGGCGAAACGCTGAGCCAAAGCTGGCGGCCGTCGCGATGGAGCGCACTGGCGAATTTTTCCAATAACGCGGTAAAGTCTTTCTTGTAGGTCGGATCGAGTTGTTCCCAATCAACGACTACTCCGGCAGCTTTAGCATCGCGCAGCACCACCAGCACATTGGCGATGAATTTCTCCTGCCGCTCGGGTGGACCGTGTGCCACATTTTCGACCGCTTCCGGTTGCCAGGTATCGCCGACCAGGTTGGTCAGAAGCGGCATCAGCGCGATCCCTTTGCTTTGCGCTAACTTTGAAACGCGCGCGTCAGCGTCGATTTGCAGATCACCTATCCCATTCACCATCGACATCCATTCCGGGCAAACGTGGGTAATTTGCGAGGCGTGTTGCTCAAGCGAGGAGTAACTATAAGGATCGCCGTTGGTATAGAAGGCCAGACGCACCTCGTTATCTGGCGCCTTGCGACGAGGTCGCGCCGGCGTGGCACTCGGTGAGCCCACCATCGTTTGTTTTGCTAACTTTTTTGTCGCCTGCTTTGTCGCCTCGAATTTTTGCCAGAGCAACGAGTTCGGCGTGGAGCTTTGCACGGCCGGATTTTGTTTTTGGAGCGACTTCAACTGTCCCTTCAACAGCCGCAGGGAAAAGGGCGCCGTCATTCGCGGAGCGATAAACAGCGTTTCCACAAACAAAACCGCACCGAAGAAGAACAGAACACCAGTGATCAGCAAAAAGGTACGAAGGCGGGGCCAACGTTTCCCGAGCGGATCGGAAAAAACGAATGGCGTCACCCCGGGCGGGACATTTTCGGGCATTTGCACGCTAATTTGCCTCGATTATGAAGAAGTGCGAACAAGGAACAAACTCGTCATCCTGCGCGAAAACGCCAGTCTCGCTCGGACCGAGGGAATCCCGTTGCGCCCATGAAGGTTTCCATTTCTCCAGATCCAATCCCTGGGGGTCATGCCGGCATCGACGCCCGGCTGAAACTTGGCCCGCGCATTCATCCCACCGCCTACGTCCTCCCGGGCGCAACCGTCATCGGCGACGTAACGTTGATGGAAGAAACGAGTGTATGGTACGGCGCTGTTTTGCGTGGCGATATCAATCGGATAATTATTGGCCCACGCTCCAACGTTCAGGACAATGCCGTCGTTCACATCGATACGCCTAACGAGACGCGGCTTGGCGAGCTCGTCACCGTCGGCCACAGTGCCATCGTCCACGCCTGCATTATCGACGACGAAGTGCTCATCGGGATGGGGGCAATCATTCTTGATGGGGCGGAGATCGGCGCTCGCTCTATCATCGGCGCAAATGCCTTGGTCACTCTCGGAACAAAGATACCGCCTGGTTCCTTAGTTCTCGGTTCGCCGGCAAAGGTGAAGCGCGCGCTCACGCTCGAGGAACAAAAAGACATCGCGCGCTGGGCTTGGAGCTATGTCGAAACCTCAAAGCATTTCCGTGAATTCTATTCGAGATGATGGGGAGCGCAGGCTGCCAGCCTGCAGTCGTCGGCAGCTTGCCGACGACACGATCAAATCATTGAATGCAATCCAAAAAGTGCTTGGCAAGCTGCCGAGCACCGCAGGCAAAGCTGCCTACGCTCCCCGGATTCGGAACAAATCAATGTTTCAGAGTTGACCCCAGTTCTCGCGCCCGTTCCCGCAACAACTCACGCGCCTGCGGAATAGAGCCACCAAGTTCATAAACGCCATCAAAGGTGTCGCGCAGGTGTTGGTCCGGCGCGGCGCGCCCGACAACAGCGAACACTCGCTTACCAAATTTGCGCGCTAATCGCGCTACGCCAGCGGGCGCCTTTCCTTCTAGTGTTTGACGATCGAGTTTGCCTTCGCCGGTGATCACAACGTCGGCGCTTCTGATCTTCTCGTGCAGTTCCACTGCGTCGGCAACGACGTCGAAGCCTGGTCGCAGCTCCCCACTGCAAAAACTCATCAGGCCAAAACCGAGACCGCCGGCCGCGCCGGCACCGGGATTGCTTCGAAAATCGCAACCCAGTTCCCTCGTCACGGTATCGGCTAAGCTCGTGAGCGCGCGCTCCAAGATTTCGAGCTCGTCCGGGGTTGCCCCTTTTTGCGGACCGAACGTACGCGTCGCGCCATTTTCGCCGAGCAACGGATTCTTTACATCGCAAGCCGCGATGATTTTTAACTGTAGAGGCAGCCGTGCCGGCTGCATTTGCGAAAACGTCGCAGGCGACACGTCCGCCGCTAGCGGGACCTCAATTCGCGCGAGTCCTATTAACTCGGCTGGTCCGCCGTTTTTAATTTCTCCTTCGCCTGTAAAGAACCGGAATCCCAAGGCACGTGCCATTCCGAATCCGCCATCATTCGTCACGCTGCCGCCGACGCCGACGATGATTTCGCGCGCGGCCCGTTTCGCTCCATCGAGCAACATTTCGCCAACGCCGAATGTGTTTGCGCGCAGAACGTCGCGCACTCCATCTTTCAGCGCTCGCAGTCCCGCCGCTTCGCTCATCTCGATCACGGCGGAGGCGTTTTCGCTCAGCCATACGTAACGCGCCTCAATCGGATTTCCCAGCGGCCCATGCGCGTGGCACGTCACCCACTCGCCCCCGCGCGCCTTACAAATCACTTCCGCCGTCCCTTCCCCGCCATCCGCCACCGGCGCGATCTCGATTTGCGCGTCCGGAATTACATCGCGAATTCCCAGCGCGATGTTTTCCGCAACTTGCTGGGCGCTGAGCGAACCTTTGAATTTATCCGGCGCGATGAGGATGCGCATTTCCAATAGGGATTCACGCCCGCAGCTTTCGCTCCAAAATCTCCCCTACCATCTGCGGATTCGCTTTTCCTTTCGATAATTTCATTACCTGTCCCATGAGAAAATTCAGCGAGGCAGCGTTACCTGCCTTGAAATCCGCCGCCGGCTTCGGGTTGGCTGCGATCACTTCATCGCAAATCCTCTCGATCGCGGTCGTATCACTTAATTGCTCGATTCCTCTTTCTTGCACGATCGCACTAGGGCTTTTGCTACTGGCGAACATCTCCGCGAAAACTTCCTTGCCCTGTTTGCCGCTAATTTTCCCGGAATCAATCAACGCTACCAGTTCGTTCAATGCTTCAGGAGGTATCGGGCATTCCTTGATCGTTTTGCCCGCCGCCGAGAGTGCGCTTTGCAGATCGTTCAGAATCCAATTCGCGATTGCTTTTGGCTTTTTTGAGATACGTGCCGCCTTTTCAAAGTAAGCTGCCAACTCGAGATCATTGGCCAGCACGCCGGCATCATAGGCTGTAACTCCGTATTGCTGGACGAAACGCGCGCGTTTCTGTTTCGGCAACTCCGGCAAGCGTGCCCGAACATCGGAAAGCAACCCCTCGGTTTTTACCGGCACCAAGTCAGGATCGGGAAAATAACGATAATCATGTGCGCTTTCCTTGGTCCGCATGAGAAAGGTTTCCCCCATGGCAAAATCCCAACCGCGCGTTTCCTGCTCCAGCTTCTCACCCCGCCCGAGCGCTTCGATCTGTCGCGCGACTTCGTAAGTCAGCGCGCGGCGCACCCCACTGATCGAGTTCATATTCTTAATTTCGATCTTGGCCCCGAGCTCCGTCTGCGTTTCCGGCCGGACCGACACGTTGCAATCACAGCGCAATTGGCCCTTTTCCATGTCGGCATCGCTGACCCCGCCATAAATCAGGATCTGCTTGAGGGACGTGAGAAAAGCGAACGCTTCTTCGGGCGACGTGATCTCCGGTTGGGTGACAATTTCCATCAACGGGGTGCCGGCCCGATTGAAATCGATTCCCGTGGTCGTTTCGAAATGGAAACTTTTGGCCACGTCTTCCTCGAGATGAATGCGAACCAGGCGCACTTCCTTGTCCGGGACGGCGATGTTCTTCTGTGCGTCTTTCGGGTAGGCCAGATCATGTAGCGGCACGCTCCCGTTGGTGCAAAGCGGCATGTCGTATTGTGAAATCTGATAGTTCTTCGGCAGGTCAGGATAGAAATAATTCTTGCGATCGAATTTGGAGACGTCGGCAATATCGCTATCCAGCATAAGTCCCGTTAGCACAGTAAGGCGGAGCGCTTCTTCATTCATCACCGGTAAGGCACCGGGCAGCCCGAGGCAGATTGGGCAGGTATGAGAATTTGGTTCCGCCCCAAATTCCACCGGACAAGCGCAAAACATTTTCGACCGTGTCTTTAATTGCGCGTGTACCTCGAGGCCAATTGTCGTTAGATATCTCATCGACTTTGCATGGAACGAAGCGAGCTAATTCTTCTTCAGGGCGTAATCCAACGCGCGCTCCAGATCGAATTTTTTGACTCGCGCTTGCAGGGCAGGATCATTCATCGCCTCGATCATGCACGGGTTTTTCATGAGCTCGAAAATATGGCCGCTCGCGATCAACGCCATCACTCGTGCATCATTGCGCAACGCCACCACCTTGGGATGGTCGCTGATTTCGCGCGCGCCGGGGTATGAAAGAAATTTTTCGGCGCTTCGCGCGTCCGACGCCACCTGGCCCGCTTTTTCCAGCACACGGTAAAGTGACGGAGGAAGCGGATCGATCGTTCGCACCGCCTCGCCCACCCTGCCGCTTTCGAGCGAATTTTTCATGTTCGCGAGCATTGCCATGAGCGGGTTGGGCAATGGCGAGACGGCCGATTCGGTTTGAGTTTGTGCAGCTCCAATCGGCTGGCCCGCAGCGCTCGTAGGCGCATGCTGCGTTCGCAACCGCGCTTCTGCTACCGATCCGACCATGCGAATCCCAGCGAAGGCGAGCCAAATCGTGAACAGACCAAGCAAAATTCCGAGGAACGCGCCGCTGCTCCCCCAAATCAACCGAACAAATCGGGATTCCTGTTGCGCAGTTTTTCTGAACAAAAGTGCGCCGGTCAGATTAATGGCGGCGAAGAGGATAGCGGCCAGAATCGCGCCCCCAAGGACCGCCAGAATCGGGTCGGGCAGCTTAAGGAACGATCGCACAATTGGAACGGTGGCGCGGGCGCCAAAAAAAGCGCACGAATACGCCACGATAATGGCAATCACCCGCACCAGCTGCCGGACCAAGCCGAGTCGCCAACCGTGAATGATTTCGAGCAGAATGATAACAACGGCTAACGAAATGAAGACGTATTGCCAGCCCGGCTCGGCAACAGTTGCGGGTTGAGGATTGGCGATCGCTGAAAGCATTGAGGCGCGCTAACTTTTCGCGATCGCCTTCTGTCGTAGCGCGTGATCGCAAAGGACCAACGCGGTCATTGCCTCTACCATCGGGACGGCCCGCGGAAGGACGCATGGATCATGTCGGCCGCGTGCGGCAAGTTTGGTCTTTTTGCCGGAGGAAGTAACACTGTCTTGCTCTCGCGCAATTGTCGCGGTCGGCTTAAAGGCGACACGGAAATAAATTTCCTCGCCGTTGGAAATTCCCCCTTGGATTCCGCCGGAAAAATTCGTTCGTGTGCTGATGCGGCCGCCGCGCTTCTCGAAGGCGTCATTGTGTTCCGAGCCGCACATGCGCGTCGCGAAAAACCCGGAACCAATTTCGAATCCTTTGGTGGCGGGCAGACTCAACATCGCTTTGGCAAGATCAGCTTCGAGTTTGTCGAAAACGGGTTCGCCCAGCCCCGGCGGAACATTTCGCGCGACGCATTCAATCACGCCACCAAGCGAATCGCCGTCGGCACGCGTCTTCTCAATCAGGTCGACCATGTTCTTTGCGACCGCCTTGTCGGGACATCGTACAATCGATGCTTCCACGTCCGCGATTTTAACTTTCGATCGGTTAATTTCCGCGACGATCTGGTGAATTTGCCTGACGAAGGCGACGACTTCGATTTTTGGAAAGAGAGTGGTCAGCACTTTGCGCGCGATCGCCCCACCAGCGACGCGACCGATTGTTTCCCGCGCGCTGGCGCGTCCGCCGCCCTGCCAGTTGCGAATTCCGTACTTGGCCTGGTAAGTGAAATCGGCGTGCGAGGGACGGAAAGTTTCGCGCATCGCTTCATAGGCTTCCGGACGCGCGTCTTGGTTTCTAACGAGAACCGTTATC
>Ga0207701_10002718_pt1 | contig 18265 bp, 12 predicted proteins | sample KBSSwiSSwithPhiX_FD_184294 | JGI IMG/M metagenome (GOLD analysis project Ga0207701, IMG submission 184294) | Switchgrass rhizosphere bulk soil microbial communities from Kellogg Biological Station, Michigan, USA, with PhiX - S5 (SPAdes) (version 2) | ecosystem: Environmental > Terrestrial >... | reverse complement strand
CTGCGGGGGTGCGGGCACGCGATAGACGAAATCGACCGAGTTCGCGCCGACGGCGAGGACATCCCAGCGGCTCATTCGTCGCCCACGGCATACATCGGCGACGCGCTCGCCATCGGCGTCACACACGGGGACTCGAACAGCACGCGGGGCGCGAATGGCAGGTGTGGCATAGGCAAATGGACGAGCGAGCGCCGACTAGTTTACGGCAAACGTGATTCAGCGCTCCGCCGCGCCCTGTTGTTCATGTCGGTCACGCACGGCCGCTGCGTGGCGAACGAGCGCGCATGCCTGCGGTGGGTGACGACAGAGTATCTGAACCGCGACGCAGCGTGACGGCCATAGCGCAACGCCAGTGGCCGACCTCGAGTGCCGACCGCACGAGCGGGCCGGAGGCACTTGGCATTCGTGGTATTTTCCACGCACCACCCTCATGTTCTTCCCGGTAATCGCCTCGAGGAGAAGACGATGACCATCAGTCCGTTCGGGTCGCCGCGTGTCCGGCTGGCGTGCGCTGTCGCACTCGCGGCCACGCTGGCCGGCCCCGGGTCGGCGCGACCGAGCGCCCAGGCCGCCGGCAAGGCGGGGCCCGCGCAGAAAGTCGATGCCGACTACACCGCCAAGATCAAAGCCGCCACCGCCGATCCGCGGATCCTCACCGAGCTGGTCGATCACCTTCCGGCGTCCGACAAGGTGCCGACGCCGCTCAAGTTTCTCGGCTACATCCCCGGCGAGCCGGGCAAGCTCACGTATCACAAGGACATCGTCCGCTACATGGAGGCGCTCGACAAGGCGTCCGACCGCGTGACGATGATGAAGATCGGCGAGAGCGATGAGGGGCGCGACATGGTCGCGGTGGTGGTCGCCGACGAGGCGACGATCAAGAACCTCGACAAGTATCGCCAGATCACATCGCAGCTGACCGATCCGCGCAAGCTGAATGACGCGCAGGCGAAGCAGCTGATCGCCACCGGCAAACCGATTTACTACGCCATGGGCAGCATCCACTCGCCGGAAGTCGGCAGCCCCGAGATGCTGATGGAACTCGCCTACCGCCTGGCAGTCGAGGAGTCACCGTTCATTCAGACGATTCGCAACAACGCGATCGTCGTGCTGACGCCGGCCAGCGAAGTCGACGGCCGCGAGAAGCAGGTCGACAACTTCCGCGCCCAGGCGGCGGGGCAGTCGTCGCCGTCGATGGTCTACTGGGGCAAGTACGTCCAGCACGACAACAACCGGGACGGCATCGGCGTCGGCCTGCGGCTCACGCAGGTCATGCTGAAGACGTTTCTCGACTGGCATCCGACCGTGTGGCACGACCTGCACGAGTCGGTCACGCTGCTCTACACGTCGACCGGCACGGGCCCCTACAACGCGGTGGTCGATCCGATTCAGGTCAACGAGTGGTGGCTGCTCGCGCAGACCGAGATCATGGAGATGACCAAGCGCGACGTGCCCGGCGTGTGGACCTACAACTACTACGACGGTTGGGTCCCCAACTATATGTTCTGGATCGGGGTGACCCACAACTCAGTCGGCCGCTTCTACGAGACCCAGAGCTACGGCGGGGCGGTCAACCGTCCGCTGCCGGTCACGCAGAGCCGTGAGTGGTATCGACCGAACCCGACGCCGCCGGACATGACCTGGGGTCCGCGCAACAACGTCAACATGCAGGAGAGCGCCCTGTTGCTGGCGATGAACTACGTCGCCAGGAACAAGGAAACCTTCCTCGAGAACTACTACCTTAAGAACAAGCACACCATCGAGCGCGGCCGGGCCAAGGCGCCGTATGCCTATGTGATTCCGGCGGCGCAGCGGCGCAAGGTGGAGGCGGCGGAGCTGATGAACCTGATTCGCCGCGAGGGGGCCGAAGTTCACGTCGCCGGCGGGGCGTTCACGCTCGGCTCGATCCAGGTCGCGCCGGGCGACTACATCGTCCGCCTCGATCAGCCGTATGGGGGGATCGTCGAGACGCTGCTCGGCCTGCAGTTCTACGCGCCGGAGAATCCGCGGCCCTACGACGATACCGGCTGGGCGATCCCGCTCGTCCGCAACCTCAAGACCTACCGCGTCGAGGACAAGACGGTGTTCGACAAGCCGATGACGCTGGCGACGGCGGACTTCAAGGTCGCGGGGGCCATTGCCGGCACGGGCCGGACGCTGATCGTCGATCACACCACCGAGAACACGCTCGTCACGTTCCGCTTCCAGCACAAGGACGTCAAGATGGCCGCGGCGGAGAAGGAGTTCGAGGCCGGCGGGCACACGTTCAGCGCCGGGTCGTTCGTGATCGCGGACGCGAACCGGGCCGCGCTGGAACCGTCGATCAAGGAGCTCGGGCTGTCGGCGTGGGCCGTCGAGGCGCCGCCCAGCGTGCCCATGCACGACCTCGACGTGCCGCGGATCGGCTACGTCCACACCTGGACGAGCACCCAGGATGAAGGCTGGGTCCGGCTCGCATTCGACAACTTCAAGGTTCCGTACACCTACTTCGCGGCGCCCAAGTTGCGTGAGGGGAATCTGAAGTCGAAGTACGACGTGATCGTGTTCCCGCATGCCGGCCAGGGCGGTACCGCCCTGATCACCGGCGGCGTGCAGGGCAACGAGCCGCGGCCGTACAAGAAGACCGACCTCACGCCGAACGTGGGCACCGTCGACACCACTGACGACATGCGCGGCAGCATCGGCGTCGAAGGCTTGATGGAGCTGTACAAGTTCGTCCAGGAAGGCGGCGTGCTGATCACCGAGGGGGCGACCTCCACGGTCTTTCCCGAGTACAACCTGACGCCGGGCGTCTCGATCGAAACGCCGGACAACCTGTATGTGCGCGGCTCTGTGCTGAAGGCGCTGCTCGGCGATCGCAACAGCCCGGTGCTCTACGGCTACGACCAGAACGCGCTCGCTGTGTACTTCAATCAGGCCCCGGTGATGCGAGTGGGTGCGGCTGCCGGCGCCGGCGGTGGTGGTGGCGGACGCGGCGGGCCCAACCTGCCCGGCATTCCCAACATGCAGCCCAATGCGGTGCCGACGCGGCTGACCACGCTCGAGGGTCCCCCGGCCGCTACCGGTGCCGGTGCGGCCGGCGGCGGTGCGGCAGGTGGACGCGGCGGCCGCGGTGCAGGCGCAGGCGCAGGGACGGGCCGCGGCGGCGCGCCGGCCGGCGGCAGCGGGGCCTCCGATCCGGGTGATGACGCGCCCCAGGGCGGGCGCGGCGCCGGCGGCGGTGGTGGACGCGGCGGCGGGCGAGGCGGCCCCAGTGGCGATTTGGCTGCGGCGCCGCGAGTGCTGCTGTCGTTCCCGACCGACCCGAACGACATGCTGCTGTCAGGCCTGCTGGTCGGCGGCGAGTCGCTCGCGGGCCGGGCGGTGGCGATTGATTCGCCGGTAGGCAAGGGGCACGTGGTGATGTTCGCGAACCGCCCCTACTGGCGCTGGCAGACGCAAGGGAATTTCTTCCTCGGCTTCAATGCCATCCTCAATTGGAACGATCTCGACGCGGGGAGAGCGCCGGCGAGGGCGGGGACGCAGAATCCCTGAAAAAGTGTCGGTTCTACGGGGTTCGGGGGTTCGACAGGTTCGACGGGTGCTCGTTCTCAGGTTCTGCGGGTTCGATCCTCGGCTGACACGAAAAAGGCGGCAGCGACATTCGGTCACTGCCGCCTTTCTTCTGTCAGTCTCGGGTTCGAAGCCTTCAGCCTTCAGCCTTCAGCCTTCAGCCTTCAGCCTTACCCGCGGCGCACGCGCTTGCGCGCTGCAAGTCCGGCGATCCCCAGGCCGAGCAGCGTCAGCGACGCGGGCTCGGGAACAGCTGCGCGTTGGACCGTTCCGCGAATTTCACCTCCGCCGTTCAACACGGTGTGAATGTTCAAGTAGGTCATGTTAGTGGCCAGTCCCGCAGCCAGCGCTGCTTCGGCGCCGGCGATGGTGCCCCCAGCAAACGCTGAGGTGATGAACGACGGGTTCCAACTGGACGCCAGCGTGAGATCGAGCGTATTGACGTAGGTGCCCGAGGTCACGCCGAGCGGGAACCCTGCGAACGTCGGCGTCGTCGTCGCCACGCCTGCGTTGTTGCCTGGTTGAGGCGCACAGCAGTGAATGTGCGACGCAGTTGTCGGGCTCACGAGGTTTGCGAAGTTGATGTCCAGGCCGAGCAGGTGGGTCACCGGATCATACGTGATGGTTGCCGAGCCTGTGCCAGTCGTAGGAATCGCCGGGACCTCATTGGCCCCGCTCAGCACCGCCGTGTAGGTGATAGGGGCAGCCTGGACCGCGTTGGCGGAAAGAGCGACGAGTACTGCTGCGAACAAAGCCTTCTTCATGGATGCCTCCGTGGCACAGTCGACACGCACCGCCCGATTTACGGATCAGGGATCGGAGCGGGAGCATATACCACATCTATACGGCGGAGCTACACCCACCCGCAGTATCCAGCCCGAACCCTGGAACGACGCACCCGGTCCCGGCCTCCGGGCGTCTCGTGTCAAAGTCGTGCCGGCGCGAGCCAACCCGCGTAACGTGGCGGATCTGGAGGCGTCCGCGTGCGCAGCCCGATTCCCATCGTCCTGACCTTGGCCGGCCTGCTGCTGGCGCCCTTGGCGCCGGCCGCGGAGACGCGTCCTGACCGCGGCTTCACCATCGACAAGCTGGCGGACGGCGTCTACGCCGTGATCCGTCGTGAGCCGCCCGGTCTCGCCACCCACGCCAACAACGTCTTCATCGTCAACGACGAGGACGTCATGGTCGTCGACACGAGCCAGAGCCCGGCGCTGACCCGCGAGGTGCTGGCCGTGCTCCGCACGATCACCTCGAAGCCGGTGCGGTACGTGATCAACACCCACTGGCACGACGACCACTACATCGGCGACCAGGTCTATCGCGAGGCGTTCCCGGAGGTCGACATCATCGGCCACGCGCGCACCATCCGCGACCTGCCGGGCGAAGGCGTGCCCAACCGTGCGCAGATGGTGAAGGGACTGCCGCCGCTCATCGAGAAGCTCCGGACCGCGCTGGATACCGGCCAGAACCTCACCGGCGCCTCGATCACTGACGAGGAGCGGGCCGCGTACACCAGCGACATGGAGTGGGCGGGTCGCTACGTCAGCGAAGTGCCGGCCGTACCGGTGGTCCTGCCGACGATGACGGTGACGGAGCGGATGACGCTGCGGCGTGGCTCGCGCCTGATCGACATCCGATCGATGGGCCCCGGGCACAGCCAGGCCGATCTGATTGTTCACCTGCCGGCCGAGAAGATCGTGATCGCCGGCGACCTGGTGATCTGGCCGGTTCCGCTGACCGGCCTCAGGTCGTCGATCAAGGGCTGGGCGACAGCGCTCGACCGCATCCGCGAGCTGCAGCCGGCGGTGATCGTCCCGGGCCACGGCCCGATCATGCGAGACGACAGCTACCTGAAACAGCTCGGCGGCCTGTTCACGTCCCTCGCGCAGCAGGTGGACGCGTCGGTGGCGAAAGGTGCCACGCTCGAGGACACCCGCGCCAGCGTCCATCTGGACGACTGGCGCTCCACCTTTGCCGGCACCTCACAGCTGCGTGGATTCCTGTTCGATTACTACGTGACCGGCCCCGGTGTGGCCGCAGCGTATCGGGAAGCCACGCAAAAGACCTCCTCGAATTAGCGAGCCAACGCCGCCCGCTCGAACGCCGCACGGACGCGCTCCCCTTACCGAACTCGTGCCGGTTTTCGTCGTTCGTCGGATCCGACTGCGCTCGCGCCAGCGTGCGGCGCGGAAACCGCGCGCTTTTCGCATATTCCTCTTCCCCCGTCTGAGGAAGCGATCTTGCTGTGGGGCTGCGGCGCCAGTCACCTACAAACAAGGAGAAGCCGCATGCGGTCGCAGTTGCTGTGTGTCGCGGCCATGTTCATGGCCGTCACGAGCCCGTCGTTCGCGCAACAAGGACACGGCCACGGCGGGAAACCCGAGCCCGCGGTCGAAAGCGCGACGGTCGATTTCGGTGTCCTGCCGCTGGCACCGATAGGTCCGCCGCCGTGCCTTCAGTCCGGCGCAATCGGCGGTCCTGCGGATCCGTGCTCCTACCAGCTGCATCACCTGACGCCCGAGGAAGTCACGGTCGTCAAGGGCGGCCAGGTGACGTTCCAGGTGCATGGCGGCGGCCACGGGATCATGATCTACGAGGTCGACAAGGAGACGACCCGTGAGGATCTGGGTCAGTTCCTGTGTGCAGGCGACGATCCGTCTACCGAAGTCCCGGCCCTGCACCACTGCAACCTCAGCGCGGAGAACGCAAACGCGGGGCATGTGATCAAGGACGCCGACGGCGACGTGGTCATCGTCGCATCGCCGAACGTCACCAACGCGCATCCGGACAATCGCGTGTGGTACGAACCGGGCCGCTTGATGTCGATTGGCGGGCAACAGTTCCTGAACGGCGGGACGATTCCTGCCGGCGCGACATCGAACGGCCAACTGGTCTCCTACCGCTTCCTCAAGCCGGGCCGCTACCTGGTGATGTGCATGAACCGGACGCACGCGTTGAACGACTGGATGTTCGGCTTCGTCAACGTCGGGGGCGGCGGCGATTAGCTCTCCCTCGGTCCTGGGGCAGACGCCGGTCTGCCCCAGGACGCTTGCCGCTTGCCGCTTCTCGCGTGTCGCGTCCCGCTTCCTGAACCTTGAACCCTGAACCTTGAACCTCCGATCGATCGCGACGCGCCGAACCGGAAGATCATCGCCATCGACCCGGCCTTGCTCCGACGGGTGCCTTATCCCCGGCCCCGATCCCCGTCCGTGATGGATAATCGGATCGCATGACTCGTCAGCTCTCTGGACTCTTCGTGATGACGTTGCTGGTCCTGGCGGCCGGCTGCGGGAAGGACACGCCGACATCCGCCTCCGCCACACCCGGCTACAGCCAGACCGACGTCCGGCTCGGCACCGGCACCGAGGCGGCAAACGGCAACCTGCTGACCGTGCAGTACACGGGATGGCTCTACGACCCGACCAAGGTCGACGGCAAGGGGTTGCAGTTCGAGACCTCGCGTGGGCAGGATCCGCCCTTCGCGTTCACCATCGGCGCCGGGCAGGTGATTCCCGGCTGGGACCAGGGGCTGATCGGGATGAAGACGTTCGGTCTGCGGCGTCTGGTGCTGCCGCCATCGCTCGCGTACGGCAGCGGCCGGAGAGGTCCGATCCCGCCCAACGCGACGCTGGTCTTCGACGTCGAGCTCCTCAGCGTTCAGTGACGCGCAAGACTAGCGGCCGATCTTGTAGCGCATGCCGAACAGGATCGCGTTCAGGTAATCGTCCACCGTACCATAGCCCCCATCGATCCCCTCGCCGTGGACGTGGGCCCGCGACGCTTCGCCGAACACCGCGATTGACGGCTTGATCCAGGCCTCCAGCCCGGCCCCCACCTGCCATCCCCAGCCGCCGGTCTTGAGGTCCAACGTCTGGATGCCGCCGCGCACCGGTTCGTTGACCCCGTTCACGGGGATCGTAATGTCGTCGATGGTTTGGGTGACGGTCTGATGGGAGCGGTGGTAGTTCGCGCCGCCCTGCCCGTACAGCCGGAACTTACCGATCGGGACGCCGACCTTTCCGCCGAGCGTGTACAGGTGCGAGCTGAACACGCTGTTGAAGATGTAGCCGCTGCCCGTACCATTCGCGTTGACGCCGGCCGGCTTGATCCACGCGCCGTCGACTCCCAGGAACGGACTCAGCCACAGGGTGCCGCCCGCCAGGTAGGTCGTATGTGAGTCGTCTCCGGTGCAGGTCGATGCATCACCGCACTGGAGACCGAACGCATCGCGGTACTTGCTCAGGCCGACGCCACCGTACGCGACCAGCCCCTTCGGTACTTCATCCCATCGTCCGGAGCTGGGTTTGGCATTGAGGTCGACGGACCCCTGACGCAGGAAGACGGTGGCGTTCGGACTGCCCGTATCCACCACCAGGGTCGTCACCTTCTTGACCCAGAACACGCCGATGACGTCCTTGCGCGAGCAGCCGGGCTCGGGCACGGGGGGCGCCTGGTTGCGGTCGGCCACCAGCACCCGGCGCAGCGTGTCGCTGCACTCGTCCACGTGCACCGTGGCGTCCATCTCGGTCTTGCCGGTTTGCGCCTGCACGTCGAACGGCACGCGGGCGTCACCTTGCGCGTCGGGCGTGCCGCTTCCGATCTTGACGCCGTTCACCACCAGCTCCACTGTCGATCCGGCCGGCAGTTTGCGGGCGATGACCGTCTGGGCCGTGGCCACACCCGCCTGCAGTCCGAGACTGAGCGCGGCTGCGATGACGAGCAGCCGCCCTGTTTTCACCATGCTGACCCTTTGTTGAGAGACGCCCTCTTCGAGACGCCTGCCTCGGATGCACCAGCGCATTCCGAGGCCGGCTCGAGGCCGAGCGCCCATTGTACCGGACGAGGCTGACGCCTCCGACCGGGATGTCGTCAGGCCTCCGCGCCTCGTCCGCGAATCGGTGGCGGTGACTCGGTGGTGGCCAGCGTGGGATGGGACGGCCGGTGGGACATCCGCCATTCCAGATCCGTCCTTCAGGGAATTGGACCGGAGTGGCGCGAGCCGCGCGACGGATTGACTGCTCAGAGTGACCACCGCCGTTCACCACTGAATCAGTGACGCCCGTCCCACGGCACGGCCGGTGCTCGGCAGTCAGTGTCGCGCCAGGTGGTGCAAGACCGGCGGGCGGCGACTTGAAGGAGGATGGGATGAGACGTCTGTTCCTGGCGGCGGCGATGCTCCTGATCGCGACGTCGGTGTTCGCGCAGATCGGCGGTGGCACGCTGTCGGGTACGGTCACCGACGAGCAGGGGGGCGTGCTGCCCGGTGCGACGGTGACGATCACCGGCACGGACCGCACCACCACGGCGACCTCGGACGAAGCCGGGAAGTTCCGTTTCCTGAACCTCGCGCCCGGGCCGTACACGATCTCGGTGGCGCTGCAGGGGTTCAGCACGGTGGTGCGCGAGCACGTGGTGGTCGCGGTCGGCGTGACCATTGACGTGCCGGCCCAGATGAAAGTTGCGACCGTCGCCGAAACGGTGACCGTCAGCGGCGCCTCGCCCATCGTGGACACCAAGGCGACCGGCACCGCCACCAACTTCACCGCCGACGAACTCCAGAAGATCCCGACTTCCCGCGATCCGTTCGCGCTGATGCGCGGCGTGCCTGGCGTCCTGGTCGATCGCGTCAACATCGGCGGTAACGAGACCGGCCAGCAGTCGAACTTCGCGTCGAAAGGTACCCGCCCGCAGGACGCGAGCTGGACGCTCGACGGCGTCGAGGTCACCGACATGGCCGCGACCGGCGCCTCGCCGACCTACTTCAACTACGACAACTTCGAAGAGATCCAGGTCTCTACCGCGGGCAACGACATCAAGGCGCGGACCGGCGGCATCGGCCTGAACATGGTTATCAAGCGCGGCACCAACCAGTTCCGTGGCGGCGTCCGCGGCTACTTCGACAACGCCGCGATGGAATCGTCAAACGTGCCCGACGAGCTGGAAGAGGCTGGCGTCACCCACGAAACCTCCGATCACAACGAGCAGATCTCGGACTACGGCGGTGAGCTGGGCGGGCCAATCGTCCGCAACAAGGCGTGGTTCTACGGCTCCTACTCGGTCCAGGACGTCCGTCTGGTCCGGCGTGCCGGCGCGCTGATCGATCGCACGCAGCTGAAGAACCCCAACGTCAAGGTCAACTACCAGGCGACGAGGAAGGACAACCTGAGTTTCCTGTACCTGGACGGCTTCAAGATCAAGGACGGCCGCAGCCCCGGCGTCACCGGCATCCTGTTCGATGCGCCGACTGCCACCTACCATCAGGACAACGCCTACGAGGACACGCCGTTCCACGGCCTTTGGAAGATCGCCGACGACCACACCTTCGGCAGCCGACTGTTCGTGTCGGGTCTGTATGCCTACTACAACACCGGGTTCGTGCTCGATCCGATCGGCGGCCTCGACATGCAGGCCGGCCGCAACTTCGTCACCGCGACCTCCTACGGGTCGGTCAGCCAGGGGCTCAACCTCCGCCCGCAGCACACCGCCAGCGTCGACGGCCGCACCTTCCTGAACGGGCTGGGCGGGTCGCACGAGGTCAAGTTCGGCGTCGGCTGGCGCCGCGTGGACGCGATCAGCACCACCAACTGGCCAGGCAACATGATCCTGGCGATCGAGCGCGCCAACAACCTGCAGGCGCAGGTGTTCCGCCAGGGCACCGGTGGCAATCGTGCGCGCTACCTCGACTTCTATGCTGGCGACACGATCTCCCGCGATCGCTGGACGCTCGACGTCGGCCTCCGCTTCGATCGCCAGAACGGCGAGGCGCTGCCCAGCACGACCTTGGCCAACGCCGCCTTCCCGACGGTCGTCCCCGGCTTCGCCTTCGCAGGCTACGAGACGCCCTTCACCTGGAACAACTGGTCGCCGCGTGCCGGCCTGACCTACGCCCTTGACTCGTCGCGCAAGACCGTGGCCCGGGCCAGCATCACGCGCGCTGCGGGACAGTTGAACACGGGGACGGTCGGCGTCCGCAACCCGACGTCGACCGCCGGCTCGTCCACCTATCGCTGGGTCGACCTGAACGGCGACCACTTCGCGTCTGCCGACGAGGTCAACCTCAATGAGCGGATCACGTCGGCGGGTGGTTTCAATCCCGACAACCCGACCGCCGTGACGTCCGCCAACGTGCTCGATCCGAACCTCGAGGCTCCCGTCACGACCTCGGTCGTCGCCGGCATCGATCGCGAGCTCCGGCCGAACCTCGCCATGGGCGTGAACTACAGCTACACCCGCACCTCGCGGCTGTTCGGCAACTTCACGGGAACGATTACTCCGCGGGTCGGCGTCACGCTCGCCGACTACGCGCCCGGGAGCGGCTTCTCAGGCACCATCCCGCTCGAGGGCGGCGTCGCCTACGACGTCCCGACCTACATCCCCAACGCGGCGGCGATTACCGCCGGGGGCAACGGCTTCGAGACGACCAACGTGCCCGGCTTCTCCACCGACTACAACGGCCTCGAGCTGACGCTGACCAAGCGGTTGTCGAATCGCTGGATGGGGCGGGTCGGGTTCGCGCTCAACAACTCGCGGGAGCACTTCGACCAGGCCGAGGGGGTGATCGACACCAACGGCAACCCGACGCCGACGGTCACCGAGCCGCTCGTCAACGGCGGTCAGTTCGCGCCCCAGAGCGGCGGCAGCGGCGCCGGCACGATCTACATCAACGCCAAGTGGCAGGTCAACGCCAACGCGCTGTATCAGGCGCCCTGGGGAATCGAGCTGAGCGCCAACGTGTTCGGCCGGCAGGGGTACCCCTATCCGATTGTCCGCAGCGGCACGACTGCTGCTCTGGGCGCCGACTCGTCGCTGACGGTGCTCCTCAGCCCGCGCATCGACACGTTCCGCTACCCGGACCTGTGGAACACGGACTTCCGCGTGGCCCACGCCTTCCGTCCCGGCGGATCGAATATCCGCGTGATTCTCGACGTCTTCAACGTGCTGAACGCCAACACCGCGCTGGTGCGGGTCAACGACCTCACGTCGACGACGTTCAACGCGCTGGCGCAGAATCTCAGCCCGCGGATCGCGCGGGTGGGGCTCGTGGTGGGATTCTGACGAGCCCTCGCGGGCTCCATGGCTACAGGCTGAAGCCAGACGCGTGTCAGCCCTGAGTCCGGGCGCGTCAGCGCCCGGACTGCAGCTCATACTCCTTCGGCGGCTCCGCTCCCATCAGGTAGCGGACGAAGTAGTCCCAGCGCTTGCGCGTCATGTAGTTCGACATGCTGCCGTAGCCGTGGCCCTGGTTGGGCAGCATCAGCAGATCGAAGTCCTTGTTGGCCTTGATCAGCGCTTCCACCACCAGCAGCGTGTTGTTCGGCGGCACGTTGTTGTCCATCGTCCCGTGCGCGAGCAGGAGGTGGCCCTTCAGGTTCTTGGCCAGCGCCTGGTTGGCCTGGCTGTCGTAGTTGCTCGTGCCGTCAGGCCGCTTCTCGAGGAGCCCCATCCACTTCTCCGCCCAATCGTCTTCGTAGACGCGGTTGTCGTGATTGCCGGACTCGGCGATGCCGACCTTGAAGAAGTCCGGATAGCGGAACATCGCGCCCGCCGCCGCGTAGCCGCCGCCGGAGTGGCCCCAGATCCCGACCCGGTCGATGTCGATGAAGGCGTACTTCTCGGCCAGCTGCTTCATGCCGGTGACCTGGTCGGGCAGCGTGTTGTCGCCCATGTCTCCGAAGTACGCCTCGTGGAATTTCTTGGAACGCCACGGCGTGCCCATGCCGTCGATCTGCACCACGATGAACCCCAGCTCGGCGAGCGCCTGCGCGTCGCCGCGGGCGGGCATGAACGTCCGGCCGCCGACGCTGCCGGTCTGCGGGCCCGGATAGATCTGGTTGACGATCGGATACTTGCGGTTCGCATCGAGCGTGGACGGCTTGAACATCAGGCCGTACAGATCGGTCTCGCCGTCACGCGCCTTGACGGTGATCGGGGTCGGTGGGCGCCACCCGGTCGCGGTCAGTCGCGTGATGTCCGCTTTCTCCAGGTTCATCATCAGCTTGCCGTTGAGATCGCGGACGACCGTGATCGGGGCGCGGTCCGGGGCCGAATAGCTGTCGACGAAGTAGTCGGCGTTATCGGCTAGCGTGACCTCGTGCGTGGCGTCCTCCGGCGTCAGCAGCGCTGGAATACCGCCGTCCATGTTGACCTTGTAGAAGTGCGTGAAGTACGGGTCGCGCCCCTTCTCGCGGCCGACGGCCTGCACGAACAGCAGCCGGCGCTTCTCGTCGACCCGCACCAGCTGCGTGATGTTTCCTTCGCCGCTGGTGATCTGATGCTTCACCTTGCCGGTCTGGAGGTCGTAGAGATAGAGCTGGCCCCAGTTGTCCCGCTCGGAGAACCAGATCACTTCGTTGCTCGCCGGCAGATAGCGCCAGTTGATCCGCCCGTTGCCCGACTCGTAGAACGTCGGGACGGTTTCCTCGAGCACGTCGCGGACCGCGCCGGTGGCGGCATCGGCCACTCGCAGCGTCGTTTTCTTGTGATCGCGCGACGTCGAGACGAAGGCGACGGTCCTGGAATCCGGCGACCACTGCACGTCGTCCCACTCACCGCTGCGGCACGACAGGTTGTCGCAGAGGCTGGAGCGGTGCTGATCCGGGTCCATCGTGAAGCGCACCACCTTCGCCGGCTCGACGTCGATTACCACGCGCTGGATCATCGAAACGACCGGATCGCCGGGCAGCGGATACTTCCAGGCCTGCAGCTCCGGATGTCCGACCTTCGTGCTGACCAGGTACATCTCGCCGACGTTGCGCTGATCCTGCTGGAACGTCGCGACGTGCTTCGAATCGGGCGACCAGACCACGATCGGCCGGTCGCTGCGTTCCCAGCCGGCATTGTCGGTGGCATAGCCGAAGTCCTTGACGCCGTCGGTGGTCAACGCGGTTTCCTTGCCCGAGGCGACGTCGCGCACCCACAGGTTCCAATCCCGGATGAACACGCGCTGCTTGCCGTCGGGCGAGGGGACATCGTTGCGTGCCGCAGCGCGGCCGCCGGCTGGTGGCGGTCCGCCCGCGCCCGCCCCGCGTCCGCCGCCCGCCCCCTCGGCACACGCCGGGAGAGTGCACGCCACCTTGGTCGCCTTGATCGGGTCGACCAGGAACGCTTCGCTGCCTTTTTCGGTGGTGATGCGATACCAGAACCGCCCGTCGGGCAGGAACACCGGCCGCACCCCGGACCGCAGCACCAGCGGGGTCGTGTTGTAAGGCATGAACTGCTCGGCGCGCGCATAGTCTGCGTCGGTCAGCACCTTGGCCGCCGGCGCCGCCGGCGCCTGTCGGGCGGACGCCGGCCCGCTCGCCACCACGGCTGCGGCCGCCAGCGCAACGCTGCCCGTCACCAACCATCGTCTCGTATAGGAAACCGCCATCCATCCCCCTCCGCGTTATTATCCTCGTCTTGACACGCGTGGCCGGCGCTCGACCGGCGCACTGGCCGCAACAGGAGGTTTCGATGAGGCCCCGCCTCGCGACTACGGCGATTGCCGCGCTGCTCGCGTTGACCGCCGCTGCCGGTGTCTCGGCCCGCCAGACCCCGGCGCCCGGGACGCCGAAGCCGAGTCAGCACGGCGAGGTCAGTCAGCGGATCGCCGCCACGACCATCACGGTGGTTTACAACCGCCCGGTCGCGCGCGGCCGCGAGCTGTTCGGCTCGCTCGTGCCCTACGGCCGCGTCTGGTGCCCGTGCGCCGACGACGCCACCACCATCGCGTTGACGACGGACGTGAAAATCAATGGCGCGACGCTGGCCGCCGGGACGTATTCGGTCTGGACGGAGCCGGGTCCCGAGACGTGGACGGTGATCTTCAATCGTACCGCCCAGGCCTGGCACACCCGCTACCCGGCCGGCCAGGACGCGCTGCGGGTCAAGGCCACACCGCGCACCGGCTCCCACATGGAGACGCTGGCGTTCTATTTCCCGGTGGTCGACGGCCGCAAGGCGGAGCTCGTCCTCCACTGGGGCACGGTGGTCGTACCCCTCTCGATCGAGGTGCCGTGAGGCGGCCGTCCTTCCCCGATCGCCGTTCCTGAACCGCCTTCCCGTTCGTACGGAGTTCCCCAGTGCCCCCGTTCGCGACACGCATCCCGCATCCGACCACGATTCACGGCCGTACGCTGACTGACGATTACTTTTGGCTGCGCGACAAGGAGTCGCCGGAGGTGCGCGCCTATCTCGAGGCGGAGAACGCGTATACCGAGGAGGTGATGCAGCCCACCAAGGCGCTGCAGGAGACGCTCTACGCCGAAATGCTCGGCCGCATCAAGCAGACCGATCTCAGCGTCCCGTCCCGGATCGGCGACTACCTCTATTACTCGCGCACGCAGGAAGGGCAGCAGTATTCCTACATGTGCCGGCGCCGCCGCACGGACGACGCGCCGGAGGAAGTGCTGCTCGACCTGAACGCACTGGCCCAGGGGCACTCGTACTTGTCGGTCGGGGCCTACGTCGTGAGCGACGACCAGCATTGGCTGGCCTATTCGCTCGATACGACCGGCTACCGGCAATACGTGCTGCAGGTCAAGGACCTGCGGACCGGGGCGGTGCTCGACGAGCGGATCGAACGGGTCGGGGCCGTGGTCTGGGCCAGCGACAACCGGACGCTGTTCTACACCACCGAAGACGCCGTGTCGAAGCGATCGCACCAGGTCTGGCGCCACGTGCTCGCGGCGCCCGAAAGCACGCTGGTGTTCGAGGAGCACGACGAGCTGTACGACGTCAGCGCCGGCCGTTCGCTCGACAAAGAGGTGATCTTCATCGGCTCGTTCGCGCGCACCTCGAGCGAGCTACGGTTCCTGCCGTCCGCGGCGCCGACCGGCGAGTTCCGGATCGTCGTGCCGCGCGCGCCAGGGCACGAGTACGACGCCGATCATTACCAGGGGCAGCTCTACATCCGGACCAATAAGGGTGCGAGCAATTTCCGGATCGTGACCGCGCCGATCGCCAACCCGTCCGAAACGCACTGGACTCCGTTCATCGATCACGATCCCGCGGTGAAGATCGACGGCATGGTCTTCTTCGCGCGGCACGCGGTGATCGCCGAGCGCGAAGGCGGTCTCCCGGCGCTGCGGGTCATCGAGATGTCGACGGGCGATACGCATCGGATCGCCACGGACGAACCGGACTACACGCTCGCGTTGGCCGCCAATCCGGAGTTCGACACCGACACCGTACGCTACACCTACCAGTCCATGGTCACGCCGTCGTCGGTCTACGACTATGGGATGGACACGGGCGAGCGCACGCTGCTCAAGCAACAGGAAGTGCTGGGTGGCTACGATCCCGCGCAGTATCAGGCGGAGCGGATCTGGGCCACGGCACGCGATGGCACGAAGATCCCGATTTCGCTGGTCTACCGGCGCGGCGTGCCACGCGACGGCCGCGCGCCGATGGTGCTGTACGGCTACGGATCGTACGGCATCTCGCTGTCCCCGATCTTCTCCTCCAGCCGTCTCAGCCTGCTCGACCGCGGCATCGTCTACGCGGTGGCTTACGTGCGTGGCGGCGGCGAGCTCGGGGAGGACTGGCGGCAGCAGGGCCGGATGATGCAGAAGATGCAGACCTTCACGGACTTCATCGACTGCGCCGAGCACGTCATCCGCGAGCGCTACACATCGACCGAAGGGCTGGTCATTCAGGGCGGGAGCGCCGGCGGGCTGCTGGTGTGCGGCGTCGCCAACATGCGTCCGGCGCTGTTTCGCGCGGTGGTCGCGCAGGTCCCGTTCGTGGACATCATGAACACCATGCTCGACGCGACCCTGCCGCTCACCACCAGCGAATACATCGAGTGGGGCAATCCGAACGAGCGCGCGGCGTTCGAGTACATGTTGACCTACTCGCCGTACGACAATGTCACGGCGCAGCCGTATCCGGCGATGCTCGTGCACGTGTCACTCAACGACAGCCAGGTGCCGTATTGGGAAGGGGCGAAGCTGGTCGCGAAGCTGCGCGTGGCGAAGACCAACGACCGCACGCTGTTGCTCAAAGCCAACCTCGGCGCCGGGCATGGCGGCGCGTCCGGCCGCTACGACGCCCTGCGCGAAACCGCCTTCACGTATGCGTTCATCCTGAATGAAGTCGGACGCGCGACGCTCGACACGCCGCAGGAGTGACGCGCGATGTTTGAAGCCTGTCTGTTGGGGCAGCCATTGCCGGATCCCGCCAGCGTTGACTAACTTTGCAATGCAAAGTATAGTGGCGCTGAAAGGCGGGACTGGTCATGATGACAGGCACACATCTGCGTTGCGCCGGGTTGGCGTTCGCGGTCGCGGTCGGCGGCTGCTCACGCTCGAACAATCTCCTGCTCGGACGCGTCGAGGCGACGGTCGGCGAGCACACAGTTGTGGTCACGGATTGCTATCGCACGCGCGTGCCCGCGCCGGAGCAGTTCGCCGCTCCGGACGGTCCGGGATTCCGCTTCATGCCGTGCCGCGATGCCGCTGTCGAAATCCGCGGCGGCCGGCTGACGGTCAACGGCCGTGACTATGGCGCGATCGCGCCGCGCGATTCCGTGACGGTCGATCATGGCAGGGTGCTGGTCAACGACCAGCCGGCGGCCGGCCAATAGCAGGAGAGACCGGCCGGATGTGACATGACAGATGGCAGATGGCAGATGGCAGATGGCAGATGGCAGATGGCAGATGGTAGATGGCTGATGGCAGATGGTAGATGGCTGATGGCTGATGGCTCATGGCTGATGGCAAAGCACAGACGTTTTCACATCTGCCACGTAGGGGTGGCCAGTAGGATGCGACTCGTCAAGCATCCTGCGTGCTCGTCGATTGGAACGTCGCGGCGCGGCTCAGGGCACGCACGACGCCTGTCTGAACGGGACTGAACGCATGGCCAAGGCTCCGCGTACGCGCGAAACCCAGGAGCCGGTCGCGAAGGCGAAGGGACGCGCTCGGCGCAAACGCCACTCCGTCTACGTCGTCTATCTGCGCAACCCGAAAGGCGACGGGAAGGCCGGCTACTATGTCGGCATGACCGGGCTGTCACCCGAGCAGCGGCTGAACAATCACCTGCGCGGCATCAAGGCGGCCCGCGTGGTCACGAAGTTCGGCGTGCGGCTGGTGCCGACGCTCTACGAGCACCTCAATCCGCTGACGTATCAGGACGCGGTGCGCCTGGAAGTGGAGCTTGCCGAGAGCTTGCGCAAGCGCGGCTTCCAGGTGTTCGGCGGACATTGAGCATCATTGGGCCAGGTCTGATCGGACCTACTCGACTGTGAACCTGACGCCGCGCCTGGCACTGTATTTCCCCTCAGTCGCTTCGATAACGAACAGGTAATCACCGCTGGCCAGCTGCGCAACCGGCAGGCTGATGCGATAATCGCCGCCGCGTCCGCCGGCGAACTGATCCGGGGTCAGGCTGGCGACGTCGTTGGCGACGGTCTGATCGCTGGCGTTGGTGATGCGGCCGGTGACCTGCACCGGCAGCGCGGGCTTGCCGGCCTGCTGGTAGACGCGGACCAGCACGCTGACATGATCGCTTCGCGCGAAGCGACGTCTGGTCGTCGGCACCAGCGGGAACAGATCCGCGAACGCGTCCTTCGGCGCCGCGAGGCCTGCCGGCACGGTCGAGAGGATCACTCCCGACAGCGACAGTGGCTGCTGCGCGAAGTCCGGCACGTCGACGTAGGTGTAGACGCTGGCCGCGCCGCTGCCGCCGCCCTCAATCCCGATGCGGACCTCGTATCGTCCCGGCTTCAGCGGCA
>Ga0207701_10002717_pt1 | contig 18277 bp, 14 predicted proteins | sample KBSSwiSSwithPhiX_FD_184294 | JGI IMG/M metagenome (GOLD analysis project Ga0207701, IMG submission 184294) | Switchgrass rhizosphere bulk soil microbial communities from Kellogg Biological Station, Michigan, USA, with PhiX - S5 (SPAdes) (version 2) | ecosystem: Environmental > Terrestrial >... | reverse complement strand
GCCCAGTATGGCTACGGGCGAACCGATGCCGCCGACGGACGCGTTTGGCCGTGGGTGTTCAACGCGGCGGGCCACTACTGGGGGCAGATCGCGGTCAAGATGAACTACATCGCCCAAAAGGAGGGCGGCGTCGACAAGATGAAGGGCAAGACGATCGTGCATCTGCACATCGACACGGCCTACGGCCGTGAGCCGCTTCCGGCGATGCGCCAGATCGCCAAGGACTGGGACTTCAAGCTGATCGAGATCGCTGTACCGGCTCCAGGTCTGGAGCAGCAGTCGCAGTGGCTGCAAATCCGTAAAGAGAAGGCCGACTGGGTCACGTTCTGGGGCGCTGGCTCCGGCATGAACTCAACCGCGATCACCACCGCCGCGCGCGTGGGCTTCCCGCGCGAGAAGATGTTTTACGTCACCTTCGGCGGAGCCGAGGAGGACATGATTCCGGCCGGCGACGCGGCGAAAGGCACCTATGTCGCCGCCAACGCCGCGCCCGGCAGAGACTACCCGCTGATTGCCGACATCCTGAAGGTGGTCTACGGCGCCGGCAAGGGCAACATGCAGAACCCGGAGCGGGTGGGTACCGTCTACTACAATCGCGGCGTCGGCGCGGCGGCGATGTGGGTTGAAGCACTCAGGAATGCGCAGAGGATCCACAACAAGGTCGGCAAGACGGTCAACGGTGACGAGTTCCGCGATGGCTACGAGGCGCTCGACATCACCGACGCGAAGCTCAAGGAGATCGGCATTCTCGGCATGTCGGCGCCGTTCAAGATGTCGTGCGCGAAGCATGATGGTTCCGAGCGCTTCAAGGTGATGCAATGGGACGGCAAGAAGTTCCAGATCTTGACGGAGTGGGTGCCGGCACCCGACCCGGCGTTCATTCGCAAGCTGATCGAAGACTCGGCCGCGAAGTTTGCCGCCGAGAATAACATCACGCCGCGCAAGTGTTCCTGATCGACAGGGCCCGCTGCAGGCGCTTCCAGCGCGATGTCTGAGGGATGGGGTGACACCCACCCCTCGGACGGATTTGGCTCAAGGGACTGCCAAGGGGACTGCCATGAATGCTTCTGTTGCATCGATTGTTGAACGGTCCGCAGCGGTCGAAGCCGCGGCGCAACCCGTGCTGGCGGTGAAAAATATCGAGGTGATCTACAACCATGTGATCCTCGTACTCCGCGGGGTGTCGCTCGAGGTACCGCAAGGCAAGATCGTCGCGCTGCTCGGCGGCAACGGCGCCGGAAAGAGCACGACGCTGAAATCGATCTCGACATTGCTGGGGTCGGAACGGGGCGCGGTGACCAAGGGATCGATCGAGTTCCGCGGGCAGCGAACCGATCAGCTCACGCCGGGCGAACTGGTCGGCATGGGCCTGGTGCAGGTCATGGAGGGCAGGCATTGCCTCGGGCATCTGACCGCCGAGGAGAACCTGATCACCGGCGCCTATGCGCGGTCCATCAGCAGGTCGCAATTGCGCGAGGAGCTCGACCGGATATACGCGTACTTCCCGAGGCTGAAAGTACGGCGATCGAGCCTTGCCGGCTACACCTCGGGCGGCGAGCAGCAGATGATCGCCATCGGCCGCGCCATGATGGCGAAGCCGAACATGCTGCTGCTCGACGAGCCATCGATGGGCCTGGCCCCGCAGATCGTGGCCGAGATCTTCGAGATCGTCCGCGACCTCAACCAGAAGGAAGGCGTCAGCATCCTGCTCGCCGAGCAGAACACCAACGTCGCTCTGAAGTACGCCGATTACGGTTACATCCTGGAAAGCGGCCGCATCATGATGGATGGCCCGGCCAAGGCTCTGGCGGAGAACAAGGACGTCAAGGAGTTCTATCTCGGAATGTCGTCGGAGGGCCGCACGAGCTTTCGCGACATGAAGTCGTATCGCCGCCGCAAGCGTTGGGTGTGAGCGACCTCGTCACGCGTGAGTTCTTGCGAAGACGATATGTAGATACTGATCGCTCCCGAACGCCGGTTGGCGCGACGTGAACACCCACTAGCCTGTCGCAGGCAGTCGGTGTATAAGTATCTCCCATGAGTTGGGATGCGAACGACGTAGCACTGCTCAAGAAACTCTGGGCCGATGGTCACAGTGCTGGCCAGATCGCAAATCGGCTTGGCTTAAGCCGCAACGCTGTCAGCGCGAAGTTGAAGCGGATGGGACAGAAGCGCGGCCGCAAACCGCCAACCGCCAGCCCCAGGATCGTGTCGGTGCCGAAACGAAATCCGGCAACGATGGCAGCCTGTGCCCGCCCGGTGGACAGGGTCGTGTCGCCGCGCAAGCAGGTCGCAAGCAAGCAGGCCGCTAGTCAGCCCAAGGAATTCACCAAGCGCCAGCTTTACGCCATGCTGGCCGACGCGGTCAGGAATACGGGCTGACACCTCAGACCCCGCGTCCCAATCCCACCCGTTGATTTGATTCGCTGGGATGTGATTGCTTCGTCCATTGCAGGGTGAGGTACAAATTAATGCAGGATGCGCGCTATTTGACCTCGCATTAGCGCCTGCCAATACCTATCTCTGATTCAGGTAGGAAATTCGCCCCAGGGACAACTCCGCAAAGGAGCCATCTCATGGCGAACGTACTAACGACTGGGGCCTGGCTTTCTGCCCCGACCAAAAAACCCTCATTTTTTTCACGATTGTTGCGCGTTCAGGTCGAATCCCGTCAGCGACGGGCAGATCGCGTTGTCGAGCAGTACATTGCTGCCCACGGGCTGCAAAATCTGTCGGATGACGGAGAGCGTCAGATCAGTCGCCTGCTTTCCAAGGCGTGGTATTAACCATGATCACACTCCTTATAATTCAGATAGCAACCAGGCTTGCCCGTGTCGGGAAAGGGGTTCGTGAGACGTGGAAAGAAACCCAGCGGCTTCGTCGCAGCCTTGGCGGCCCCACCGAAGAGTAGGCCCGCGCGGCCTGTCTGACCGCGCGCATGCTTCGGCAGCACTCCACGGAAGTACATCCGGCGGCGGGCTTTCCGCGGATCGGATCTTGAGGACAGCCTAAGTCCATTTTGCCCTCGATGGCGGAGACGCTCGCCGCCGTCGGGGGCGGGTTCGTGCGACCCCGTTTGGCTCATGCAGGATGCCACCCGTCCGGTATAATGCGGTCCTGACCGCGGCAACCGGAGGCATTCGAGAATGGCGAAAATCAGGGTCGGCCTGGCTGGCTGCGGCTTCGTTGCCGAACTGCACATGTATGCCTACCGGCGCGTCTACGGCGTGGATGTCGAAGTCAGGGCCGTCGCGGCCCGGGGCGAACACGTGGTCGATTTTGCCCGCCGGCACCGGATTCCGGCCGCGTACCGCAGCTTCCGCGACCTGATCGCCGACGGCGAAATCGATGTCGTCGACATCTGCACGCCGCCCAATCTGCACGGCTCAATGATCGTCGAGGCGATGCAGGCTGGCAAGCATGTCATCTGCGAAAAGCCGTTCGCCGGCTATTTCGGGCGCGACGGCGACAAGGCACCGATCGGCAAGCATGTGCCGAAGGCGCTGATGTACGGGCGCGTGCTGGAGGAAATGGAGGGTATACGCACGGCCATCGGCAAGACCGGCAAGCTCTTCATGTATGCGGAAGACTGGATCTACGCGCCGGCGGTGACCAAGACCGCGGAGATCCTGAAAGCCACCAAAGACAAGATCCTTTTCATGAAGGGCGAGGAGAGCCACAGCGGCTCGCACGCCGCCCACGCGGCGCAATGGGCCATGACCGGCGGCGGCTCGCTGATCCGAATGGGCTGCCATCCGCTTTCCGCGGTGCTCTACCTCAAGCAGGTCGAGGCGAAGGCCCGCGGCGAAGCGATCAGTGTCGCGAGCGTGACCTGTGACGTCGGCAATGTAACCGCGTGCCTGCGGCCTGAGGAACGCACCGTTCTCAAAGCCAATCCGGTCGATGTCGAGGACTGGGGCGCGCTGACCGTCACATTTTCAGACGGCACCAAGGCAACGGTGTTTTCCGGCGACATGATCGTGGGCGGCGTGCGCAACCTGATCGAAACCTATACCAGCGGCGGCGCGCTGTTCGCCAACATCACGCCGAACACCCACATGATGAGCTACCAGACCAGCGAGGAGAAGCTCGCGAGCGTCTACATCACCGAGAAGGTCGACCGGAAGACGGGCTGGCAATACGTCTGTCTCGAGGAGGAATGGACGCGCGGCTATTTGCAGGAAATCCAGGATTTCATGGAATGCACAGCCACCGGCCGGCAGCCGCTGTCGGATCTCGCTTTGGCCTTTGAGACGATCAAGGTCAACTATGCAGGTTATTGGGCCGCCGAAGAGGGGCGGCGCGTGATGTTGTGATGCTATCGCGATGAAACTGGCTCGGCCGCTTGCACGGCCGGTGGCGGCAAGCATCGCGCCTCCAATGCATGATCGCCTTGAATGGAAGCAACCTGCTCCGGTCCATCCCGTCCCCCCCCCGGACGAGCGCAATTGCGCTCGCTCGGGAGGAGCGCACCTATGTGCGCGTCTCGAAGGATGAATGGCACCAGCGGGGCCTCGTGGTTCTCCCGGCGATACGAAGCATCGTCCGGAGACGGCGCGGAACCTGTCATCGGGCCGCGCTACGCGCGGACCCGTTGGCGCCTCCTCACCATGAGGGGCGCCCCCGGTCCGAAGCTCTCGATCGCACTGCAACACGAAGTTTTAAGGTTTAATCGACATTATCCGGGCGAGGTCGCAAACGCGGTCTCACCCTTTTCTTCGTAGAATTGCTGCTTCATCCAGATTCTTGAACGCACCGCGCAAGGCGTGTTCCCAAGCAGATACGAAGAATTGACGCTTCATGCAGCTTTCTTGGTGCGAAGCACCTCAACAAATGCATTAGCGACGAAAAAGCGAGCGCTTTCCGAGTCAAAGCGTGACTTCTTAATCTATATTGGGAAATGATTCAGTTCGACATGAAGCGAAGTGCAGCCGCTGCCTATTGCTCGCCGCCGCTCGGCCGACAACTCATATGCTGGATCAGTGTGGGCGAAGTAAGCTGCTCGCTTCGTCAGCCAAGTCCAGGCGCCGTGACCACCGCGCGGCGGTCGCAATAGGAGCGCTCGCAGATAATCCTGGTCGTGCCGGGCGCGAAAATGTCAACCCGCCCTACGCGCCGTAGGTCGAGGATTTCGGCAGCGGGAATACCGGGTCCTGCGTCCTGATATTGGTCGGCCAAACCACCGAGATGTGCTCGCCGGCATTTTGCATCACGACCGGGGTCGAGCGCTCGTTCTGGCCGGACATTGGCGTACCGGGTCGATAGAATTTTACGCCGTAGCCCTGGATCGTGCCGCCCGCCGGAATGTCGACGTCGAGCGCCGCCTTGCGAATGGCTTCGGGATCGAAGCTGCCGTATTTCTCCTTGGCGACGGGCAGGACGTTGTTGAGCAGGACCCAGGTCTGGTTGAAGCCCATCGAACAATGCGGCGGGACGTCGGTCGCGGAGGTCTTCGCCTTGTAGCGCTCCACCATGGTCTTGGTGAGGTCGCCAATCCCGGGCGCGAGTTTCGAGGGATCGAGCAGTTGCGCGGGCACCGGATCGATGTTGCAGAAATTGTCGATGTCGGCGGCGAACGTCGCGCGTAGCTTGTCGAGCTGGCTGTAGCCGGCGCCGTTGCCGAACAGCATCTTGAACTTGAGGCCGCTCTCGCGCGCCTGACGCAGGAACAGGGTGATATCGGGATTGTATCCCGCATGCGAGATCACATCCGGGCGGGCGCGTTTGAGCTTGGTCACCAGCACCGAGAGGTCGGGCGCGGACGCCGAATAGCCTTCCCTCAGCACGATCTGAAGGCCGGCTTCCTTGGCATAGGCCTCGTCGGCGGCGGCAACGCCAACGCCATAGGGCCCGTCCTCGTGGATCAGCGCGACCTTGACGTCCTTGGGCTCCATCCCGAGCTTGGCCTTGGCATGTTCGGCGATAAAGCCCGCAAAAGCCTGGCCGTACTGATCGGAATGGATCTGGGCGCGGAAGACGTATTGCAGGTTCTTGTCCTTGAACACGGCGGTCGAGACCGCGGTCGTGATCCAGAGGATCTTCTTCTGCTGCTCGACCTTGGCCGCGAGCGGGACCGCGTGCGCGCTCGCATAGACGCCATTGATGATGTCGATCTTCTCCTGGTCGATCAGGCGCACCGCCTCATTGATCGCCACCTCGGGCTTGCTCTGGGAATCGGCGGCGACAGGGGCAACCTTGTACTTGCCACCGACACCGCCCTTCTCGTTGACGAGATCGATTGCAATCTGCGCACCGATCGAGGAGGCAACCGAGCCGCCCGCCGCAAATGGACCGGTCAGGTCGTAGATCAGGCCGATGCGCACCGTTTCGGCTTGCGCCTGCGCGCGCGTCCAATCGAGGCTGAATGCAGCGGCGGCAGCCGCTGAAGTCTTCAGCAGCGTTCTGCGTGAAGTCGGCATCGCGTCCTCCCTGAACCGTCGTTTTCCGACTGGCTGTTGTTTTCTTGAGCCAAGTATTTTGAGAATGCGCCGGAAAGTCAACACACACGGCCTCATCATAACGGCGTGTCGAGCCCGCTTGCCAATCTGCTGCGCCGCAAACCGAGCTTCGCCGCGCGTGCCATCGCTGCGACGGCGTTCAGCAACTCGAAGATCTACATATCGACCTGATGAGCAGCGTGGCCCGATCCGGCACAAACACCGCCCACCACCTGCCGCGCAACAGTATTGCGACGGCGTTAACGATGCTGGAGCTTACCGCCGCGAAGACCCTGCGCTTAACAAGCACTTAATACTTTTGCGCAAATGATAGACAACCAGCGCAACATTTAGATCGCCGCAAGAATTGCAGCGGAACTCAGGCCCCTTATGAAGGGATTGGCATGAGAACGCTTCTCATTGGTGTTCTGGCTGCGACCCTGGTTGGCTGTAGCTACCCTTTATCGCCGCAAGCCAGCATGGAAGCATGCGCGGACCCAAACGGGTTCCGCGGTCTCAACAATATGGCGGGCAGCCGGCCGATTGAGCCGACGCCGGCGTCATCCAGGAACCGTGCGGCGACAGCGAAAGTCAAGTCCGCGGCTGCGGCGAAGACGGAAGAGCGGTCGACTGCCGCCGTGCGCGACAAGCCCCAACTCGCCGAAAAAAAGGCGGCGTCCACCGTGATCGAAGCGAAAGTCGAGGCTCCCGCAGCAAGTCGGCCTGCCGAGACGCCCGATCCAGTCCTTGTCAAGGCGAAGACCACGATTGCCGCGAAATTGGAGGACCCGGCGGCTGCCGAGTTCGGTGAAATGAAACGGGCCATGCGTAAAAATACGCTCGGGAAGTCCGTCGACACCATTTGCGGCCGTGTCAAAAGAAAGAAGGCGTCGGGCGAGGATACCGGAGACTGGCCGTTTCTGTATCTCGTAACGGAAGATGAAGCGTACATCGTCAATGGCTCCGCGAATTCGGCGGCAGCAAGCGCGTATCGCAATATTTGCAGCTAGCCTGGAACGACAGGACCGCTGCCACGGATCTGTTGCGGGACCAGAAGGTCCTCCGAGGTCGTTCCGGCGAAGTCAGTGCGACTTCGCGATCAGCAGCAGTTCGCTGCAGAGTGTGTGGGGCAGACCAGCTCCATGGAAAATGGAAATCAGAACTGTTGGAGCGACTCAAGCATTACTCTGAATTCGGGGATATCATGGACGATTTTACTAGTGCCGCAGAACTAGCCCAGGTAACACAGAAATCACCGGTGCTCGTGATCATCGAGCAACATGTCCTGGCGCGTACCTGCATCCTCAATATCCTCAAGAGAGAACTCACCGGGTTCGAAATCGTCGAGATGGCAACGACGAGTGGTCTGAGCTGGTTCTCGGGCAGAGATATCCGCCTGATCGCGCTAAATATCGGGGACAAGGAAATCACTGACCCTTCGATCGAAGTCAGTCTCGCGTTTCTCGCGGAATTCTGTCCGAAAGCATCCGTTGCACTGTTGTCAAATCGTGACGACGAAGTGACGATTTCAGCCGCGATGCAGCGGGGAGTCCGTGGTTTTTTCCCGAAGTCGATTCCGGTCGAAGTCGCGATCGCCGGATTACGCCTGGTCCTTGCCGGCGGGGCCTACCGGCCCTTGCCGTTCGTTGGGCAAAATGGAGCGTCGAGCCTCATATCGGAACACCTCGACGTTCCCAAGCTATCCGAAATCCACCAGGGCAACGGCGCCACCAAACTCATGCCGGAGAAAGCGATGGTCGACCTTACGCCACGCGAACACCATGTACTCGAGGCGCTGCAGCTCGGCCTTCCCAACAAGTTGATTGCCGTCAGGCTCAACCTTTCGGAAAACACCGTAAAAATGCACATTCAGCATATCATGCGAAAATGTTCCGCGCGCAACCGCACCGAAGCGGTGCTTCGCTGGAGCCGGCGAACAAATGGTTATGCGCCGCGCTTACGAGTGCCGTCATCTTGAGGGCTGGGTTCGCAGTTCTGGTCCGCTTCTAATCCTCGCGGAACGCGCCGTGGAAGCTGTCAAGCAGGGGCTTGAGGGCGTAGAGCGCCACGGTGCCGCGGCCAGTTTTGATAAACACCTGGGCCGGCATTCCCGGAATAATCGGCAGACCATCGATCCCGGCGCTTGCAGGCACCCGAATCTTCGCCGTGTAGTAAGGCTGATCGGTGCGCTTGTCGACCAGACGGTCGGCAGAAACATGCATCACAGTCCCGTGGAGCCGTGGCACGCGGCGCTGATTGTAGGGCAGCAGATTCACATCGGCGCTCAGTCCGGGACGGACCACATCGATGTCTTCGGGCCTGACGCGCGCGATCACGATGAGCCGATCTTGCCGGGGAACCAGATCCATGAGAGGTGCGCCGGCGCCGATGACGCCACCCGGGGTATGGATCCTCAGGTCGGTTACCACGCCGTCCTCGGGCGCCTTGACCGCCGTTCGCAAGAGTTGGTCGTCGGCCGCCTGCAGTCGCTCGCGTATCTGAAAGATCTGGTTTTGCACCTCGCGCAGCGACTGCGCGATCTCGCTTTGACGGTCATGCTCCAGTTTGAGAAGAACCGCCTCGGACTCGCTGATAACCTGCCCCGCGCGCGATATATGCGCCACGATCTCACCCCGGCGCCCCTCGATGTCGGCGATCTCCCGCTCGAGGTTCAGAAGGCGCGGGCGCCGCTCAAGTCCCTTGCTGACGAGCGTGGCGACGGTCGCCGCTTCCTCGCGGACGATTTCGATGCGCCTTGAGGCCGCGCTTTCCTGCGCCCTGAGGCCCTCGATCTCTTTTTCCACCTGCGACCTCTTTTCCCGGTTTACGGCCGCTTGCGATTGAAAGACCTGCCGCCGCGTTTCAAAGATGCCTTGCTGGCCCGCGAGGACCGCCGCCACCGGCGGGCTGTCATTTCGCGCCGACTCCAACTCGGCCGGAAACGACACCCGGCCTTCGCCGTGCTGTTCCGCCAGCAGCCGCGCTTCCCGCGCCGTCGCTTCCCACAACTGGCCTCGCAGGCTCTGGGCTTCGGCACGGGCCTTGGTGTCCTCCAGCGAGATTATTGTTTGTCCGGAACGGACAACGTCACCGTCCGCGACCAGAATTTCCCTGATGATGCCGCCCTCAAGGTGCTGAATCGTCTTGCGGCTCGATTCGGATTCGACGGTGCCGGCAGCAATCGCGGCACTTTCAAGGGGAGCATAGGTCGACCAGGTACCGAGACCGATGACGAAGCCGCAAACCAGCAGGTTTCCTGTCCAGGTGACACCGCGCAGCCGGTCGCGGAGCGCCGGCGGCGCCGATCTCAGCCCGCGTGGGACGTTCCAGATCTCGGCGTGAGCGAATGCAATTTTCAAACGATCCCATCCCGGTCGGGCAAAGCGACGGTGAAAACGTTTGATGCGGATCCAGCCGACACGGCGAAGCCGGTCATAGAGCGCCGGCGCCGCCGATCCCAGCCACCGTGGAACCTCCCGAACGTCGACGTGAGCGAACGAAATCCTCATGAGACAAATTCGCGCGAAGTAACTTGGGGTCTTGCCACACACCTTTCGAAAACTTCCCTGCTGTCACCGAATGCGCTGACCGCGCCGCCCTGCATGATGGCAAGCTTGTCCGTCGCGCCGAGGATCCCGATCCGGTGGGTGATGATGATCACCGTTGTGTTGGCCGCCTTCATCCGCTCGATGGCGTCGAACAGCATGTGCTCGCCGAGACTGTCCAGGCTGGAGTTCGGCTCGTCGAGGACCACGAGGTGCGGGCCGCCAAAAAACGCCCGTGCAAGACCGAGGCGCTGGCGAAATCCGCGTGGGAGATTGGCCCCTCCCCCATTGACGACCGTATCGTACGCCTGCGGCAGCCGGATGATCGTCTCGTGAAGGCCGGCCAGCTTTGCTGCTTCAATGACCTCCTGCAGATCGGCGTCGTCCAGCCGTGCAATGATGTCCTTTACTGTTTCTCCGAGGAGATCGATATCCTGCGGCAGATATCCAAGGCGCCGGCCGCCGCCCGAATCGTGCAGGGCCAAAATGTCGATGCCATCGAGCAGGACCGAACCTGCCGTCGGTGCGGAGATTCCAGTGAGGATCCTGCCAAGCGTGGATTTGCCGGAACCAGATGGACCAATGATGCCGAGGCATTCACCAGGTTCGAGAATGAACGACACGTCCTTCAGCATCCAGCGGTCCGATCCTGGCGCGGCGACGCCAACATTGTTGACGATGAGGCTGCCCTTCGGCCCCTCCGCGAGGGCCCTGACGTTTGCAACCGTGGTGACACCGGACATGACGCCGTTGAGCCGGCGGTAGGCGGCCAGGCCCATCGCGATTGCCTTCCAGCCTGCAACCGCCCCTTCAACGGGCGCGAGCGCGCGTCCGAACAACAGCGTTGTGGCAAAGATGATGGCGGGACTTCTGCTTTGTTCCAGGACGAGCCAGGCGGCCGCGCCCATGATCAGGACCTGCGCCAGCGCCCGCGCGGGCTTGGAGATGAGCATGATGGTTTCGTGGCGGCGTTGGACCACCTCCTGCTCGATCCTCGCATCCTGCGCGGCCTGGCGGATCAGGCGCGTGGCGCCGTCGAGCATTCCCATCGCCCTGATCACGTGGAGGTTTCCGACGGCCATTCCGAACCATCCCTGGCTCCTCGTCAGCGCGCCGGCCGACCGCGCCAGCGGTGCTTCCGTGAGCCAGTCTTCGACAAGCCCGAGGCCAAGCAGGAAAAGCACGCTGAGCACGCCTATCACTCCCAGCAGGGGATGCACGAGGAAGAGAACACCGAGGAAGAGCGGCGTCCAGAGTGCATCGAACATGGTCGAGCAGGCGCCGGACTGGGCGAGCTGACGCAGCATCGCAAGATCGCGATAGGCTTCCGATGCCCGCGCCCGGTCGGCATGGGCGCATTTGAGGCACGCGGAGAGTGCTGCCGGATGAAGTTCTTCTTCAAGCCACTCGCCCATCCGGCCCAATGCGGCGCGGCGCAGTGCATCAAGCACTCCGCCAACCACGACGGCAAACGCAACAATGAGCGTCAGCATCAGGAGCGTAGCGCCGCTGCGGCTCGACAGCACGCGATCGTAGATCTGAAGCAGATAGATGGAAGGCGCGAGAAGAAGGATATTGTAGCTGCAGCTATACGCGAAAACGAGTCCGAACGCGCCCGCGCAGGCCCGCAACGCCGACTTCAACGGCATCTGCGCTGGTGACATCGTCTGCAGCCGGAGCGGTGGCATCAGCATTGCGGTCCCGCCAGAGATCTGAAGTCCGAACCTTCCACCCGATTATTCGTCGGCGCGCGACGAATTGAGAACCGGCGGCATTGCGCCGCCAGTCCCACCCCTCACAGGTATCGATCAGCTAAGGAAGTCGTCGATATCGAAGTACTTGGAATGGTTAAGCACGTCGCTCAGGTTCGCGGATTCGATGCTGGCCTTGAAATAGATGTCTCCACCTTCCGCGTTGTTGTGGTCTCCGCCGTCGCCGCCGACGCCGGCCATCACGGTCTGACCCTGCTCCACAAGGAGCCAGTTGTCCTGAACGGCCTTCGTGTTGGCATCCACGTCGGACTTGTTATGGCCGCTGTCGGATTCCTGGTCGCCATTCGAGTTGGCCTTGCCGCCCTCTGCCTTGGAATACTTCTCTGCCTTCGCATTCGCGCCCCCCGCGTCCCAGTATGCCTTCTGGGCAACGTGATCGCCGTTCTTGACGTTGACGTCGGCGCCTTCCGCCTTGTTGGTCGGTTCGAACTTGACACTCGGGTTGTTGCTGATATCGCCCTTGTTGTAACCGTCGCCACCGTTCCCTGCGCTGTTGCCGCCGGTCGATGCCTTGAACGTGATCGTGTCGGAAGGAAATGATGCCTTTGCCATGTGAGTCTCCCTGATGTGGTTTGCACACTGTGCGTCCCAATGTGGACAGCAACGATCTTGGGTTTGGACACCGGCTCGGTCTAGCCGCCAAAGCTGATGCCATCCAAGGCGAAGGTGTACGCCCGAAATGCTACCCTCATGCCGCGGGGATACGGGCAGCTCCAATGCCGCCCGAGCGTTTTCAAGTGAAGCGGAGGGGTTCGTGCGCCAGCAAGACGCGTCAAATCAAGAAACCTGGAGCCCCGTTTCGATTCTCTCGAAACGGAAAAGGCCGCATAGGGTTTTCGAGCGAAGTGGATACCGGTTCGCGCGAAGAAAACGCGTCAAATCACGAATCTAGAGTCCAGTTTCGATTCAATCGAAGTACGCGCTGATGTCGTGCCAGCACGCCACACGCGGCGCCATGAAGCTCGAGCGCTTCGCCGAGATCGTGGACAAGGACGCGCCGGCTTCCCGGCCTGTTCAGCGGTCCGGTGTGATCAGTTCACGCGCCATCCTGGGCGGCCTTCATCACCATTCTAGGCAACATCCAGCAGGTGAAGGTCCGCCAGCAGGTGCATGGCGAGATCGCCGCCGAGCGCAGCGTTGCCGTGGCCGCCATCACCGCCGATGCCGGCCATCTGGATCGCGCTCTGATCGAACTGGACGTGGTTGCTCTGATGAGCCTCGGCCGTTGAATTGTAGCCGGCGACCGCAATGTTGATCGGGGCGTAGATCGCCACGTTGATATCGACGAGGCTTCCCGAGAAATGGCCATTGCCGCCGTTGCCGGCGCTGTTGTGGCCAGTCGCGATGACGTCGGAGCCGATCAAATCGAAGATGGAAGAGAACATGTCTGCAGTGCCGCCAGCCGCAGTATTGCCGTTGCCGCCGTCACCGCCGACGCCGGCCATCTGGTGCGCGGACTGATCGAACACCACGTCGTTTGTCTGCTCGGCGTGGGCACTGGAATTGTATCCGGCCACCGCGATGTTGATCGGATAGTAAAAGGCGAAACTCGCGTGAACGAGACCCCCATAGGCGTATCCGTCTCCACCATTGCCGGCGCTGTTGTCGCCGGTACCGGTCGCGCCCCAGGGGCCAGATCCGATCGCGCCAGCGGGGACGCCGGGGATGGGCCCGACGTGTCCACCTGATGCAGCATTCCCATTGCCGCCATCACCGCCAACTCCCGCGATCTGGGTCGCAGATTGATCAAAATACACGACATTCGTCTGATGGGCGTCGGCAGTCGCATTGGGGCCGGCCACCGCAATGTTGATCGGGCTATAGACCGCGACAGGCGCATGCACCATCGATCCGGAAAAGTAGCCATCGCCGCCATTGCCGGCGCTATTGTCACCGGTACCGGTCACGCCGTGGACGCCGGATATGCCAGGGATGGATCCGAACGCGCCGACGTCTCCGCCTGATGCGGCATTCCCATTGCCGCCATCACCACCAACTCCCGCGACCTGGGTCGCGGATTGATCAAGATACACGATGTTCGTTTGATAGGCGTTGGCTGTCGTATGGGAGCCGGCCTGCGCCACGTTGAGCGGCTCGAACGCAGCATGGCTCGTGTCGATCATGCTCCCGGCAAAATGGCCATTGCCGCCATTGCCGGCGCTGTTATCTCCCGTGTGGGCCGCGAAGTGTGGCAGCGAATCCGCAGAGAGCCACGACAAGCCCGGCGCATTGTGTCCGAACAGATTCTTGTGGTCGAGGGAAACGCCGGGAACGCGTTCCAACACACTCCAAACATCCATGGCTGTTGCCCCACCGAAATCGCTGCGCGCCGACTGGACGGACGCCTCCCGCACTCAACAAAGAATGTCACCTCGGCAAGCCAAAAAGCCGAGTCGTCAATTCGGGTCGCAAACGTTCGGAGGGCAGACATGATATCGGCTACACCCGTTCGGGTGTGGGTCGCGAGAAGCGTCTCAGTGCAATCCGGGCACGCGAACCCAACGAGGCGCCACCGTCCGCGCATGAAACCTTCTTATTTCGGCCGATCTCGCGATCGACAGGCCCAAGCCGGCATTGCTATATACATCAACATTGGAACCAAGATCTGATCCTGGAAATGATGATTGATCCGCTCTACGTTGCATCCGGTTTCGGCGTCGGTCTGCTGGTCGGGATGACCGGCGTCGGCGGCGGATCGCTGATGACGCCGTTGCTGATCCTGCTGTTCGGCATCCATCCATCGACTGCTGTCGGCACCGATCTGCTATACGCCGCGGCGACCAAGACCGGCGGCAGCCTGGTGCATGGCTGGTCCCGCAGCATTCACTGGCCGGCGGTGATCCGCCTCGCCAGCGGCAGCATCCCGGCAAGCCTCGTAACGCTGCTGGTGCTGTGGCAGCTCGACCTCAATGGGGAATCCGCGCGCAGCCTGATCAATCTGGTGCTGTGCTTTGCGCTCTTCCTTACGGCGACGTCGCTGATCTTCCGCAGCGCGATCATGGATCGTTACCGCCGGCGTATGGAGCGGCTCGATACCTCCACGACCGGCCGCGCGACCGTGGTGGTCGGCGTGGCGCTCGGTGTACTGGTCTCGATTTCCTCAGTCGGCGCCGGCGCAGTTGGCGTCACCGCGCTGCTACTGCTCTATCCGCGGCTGCCGATGGCGCGCATCGTCGGCTCCGACATCGCGCATGCGGTGCCGCTGACACTGGTGGCAGGCATCGGTCACTGGGCACTCGGTTCAGTCGATTGGGCGCTTATGGCGGTGCTGCTGATAGGCTCATTGCCCGGCATCGTTATCGGCAGTTACTGCGCGGTCCGGGTGCCGGAGACGGTGCTGAGGCTGGTACTGGCCTCGGTCCTGATTCTGGTAGCCGGCAAGCTCGTCGTCAACGAGCTGCATTTGTCGCCGGCGAACGTCGCGGCTTTTGTCGGGAGCACCACCCATTAGGGCATGATCCGGAAAAGTGTGCAGCGGTTTTCCGAAAAGATCATGCTCAAACACAAACCTAAAGCGCGATGAACGATTCATCCAAAGCTCATCGCGCTTTAGGGCGTGCTCCCGGCTGTTCGCATTCCTACTCCGCGGTCCAGCCGCCGTCGATCGAGTAGTTGGAGCCGGTGATCTGGGCTGCATCGTCGCTGCACAGGAACAGTGCGAGCGCTGCGACCTGTTCGGAAGTCACGAACTCCTTGGTCGGCTGCGCATCGAGGAGCACGTCCCTGATAACCTGCTCCTTGGTCATGTTGCGCGCCTTCATGGTCTCGGGAATCTGGTGCTCGACCAGCGGCGTCCAGACATAGCCCGGGCTGATGCAGTTGCAGGTGATCTTGAAGGTCGCAAGCTCCAGCGCCACCGTTTTTGTCAGCCCGGCGATGCCGTGCTTGGCCGAGACATAGGCCGACTTGAAAGGCGAAGCCACCAGCGAATGCGCTGAGGCCGTGTTGATGATGCGACCCCAGCCGCGCTTCTTCATGCCGGGCACGGCGGCGCGAATGGCATGAAATGCCGACGACAGATTGATCGCAATGATCGCATCCCATTTCTCGATCGGAAACTCCTCGATCGGGGAGACGAACTGGATGCCAGCATTGTTGACGAGGATGTCGACCGAGCCGAAGGTCTTCTCGCCGAGCGCGACCATTTCAGCGATCTCGGCGGGCTTGGTCATGTCGGCTGACGAATAGGCCGCCTTGACCTTGAAGTCTGTCTCGATGCCGGAACGCTCCCGCTCGATATCGGCCGGCACGCCCATGCCGTTAATGACAACATTGGCGCCGGCGCCGGCGAAAGCGCGCGCGTATGCCAATCCGATGCCGCTGGTCGAGCCGGTCACGACGGCAGTCTTGCCTTTTAGCGTACCCATTGCATTCACTCCTGCTTGCCTTCGGGGGTCCTGGAAACGTCCCTCGTCATATCGTAAGCCATCATGGTCTCACCGGATTGCGGCTGCTCCAGCACATCCCGGTGCCGCATCGACAGGTGAACGTCACGCACGCCCGCGTTCCAGTGTTCGACCATGGCGACATGCGAAAAGTCGTAGTCCTTGGACGAGGACTCGTAGTTCTTGCTCTTGTAGATCAGGTGCACCACCGTGACCGTGTTTTCCTTGGCCGCATTGCAGAGGACTTCCAGCGACGGATCGCTCTTGAGGTCGTCGGGCAGTTTTCCGATCAGCTCGCGCAGCGCCTTGCGGGCGTTGTGCACCTGTTTGTTCTTGTCGGTAGTCGTGCGCGTGCGGCTGGAATAGCGGATGTCTTTCTCGCGCTCGGCAGCTTCCAGGAGCGACGTCGGCAAATCCCCGCGCGCGCTGAACAGGTCGACCTGGAAGATCAGGAGATCGCGCTGGGTTTCCTCGCCCAGCACGTGATCGAGCGGCGTGTTGGAGGCGATGCCGCCGTCCCAGTAGTGCTCGCCTTCGATCTCGACGGAGGGAAAGCCGGGCGGCAGCGCGCCGGAGGCCATGATGTGCTCCGGACCGATCTTCTTGCCGAGGTTCCTGAATTCGAAATTGTCGAAATATTTGAGATTGCCCGAGGCCACGCCGACCGCGCCGACGCTGAGCCTTGTCTTCAGATCGTTGATGCGATCGAAGTCGACCAGTCGTTCCAGCGTCTTCTTCAGCGGCGCGGTGTCGTAATAGCTCTGCGATTGCGAGCTGCCCGGCGGCCATAGCGGCGCCGGCGGAATGCGCGGGGCGAAAAAGCCGGGCACGCCGAAGGTCGCGATCAGCGCGGCGCTGGTTTCGTTGAACAACGAGCGCGCGCGGTCACCCGAGGTGACGGGATTCCACGGCACCGGAGACGATACCATCTCCCAGAATTCCTTGAGGCGACCGACGCGCTTGTCGGGGTCGTTGCCAGCAATGATCGCGGCATTGATGGCGCCGATCGAGATGCCTGCGATCCATTCCGGTTCGAACCCGGCGCGGCACAGCGCCTGAAAGGCGCCGGCCTGATAGGAGCCGAGCGCGCCGCCACCTTGCAGCACCAGCACACGCTGTGCTTTGGCGGGCGTGGTGGCCGGCGGGGGGTTGGAATGATCCATCGTGACCGTCGATCAGAAGCCAATGAAGCCGGCACCGTGGCGGCAGATTGCGACGGCGTCAATCAGCGAGATCCAAGCAGGGATCACGCCGAGTTTATCGCCACGCCATGCGTGAAATCAGCAGCCGGACCGGGCTTCAGGTTGATGCGAGAATGAGCGTCCAGAACACCTTGTATTTGGTGTTCGGAGCATAAATCGCCGCGATGCCCAATTTTGTGACACCGTTCTTGAGCATATTGGCCTTGTGCGGCGGGGAGTCGCGCCAGCCCGAAAATGCTTCCGCCAGCGTGTGATAGCCGGCCGACACGTTTTCTACCGCCAGCTTGGCCGGATAGCCGGACGCGCCCAGCCGCTTTTCCAGCGGGCCCTTCACGTCGTGGTCAAGCTTGTTGCGCTTGGCCATCGCCTCAGATTGCTGCTCCGCGAGCTTCATCAGATCGGGGTCCACCGCTACGCCGGCGAGGCCGTTGTTCTGCCGATACAGCGAGATCATGGAGGCGGCGGCCTGCGAATCCAGCGTCGCACCGCCATTGGCCATGCTCAGATACATGGTCGGCTGGTCCGGCATCTTGGTGTCGGCCATGCAGCCGCCGAGTGCCAGAAGCGCGATAATGACGAATAGTGCCCGCATGGTTCCCCCGGAATTGGTGTGCCGTTGTTGTATACCAACCGTGGCTGAATGGTGAACGCGAGAGCGGTTTTGGGGTCATTCCGGGGCGCCGTAGCCCGGATGGAGCGCAGTGTAATCCGGGAAAGCTCTGTCCGCTCGAAAGAGTGCCCCGGATTACGCTTCGCTCCATCGGGGCTACGGAAATTAATCCTGGGCCGCGAAAATCCGATAGCGGCGCGGCTGCAGGCTGACGATCTCGCCGGCCTGGAGTTCCCGGTCCCGCGGCGCGTCGATCTCGATCACGGTCTTGCCCTCGCCGCCCGTTGTAAGCGCGACCTCGGCCCGCTGGATCGGCCCGAACGAGC
>Ga0207701_10002715_pt1 | contig 18285 bp, 11 predicted proteins | sample KBSSwiSSwithPhiX_FD_184294 | JGI IMG/M metagenome (GOLD analysis project Ga0207701, IMG submission 184294) | Switchgrass rhizosphere bulk soil microbial communities from Kellogg Biological Station, Michigan, USA, with PhiX - S5 (SPAdes) (version 2) | ecosystem: Environmental > Terrestrial >... | reverse complement strand
AACGGCAACTCGCTCGATCGCTGGATCGAGGACGGGACGGCGACAGCCGAATCCCGATAGCACACCTTCTTGGCGAGCAAGTCCAGGCTGACTCTTCCTTAAGCCGCAGGTCGAGCTGTGACGCACGCTAAGATGGGTACCGTTCTGAAAGGAGCGGGCCGTGATTGCAAATAACCTCCAGCCGTACCGAAATACAAGGGATGACCTGCCCTTCCAGTTCCTGGGCGTCCCGACGCTCCTGAGAGCGACGGCCGACACGACGAACGGCGCGTTCGGACTCATCGAGCATCCGATGATGCCGCCCGGGTTCGGATCCCCCTACCATGTTCATCACCGTGAAGACGAATCGTTTTATGTGCTCCAGGGACGCGTGGCCTTCGTGTGCGGCGGCAAGTGGCTCACCGCCGGACCGGGCGACTTCGTATTCGGTCCCAGGAATGTTCCGCACGGCTTCAAGGTGATAGGCACGACGCCCGCTCAGATGCTGGTGCTGGTGTCGCCCGGCGGCTTTGAGCGATTTACCAAGGATCTCAGCGAGCCAGCCGGTACGCCCCCGTCGCCGCCCGACATCGCGAAGCTCGAGGCGGTGGCAGCCAACTACGGCGTCGAGATCCTCGGCCCACTGCCTGACGAAGCGCCCTAGGGGTGGTGCTTCGGGGTGCAGTCGGTCCCCACCTGCGTCTAGCGGGCAAAGATACGCTGACGCTCGTGAGAGCCTTGCCGTCTTGGCAGACGCGTACGCTTTTCAGGCCGACAACGGAAATGCGATGAAACGCACATGGACGATCATCGGCGTCAGGGACGTCCCGGGTAGCTTCAAGTGGTACCAGTCGCTCTTTGGCCAGGCCGAGACGTTTCCGAGCCATGACCACTTTGGTCAGATCCTGGATACGGATGGAACCGTTTTGCTCTGCCTCCACCAGTGGGGTGCTCACGAGCATCCTTCCTTGATGAGTCCAGACGCGGCGCCACCGGGCAACGGGCTTCTCTTGTTCTTCCGCGTCGACGACTTTGACCTGGCATTGCAGAGGGCACGCGCTCTCGTCACCCGGCTCGAAGAGGAGCCGCACGTGAACCCGAACACTCGAACAGGGGAGTTCTCACTCCGGGATCCGGACGGATACTACGTCACCATTAGCGCGCTCTCGTGAAGGCGGTCTTCGAAGAACGCGAGAACAGCCGAAATCCACGAGTCTGGCTTTCGTGGTCTCGGGCTCCCCGGAGCCTCAAACGCGATCGCGTTGGCCGATGGCGCTTCTGATCAGGCGGACGAGATCGGTGACGGTGTGTTCGAGGTGCAGGTTGCGCTTGTCGAAGACGAGCAGCCCCTGGCTGCCGAGGAGCGCGGCGACGGCGGGCTCGGCCATGGTGCTGCCGCCGCGGTTGTAGCTCTCCTGCATGATCGGAATCATCGGCTTCGCGTACTGCTGCGCCAGGCGGATCTCGCGCAGCACCCACTCCGCGTGGAGCGTCGTCTCGGCCAGCAGGCAGACGAACACGTCCGAGTCTTCGATCGCACGCTCGATGTGCGGCGGGAACGGGCCGGCACCGTCGAGGCCCTGCGCGTCGACGAAGGCGTGGATTCCCTGTGTGCGCAGCTTGTCGGCGAGATACATCGCCAGCATCGCGCTGACGTTGCGCTGGTAGCTGATGAAGATCTCCGGCCCTTCGGCCTTGTGCACGATCCGGCGCAGTCCATCGCGAAACGCACTCGCGAAGCCGGCGAGCGAGTCGTAGCGCTTCGCCGGGTCTGGCGCCAGCCCGCGCGCGAGCACCTGCGAAACCGCGCGCGGTACCTCCGGACGCTGGTTGTGCGCCGCTTCCTCGTGCGCGGGCGGCGGACCGCGGCGAAAGTTCCGCTGCCGCACCTCGTGGTGTTCCTGGCCCTCGAACGGGCGCGAGCCGGTCACCAGGTAGTAGGTGATGGCGGCGAGCGCGAACTGTTCGGTCGCCGCGGTAATCACGCCGTCCAGCCATAACTCGGGCGCCATATAGGCCGGCGTCCCGGTCATCTGCCGCCCTTCGCCGCCCGACACTTGTTGCGCCATCGAGAAATCGGTGAGGTAGGGATGCTCCTCATCGTCGAAGACGATCGCGCTCGGCTTCAGGTCGCCGTGCAGCACCTCGTGACGGTGCGCGTACTCGAGTGCATCGGCGATCGGCTCGAGCCACTCGGCGACGCGCGCCGGCGGGATCGCGGCCTTCGATTCGATCCGCTCGACCAGGCTGCCGCCTGCCATCAGCTCGAAGCAGAGGAACTCGGTCCTCATCGGCGCACCGCCCGACGGCGTCAGCGTCGCGGGGCCGTAGTCGGCGACGCGGCAGATGTAGGGATGGTTCAGCCGCGCGGCAATCTTGGCCTCGCGCTGAAACTGGTCGCGGTAGCCCGGATACTGCAGCAGCGCGGGCGAGAGCAGCTTGATCGCGACATTCGCCGACGTGCGCGCGTCACTCGCCTCGTAGACGGCGCCTTTCGAGCTCTCGCGCAGCAGCCTTACCAGCGTGTAGCGGTCGGCGATCTGGCAGCCGGTAAAATCCTGGAGCGACGCGTCGCCCATCTGTGAGAAGGTGACTTCGAGCGCGCCGATCTGGATCGTCGTGCCGAAGAGCAGCGGCGTTTCGGTGACGCGGCGGCCGTGGATGAAGACGCCGTTCTGGCTGCCGACGTCGCGGAGGACGTAGCCGCCGGCGCTGTAGCGCACCTCGGCGTGATGCCGCGACCAGCTGCGCTCCGGCAGGCTCCAGTCGTTGTCGGTCGCGCGCCCGATGCGGATCGTCTCGGTGCCGAGCCGGAACGTCTGGCCCACCAGCCGGTTGTCGACGGCGCGCGTGACGACCAGCTGAACGTCCGGCACCACGGTTGCGAGCGTGGGCAGATTGGCCGTCTTGCGGAAGACGATCGTCCGATCGAAACCGGCGTCGCTCGCCACCGCCGGCGTCAGCTGCGGCGCCGGCACCTCGAGCGCCTCGGTGCGCTGCGGCCCTGCGGCAGGCTGCGCCGCGACTTGAGGCGCGGGCGCGACGCACGTCTGGCCCAGATCCAGCGAGAGCGGCGAGTGCTGATCCGAAAGCGGCGGGTCGCCAGCTGGAATCGGCGGCGGCACGGCGGTTTTCTGCGCGCGAAGCTGCAGCGGCGCGTTGAGCGACGCGAGCTCCAGACTGCCCCTGAACTGCACCAGCGCCGCCTGCATCGCGGCAGCAGTGGCGAACCGCTGCTCGCGATCCTTCGCCAGCGCCCGCTGGACGATCGCGACCAGCTGCGGGTCGATATCCGCCACGAGCTCGTCGAGCGGCCGCGGTGCGGAAGTGGTGATCTGCGTGAAGGTTGCCACAAGCGACTCGCCGCTGAACGCCTTCTGCAGCGTCAGCAGCTCGTAGAGCACCGCGCCGGCCGAGAAGATGTCGCTGCGCTGATCGACCTGTGCGCCGGCGAGCTGCTCCGGCGACATGTAGTTCGGCGATCCGATGAGGATGTCCGCGCGGGTGTCCGACCCGCCGAGGTCGGCGAGCTTGGCGACGCCGAAGTCGAGGATCTTGAGGACGCCGTCGGCGTCGATCAGCAGGTTCGCCGGCTTGATGTCGCGGTGGACGATGCCGCCGCGGTGTGCGAACTCCAGACCGTCGCAGAGCGACTCGCTCCAGGTCAGCATCTGCCCGAGCGGCACCGGCTCGCCCTTGGCGATCACGCTGGCGATGCTGTCGCCGGTCACATGCTCCATGACGATGTAGGGCGTGCCTTCGGCTTCGCCGACGTCGAAGATGGTGACGATGTTGCGGTGCTTCAGGCGGCCGGCCGAGCGCGCCTCGCGCAGGAACCGCATGCGCACTTCCTCGTCGTCGGTGCGCAGGCACTTGATGGCGACCAGGCGCTCGATCACCGGATCGTGGGCGAGGTAAACCATCCCCATCCCGCCCTGCCCGAGGCGGCTGATGATTTCGTAGCGTCCGATACTGGACGGTTGCTGCGCAGACATGGAGTCCTGAGGTTCGCCTGGCTGCGTAGAATAGGACGAAGACCGAGGTGATTATGGATCAACGCACGCGACGAGCCCTGCTCCTCACGGTATTGGCGTGCAGCACGGTCGCTTTCGCACAGCCAATGTCCCTCACCTATCCCGAGGCCCGCAAGGGCGACGTCGTCGACGACTACTTCGGCACCAGGGTCGCCGATCCCTATCGCTGGATGGAGGATCTGAATTCTGCTGAGCTGAAGCAGTGGGTTGATGCCGAGAACGCCATCACCGGCAAGTACCTCGACGCGCTGCCGATGCGCGACGCGTTGCGGAAGCGAATCACCGAGCTCTGGAATTATCCGAAGGTGACGCCGCCGCGATACGAAGGGCGGCACTGGTTCTACAACCGCAACAGCGGCCTCCAGCGCCAGTCGGTGGTCTTCACCCGCGAGACGCTGAACGGCGCCGAGTCGGTAGCGATCGATCCGAACAGCCTGTCGCCCGACGGGTCGGTCGCCCTCTCCGGTTTCGTCCCCGCTCCCGATGCGCAGCATTTCGCCTACGGGCAATCGGAGGGTGGTTCCGACTGGTCTACCTATTACGTGCGCGAGCTCGGCACCGGCAAGCAGCTGCCGGACATCGTCCGCTGGGTGAAGTTCAGCAGCCTGTCGTGGACGGAAGATGGGAAAGGATTCTTCTACGGCCGCTATCCGGAACCGCGCGCCGGCAAGGCGCTCGAGGACGCCGTCCGCGACAAGAAGATCTACTACCACGCACTGGGCACACAGCAGTCGGCCGACCGCCTGATTTACGAGCGGCCCGACGAGCCGATGCTTTTCATCGACGCGTTCACCGACGAGACCGGCCGGTACCTGTTCTTCGCCACCAACAAAGGCACGAGCAACAAGAACGAGCTCTTCGTCAAGGACCTGGGCGATCCGAGTGCGCCGAAGCTCGACACCCCGGTCCGCGCGCTGTACCCCGGCCACACGGCTTCTTATGATCCGCTCGGCATCGTCGACGGGACGATGTACCTGCTGACCGATCGCGGCGCACCCAACAAGAAAGTCGTGTCAGTGCCGATCGATCGGCCGGATGCCGCGAACTGGCAGACGGTCGTGCCGGAGAGCCGCAACACGATTGCCTCTGCCGGGCTGATTGCGGGGAAGCTGGCCGTGAACGCGCTGGTGGACGTTGCCAGCGAAGTTCGCTTCTACGACCTTGATGGATCGCCGGCCGGACAGATCGCGACGCCGGACCTCGGCACCGTGTCTGGTCTGGCCGGCCGCTTCGACCGGCCGGAGATTTTCTACACGTTCACCTCGCCCCTCTATCCGGCGACCGTCTTTCGCTTCGACATCGGCAACGGCACCAGCACGCCGTTCGAGGCGCCGAAGCTGACCTTCGATCCGACTCAGTACACGACCGAGCGCGTCTTCGCCACGTCGAGGGACGGCACGCGCGTGCCGCTGTTCCTGACCCACCGCAAGGATCTCAAGAAGGACGGCGGCAACCCGGCGGTGCTCTACGGTTATGGCGGATTCGATATTTCCGAGCTGCCGCGCTTCCGGCCGGAGATTCCGGCGATCCTCGAACGCGGCGGGGTGTGGGCCACGGCGAACATGCGCGGCGGCGGTGAGTACGGCGAGGCGTGGCACGAAGCGGGGATGTTCGAGAGGAAGCAGAACGTCTTCGACGACTTCATCGCCGCGGCTGAGTACCTGGTGAAGGAGAAGTACGCGTCGCCGCAGACGCTCGGCATCATGGGCGGCTCCAACGGCGGCCTGCTGGTCGGCGCGGTCGAGCAGCAGCGGCCGGACCTGTTCGCGGTGGCGCTGCCGGCGGTTGGCGTCATGGACATGCTGCGGTATCACCGCTTCACCGGCGGCTCGGCGTGGGCGACCGAGTATGGGTCGGCCGAGCACGCAAAGGACTTCGCCTACCTTCAAAAGTACTCGCCGCTGCACAACGCGAAGCGCGGTGCCTGCTATCCCGCCACGCTCATCACGACGGCCGATCACGACGACCGCGTCGTGCCGAGCCACTCGTTCAAGTTCGCGGCGACGATGCAGGTGGCGCAGGGATGCCCGAAGCCGGTCCTCATCCGGATCGAGAACCAGGGGTCGCACGGCTATCGCCCGACCGACAAGCGGATCGCCGAGCTGGCCGATATCTGGGCGTTCGCGCTGGCGAATATGAAGCCGGCGGCGGAGTGATCACGACATTGCGGAATGCGGAATGCGGATTGCGGAAATCCACAATCGAGCCGCAATCCGCAATCCGCAATCCGCAATGTCGCGTTACGTCATGTCCTCGATTCGCAGCCGCACCGCCGGATCGCCCAGCACGATGTAGTTCCTCGCATCGTCGCGGGCGATGAAGAGGTTGGCGACCAGCGCTGACTGCGGCTGCGGCTGGCCCGGCAGGTTGCCGCCGAGCGCGAGCCCGAGTTGCGCGGCGAGCGTGCTCCACTGCAGGTTCAGCGGATCGGCCGCCATCCCCGCGCGGTGTCCTTTCATCAGCAGCTCGAGCGGCGAGCGCAGCAGTTGTTCCTGCGGCGTGCCCATCACGTCCTCGAACCCGTAACTGAACGCGCGATCGATGTGCGCGATCACCGCGAGTGCGCCGCGCGCGAGCAGCGCCTGCGGCAGGCTGGCGATGATGGGTGCGGGCGCCAGCGCAATCTGCGAGCCGTCGGCGGCAAAGAAATACGAGTCCTTCTCCGGGCAGCCGCCGCCGAAGCAGGCGAAGACGAACGCCATCATGCCGTTCACGTCGGCGTCGGCGGGGAGGTCTTCGGCGCTGAAGTAGTGCTCGGGCTGGAGCGGCTGGCCGCGCTCCCATTCCTGCGACACCAGCGCACCCTGGCGCTTCTGCTGAACGGCCGGATCCGCGATCGCCCACTCGGCGCCGTGCGACCCGGTGAAGACGATCGCCGGCGGCCCGCCGTCGACGGTGCCGCGGAAGATGTCGGTGAGCTTCGACTTGGTTGCCTGGCCGTCGCCGATGAACGAGTGCACCTCGAACTTCTGACGCTGGCCGAGCGGCGGCGACACTCCCTCGCCGAGAAAATCGGTGCCGACCGCGCCGGCGAGCAGCGGCGTCGCCAGATCGCCGGCGTTGCGCGGCATCCAGAGCGCGGCCCGGCGCCTGCGCGGCGGCGTCACACCTTTCTCGTAGTCGACGACTTTCTGCGCGTACGCGGCGTAGTCCTCGACCTTGTCGAAGTGCAGGCGGCCCACCGCCCACTGCAGATCGAATTGCGCCTGGAACTCGAACGGGACCCGCTGCGGCGAGCCGACCATGAGCAGGTAGTAGGGCACACCGCGGCGCGGAGAGACGGGCGCGGCGAGCGATACGCCTTTTGTCGCCGCCCAGCTGCCCGCCGTCTGCCCGGGGCGGACGCCCGCGTTCCCTTCGAACACCTTGAACAGCTTGTCGTCGTTCACCCGGCTCTTGCGCCAGTCGAGCAGCGGCTTCAGCGCTTCGCGAATCGCTGGATCGACGTCCGACGGCAGCAGCACCGCCCACCCGGTTTGCGTCAGGTCCATCGGATCGTCGACCGTGCCATCGACCGCAAGCGCGCGGCTGCGCGCGGAGCGGGCGAGCACCGGACCGGAGTCGCCGCCGATGTGGCGCAGGTTGTCTTCGGTGAGGCGCGGATGGGTCGCGCCGGTCTCGGCGACGACCCCCATCGGGATCGGCATCCGTTCGACCACGCCGGCACCACCGGCTGGCGTCATACGCGCTGTCCTCGCGCGGCGCCGACGGCCTGCCAGAGCATGTGCGCCACCTGCGGGCCGTCGATCGCGCTGTGGTCGGCGATGAAGCGTGAGCCGTTCAGGTTGTAGATCCGGCCGGGCTCGAAGTGGTACTCGCCGCGTTCGTCGAGCATGTCCTTCGGCTCGACGTTCGGCGTCCCCTGAATGCCCCACGCGCCGATGCCGCCGAATTTCGGCAGCTTCGCCGCGAAGTCGACTTCGCCAATCAGTCCGACGGCGGCAGGGAACGCGATTCCGATCGCCTTGTCGTTCACCGACTGGGTGGTCAGGATCGGCCCGCTGACGGTGCGCTTGGCGAGGATCTGGCGGAAGTAGCCGGGTTTGTCCGACTCGGGGATGTCCTCGGCGTACGACCACAGCGACATCGCGCCCTGCACCAGCACGGCGGAGTTCACCGGGCGCGTCAGCACCCCGTTACCTCCAGGCCCTCCCAGAATCGACGAGACGACGATGCAGCCGAAGCTGTGGCCCATGAGGTGAATGTTGGCGTCGCACGCGCGCTGCAGGTCGTTGACGAAGGTGTGCATCCCCTGCTCGCCGACCGTGCGCGCGCGGTGCTTCATCAGCCAGAACGACACCTGGCGGAGGCCGGAGAGAATGCCGCTCCTGATCGAGCCGGATGTGCCGAACGACTCGCCGACGCTGGCGAGCCGTTCGGCGCGCACCGCGGCCTGCGGGTCGAGCGGAGCGCCGTCCTCGTCCGGGGCGCCGCTGGTGCCATCACCGGCGGAGAAGCCGACCGCGCGGGCCAGTTCGGAGTACGCCGCAATCACGTCGTCGGGCAGGATCCGCGCGGCCGGGTTCTGCTCAAAGGCCTGGACGATCACTTCGAGCGGTGCGCGGACATCACTGCCGCCGCCGAAGTGCTCGACCGCCTTTTCGAGCAGCACGCCGGCGATCGCCGCACCGGCGGTGCCGAAGGACTGGGCGCTAATCGTCTCCTCGCCCCACGGCTGGCTGGGCCAGTGCAGGCCGATGAACAGCGGACGAAAGTCGGGCCCGAGCGCCTGTCGATCGGCTTCGAGCCGCCACATCGCGCCGATCCAGCGGTTGTATTGATCGATCGCCGACGGGATGTCGCCCTTCCATCCGTGGCTGAAGAGAAAGACGTGCGATGGCTTCTCGCTGCGCGCCTTTTCGAGCAGGGCGCGGCTGAACACGCCGCCTTCGGGATCGTCGGTGCGTTCGCGGCCGCGGTCGTCGAAGTGGATGAGCGCGTACTCGATGCCGAGCTGCGGAATCTTCTGAAATGACATGGTGAAGGCCCTCTCGTTCTACCGATGCTTTGCCGTCGCGTCCGATCCATAGGTCTCGCTGTCGAGGCCGCCGGTCAACCGCCAGTACATCTCTTCGCCGACCTGGAAACTGAGCTGCCGCAGCTCGTGATCCACCGGGTTGCGGCTGCGCGCCCGGCGGATGACGTCGATCGACGCGGCGTTGCCGACGTCGCGGAGCGTCTCGAGCGCCGAGCGATAAATCACCGCCTCGGCGAGGCCGTCTTTCGTCGTGCGCATCCGCGTGTCGTCGATCGCTTCGAGTTCGCCCATCACAATCTGCTCGCACAGCGGCCGCAGCCAGCGGTCGATCTCCGGATCGTGCAGCTTGGCGTAGGCGCGCATCGCCCGTCCCTGCAGCGCCGGCGTGCCGTTGAGCAGGGAGCGGGCGAGGAACGCGCGCGCGTCGGCTGTCGCCAGGCTCGTCTTCTGAATCAGGTAGCAGGTGTGAACCGCGCGCAGTTCGTCGGGCGCTGCGCCATTTCCGCTGATGACTCGGATCCACGGATGCACGACGCGGCGCTGCACCCAACCGGCCTCGCCGCCGGCAAGCGCGTTGACGATTCCCCACCGGACGTCAACCTGCCGCGCCTGCTCGTAGGCGTCGACGAGGATCAGGCGGTCCTCTTCGCGCGGGCTGTCGGCGAGCCCGAACGCGGCGATCACCGAGACGCGCGGGTCGTCGCGCGAGAGGAGGTTCCGCGTCGCTTCAGGGTTCTGCTGCAGCTCCCACCAGGCGCGGAGCGGCTCCGCGAGATCGGGGCGGTGCGCGGTCACGTACGCGGTCGTCTCCTGGTAGACGCGCGCGAGCCCGTTGACGGCGCCCTGGCGGATGCCGCACAGGTCGTACTGGTTGTCTTCGGGCTTCTCGGCCACCGGCTCGAGCGGATCGCAGGCGAGCGCGACCAGATGAGGGACGACGTCACGCTGGAGATGATCGCGGCCGCAGATCGGCGCCAGCGCGACCAGGCTGTCGAGCGCCTTGCGGCGATCCAGATACGGACGATCCGGATCCCAGCCCGATCGCCAGATCAAGGTGTCGACCATCTGGTCGACGACCTCGCCGAGGTCGTCGTTCGATCCCCGTTCGGCGACCACTTCCTGAAAGCAGCGGACGGCGAGAAACAGCTGATCGCCCTCCATCAGGCTCGAGCCAGCGAGCACCGCATGCAGGATCTCGGTCGGGTCGGGCACCATCGTCGCCGCCAGGATCAGCACGCGCTGCCAGCGGCGCAGCCGCGCGAGCCGCCCGAGCGATGCGGTGATGTCTTCCACCAGCCGCGGCCGGTCGGGCGCGCCGGCGAGATAGCGCGCGGCGAAGTAGGCCTGCATCACCGGATAGGTGAAGCGGACGCCTTCATCGCCGTTCGGGACCAGGAGACGGCACTCGTTGACCAGCGCGTGCAGCAGGTCGCCGAGCGCGAACTCGCGGCCGCGCCGGACCTCGTTGAGGATTCGCACGAGCTGCTCCGGCTGCAGCTCGCGGTCGCGCCCCATCTGGATTGCCCACGCAATGTGTTCGAGCGCCTCTTCGGTGCAGCTCGCCGGGACGCGGCGCGTGTCCATGCGCGCGAGGTAAATCGCGGCGACCCGCTCGAGGATGCCGCGGCGCGACTTCAGCGGCACGCTGCTCGCGGCGAGGTCGAGCATGTGCTGCAGGAAGCGGGGTTGACTGGCGAGATCCGAGTAGCCGTTGGCGAGGATCGCATCGCGGACCGCGCGCGCAAGGTCGGTGTTCAGCTCGTCGAGGTAGGCAATCACCTGCCGGACGTCGAGCGGCTGCGCGACCAGCAGCGCGGCTGCTTCGAAGTGGCGCGCGAGCGCGGGGACGAGCAGTTCGTCGGCGAGCAGGAACACGGCGCTGCCGTTCAGATCGCGCAACCGCCCGATCGCCGAGAGTGCGTGCTCGCGGCGAACCCCGCCGAGCTCCTCCTCGCCGTCAATGAGGAACAGGAACCGGCGCCCCTCGAGCCGTGCGTGGTCCGAGGCGCGGGCGGCGCCGGTCCACACGCGCTGGAGGGTGGGCCACATCGTCGTGGTCCGCCCGGACAGCTCGGCGAGCGACAAGAGCACCGGGTACGGCCCGGGCGAGGTGCCGCTGAGCATCGCCGTGGCCATCGTTCGGAACAGCCGGCGCAGCTGGGCAGAGATCAGCGATCCGCGCGAGCCGGTCAGGATCGTGAACGAACCCTCCGCCGCGGCCAGGTCGCTCGCGCGCTTCCAGAGATCGAACCGCGGCCCCGACGCGCCCTCAGTGGGTTTGTAGGCGGCGACGCCACGCGCATGCTCGATCACCTGGATCGGCGCCCAGGTTTCGGAATCGGCCGGCAGGTCGGCGAGGACGCGCGCGATCGCCTCGCGGATCGGATCGGCGCACCACAGGCGCCCGCCGCGCAGTCGCGAGAAGAGCGCCGGGATCGACCAGTTGTCGATCCGCGGGTCGCCGACCAGCCGCTGGCGTCCGCGGTTGACGGCCACGTCCACCAGGCCGTCGTCGAGAATGGCGCGGTAGAACTCCGAGAAGAAGACGCGGGCGTCTTCCATCTCGACGAAGTCCTGCATGGCGATCGCGGCTGGGAGCCCGAGGCGGACCAGCCGTGGCGCGAGGCCGGTGAACGGGGCATGCCCCTCGGCGCCGGTCGCGGCACTGAGGCACGCCTGGAACACGATCAGCTGAAGCGAAGGCGTCAGCCACGACTGCAGCTCGGGATCGTTGACGCGCGCGCCGCCGCCATCGCTGTTCTCGAGCAGCAGCGATCCGATACCGGCGTCGGGGTCGTAGTCGCCGTGCCCGAGGATGTGCAGTCCGTGGATGTTCTGGTGCAGCTGGTCGGAGATGTTCTGCAGTGACGTCGGGCCGGGGACGACCGGCCAGTTCTGCTTGGCCAACCGCTCGCGCAGTTTGTCGCTGATGCCGGTCCGGCCCGGCATCACCGATACCTGCAGGCGCCGGTCGAGCGGGCCGTTCTCGAACTCCTCGACGAACTTGCTGATCTCGGCCTCGACGTCGATGCGCCGGTTTTCCTCGAGGTTGGCCGGATTGGCCATCGCGAACAACAGACGGAAGGCGAGCGCGTCAGGAGGCTCGCCGTCGGGCGACTGCACGGCGATGTAGCGCGAGAACGCCACCCGCGGGTGGACGGCGATGCGCCAGTCGTCGCCGCCGATCGGCAGCCACAGGCGCTCCCACCGGATCCAGTGCGGCGCGCTCTTGTCGTCGTCGAGCACGAGGCGCAGGCGGATCCGCTCGCCGCGGCTCAGCCCCGCCTGGTCGAGCGCGCGGAACACGGTCGGGTTCGCCAGCTGGCGGCCGAGCGCCTTGCCGTATTTTTCCGGATCGGTCGGATCGAGCGAGTCGACATCGAGGGTCGACTCGCCGATCCACAAGCCGGAGCCGTCGACGCGCACTTCGACGTCGTGGACCGACGGGCGGCCGTCGCCGCCGGCCTTCGCGCCGCGGATGCGCAGTTCGACGTCTTTGAATTCGAGCACTGTGCCGTTACATGGAACGCAGAGGCCGCAGAGACCGCAGAGATAAAGGAATTATCCGGGTTTTCTCTGCGTGCTCCACGAGCTCTGCGTTCGATACGAGCGCCGTTATAGTGCCACTCGGCAACCGGTGCCGAGCAGGATCGGCGACGTGGTCGCGGCTCCCGCGCCACCGGGCGCGGTGGCAAAGGCGAGCGCGCCGCTCGGCGCCGCGCCGGCCAGCGACCATTTGCCGTTCTCGAACATGATCTCGTCGACGATGAAGCCGAAGGTCACCGGCTTCTTGCCGGTGTAGGTGATGCTGCTGTTGCTCGCGCCGCCCGGCTTCACCTTGACGTTGGCGCCGAGGATGCCTTCGATCGACGGAACGTCGACGCCGACCTCCGTGCCGTGCTCGTCGAGCGCGATGACGGTGATCGAATTGGACTTCAGGACGTCCACGATGACGAACGCCTGGCTGTCGGGCTGCATGAAGTAGTGCTGGACGACCGGATTGCTGGTGTTCAGCGTGCCCGATGCCATGTAGTTGCCGGCTTCGAGCGGCGACACGACCGTCGAGGTGACGCCGGTGTAGGAGAACTGCACCTTGCGTGCGCGCTTGTAGGCGAGATCGAGCGACGGCGCGGCGGCGCCGAACGCGGCCAGCGCGTTGCTCAGAATCTGCAGGCCGAAGCCGATTTCGAGCTTGTCGGTCTTCTGGCCGTTGACCGGCGCGGCGGGGCGCGGCGCGCTCGGCTCCGGCGCCGGCACGCTGCTCTGCCAGACGCTGCTGAGCGGGCCCAGCCACTGCGTGGTGTCATCGACGCCGATGACGTCGAGCGGCTCGATGCCGACGCGCGGCAGCTTCACGACGTTGTAGCCGAACTTGTTGAGGAACGTGACGCTCGGATCTTTTTTCTTGGGCATGGGTGATTCCTTTTCGTCCAACCCGTCTCAGGCCAGCGGTACCGAAATCGACAGCGCCTTCTCGTCGCGGAAATAGTAGACGTGCTTCTTCTCGTTCTTCTTCTCCGACGCCAGGAACTTATCGAGCACCTGCCGGTTCTTCAGGATGCCGATCCGGTTGGTCAAGTAGCACTCGTACGGCTGGCCGTGGCGCGCCGCGGAGAGCCAGCCGAGCGCCTGCTCGTGCGGGATCTCGTGCTTGCCGTTGCCGGAGATGACGTAGCGATCGGCGGTGACACGCTCGAAGAAGTCCTGGGTCGTGCTGTGGCTGCTGCCGTGGTGCTGCACCTTCATCAGGTCGAAGTGGCACTTGCCATCCTTCATCAGCCCGGCGAGCTCCAGCGACTCGAGCAGCACGTCGCCGCGCGCGTCGCCCGAGAGCAGCATGCGCAGCTTCTTGCCTCGCGCCGCCGTCACCTCGGCGATGACGACGATGCTCGACATGTTCGGAACCGTGTTGTTGAGATAGTCGGCGCCGACCGCGGCATCGTTGGCGCCGTGTTCCGCCTTCGCGGCCTGGAACGCTTCCACGAGGCGTTTGAGCTGCACCGCATTCGGCGCCAGGATGGTGAAGGTGAGACCGTCGGCAATCGGCACGACCTTGAGGCCGCGTGCCGGCGCCTCAACCGGATCGCCTCCCGCGCCCTGGTTGATCGGCACGGCCAGCTGCACGGCCGCCTTGCGCAGCTGGTTGCCCTGCGGCACGCTCGCGACCACCGCGGAGGTGAACGCGTTCAGGCCGCGCGGCGGCACGCCGCCGTCGAGCGAGGCGGCGACGGTGGCCGATTGCACCGCCGCCGGCTTGCCGCCGTGCAGCTTCTCGAACGAGTTGTGCCACAGCGTTTCGATCCGGCAGAACTCGTCCTTGCCGTCCTCGCGCAGCTGCGCGAGCGCCTTGAACAGATCGAGGATGCCGGTGATGTGATCGGCATCGATGTGGCTCGTCATCACCATCCGCAGGTCGAGCGGTTTCTTCGCCCGCAACTCGTCGAGCCGGGGCTTGAGCACCGTCGAGTAGACGCCCGCCGAGCCGCCGTCAATCAGTATCCGCACCGGCTTCGCTTTCGCCGTCTTCTGGTAGTGCAGGATGAGGCAGTCGCCGTCGTTGGCCTGGAGCGCTTCGAGTGTGAATAACATAAGCAGGGTTCAGGGTTCTGGGTTCACGGTTCCGTCCCTCGTCGCTACACCGACTGGATCGCGCGCAGGACGTCTACCATCCCTCGCCCCTGGAACCGCGGCTCGCGGCCCAGGTCCGTTGCCGTGCTGCACAGGATCTCCTTGACTCGTGCCGGCTGGCCGATTAGCTCGCGGTGCCGCCCAAGGAGCAGCGCCGCCGCGCCGCTCACGTGCGGCGCCGCCATGCTGGTGCCGTCCATCGTTTCGTAGTAGCCGTTGAGCGAGCAGGAGTCGATCCGCTCACCCGGCGCAATCAAATCGGGCTTGGTGCGCCCGTCGCCGGTCGGACCGCGGCTGGAGAAATAAGAGACGCCGTAGTTGTGCGGCATCGTCCGGTGCGTCGATCCAACCGTGATCACCGCCTCCGCGTTCCCCGGGTCGGTGATGCTGATGTAGCGATAGTCGCCGAGGGCGCCGCCCTCCGCGTTCTCGAGCTTGTTGAAGCCGCGGTTGCCGGCCGCGGTGACGACGATGACGCCGCTCGCCGAGACCCGCTCGCATTCCTCGCAGACAGGCGTCCGCCCGCACGCGTAGTTGGCGACATCGTGCGGCACCGACAGGCTCAGGTTGACGCCGTGCACGACCATCAGATCCTTGTGCGCGTTCATGTGGCGGATGAACTGCAGCGCGGCGATGATCGTGAACTCGTCGGCGGTATCGTTCGGATCGTCGGGCAGGACCCGCAGGTCGTAGAGCTCGAGGTCGGGGCAGACGCCAACCAGCGCCTCGGTCAGCGGCGTTTCGTCCGGCGCCTCCTGCCAGTTGGCGGCGAGGATGCCGGCGACGTGCGTGCCGTGCGCGTCGGCGCGTGGCGGCTGGTAGGCCTTGCGCGTGTGCGGTATGCGCAGCAGCGGCTCGAGCAGATCCCAGTCGATCGAGCGGCCGCGCAGCAGGCTCGTGCGCAGCTCGGCACGCAGCTTCTCCAGCTGCGCCTTCGGGATGCCCTTGATCGGCGTCCCCTTGCCATCCTCCGAATCCGGATCCGGGTCGAGCAGGTTCTTGATCCGCAGGAAGTCGTACGATTTCACCACCCGGCTGCCAAGCTCGTCGTCCTTGTTCGTTCGATCGGGCTTGACGATCTCGCCCTTCGAGTTGCGCCGCTTGAACGCCTTGTGCGTCGCGTCGATGCCGGTATCGAGCACCGCCCAGCGGATCCCGGTCGTCTTCGACTCGAAGAGCCGCGCCGCGGCGTCGGCTTTGACCGTTCGCCGCGAGCGCCACACGCTCGTGCTCGCCGGGCGGTTCAGGCTGATGCTCCAGACGACGCCGGCGCTCCCGTCGGGGATGGCGATGAGGCTCTCGTAGACACTCGTGAACGCGTCGATCTCGTCGCTCGTCAACGAGGGCGCGGACAGATCAGACGTGATCGGCCGCCCCTGGCGTTCGAGCTCGATCGAGCCGACGACGCGGATCAGTTTCTGGAACAGCTTGCGGTCACCGCCGGTTGGTGGCGGCGCTTTCTTGCCGCGCTCGGTCGTGCCGAGTGTGGCCGCAACGCGCTGGATGTTCGCGCGTGTCCATTCGGAACCAAGCGGCGCGACCACGCGCTGCCACCAGATGGTGAGCGGCAGCGCGTCGCGGAGCAGCTCGCGGAACGTGAGCGACGCGAGCACGACCGATTCGTTGAACAGGACCCGGGCCCGGCCACCAGCGCTTGGCGCTGCCGTCTTCGCCTTCTTCGCGCCGCGGGCCGCGCCGCGCTTCTGGTCGGCTTCGAGGCGTTCGCGCAAGGCACGCGCCATCGTCGGCGCATCCGACTCGTTGTGCGGCGTCAGCAGCACCTCGACGCGCCGATCGGGCGCCTGGCCGTACTCGATCCACACGTCGGGCAGGATGGGGAAGTCCTGTGTGAACCGGCGCTGTTGCTCCGGCTTGCCGTAGAACAGCTCCTCAATCTGATCACGCTTCATCAGGACGTGTGCTTTCTGCGCCAGGCCACCGGCGACGGTCAGACGAGGCGGCGTGCGCCGCCGTCGGCGGCGATGGCGGCGAGCAGCGTCGTAAACGGCGTTCCCTGCTCGAGGCGCCCGCAGACGGTGCGCGCGGTCGGGCTGAGCGCGGGTGCCAGCAGCAGACGCGACATCACCGCGGCGCGCGCGCCGATCAGCTTCGTCACCACGCCGCGCTCGATTTCGCCGCGCGCATTGGCCAGCCCCAGCGCCGATTCCCACGCGCTCTCGCGCGCAATCTCGAGCGAGAACATGCTGAGCATCTCGTCCAGTTCGCCGGCGCAGTCGTCGAGCGCGGTCAGTCCCGGCGCGTAGAGGCTCGCCAGCTGGGTCGTCGCACGCTCGGTCACCGAGCCGAGGACGCGGTTGACGGCCGAGTGATCGCGGTAGCGCCGCGCACGATCGGGATCGATCGAGACGCCGAAGAGCGCGTAGGCGAGATCGTGGTTGACGTGGGCGTTGACGCCGAGGAAAACGTTCTGCAGCACGAGCGTACGGCCCGCTGCCGCGGCGTCGAAGCAGAGCAGCCACGCCTTTGGCACCTGGCCGCGTTGGCCCGCCTCGTAGGCGTCGAACGCGTCCCGGTACAGGTTCGCAAAGGCGACCGCGTAGCGATGCACCCACTCGGGATCGTCGAAGGCGCCCGCCTCCACCTGACTGCGCATCTCCGACGAGACGACGCGGTAGAGCGTGAGGAACATGCAGCGCCGGTCCTGGCGGTCGCGCAGGTCCGACTCCAGCGCGCTGAGGCCGTTGACGACGTCGTCGAGCGTTCGAAATGGCGCCGAAGGCATGCGTGATGTCTCTACCGGATCACGCCAACGGCTGCGACGGCTGGCGCTCCCGCACAGCGGGAGTGGGATTGGGGCCCGGCTCCGGGCGTCCCCAGAAGATGCCGAGCAGCTGGCCGACCTCGCGCAGGCGCGCGATCTCGGAGCTGGTCCGCACAGAAGTGATCGCGCGGTTCAGGACGTTGTTGGTGACGACGGTGTCGTGCGGCAGCGTCTCGATCTCCTCGGGCGACAGCGCATCGAGGTCGACGAGCGTGCGGATGCCGAAGCGGCGCAGATCCTTGACGCCGTCCCCGAAATACACGCACAGCTTCGCCTGCAGGATCCAGTCGATCAGCTGGCGCCCGCTGTACGGTGTTTTCAGCAGCAGCGGCACGAAATCGGCGGTGGCGAGGTCGTAGCAGGTGTCGACGCCGAGTTCCTCGAACCGGAGGATATCGTGCGCCTCGATCCCCTCGATCATCTCGAGCGGCGCCGGCCTGACGCTGGGGTCGTTCTGCTGTCCGAGCATCGGCACCCTGTCTGAGAGGAACCTCATGCCGCGCTGCGGGAAGATGCCGATGAGGAAGGCGAGCGCGGGCCAGATGTTCGCGGTGATGCCGCCGTCGGCCGAGTCGCCGCCCGACAGCGCCGAGTAGGCGTTGTAGATCACCATCGCCACGACCGCGGCGTAGATCACCCGCATGCTGAAGCCGTAGTACAGCGTCGGCGAGAGATCGCCGAGCGCGTAGCGCCGGTAGATGTGCTGCAGCCCCGAGAGATAAACGCCGAGGAACGCCATCGCGAAGACGATGCGCGATCCCGGCTGCGGGAACTCGACCGTCGACATCGTCACGGTCGGAAAGTCGCCGTTGACCATGCCGATTTCGCGGCTGAAGAAGAGCAGGGCGAGACCGATGCAGGCGATGATCGACGCGTAGGCCACG
>Ga0207701_10002714_pt1 | contig 18288 bp, 16 predicted proteins | sample KBSSwiSSwithPhiX_FD_184294 | JGI IMG/M metagenome (GOLD analysis project Ga0207701, IMG submission 184294) | Switchgrass rhizosphere bulk soil microbial communities from Kellogg Biological Station, Michigan, USA, with PhiX - S5 (SPAdes) (version 2) | ecosystem: Environmental > Terrestrial >... | reverse complement strand
ATGAGGGTGAGCTTCGATTGATATTCGCCACTAACCGGGATGCATGTGGGATGAATCTGCGTGAACGCCGGATTCGCAAAGAACGCGCCCCTTTTGTACGCGCGATAAGTGGCCGTGACGTTGCAACCCCGTGCGTTAGTAGAGAGAAAAAAGACGTTTCCATATCCGCCGGTGGCGAGAACGACAGCGTCCGCTGCGTGTCTTTCAATTTTTCCAGAATAGAGGCTTCGAGTCACGATTCCCTTGGCGTGTCCGTCGACAACCACGAGGTCGAGCATTTCCGTCCCGGGAAACATCTGCACCGTGCCGGCCGCGATTTGACGGCAAAGCGCCTGGTAACAGCCGAGCAGGAGCTGCTGTCCGGTCTGTCCGCGCGCGTAGAAGGTGCGCGATACCTGCGCGCCGCCAAACGATCGGTTAGCTAGCAATCCACCATATTCGCGGGCAAACGGCACGCCCTGCGCGACGCATTGGTCGATGATGTTATTGCTGATTTCAGCGAGGCGATACACGTTTGCTTCACGGGAACGAAAGTCGCCGCCCTTGATGGTGTCGTAAAACAATCGATAAACGCTGTCGCCATCGTTCTGATAGTTTTTCGCCGCGTTGATCCCACCCTGGGCTGCAATCGAATGCGCGCGTCGCGGCGAATCCTGAAAGCAAAAACATTTGACTCGATAACCCAGTTCGCCCAGCGTCGCCGCCGCCGATCCACCGGCCAGACCGCTTCCTACAACGATGATCTCGAATTTTCGCCGGTTATGTGGGCTAACCAATCGCGAATGATCGAGATGGTTTCGCCATTTCTGAGCAAGCGGGCCTGGCGGAATCTTGGCGTCGAACCTTCCAATCATAGCTGTTGGGCCGGTTTAACCCACCCGAGCAGGACAGCGATGGGGATCGACGTATAACCGATAAACAAAAGCCACGCGAAGATTCGGCCACCCAAGGCGAGACGCGGCGTGAGCTTTTTATCATTCAAGCCAAGCGATTGAAAAAAGCTGGATGATCCGTGGCTCAAATGGAGCGTAAGCAAAAACAGGCCGAGGACGTAAAAGCCGGACACATAATAATTCTGAAATCCGTACACCATCATGGAGTAAACGTCGTAATAGCCAAGAGGATCAGCTTTAAGCAGGCCAAACCGCTGATCAGTAACTCGCACCGTGAAGTGGGCGAGGTGATAAACGATAAACGCCAGCACGATCAGTCCGCTCATGACCATGTGACGCGAGGCAAACGTTGCTTTGACGTACCGCTTATCGATGTATGCCTCAGGGCGGGCGCGCCGGTTTTCAATTGCCAACTGGATGGTCACGTAGATGTGAGTAATGACCGTGGCGAGGAGAAAAATTCGGATCAACCAAAGGAGCGGCCCGAGATCACGCAGATGTTCCGAGTAACCATTGATCCAATCAGGTCCGATAAATATCTGCAAATTCCCGAGCAAATGCCCGATCACAAAAAGGATCAGAATGATCCCAGTGATCGCAACGATCATTTTTTTCCCAACGGACGAGCGATAAAAATGTACTAAAACTTTCACGCTAGAAATCTGTATGCGTGGCGAAGCCAAGGTGGAACGCGTTGTCCCCAACGCGCTGCCAAATTCAAAAGCGGCTTTGCCGCCTGATTTCAGATTATGGATGCCGACTGGGAGCGTCAAGCCGTGGCGATTGCTGACGGTTGAGGCTCCTCACACTACTTGCTTTGCGATTCTTCGCGTAAGACGTTGTTAATGTGACTGCCGAGCGCGAAAAGACGCTGACAATCAACGAAATCTATCACTCAATCCAGGGCGAAAGCACCTGGGCAGGACAGCCCTGTGTGTTCGTACGGCTGACGGCCTGCGATCTGCGCTGCAATTATTGCGATACAGAGTACGCCTTTTACGAAGGAAAGAAGCGAACTCTGAAGGAGATCATCGAGGCGGTAGCAGAGTTTCGTTGTGCTTTGGTGGAGATCACAGGCGGCGAACCGTTGCTCCAGAAAAATGTGCTGCCGTTGATGTCGATGTTGTGTGATGCCAGCCATACGGTCCTGCTCGAAACCAGTGGCGCGCACGATATCTCAAACGTCGATCCGCGGGTTCATCGGATAATGGATTTGAAAACGCCGGGGAGCGGCGAAGTAGACAGGAATCTTTGGTCGAACATTGATCTTCTCACGTTGCGTGACGAAGTGAAATTTGTGATGGGATCGCGAGAAGATTACGAATGGTCACGCGATAAGGTGGAGCGCTACAATCTTCCTCGACGCTGTCATGTCGTACTATTCTCGCCGATCTTTGGACGGATTGATCCGCGCCAGATCGTCGACTGGATTTTAGAGGACAACCTGAATGTTCGTTTTCAACTTCAGATGCACAAGTTTATCTGGAGCCCGACCCAGCGCGGAGTTTGACTGGAGGTCAGCCAGCCCCGGCTGGCTCGGCCTCCGGCCTGTCGGTGGATGACAACGCAACGAAACCCATGGTATTTTCCCAGGCGTGAAAGCACGATTAACGAAAGATTTCACTTTTGAAGCGGCGCAGACTTTGCCCAACGCGCCGAAGGGCCACAAATGCCGGGGTGTGCATGGCCACAGTTTCAAGGTCGAAGTTTCAGTGGAAGGCGATGTCGATCCAAAAATCGGGTGGGTTTACGATCACGCCAGAATTAGCGACGCGATGAAATCGTTGATGAAAATACTCGATCACGCCTATCTGAACGATATCGAAGGCTTGGAAAATCCTACGATTGAAAACATGGCCGAGTGGTTTTGGAAGAAATTGGAATCGCAATGTCCTGGTCTTTGCGAAATCGTCGTGCACGAAACATCTACTGCGCGCTGTGTTTATCGCGGGGAGTGACCAGTAAATTTTAACTCTTCGCGGACTCAAGTCGCGCAAAGAAATCTTCAAATAGAGTGTCGTAAATCTTTCCGCGCTCGGGATGGTATTGGACCGCGAGAGCGAAGGGATAATCACGCAGGCGCACTTGCTCGATGACATCGTCGTCGGCGCACCAGGCTTCGACTTCGAAACCGTCCGCGAGCTGATCGATGGCCTGATGATGTGAACTGTTTACATTTTCGAATCGATGCATCGCCTTGCCGTCGTAACGCAATGATTGAATGTCCTGCTCTTTTTGGCCGGGTAACCTATGACCCGGAATATCGAGTTTGAGCGTGCCGCCCAAAGCGACATTCAGGACCTGAATACCCCTGCAAATGGCCAGAATCGGCAGTCCACGCTTGAGCGTCTTTGAAATCGCATCGAACTCCCAGCCGTCCCGCCTGGGATCCAGGTCGTCTTTGTCGATCAGGTTCGGATCGACATTTTCCTGACGCAGAAATTCCGGCGTGATGTCGGAGCCGCCCGTCAGGAGGAGGCCGTCCATTTGGTCCATTGAAACATCGACGTTTCGCGCGTCGAAAACATGGAGCTCAGGCTGCTTTGCAAAGAACGGGCGAAACCATTTTTCATCCTTCGGGCGCATCCATGTGGCGAGATTGGGCATAAACACGATTCGATCTTTAAGTAATTGTAGGGCGTCTGTGCCAGACGCCAACTTTGATTCGGCGTTTCGCAGAAACGCCCTACAATCCCATTAGCTCGCGAACGTATTTTACCGCCGGGCTACCGTATGAGATCACCTGATCGTTGTATTTCTTGAGGTCGAAATCTTTGCCTAGTTTCTTCTCCTCCGCCCCGCGGAGATCCAGATGCTCAGTGGCGCCCACGAAATAAGTCGAGAGCTGAGCGGAGGTAAGGCGTGCGCGTTTCCACTTTGCCACGGCCTCGCCTTCCTGTTGGAAAGTCTGTTTCATCATCAAATCCATCGCTTCTTTCTCAGTCATGTTTCCGGCGTGTATGCTTTGATCGAGAATGGCGTTGGCGATCGCGCGTAATCGCATTTTCAACTGCTGCATCTTCACTTCCGGCCCGCCGTAGCCTTGTTCTGCCATTACTTGTTCGCAATAAACGGCCCAACCTTCGATGAATGGGCCACTGCGGAAGATCGCGCGGACTAAAGTCGGGGCCCGGAATTCGTTTGCGTGAGCAAGTTGCAAGTAATGTCCGGGCATCGCCTCGTGCACGGTCAAATCGCGAATTTGATAGTTGTTGTACTCTCGAAAGAACGATTCCTTCCGTTCCCTTGACCAATCCTTCGGCGTTGGCGCGACGGCAAAAAATGTTTTTCCGCTTTTATCCAGGGGACCCGGAGAATCGCAATATGCAATAGCCACGCCGCGTTTGAACTCGGGCATCGCGATCACATCCAGCGGCGTATCCGGGATAGTGACGAGATTATGCGACCTAACGAAATTGGTTGCCTCACCAACAACTTCTTTCGCATAACCTACGACGGTGGCGTCATCGGGATGTTGCTCGGCAAGCTTGTCGAGTACTGCCGCTGTCACCTTATGTTTGTCCGCGAGCGTTGCAGGGTCTGCGTTGGGAAAATATTTTTTGTAAAGCGGCAGAGCAGTTTCGTAGATGGCGGTTTGCGTCTGTTTCAGGTCCGCCTCCGCGCGCTTCATGATTTCCTCCATCGACAGGTCCGAAGCGAGCGCGAATCGGAGCTTTTTTCGAAACTTCTCCGCGCCGAGCCGGAAATTGCCGTCGGAGCGCGGAAGTAGATCGTTCTGGAGCCATTTCTTGTAATCGTCCAGAGCCGCGGCCGTCTTTTCCTGCAAAGGCGCAAGGTCCTTTTTCATCTGCGGCGCGCGATCAAGAAGCGGTGCGAGTCCTTCGCGCACGAGATTGATTGCGCCTTGTGTTTGCTCAATCGCTGTTTCCGTGTGAACGCGCGGCGGGTGTTGCAGGTTTGCCTTGGCTTGTGCGATCACGCGGGGAATTCCTTCCATCCGCTGGCGCAGATTTGGAATCCGTTGTTCTGGTGACCCAAAATCGCGCGCGACTAACAGATAAAGACTGTTGGCCAGGCTATCCATGTAAACCAACGGATTCCACTCCGGCTCTTTCAGCTCTTCGGCTCGGAAGACTTGGTAATCGATGCTCTCTTTGAGGATGCGAAAATCGATATTGTTCGCACCGGTGAGCTTCGAGCCATCGATGGCGTTCAGCTTGTCGCGGAAGTCCTTTTGCGCTGCCAGCGCTTTCGCCCGTGCTTCGGTTGAGTAATCAGTCAGTTGACCATCAAACCGATGGTCCCCGAGCTCCGTCGCATCCTCCGGATTCGCCCGCAAATATTGCTCGATGTAATCGTGCGCAATCTTTTGAAACGCGTCGTCCTGTGGAGTCCCGAATACGCTGAGGATCGACGACAACAAGAACGCAGCTGCGATGGTGATTTTCATCGAATTCAGCTCGGCGTGCCGCCGTGAAGAATCGGCTCCGTCGCAATTTCATCGAGAGTGGGCTGCTGCGTTTGCAGGTAAGTGCGCCCCTTATAAAAGCAGGCGACAATGGTGAAAACGACAGCGGCTCCGAACATCAACCAGGTGAAGAAAGTAAAGTACTGATAGGCGCCGACTTTGTTCGCCCCGCCTGAACCCAAGATCCATTTATTGACCAAAGCGACGAAGCCTTCGCCGGAGGCGACAGTCAGAAGCCACAACGCCATCACCGAGCTCTTCATCGAATTCGGCGCTTGGGTGTAGGAAAATTCCAGTCCAGTAATCGAAACCATCGCTTCACCAAGCGTCAGGATGACGTAGGCGAGCAATTGCCAATTAATACTCGGCTTCAGTCCCGCGTCGATCTGTCCCTGGATCCAAACAATCACGATGAACGACAACGCGGTGATATAAAGGCCGATCCCAATTTTACGGAGCGGCGTGAGCGGGAAAACTTTGTCGATCGCTGGATAGATCAAGTAGTTCACGATCGGAATAAAAATCAAAATGAGGATTGGGTTTGCGGTTTGGACCTGTGCCGCAATCAAATTCATGCCCATCCAATGCAGGTCCATTTTCTCCGCCTGCAAGGTCCATTCGACGCCGTTGCTCATTCCCCACAAAGCCCAAAAAACTAAAATGAAAACGTAAACCATCGCGATTCGGCCAAGCGTGATCAGACCTTCCTTGCTGAAAGTTTCTTTCAAATAGCCGAGTCCTGCCGGCGGCACGTGAACCATTTTTTTGCGACCGCCCCAGAAGAACAAAGTGGCGATCAACATCGCTATTCCGGGAATCCCGAACGCCCAGCCGGGTCCCCACTTGGGATTTGCAAGAAGCCAAGGGCAAAGGATGGAGGAGATAAACGAGCCGGCGTTAATCGAGAAATAAAACCAGCCAAACATTTTCGAGAGCAGATGCTTGTTCGATTCACCAAACTGATCACCGACGTTTGCTGAGACGCACGGTTTGATGCCGCCGGCTCCCAAACAAATTAAAAACAATCCGACCGCGAGCATGGTGCGTTGCCCGATGGCGATTCCCCACGTTGTGGCCATGCAGGCTAGCGTGAGGTTTCCCAGGCAGTAAACAATCGAGAGGGACAGAATCGTCCGATATTTCCCGAAAAAACCATCGGCGAGGATCGCGCCGATCACCGGGAGTGCATATACGCCTAGCACGAAAACATGGCTGTACATATACGCTTCGTTGTCATTCATCGGCGCTAGAACGCCCGACTGATTTAGAAGGTAATGCGCCATGAAAACGGTCAGGACCGACTTCATGCCGTAATAGGAAAAACGCTCGGCCGCTTCGTTGCCGATGATGTACGGTACGCCCGGAGGCATGCCCGTTAAGTTTGGGGGCGAAGTTGCGTATTTATGTTTGGCCATATGGTCTCCTTTGCCTAACGATCTTCGTGCGGAACAGCTTCCGCCGGCGACGATGCCGATTTTTCAGACTCGATCTTGCCTTCTTCGGACCAGACCCTCGTTGCCGGATCAGGCTGCTCCCGCTGAACTTCCGGTATTTGGCCGAGCGGATGTTTCTCGCACGAGATGCAAAACAGCAGCATGCAGAGCGCAACAGCACTGAGGCCGTAGCGGAGGAAAAGAGCCATAATGCGCTGGCACAGTTATCAGCCTCGCTGGTAACCTGCAAGCCGAAAGCGCGTATTCCCGCATTTCGATGGCGAGCACTGACAGCAGCCGTGGCGGCGCGTGTTTCAAACGCCGGAGCGCTCGGCACGGCGAGCGCTTCTACAAAAGATTGAAAGACGCTGCTGCGGGATTACTATCAGACGCGGTGGCTCGCACAGACAGACACAACGCATGGAACGAAGTCTTCGCTCTCGTTCTGCTATTTTCGGGAACCCTGCTGTTTTTCGCGCTGATTTCCTACACGCCCAAGGATGTGCCGTCCTGGGTTTGGTTCAGCCATATTTCGCCAGCGAATCGCCCTGCGCAGAATTTCATCGGTCCAGTAGGCGCAATTATCGCGGGGATTTGCTACCAATTCATTGGGGCGGCGTCGTACCTTTTGGCCGCAATTCTGCTGGGGTTCGGCGCTACAAAACTGTTTTATCCCGGTTTGCGGATCGCGCCCCGGTTGGTCTGGATCGTTTTATTCGTCATATCGGGGGCCTGTTTGCTGCATGTGCAGCCGTATCATTTGCAGGGCTGGCACGCCGCCTTCAACATCCAGGGGCCGGGGGGGTGGATCGGATACGCTTTCGCCGATCAGCACCGCGGGTTACTCCGCAACTCTCTTGGCCCACTCGGTACACTTCTTCTGTTGATAGGAATTTATGTGACCACACTGATTCTGGTCACCGGACTGCGTCCCATTCATCTTGTTCGCGAGACCGTCGCGCTAATGCGACGCGTGAGCGTAAGCCTGCAGGAATGGCGATTGCGACGCAGGCTGCACAAATCGGATCTCAAGGGGAAATTGGCGATCAGTGAGCAGCAGCTGGCCAAGCAGCGGCGATCGCTCGAAAAACAATTAAAAAAGAAGGGCGTGTCCACGGGCGAGTTGACCGGGTCGATGATTTCTCCGGAGGAATTGGCAAATCGACCGAAACCAAAGGTCGTCGACACAACCGCACTGCCAGACGAACACGAGATCCGCAGAAAACCGTCTCTCGCTGAATTGCGTGCGAACGAAAAGAAAGCAAGATCGACGCCGAGTGTGATCACTCCAGCCTGGACATCGGAAAATTACGTCCTGCCTGGGATGGATTTGCTGGATGAGCATAGTATGGAGGGGCGCGGCACATCTGATCCTTCGGAGCTCGAGGACGTCCAGCGAGTTTTGATTGAGACTTTAGGGCAATTCGGGATTGCGGTAGCGCCGGGAGATATCACAAAGGGGCCGACTATTACCCGCTACGAAGTTTATCCGGCTAAAGGCGTTCGTGTAGACAAGATTGTAAGCCTCGAGCGGGACCTCGCTCGAGCGACGCGCGCTGAACGAATCAATATCCTCGCGCCGATCCCCGGAAAAGACACGGTGGGCATCGAACTGGCGAACAGCCGAAAAGTAACAGTGAAACTGCGTGAACTTTTGCAGTCATCCGACTGGGAAGAAGCAAAGGGAAATGCAAAAATTCCGCTCGCGCTCGGTAAAGATGTTTACGGCAAGACGATCATTGCCGACCTCGCGCAAATGCCGCATCTGTTGGTCGCAGGTACCACTGGCAGTGGCAAGAGCGTTTGTATCAATGCGCTGATCGCCAGTATGCTCTTTCGTTTCACCCCCGAGGAGCTCCGTCTGGTGATTGTTGACCCGAAGATGGTCGAGCTTCAAGCGTATAGTTCGCTGCCGCATCTCGCGTTCCCGATCGTTGTCGATCCAAAAAAAGTGATGCTCGCCTTGCGTTGGCTGATCGACGAGATGGAGCGTCGTTACAGAATTTTTGCGCGCGTTGGCGTGCGCAACATCGTGGGTTTTAACGTGCGAAAGAAGCCTGTAGCCCCAAGCCCTGACCGCGGTGACGAAGACGAATCGTCTGAAGATCCAGGCTCAGCGCCTTCGACCAAAAGGGATGAGATGCAAATTCCTGACAAGATGCCGTATGTCGTTGTCATCATCGATGAGTTGGCGGATTTGATGCAAACCGCACCGGCAGACGTTGAAAGTGGTATCGCGCGCATCACACAAATGGCTCGCGCGGCCGGTATTCACATTATCGTTGCGACGCAAACTCCCCGCGCAGACGTTGTCACTGGCGTGATCAAGGCGAATATTCCCAGCCGGATCGCATTTCAGGTCGCTTCCAAAATCGACAGTCGCGTGATTCTGGATGAAAACGGAGCCGATCGATTGCTCGGCCAGGGCGATATGCTTTACCTGCCGCCGAGTGCTTCCCGTCTCATTCGCGCACAGGGCGTTCTTGTTACGGACGATGAGATTCACCGGCTGGTCGAATTTGTTTCCGCGCAAAGCCCACCGGCTTTTGATACGGCGATGCACGACAAGCTACAATCCGCCGCGACGCCTGAGGAAGATGTGACAGATGAAGACGAAGAGTTGGTCGAAAAATGCCTGGAAATCATTCGCCAGGAAAAACGCGCCTCCACTTCGCTGCTTCAGCGCCGCCTGCGACTCGGCTATACGCGCGCCGCGCGAATCGTTGATATTCTGGAGCAGCGCGGTATTCTAGGTCCCGGCGAAGGCGCCAAACCACGCGAGATTCTGGTCGATCTCGATGCTGCCGTTTAGCCGCTATTTTCTGCGCAATGACGATCGAAGGGCTTGGTAAAAAATTTCAAGAAGCGAGGCTCGCGAGAAACCTTACGCTCGACGAAGCAGCCCGGATGACGAAAATTCGCCCGGCGCGCCTGGCAGAGATTGAGGCGGATGATTTTTCCCAATTTCCCAGCCTTGCGTATGCAAAAGGTTTTCTTCTCATCTACGGCAAATTTTTAGATGTCGATGTCACGCCGTATCTGGACGCGTTTGAAGATTCTGAGCGCATGACAGTCGACGGCTACTCCTATCTGCAGGAAAATCGTCCTCAGAAACCGGTCGCTGCTCCGGTCGTTCGGCGCCGCCGTACTGCTGCTACTACGACCAGCCACGAACGGATCTCTCCAATGCCGCTCATCTTCGGCGTACTCGTGTTGGTAATCGGCTTCTCCGTAATGAAATTCATCCTTAATGTGCGGCGGCTTGCCCCCGGACAAGGCGAGTCGACGGCACAGGTGTCACCGAGTGCGTCGCCGATTCCAAGTCCCAAAGCTGGGCAACCGGGCGCGACGGCAGCGTCACCAGGCGCTGTTGCGTCTGCGGTGACAGTCGCGCCGCCAGCGCCATCGCAAGCGGCAACCTCGCCAGTTGCGTCAGCGGGTCCACCAGAAATCCGTAAGGCCTTGGCTGCTTCCGCAGTGCCAAGTCAACCGGAGGTGCGTCGGGCGAAGCCCGTGACTAGCGAAGATCAGGCAACACCGCAAGAAACGACCAATTCGTCGCCCGCAGAGTCAGGCGAACAGAATCGCGTTGCGATTCGGCCACTTAAGCGCACCTACGTTAAGGTGACTGTGGGCGACAAAAGCGGCAGTCCCGCCTTCGAACGCTGGGTTTCCCCGGCAGATGGTCCTGTGGAATTCCGCGGCAAGCATGTCTCGATTCGGGTTCTCGATCCGGATGCCGTCCAGATCACAAAAAATGGAAAAGCGTTGGAGGACAACGACGAAGACGTGACCGTTAATTAGGAGCGGCGGAGATTAAAAAACGCCCAACCTCCACCTCCGCTATGCTCCAGCGTTGCAGACGCTGAACGCAATTCAAAATGAAGACAATCCCGACCGCGATCGACCGCCGTAAGCCAAAGGTTGGCATGATCAGCCTTGGTTGCGCGAAGAACCTCGTCGACGCGGAGATCATGCTTGGCAGCGTATTGCAACGTGGCATGGAAATCACTTCGCGCGCGGAGGACGCCGACGTCCTGGTCGTTAACACCTGTGCGTTCATTGATTCAGCCAAGGAGGAATCAATCGAGGCGATTCTGGAGGCGCACCAGCAGCGCGGCTTGAACAAGCGATCCGATCAAAAACTCATCGTAAGCGGCTGCATGTCGCAACGGTTCGCGCGCGAGCTCCGAGAAGAAATGCCCGAAGTTGATGCGTTCATCGGATTGGATCAAGTGCCGCTGCTTGGCGAAATCGTGGAGAAACTCGTAACGGATCGGTCGCATGCGTTGCATAAGTCAGAACCGAGAAACAGCGATGTCGGCCTGGCGTTCGCAAAAACGCGCCCGACTTACATTCCGGATTACGACACGCCGCGCTTCAGGCTTACGCCCGCGCATTCCGCCTACGTAAAGATTGCCGAAGGCTGCAATCATCCGTGCAGTTTTTGCGTGATTCCGCAAATGCGCGGCAAACACCGCAGTCGCGCGCCGCAGTCGGTGTTGGCCGAGATTCGGGGGCTCGTCAGGGAAGGCGTTCGCGAGGTCAATTTGATCAGCCAGGACACTACCTATTACGGAATGGACCTGTGGACAGCGAAAGCCGGACCCCGTCAACCAGTGGATTCTGCACATGGCCCAACATTGGCCTCCCTTCTTCGCGAAATTCAGAAAATCGAGGGCGACTTCTGGGTGCGCCTGCTCTACACCCACCCGGCCCACTGGAGCGACGAACTGATCGATACCATCGCGCATTGTGACAAGGTTGCGCGCTACATCGATATTCCCTTGCAACATATCGACGACTCGATGTTGGGACGCATGCGGCGGGAAACTTCGCGTCAGCACATCGAAGAGTTGATTCAAAGACTCCGCATTGGAATTGCGGGTGTCTCGTTGCGTACCACTTTCATCGTGGGATTCCCCGGCGAAACCGAGGCGGAATTCGCCAGTCTTCTCGAGTTCATTCGGCGCATCCGATTCGAGCGCCTCGGAATATTCAAATATTCACAGGAGGAAGGGTCGCGGGCTGCGAAAATGCCGGGACAGATTCCCGTAAAAATCAAGAACGCGCGCTACCGGATGGCAATGTCGATTCAACGTGAAATCGCGCATGAAAATGCTCGTGAAAAAACCGGAAGAGAATTGAAATTGCTAGTGGATCAGCCGCATGTCGCGCGGAGTGAAGCCGATGCCCCGGATGTTGACGCGCGCGTCGTTTTGTCGAAAGAAGCTCCGGTCGGCGAGTTCGTTCGGCGAACGATCGTGGGAAGCCGCGGCTACGATCTACTGGCCTGAGTCGACGGCTTACAAAATGGGATTTTTTGGCAAGCGTACTTAACACGTGACAACCGTCTTTTCCCTGTGCAAACTTCTTGGTAATTGTTTCGATAGATGACCGAGCCAAACGAACCGAAAAAAGAAACGACCCGCATTCCCGTAGCTCCGGGAGTCGTGGAGAAGGCGCCGGAGCCAACTGCGAAATCGCGTGACACGGTGCGAATCCAGTTGCCGGTTCGTGAGGCGCCGGTGCACATCTTAACCGAACCGCAGCCTGCTGTTCAAAAAGGAGGCCCCCAACAATTTTTCCAGGCGCCACAACCCCCACCGGTGCCGTTAAACGCCGCGGTCATGCCCGCGCCAGATCTGCCGTCGTCGGGACCGATAAAGGAGACCGTTCGCATCCCTCTTCCCACGGTTCAAACGAAAAAGACTCAACCGCTTGTCGCCATGCCCGACGTGGCACCCCAGAGTGCTTCAATCGCTGTAGCTACAGAGGAGAGAAATCCAATGCCGCTGTGGTGGCTGCTGCTTGGCGTTTCCGCTTTGATTTTGATTATTCAGATTTGGACTTATCTTTCTTAAAGCTATGGATAATTCCTCTGTAATTAAGCTCGATGAAGCCAATTTTGACCGTGAAGTAACCCAGGACGGCAAGCCTGTGATCGTCGATTTTTGGGCGGAATGGTGTGGTCCCTGCAAGATGATCGCACCACTGCTGGACGAGATTGCCCGCGAAAAAGCGGACGCAGTGAAGGTCGCAAAAGTTAACGTAGACGAGAATCAGAGCCTTTCGCTCAAGTACAATATTCGCGCGATTCCGGCGCTGCTCTTTTTCAAGAACGGTCAACTGCGCGATCAAATCACGGGAGTCACGAGCAAGAAAGATTTGTTGAATCGAATCGAAGCGCTGGCCTGAGGAATCCTTCAAAAATTTCCGAGGAGAGCATGCACCTCTGGTAGCAGTAGCCAGCCGCTGGCTCTGGCCACAGCTTGGCAAATGTCGCCTGGCGCGACCCAGGCAGCTAGAAGCTGATCTTTAAAATGCGGCCATCGGTGCCCACGAGCCATCCGGCTTTGGGAGTGGCAAAAGCTACCGCCCAAAAGCCGCTCACGCCGGGCAAGGCAAACCACGTGGTTCCCTCGTCGGGAGTCCATGCCGCTCCTCCGTCATTCGCGGTAATGACCACCGCGCGGCCAAGGTTGTCTCCGGGGGCGTTACCGGCTCGGCCCACGTAGCTCAGGCCAAAGATCGCTCCTGTCACCGGCGGAGGGTTGGTAAGCGCCCAGGTTTGACCGCCATCGCTAGAAACCGCGGTGCGCGCGTTATTCGGATCGGCGGGATCCAAATCACCGCCGCCTACAATCCCGCGAAACGGATCACGGAAATCAACGGTAAACGCGCCTGCGCTAGGCGAACTTATCAGAGGAGTGTCATACGCGTTCCAAGTGTCGCCTCCGTCCCTGGTGGCCAGCACCCTGGCAATGTCAGATCCACCCGTGCAGATCCATGCGTTCCTCCCGCCTTGTGTCGAGACGCATGTACCACTCGACGCGAAAGAGGCTTCGCCCGGCAACGCTGGCGGCATATTGTTACTGATATCCCCCCACGTTGTTCCGTCGGTAGTGCGTAAGTCCGGGAACACTCCATTCACCGAGTCGCTGTGTGCGATTCCCCGGTGGGGTGTCCAAAACGCGAAGCCGTCGTAGAAAGCACCCGGATTCTGATTTTCAAACTGAATCGTCCAAGTTGCGCCTCCGTCCTCTGTCTTGTAGATGCGAAACTCTCCTGGATCGCCGGTGATTCCTATGGACAACAAATAGGCGACGTCGGCACTAAAGGCTTGCACATCGCGAAATTGCAGCGCTTCCGCGCCCGGCACGACTCCGGCTCTCCACGTCTGACCGCCGTCAGTAGTGACGGTGAACGTGCCGGCGCGACCGCTCGCCCAGACCACTCGCGGGTTCACCGGCCAAACTGCGATCAGACCGTTGGGAGTGCCGCTGTTTTGCGGAGTGAGTATGGGTTGATGAAGATGCGTCGGCGAGAGCTCCTGGGCGTTGAGGATTCCGCAGGCGAGCGCAGCAGTAAGAAAAGTAGCGAATTGTTTAAACATGGCGATTCCTCCAAAGGCAATTCGCGGCCGCGGTCTAGGCTGGCTGTGAGGAGTATCAAATTTGCCACTACGACAACCGTTTACGGCCGATTGGGAGAACTTCGCTCTGTGATTCCCGTAGAATGAGGTGAACCGGAAGCCAATGAGACTGCGACTAACCAAAAATAGAAAGCCCCCGATGAAAGCGAAAACCTCACGTTTTGATAACCTAGTCGCTCGTTATTATCCGGCCGTTTACAGCTTCGCTTCTCGATTGACCGATGATCCTCGGGAAGCAGTTGCCTTAACGCGCTACGCTTTCAAAAACACGCAAAAGCAACTCCGGAACCGTCGCGATGAGACCGCGCTAGCGACAATCCTCATCTCCGCTGTAATCCGCGCAGGCCTTGCAGCAGCTTGAGGCAAAGTTCCTGTTTTGCCTCGCAAATTTCCGTGACAAATAGCGGGTGGTGCGCCCGGGCGGTTACATTCTGCGCAACTGCGCCCGGCGCAGCCAAATTTTGGATTTCAAAGCGAGATCGTAACCGCTATTACAGACCCTTAAGGACCTATAACTTTTGATTATGGCGCAATCATCAGTCCGCGATCTTCCTGAGGGAGTGGAAATCATCGGGGCGAACGCAACGGGTTACGACGACATTCTCACGCCAAATGCGTTGTCGTTTGTGGCAAAATTGCATCGTGCGTTTGAGGCGCGCCGCCGCGAATGTCTCAGAAGCCGACAAGATCGACAAAAGGCATTCGATCGTGGCGAGTCGTTGGATTTCCTAACGGAAACCAAACACATTCGCGAAGCCGATTGGAGTTGCGCGCCGATTCCGCGCGATTTGCAGGATCGCCGGGTGGAAATCACCGGGCCGACTGACCGCAAAATGGTGATTAATGCGCTCAATTCCGGCGCGAAAGTTTTCATGGCTGATTTCGAAGACGCCAACGCGCCGACCTGGGCCAACATGGTGGAAGGCCAGATCAATTTGCGCGACGCAATTCGGGGCACGATCACGTTCACAAATCCGGCGGGAAAAGAATATCGGCTGAACGAGCGCACTGCCGTCTTATTCGTTAGGCCGCGTGGCTGGCACCTGGACGAGAAGCATCTGCTCGTCGATGGCGAGCCAGTGGCCGGCGCATTCTTCGATTTCGGTCTCTTCTTTTTTCACAACGCCAGGGAACTGATCGAGCGCGGGAGAGGCCCCTATTTTTACCTGCCAAAAATGGAGAGCCACCTCGAAGCGCGGATTTGGAACGACGCTTTCAAGCTGGCGCAGGATGAGCTTGGCGTTCAACAAGGCACCGTCCGTGCGACGGTCCTAATTGAAACTATTCCGGCGGCATTCGAAATGGACGAGATTCTTTATGAACTGCGCGAGCATTCGGCCGGGCTCAACTGCGGCCGCTGGGATTACATTTTTTCCTGCATCAAGAAATTTCGCCGTAAACCGGATTTCCTGCTGGCCGATCGCGCAGTCATTACCATGATGACGCATTTCATGCATTCATATTCGTTGCTGTGCATCAAGACCTGTCATCGTCGAAAAACGTTCGCAATGGGCGGAATGGCAGCTCAGATTCCAGTGAAGAACAACCCTGGCGCGAACGAAGAAGCATTTGCCAAGGTGCGTGCGGACAAGGAACGCGAAGCTGGCGATGGTCATGACGGAACGTGGGTAGCGCATCCTGGAATGGTCCAGCTAGCGACCGAAGCATTCGATCGCCTGATGCCGCAGCCTAACCAAATCGCGCGTCAACGTGACGATGTCGATGTTTGCGCGAAAGACCTGCTCGACTTCGGGCCGCGCGGTCCAATCACTGAACAAGGCTTGCGCACGAACGTGAGCGTGGGAGTGCAATATCTCGAGGCGTGGCTGCGCGGCAGCGGCGCCGTTCCAATTTTCAATTTAATGGAGGATGCCGCCACGGCGGAAATCTCGCGCGCGCAAGTTTGGCAATGGATTCGACATCCCGACGGAAAACTGAGCGACGGCCGTAAAGTAACCAAGGAACTATTTCGTGAAGTGCTGGCGGAAGAACTGACGAAAATTAAACAAACAATCGGTGCCGATCGTTTCGCCAAAGGAAAATTCGAAATTGCGCGCGACCTGTTCGACAACATGACCACCGATGACGAGTTCGCGGAATTTCTAACATTGCCGGGCTATGAAAAACTCAAGTGAAGTCAGCGCGCGCTGGCGCGGTATAACAAGACCATATTCGGCGGCAGATGTGGAACGCGTTCGCGGCAGCCTGCGGATCGAATACACGCTCGCACGGCGCGGCGCAGAGAAACTTTGGCAATTACTGCACAACGAAGATTACGTCGCGGCCCTCGGCGCCATGACCGGCAATCAAGCGATGCAGCAGGTCAAAGCGGGTCTGAAGGCAATTTATGTGAGCGGCTGGCAAGTGGCGGCAGACGCAAATCTCGCCGGCCAAATGTATCCGGATCAAAGTCTGTATCCGGCGAACAGTGTGCCTGCACTCGTTAGGCGAATCAATCAAGCCTTGCAGCGCGCCGATCAAATCTACCACGCCGAAGGTAAGATCGATGTTGATTGGTTCGCGCCCATTATAGCGGACGGCGAGGCTGGGTTCGGTGGGCCGCTCAATGTGTTCGAGCTGACGAAAGCAATGATCGAAGCCGGAGCGGCCGGCATCCATTTCGAAGATCAACTCGCGAGCGAGAAAAAATGCGGACACATGGGTGGCAAGGTGTTGGTGCCAACGGGCACCGCCATCAAGCATCTCGTCGCCGCGCGTCTGGCGGCCGATGTTTGCGATGTGCCGATGGTCCTGATCGCGCGAACGGACGCGAACGGCGCAGCCCTCCTCACGAACGATGTGGACGAGTGCGATCGCGAATTTCTCACCGGCGAACGAACGCCGGAAGGTTTCTTTCGGGTGCGCGCCGGACTCGACCAGGCGATCTCTCGCGCACAAAGCTACGCGCCATTTGCCGATATGATCTGGTGCGAAACAAGCGAACCGAGCTTGGCTGAAGCGAAGCGATTCGCCGAGAATGTGCACGCAAAATTTCCTGAGAAGCTGTTAGCTTACAATTGTTCGCCGTCGTTTAACTGGAAAAAGAAACTTGACGGCGCCAGCATTGCAACTTTTCAACGCGAGCTCGGCGCGATGGGTTACAAATTTCAATTCGTCACGCTCGCTGGATTTCACGCACTTAACGCCAGCATGTTTAATCTGGCGCGGGATTATCGGGACCATGGCATGGCAGCGTATGCAACATTGCAGGAAGCGGAATTCGCCGCCGAACGCGATGGTTATTCGGCGACGAAACATCAACGGGAGGTCGGCACCGGTTACTTCGATCTCGTGGCGCAAATTATCGCCGACGGCAACAGCTCGACCACGGCGCTGGAAGGCTCGACCGAAGCGGAGCAGTTCCGTTGAATGCAAGATCGACAATCCCCGGCGAACCGGTTGCGCAAGATTCTTCCACTCTAACCGACAGTCGTCTTGCCGCGCGTTGCGCGGAGATCGCGCAGCAAGCTTTTTTCGACTACCAAACGCGTTTCAACGCCATCACCCGGCGTGCGCGCGAACGTTTTTTGGCGCGCGATTGGGCAGGCAGTTTCGATGACGCGGCCGAACGCCTGCATTTTTACAATGATGTACTAGACGGCCTGACAAGTCGCGTCCGCAAACTAATGGGCGCTCGTTTGCCGGAACACAGCATCTGGACGGGGACCAAAGCCGTTTACTCATTGCTCATCGCGCGCTCGCCGGCGTGGGAAATAGCAGAGACATTTTTCAACTCGTTAACGCGCCGCGTTTTTGCCACTGCCGGCGTTGACCAGGCAATCGAATTTGTCGATACGGATTTCGACGCGCCGCCGGCGAATGCGATGATCAATATCACAAAAACTTATCGCGACCGAAGCCTGCCTAAATTGCTGTGTTCGGCGTTGACGGATGCCTTTGACGAAATCTGCTGGGACGACCTGCAGAAGACGGCGGAACTGGCAACTGCGCGAATTGAGGCGGCGCTAGCGGCGCAAAACTCGGATCCGGAACTAGAGATCCTCTCGAGTGTGTTTTACCGCGGACGCGGCGCGTATCTGGTGGGACGCGTCTTGCGCGAAGGAAAGTTGCCATTACCCATCGCGCTTTGCCTTCGTC